>Ga0255338_1003539_pt1 | contig 18474 bp, 15 predicted proteins | sample MeOH1_35cm_T4_19_FD_203715 | JGI IMG/M metagenome (GOLD analysis project Ga0255338, IMG submission 203715) | Sandy soil microbial communities from University of British Columbia, Vancouver, Canada - MeOH1_35cm_T4_195 | ecosystem: Engineered > Artificial ecosystem > Sand microcosm > Unclassified ...
CGAGCTCGGCGACGATCGGGCCGCCGCCGTACTTGTCGAAGGCGGAGGCCGGGACCGCGAGGACCAGGGCCAGGGAGGCGGCGAGCAGACGGCGGAAGATCGGGGAGTTCATGGTGTTTTACCTTTGGGCGGCGTTGCGGGCGACGAATTGGTTCACGAAGTCTGCGTCATTTTGGAGCGTCCAGTCCAGGTCGGCGGCGTTGAGGTCGAAGCGGGCGAGCAGGCCGGCGGCCTGCTCCGCGGCGAAGCCGGAGGCGGCGAGGTCGGCGAGGATGGCGGAGCGCGTCTCCGGCTTCTTGAGGTGCTCGCGCCACGCGCGCACGGCGGGCTGGTAGTCCTCGACGCGGTTGCGGACGGCGCGGCTCATCCAGGGCATCTCGAGCGCGATGCGCTCGTCGGGCAGGCGGCCGGCGACCGGCGCGGAGCGGCCGAAGGCCTGCTCGAAGTCGATCAGCCAGGGCAGGCCCTTGTCGTGCGCGGCGAGCACGTTGCCGGGGTTCACGTCGGAGACGCCGAAGGTGCGGACGAACACGGCGGCGGCGACGCGCTGCTCCAGGCCGAGGGCGTCCGAGTAGTAGGCCGGGGACGCGTCGACCTTCTCCATGACCATGTACGAGTCGAAGCCGCGCTCGACGGCGAGCGAGGCGGGGACGCGGAAGTAGCGGCCGAAGAAGCGGCGGGCGAGGCGGCGCAGGGCGACCTCGTTGCGGATGATGTCCCACTGGGCGATCTTGACGACGACGGGAGCCTTGCCCGGCTGCGACACGGCGAGTATGGTCGTGTTGAGCTTGCCGGGGTCGTCGCCGTGCAGCTTCTGCTTGGTCTTGGCGGTCGTCGGGTCCCAGCCGAGGCGCTTGACCACCTCGCCTCCGCTCACGACGGAGTCGTCGAGGCCGGCGGGGCCCTTCGGCGCCGGGCCGAAGACGAGGCGCGGCGCGGCGGGGCGGGCGGCGTCGCGCTCGGCGAGCTCGGCCAGCGGCGCGGCGGCGGCCTTGGAGCCCCGCAGGTCGGCGAGGGTCCTGGCCCACAGCGCGGAGTCGGGGCCGAGGCGCGCGCGCAGGCCGGACAGGAACTCCGCGCCGTCGATGCCCGCGCGGGACAGGAGCTCGGGCGCCATCAGCTGGTCGAGGACGGCCTTGGGGCCGCCGTCGGTCAGGCTGCCCGCGTCGACGATCACCCATCTCGTGCGCCAGTGCTGCCAGACGAGGTTGCCGCGCGCGAGGTCGGCGGTGACGCCGGCGGAGATCAGCTTGGCGGCGAGCTCGGGCCAGCCCTCGGACTGGGAGCGGGACAGCGCCCCGCGCTCGAGCAGCTGGTGGGCCGTGGAGCCGTCGATGTACTCCTTGACGAGGACCGTGCCGTCGGGGCTTTCGGCGTAGAGCTTGGCCACGGGCAGGTCGGATTTGGCGAGCGCGCGCAGGATGGCGGCCTCCTCGCGCACGCCCGGCAGGGAGCGCGCGCCGGGGTGGAGGAGCTTCACCGCGTAGTTGCCGTCGGCGGTCTTCCAGACCTTCGAGGTCCCGCCCTCGCCGGCGACGGAGCCGAGCGTCGTCTTCAGGCGGCCGACGCGCAGGGCGTCGCCGGCCTTGCCGGGCCAGGAAGGGAAGCGCTCGCCGAACGGGAGCTTCTCGCGCAGCGCGGCCCAGAAGCCGGGCTTGGCCTGGTCGAACAGCGCCGCGCCCTCCGCGCGGACGCTCTCGGCCGACGGGGCCTCCGCGGCGGACGGCGCGGAGCGCGGCGCCGCGGCGAGCGCCGCGGGCTTGGCCGCGGTCACGGCGGAGACGGGCAAAGCGGGCACGGCGGCCTGGACCGGGACGGCCGGCTGGATCGCCGCGACGGCCCGCGCGGGGACGAGCGCCGGGGAGGGCGACAAGGCGGACGCGAGGTTCGGACCGGCGATCCCCGTCAAAGACGGCACGGTCAGCTGGACCGGGGTGGGGGAGCCGAGCGATGACCCGATCGCGCCCGACTGGGACCCGGGAGAGGCCTGTCCCGACACGGGGGCTTCGATCTGGCCGGCCCGGAGAGGGCATACCAGGACGAGGAGAATCAGGCCCCGAAAAACGGAGGGTTTCACGATGCCACTATAACAGGAGTTCGGGGGACGCGCCAGGGGGAGGACGTCAGGGTTTTACGACGAGGGCCTTCATCTGGCGCAGGAAGCCGAGCGTCGCCGCCAGGCTATTATAAGGAACACGGACGCCCTTCTTGGACCAGCCGGTGTAGCCCGACTCCGTCACCCATTCGCGGAAATCGACGCCGACCGTGCCCTTATGGAGGGTGACGCGGACGACGAGCTCCACGCCCATCTTCTTGGGCACGCGCGCCAGCTCGCGGTCCTCGGCCTCGGCGGGCTCGGCCGGGAGCTTCTCCAGGACGGGGATGGTCTCCTCCAGCACCCGGGCGTTCAAGGTGACGCCGGCCTTGGTGGGGCCGGAGTAGGCGTCGCCGGTCACGAAGGTCCGGATCGAGCCGTAGCGGTGGCCCTTGAACTCGTCCACGTAGAACCTGAGCTCGCTCGACTCGCTGAGCGGTATCGCTCCCAGGTCCTTGAGGGGCTTGAACTCCTTGGCTTCGGCCATGGCGCATCCTAGCAAACCCCCGCCTTGACAGGAATCGGCGGCGGGCTTATCCTTGGGCGTTCATGGCGACAAACGAAGATCTCCAGTCCGAGCTGCGCGCGTTGAGCCTCGAGGTCCGTTCCCTCCGGGACGAGGTGGAGAGGCTGAAGGGGGGCGAGCCCGCCGAGGCCCCTCTTCCCAGGACCAAGACCCCGGCGCCGAAGCCCGCTCCGGCCGTCATCGATCCGCCGAAGGCGGATCAGCCGTCCGCGCCGAAGCCCGCCCCGGCCGAGAGGACCGAATCGTTCGCGGACCTCGTGCGCAAGGCGAAGGGCCTGCCTCCCGTTCCGAAGGCGTCCGGGCCGCTGCGTTCCGCGCCCGCGGCGCCGCGCGATTATTCCTCGGCCTTCACCGAGAAGTTCATCGGCGAGAAGATGCTGCAGTACGTCGGCGCGCTGATCCTCGGCCTCGGCGTCATCTTCTTCCTGATCTGGCGCGCGCAGCACACCAGCCCGCACGAGCGCGCGCTGATGGCCGCGGCCGCGGGAGCGGCCCTCGTCGGCCTCGGCGTGTTCGTGCGCACGCGGCCCCCGTACCAGAACCTGTCCGGCGCCCTCCTCGGCGGCGGCTGGTCGGTCCTCTACATCACGGCCTACGCCGTCTATCACTTCGAGCCGGTGAAGATCGTCGACTCGCCGCAGGCCGCGCTCGGGCTCATGCTCGCGGCGGCGGGCGGGATGATCGCGCACGCGCTGTCGACGGGCTCGCGGCCCTTCCGGCTGTACGCCGTCGGCCTGACCTATTTCCTGCTCCTGTTCCTCCGGGCGGACATCGCCTCCTTCGACTTGTTCCTGCTGATGCTCGCCGCCTCGGCGGCGATCGCCGTGGAGTCCGGCGAGGCCGACGTGCTGATCCCGGCGCTGATCGGCTTCCACGTCAACTACGTCCCGGAGTACTTCCGCACGATCGGGCTGCCGCCCGCGGAGCACACCGCGGCGAACTTCGCCCAGCCGTTCGGCTGGCTCGCCGGGGGCTACCTGATCGTCGCGCTGATGCCGTTCGTGCCGCGCACGCGCGAGCGGCTCTTCACGGATACTCAGAAAAGCATCCTGGACTCGGCCCTGTGCCTGAACGCGGCCCTCTTCGCCCTGGTCGCCGGCTCGATGGGGCGGGTGTACTTCGGCCACGCGAGCCTGCCGCGCGCCGGCGCGTTGAGCGCGCTCTTCCTGCTGCCCGCGATCGGTCACCTGCGGGTGCTCGGACGCGCCGCGGCGTCGGTGAGCCTGGGCGGCGTGATCCCGCTCGCGCTGATGGCGGCCGCCGTCTTCGAGATGCCGGACCCGATGTGGAAGCTGGTCGCCTGGGTCGGGGTCTCGACGGGCTGGGTGTTCATCGGCCTGTTCCTGAACCAGCCCGTCTGGCGCGCGGCAGGCCTGTGCATGGCCCTGCTGACCTTCATGTTCTACACCGAGGTCGCGCGCCGCGGCGAGGACGCGCGCCGCGCGGCGGCGATGGCGCTGTTCGTGTTCTCCGGGCTCTCCTATTTCTTCTCGCGCTTCCATCGCCTGTGGCTGGCCGACCCCGAGGAGTGGGAGAAGCCGGTCACCGAATACTGGCTGTACATCGGCACGGCGTCGCTCGTGCTCGGCCTGTGGGGCGCGCTCGACGCGGCGCCGTTCCTGTGCTGCCTCGTCGCGCTCGCGATCGTCGGCGAGCACCTCGCCGTGCGCCTGGGCCGCGTGCACCTGTGGGTGCAGGCCGCCGCGCTCGAGCTCGGCTTCGGGTTCTACTCGTTCTTCATCGACTACGGGACGGGAGCGGCCGGGGCCGGGGTCTCGTCCCGCCTGCTCGTGACCGCGGTGGTGATCGGGGCGTACCTGTACCTCCTGTTCGCCGACCCGATGGACGAGGAGCTGACCAGGCGCTGGGAGCCGTTCTCGCTGGCCGAGCAGCGCCGCGCGCTGTCCTGGATGCTGCTCGCGGTGGCCTCGTTCGCGGTGTACCGCGAGTTCGACGGGCGCCTGCGCCTGCCGATCTGGGCCTTCACCTCTCTGGCCCTTTTCTGGCTCGGGCGGGAGAAGAAGAGCGCCGATTTCCGAGCGCAGGCGATGCTCCTGGCGGGCGGCACCGCGCTCGAGGCGGGGGTGTCGTATCTGACCGCGCCGGCGGCCCTGATGGCCCCGCTCACCGTGCCCCGCGTCCTCCTGTTCTGGTCGTCGATCGGCGCCCTGCTCGGAGGCCTGTCGTTCGCCAAGGCGGGGGAGGCGGAGGACGACCGCGACGACCAGGCCGCGACGATGTTCGCGCTGCTGGCCCTGGTCCTCGGCGCGGCCTACTTCGCCAAGGAGCTCGACCGCGTCCAGCTGACGATGGCGTGGACCGGCCTGGGCATCGCCTTCCTGGCCGGGGGCATCGCGCTCGGCTGGCGCGAGCTGCGCCTGCCGGGCCTCGGGCTTCTCGGCCTGTGCGTGGCCAAGGCGCTGCTCTCCGACACGGCCAACCTCCCGCTGCCTCACCGGGTGGCGAGCTTCGTGGCCCTGGGCGTGGTGCTGATCTTCGCCTCGACCCTCTACAACAAGGCGGGCGCGGGGGAGTGAAGCGGATCGCGCCGGTCGCGCTCGTCGCCCTCGCCCTCGGAGCCGCGTTCGTCGTGAGCCGGGGAGGGCGCAGCCGCGAGAGCCTCCTGCCCGTGTCCCGCGCGGTCGCCGAGCACGGCAAGGCCCTCGACCGGGGAACGGCCGTCGTCTTCCCGCTCTCGGTCGACGAGGAACGGGCCATCGGCGAGAAGATCGACGGGGACCTGCGCGCGACCGAGCCGGCCCCGGGCACGCCCGCCGCCTCCCGCGCCGCGCTGTGGAAGGAACTCGGCCTCGAGGCGGCGGGCTCGCCGCTGGTGACGCGCTTCCGCGGGCGCTACGCGTTCCGCGTCTCCGCGTACGAGGAGGTCAACGCCTTCGCCGTGCCCGGCGGCTTCGTCTACGCGACGGGCGGTCTTCTCGAGAAGCTCCGGAAGGACCCCGACGCCCTGCTGTTCGTGCTCGGCCACGAGATCGGGCACATCGAGCTGGGACATTGCGCCGACCGGTACCGCCTGAGCGCGGGCGCGAAGGACCCCGTGCGAGCGGTGCTCGGCGGCGTGATCATGGTCCCCCGGATGCTCGCGTCGCTGCACTTCTCGCCGAGCCAGGAGCTCGAGTCCGACGCCTACGCCGTGCGCCTGATGCGCTCGCTGAAGCGCGACCCCGCCGCGGGCCTGCGCCTCTTCGACGCCCTCGGCCTGAAGGCCGACACGGACACCAAGCGCGGCCCGGGAGAGGTCGTCTCCGAGGGGCTGTCCGACTACTTCCGCACCCATCCCGGCTCCTGGGAGAGGCGCAACGCGCTCGAGCGCGAGGCCCGGGGCGGCCGGTGACGCGGGGCGTCTCCACGACGGGCTTCGTCGCCTTCCTGGCCGCGCAGGCGACGAGCGCGTTCAACGACAACGCCTTCAAGACCTTCGTCATCCTGCTCGCGGTCGCTGCCGACCCCGACGGCGCGCCGACGCTCATCGCGGCGGCCAGCGCGGCGTTCATCGTCCCCTTCCTCCTGTTCTCGACGCTCGCCGGCGACGCGGCCGACCGCTGGCCGAAGGCCCGCCTCGTCGTCCTGTTCAAGGCGATGGAGGTGGCGCTCCTCCTGCTCGCCGTGCCGGCCCTCGCCGCGCGCAGCGCGCCGGCCCTGCTCGTCCTCGTCTTCCTGATGGGCGTCCACTCCGCGTTCTTCGGCCCGGTCAAATTCGCGATCCTCCCCGAACTCGTTCCGGACGGCGAGCTGTCCAACGCGAACGGCCTGGTGCAGATGACGAGCTTCGGCGCGATCATCATCGGGACCACCGCCGCCGCGGAGCTCGTCATGCGCCTGCGCGACCGCCCGGGGCTGGCGGCGGCCGCGCTCGCCGCCGTCGCCCTCGCGGGCTTCCTCGGGTCCCTGCTCATCCCCGCCTCGGCCGCGGCGCGTCCCGGCGCGGCGCTGTCGCTCGACCCGTTCTCGAGCACGGCCGCCAACCTCCGCCACCTCGCCTCCCTGCCGAGCGTGAACCTCGCGACCTACGCGGCCGCCTTCTTCTGGTTCGTCGGGGCGCTGTTCCAGCTGAACCTGCTCGTCTACGGCACGCGCCTGATGGGCTTGAGCGAGGCGGCGTGCGGGCGCTTCCAGGTGATGCTGGCCCTCGGCATCGGCGCGGGCTCCTTCGTCGCCGGGCGGCTGTCGCGCGGCCGCGTCGAGCTCGGCCTCGTGCCGCTCGGGGCGCTCGGCCTCGTGCTGTTCGGCGCCGACCTGGGCTTCGCCTATCATTCGACGAGCCGCGTGATCTTCGACCTGCTGATGGCGGGCCTCTCCGCCGGCTTCTACGCCGTGCCCCTGCAGGCCTTCATCCAGCAGCGCAGCCCCGCCGACGAGCGCGGCCGCGTCGTGGCGACGGGCAACTTCCTCTGCTTCGCCGCCATCCTCGTCGCCTCGGCCGCCCTGTGGGCCCTCGACGCGAAGTTCCGCCTGAACCCGGCCCAGGTCTTCCTCGTCGCCGCCGCGATGTCGGCGGTGATCGCCTGGGAGCTGCTCAAGCGCCTGCCGGATTTCTTCCTGCGCCTGCTCTTCCTGCCGCTGACGCGGTGCATCTACAGCATACGCGCGGTCGGCCAGGAAAACGTGCCGCTCGACGGCCCGGTCCTGCTCGTGGCCAACCACGTCTCCTTCGTCGACGCGATCTTGATCGCCATGGCCAACCAGCGCCTGGTGCGCTTCCTCATGCTGCGCGCCTTCTACGACCTGCCCGTGGCGGGCGCTTTTTTCAAGGCCATGGGGTGCATCCCCGTCTCGAGCGGCGACGGGCCGAAGGCGCTCGTCGCGTCGTTCAAGCGCGCGCGCGAGTACATGATGTCGGGCGAAGCGGTGTGCATATTCGCCGAGGGGGAGATAAGCCGGCATGGACAGATGCAGCGCTTCAAACGCGGCTTCGAGAGCATGGTGCACGGCGTCGAGGTGCCGATCGTGCCGGTGCATTTGGATCAAGTCTGGGGAAGCATATTCAGTTTTTCCGGCGGAAAAATCGTTTTTAAGTGGCCGCGCCGTATTCCGTACCGGGTGACAGTCAGTTTTGGAAAGCCGTTGCCTGCAAGCTCCACGGCTTTTGAGGTCCGTCAGGCGATCCTCGCCCTCGGCGCCGAGGCCTTTACGCACAGACTCCAAGATTCACCGCCTTTGCCATTGGCGTTCTCACGCCAGGCAAAGGCGAAGCCGTTCGCCCTGAGCATGGCCGATTCGTCCGGCACTCGTTTGAGCGCCATTCAGGCTCTAACCGGTTCCTATCTCATAGGCAAATCGATCGCCGTTAACGTCGCCGAAGGCGACGAAAACATCGGCGTGTACCTCCCGCCGTCGGCCGGCGCGGCGCTCGTCAACGCGGGCCTCCTTCTGCACGGCAAGGTCGCCATAAATTTGAATTACACGGCCAGTAAAGAGGTCGTGGATGCTTGCGTCAACAAAGCCGGCATCCGCACGATCGTCTCCTCGCGCAAGTTCTCGGAAAAAACGGGCTGGGAACCCGACGGCAAGAAGATCTATGTCGAGGATCTCATGCCGTCCCTGTCCGCGTTCTCCAAAGCCGTTCACGCCTTTATTTTCCTTCTCATCCCGTCGTTCGTCCTCGAACGAACGTTCTTCAGCCGCGCCCGCGGCCCGCTCGACCGCCTCGCCACCATCATGTTCACCAGCGGCTCGACCGGCACCCCGAAAGGCGTGATGCTGACCCACGCGAACATCCTCGCCAACCTCGAGGCGGTGGCTCAGGTGATCCAGTTCGGCCCGGACGACCGCATGCTCGGCGTTTTGCCTTTTTTCCACTCCTTCGGCTTCACCGTGACCCTTTGGATGCCCCTGCGCCTCGGCATGGGGGCGGTGTACCACTACAACCCGCTCGACGCCCGCCGCATCGGCGAGCTCGCGTCCGATTTCAAGGTGACCTGCCTCCTCGGCACCCCCACCTTCCTCCTCGCCTGGATGCGCCGCGTCGAGCCGGAGAAGTTCAAGACCCTCCGCCGCGTCGTCGTCGGCGCGGAGAAGCTGCGCGCCGAGGTGGCCAAGGCCTTCGCGGAGAAGTACGGCGTCGTCCCGCTCGAGGGCTACGGCGCCACCGAGCTGTCCCCCGTCGCCTCGGTCAACATCCCCGACATCGCCTGGCCCGGCATCCATCAGACCGGGACCAAGCTCGGCACCGTCGGCCAGCCCCTGCCCGGCGTGTTCATGAAGGTCGTCGACCCGGACACCGGCAAGGAGCTCGGCGCCGACCAGCCCGGCCTCCTGCTCGTGAAGGGCCCGAACGTGATGAAGGGCTACCTCGGCGACCCGGCCAAGACCGCCGAGGTGATCCGGGACGGCTATTACGTCACCGGCGACATCGCCCGCATCGACGAGGACGGCTTCGTGACCTTGACCGACCGCCTCTCGCGCTTCTCCAAGGTCGCCGGCGAGATGGTCCCGCACATCAAGGTCGAGGAGAGCCTGCACGAGGTCCACGGCGTCCTCGACATGACCTTCGTCGTGGCCGGCGTCCCCGACGACAGGCGCGGCGAGCGCCTCGTCGTCCTCTACAAGGCCGAGCTCGAGATCGACGTCCTCCTGAAGAAGCTCGCCGACACCGGCCTGCCCAAGCTCTGGCTGCCCGACAAGTCCAACTTCCACAAGGTCGAGCAGTTCCCGCTGCTCGGCTCGGGCAAGCTCGACATGCAGGCCCTCAAGGCCGAAGCCCGGCGCCGAGAAGGGCTATAATCCCCGCACGATGCTGATGCTGCTCGTCGCCGCCCTGATCGCCGCGAACGCCCTGTTCGTGCTGATGGAGTTCGCGCTCGTGCGCGTGCGCCCCGCCCGCATCGAGGTGCTCGCGCGCAAGGGCGGCCGCCGGGCGCTCGCCGTCCAGGACGCGCTGACCCGCCTCGACGACTACCTCGCGGCCTGCCAGGTCGGCATCACCATCCTGTCCCTGACGCTCGGCTGGGTCGGCGAGCCGGCGATCGCGCGCGCCGTCGAGGGGACGATGGGCGGCTTGACGGCCTCCCTGCCGCCGGTGGTCTTCCACGGCGTCGTCTTCGCGGTGTCGCTCGCCGTCCTGTCGTGGCTGCACATCGTGCTGGGCGAGCTCGTGCCGCGGACGCTCGGCATCCAGTTCGCCGAGACGGTCTCCCTGTGGGGCATCATCCCGCTGATGGGCTTCAAGACCTTCCTGCGCTGGCCGGTGCGCTTCCTGTCCGCCTCGTCGAAGGGCATCCTGCGCGTGTTCCGCGTCAAGCCCGCGTCCGAGGCCGACCACTCGATCACCGTCGACGAGATGCGCGTGCTCCTCGGCGAGACCCAGGAGCGCGGCGCGATGCCGCTCGAGCGCCTGCTCCTGCTCGAGAACCTCTTCGACTTCGGCTCGTCGAAGGTCGCCGACGCGATGCGCCCGCGCGAGCGCATCGCCTACCTGTCGCTGGCGCGGACCTGGGCCGAGAACCTGGCCGTCATCCGCGCCAAGCGCTACTCGCGCTACCCGCTGTGCGAGACCGACCTCGACACGGCGATCGGCTTCGTGCACATCAAGGACCTCGTCCTGACCGAGACCGGCGCGGAGCCGGACCTCAAGGCGCTGCGCCGCGACCTGTACGAGGTCTCCGACGGGGAGCTCCTCGAGAAGCTGCTCAAGACCATGCCCGACAAGGGCGTGCACCTCGCCGTCGCCCGCGACGGCCTCAACCGCATCATGGGCCTGCTCACGCTCGAGGACATCTTGGAGGAGCTCGTCGGCGAGGTCCGCGACGAGTTCGAGAAGACCACGGGCTGGATGGCGGGGGAGTTCTTCTCGCGCGCGGCCGTGGACGCGAACCTGCCCACGACGGAGAGACGCGCGACGATCCGCCACCTGATGGACAAGATGAAGGCCGCCAACCCCGAGCTCGACGCCGAGGCCGCCTTCAACGCCGTCTGGGACCGCGAGCTCAAGTTCGCCAGCGCCGTCGGCCGCGGCGTGCTCGTGCCGCACGCCCGCCTGCCCGGCCTGACGGCGCCGCTGATCGCGGTCGGCCGCTTCGCCAAGGCCCCGCCCCTGCCCACGCCCGACGGGACCCCTCTGCGCCTCGTGTTCCTGATCCTGACCCCGCTCGAGACGCCCACGATGCAGCTCAAGGTCCTTCAGCGCATCGCCTCGCTGGTCACCAACGAGACCTTGCGGCGCAAGATCCTCCGGGCCAAGACCGACGAGACCCTCCTGACCCTCCTGCGCACCGCCGACACCCTCCTCGCCACTTGATCGGTGTCAGGCATTCCACTATTTTCACTTTTGAGACTCGGCCAAAGTGAAAATAGTGGAATGCCTGACACCAGGTTTTCGCGGGGTCTAAGTTGTATTATGTAGGCATGACAAGCGAAAAACTCAGATTTTTGCGCGCATGCCGCTCCCAGCCCGTCGACGCGACCCCCGTCTGGTTCATGCGTCAAGCGGGACGCTACATGGCCGAGTACCGGGAGCTGCGCAAGACGCACTCCATCCTCGCGCTGGCCAAGACCCCGGAGCTCGCCTGCGAGGTGACGCTGCAGCCCGTGCGCGCCCTGCCCATCGACGCCGCCATCCTTTTCGCCGACATCCTGCTGGTCCTCGAGCCCATGGGGCTCAAGCTGCGCTTCGCCCCCGGCCCGACGATCTCCAACCCCGTGCGCACTGAGGCCGACATCAAGCGCCTGAAGGTCAAGGACGCCGCGGCCGAGCTCGACTGCGTGTTCCAGGCCGTGAAGCTGATCCGCCGCGAGACCGAGGGGAAGGTCGGCCTGATCGGCTTCGCCGGCGCCCCGTTCACCGTCGCCAGCTACATGATCGAGGGCGGCCACTCCGACCACTACAAGCTCACCAAGGCGATGATGACCGACCGCCCCGACCTCTGGGACGCCCTGATGAAGAAGGTCCGGGTCGTCACCGCCGAGTACCTCGAGGCGCAGGTCAAGGCCGGCGCGCAGGCCGTCCAGCTCTTCGACTCGTGGATCGGCGTGCTCTCCCCCGACCAGTACCGCCGCCACGTGCGGCCGCACTCGAAGTGGATATTAGAACGTCTGTCGAAGACAGACGTGCCCGTCATCTCCTTCGGCACCGACACCAACGGCTTCCTCGAGGACTTCGCCTCGGCCGGCGGCTCGGTGATCGGCGTGGACTGGCGCATCGACATGGACGTCGCGCGCCGCCGCATCGGCAAGAAGGCCGTGCAGGGAAACCTCGACCCCATCCTCCTGTTCTCCGGCAAGAAGGCCCTGAAGGCCGCGGTCAAGGACATCATCGACCGCAACGGCGGACGCAGCGGCCACATCTTCAACCTGGGCCACGGCATCCTGCCGACCACGCCGGTCGACACCGTCAAGATGGTCGCGGACTGGGTCCACGAGTTCAGCAGGAAATGAGACCCGGAAGACCGCAACAGACGAAGCGCGTCGTCGTGCTCGGCGGCGGCATCGCCGGCCTCACGGCGGCCTACGAGCTCTCCAAGAAAGGCCCGTCGGTCGAGGTCACCTTGCTCGAGGCGGCGCCGGTCCTCGGCGGCAAGATCCGCAGCGAGACGCTCGACGGCCAGGTCTTCGAGGCCGGGCCGGACAGCTTCCTCACCACGAAGCCCGAGATGCTCGAGCTCGTCCGCGAGCTCGGCCTGGAGAGCGAGGTCACGGGCACCGGCCCCGACGCCGGCTTCGACATCCTGATCGGCGGCCGCTTCGTCCCGATGCCCGCGGGCATGAACCTCATCGCCCCGACGCGCCTGCTCCCGTTCGCCTTCAGCTCCCTGTTCACCCCGGCCGCGAAGCTGCACATGGCCCTCGAGCCCCTGCGTCCCGTCCGCAAGGACGGGGTCGACGAGTCGCTGGCCGATTTCACGCGCCGCCGCCTCGGCCAGGAGGCCCTCGAGCGCCTCGTCGGGCCGATGCTCGCCGGCATCTACGCCGGCGACCCCGAGCGCATGAGCGTCAAGAGCACCTTCCCCCAGCTCCTCGAGATGGAGAAGAAGGGGGGCCTCGTGAAATCCATGTGGCTGGGGTGGCTGGGCACGAAGCGCGCCCCGCGCAAGGACGGGCTCACGACGTTCGTGACGCTCAAGGGCGGCCTGTCGAAGGCCGTCGACGCCCTGGCGCGCCGCCTGCCGCCGCGCGCCGTCCGCGTCGACTGCCCCGCGCAGGCCGTGCGCCGCCGCGACGGGCACTGGGAGGTCGTCACGCCGAACGCGGTCTTCGAGGCGGATTCCATCATATCCGCCCTTCCCGCGTCCGCGCTCGCCGACGTGATCGAAGGGCTCGACCCCGAGCTGTCGATGCGCCTGCGCGAGATCCCGTTCTCGTCGACCGCGACCTCGGTCCTGATCTACGACGACAAGGACGTGCCGGTCCGCCCCAAGGGCTTCGGCTTCCTCGCCCCCAAGGCGGAGGGGCTCATCGTGACGGCCGGCACCTACTCCTCGGCGAAGTTCCCCGGGCGCGCGGTGGCCGGCAAGACCACGGTCCGCGCCTTCATCGGCGGGGCCGGGCGGGAGGCCGACGCCGAGGGCGCGATCACCCGTCTCGAGTCGCGCGTGCGCGCCGACATCGACAAGGTGCTGGGCTTGCGCGGCGCGGCGCCCGTGGCGCAGAAGACGACGCGCTGGATCAAGGCCAACCCGCAGTACGAGGTCGGCCACGCGCGCCGCCTCGATCGCATCAGCTCGTGCCTGAAGAGCCACCAGGGCCTGGTGCTCGCCGGCGCCTCGTTCAACGGCGTCGGGCTGCCCGACGGCGTGAAGTCGGGACGCCGGGCGGCCGAACTCGTTCTCGCCGGTTCACGGAGGAACCATGACGTCGCTCGACCAGGACTTGCTTAGCCTTTTCGTCGCGCTGGCCCTCGGAGCCTTCATCGGCCTCGAGCGCGAGCTCAGCGACAAGGCCGCCGGGCTGCGCACCAACATCCTGATCTGCGTGGGCTCCTGCCTGTTCGCGATCATCTCCCGCGACCTCGCGGCCGCCTCGGGGGCGGACATCACGCGCATCGCCGCGCAGATCGTCTCGGGCATCGGCTTCCTCGGCGCGGGCGCGATCATGCGCGAGGGCGAGCACGTCACCGGCCTGACGACGGCGGCGACGATCTGGGTCGTCGCCGCGATCGGCGTGGCGGTCGGCTTCCGCCTGTACTCGCTCGGCGCGGCGACCGCCATCGTCACGCTCGTCGTGCAGGGCGTGTTCCCGCACCTCGACACGATGATCGACGAGCTGCGCCAGCGGCACACCTTCAAGATCGCCTCGGACCTCGACGACGACGGCCTGGAGCAGATCAAGACCATCTTCCGCAACTCCGACGTCAAGGTCCTGCGCCGCAAGCTGATGAAGCGCGCGAACCTGTACTACAGCGAGTGGTACGTCGCCGGCCCGCGCCTCGAGCAGAAGAACGTCGTGCGCATGCTCCTCGACAACAAGCACGTCCGGGAGCTGACCTACTAGTGGATTCGGCCAAGGTCCAGGCGGCCCTGACGGACCTCGGCCTGCCCAAGTTCCGCTGGGAGCAGGTGCGGCAGGCCGTCTTCGGCCAGGCCGTCTCCTCCTACGACGAGATCTCGGTGCTGCCCGCCGAGACGCGCAGGCTCCTGGCCGAGAAGGCCCCGCTGATGAGCATCCGGGAGAGGCGCGTGGACGTCTCCGGCGACGGGCGCGCGCACAAGGCCCTGCTCGACCTGGCCGACGGCTCCGTCGTCGAGACCGTCCTGCTGCGGCCGAGCGAGACGCGCTGGACGACCTGCATCTCCTCGCAGGTCGGCTGCGCGGTCGCCTGCACCTTCTGCGCGACGGGCCTGATGGGGCTCAAGCGCAGCCTCACTCCCGAGGAGATCACCGACCAGGTCCTCTTCTGGCGCCAGTACATGGCCAAGAAGAACCTCCCCGGCCGGCTCGACAACGTCGTCTACATGGGGATGGGGGAGCCCTTCGCCTGCTACGAGCAGGTCTCCGCGAGCCTGAAGGCGCTCCTCGACCAGAAGCAGTTCGCGATCGGCGCGCGGCACATCTCCGTGTCGACCTCGGGCGTCGCGCCGAAGATCGCGCAGTTCGGCAAGGACTTCCCGCAGGTGAACCTCGCGATCTCCCTGCACGCCGCGACCGACGAGCTGCGCACGCGCCTGGTGCCGATGAACAAGGCCTTCGACCTGGCCGCGCTCGCCGCGGCGCTCAAGGAGTACATCGCCTCGACGAACCGCAAGATCTTCTTCGAATACGTCCTGCTCAAAGGCGAGAACGACCGCCCCCAGGACGCCGACGCGCTGGTGAAGTGGCTCGACGGCGTCGGCCCGAAAGAGCTGCTTCACGTGAACCTCATCGTGTTCAACCAGACCGACACGCGGCACAAGCCGACCGAAGAGCGCGACGCCCGCGAGTTCCAGACGCGCCTGCTCGCCGGCGGCTACAAGTCCACCGTCCGCCAGAACCTCGGGCGCGACATCGACGGCGCCTGCGGACAGCTGGTGGTTTTGGAGAAGGCCAAATGAGCGACGACTATCGAAAAGATCAGCCCCCGCGCGATATCCGCGAGCGCCCGTCCCGCGCGCGCTACGACAAGATCAAGGCCACCCTCGACCTCAAATGGCGCCGCCGCGCCCTGCAGAGCGAGCGCATGACGCGCGAGCTGGCCGACGCGCTGTGGGACGCCTTCGAGAACCCGTGGACCTGGTGCGGCTTCTGGCAGCTCCAGCCCGACGGCAAGGCCTTCCAGCCCGGCCCCGCCCGCCCCGAGTCCGACCGCGCCGCCATCCCCGTCGAGGGAGCCATCGCCGAGGCCCTGCGCACCGGCGACTCCAAGCCCGGCGGGACGACGATCTTCGTGCCCGTGTTCGACAAGAACATGCGCGTCTGGGCCGTCTTCGAGGCGCGCTCCTCCGTCCCGTTCGACGACATGGACGCGCGCTGGATCGAGCGCCTCTTCAAGCCCTTCCAGACCATCGAGAAGCTCCCGCCGCAGGCCCCCTGACCGGATGACCCGCCTTCCCGGCGCGGCGCACGAGTATCCGTTCCAGATCCTGGAGCGGCATCTCGACGGCTTCGGCCACGTCAACAACGCGACCTATCTCGAGATCTTCGAGGAGGCCCGCTGGGACCTGATCACGCGCGGCGGCTTCGGCCTCGAGCAGGTCCGGGAGCGGATGATCGGGCCGGTCGTGCTCGCCGTCGACATGCGCTTCCACCGCGAGGCGGTCAACCGGGAGCGGGTCGTCATCAAGACGCGCTGCCTCGAGTACCGGGGCAAGGTCGGGCGCCTGGAGCAGGTGATGGAGCGCGCCGACGGCCTGCCGTCCTGCACCGCGGTGTTCACCTTCGGGCTCTTCGACCTGCGCGCGCGGCGCCTGCTGCGGCCGACGCCGGAGTGGCTGAAGGCCGTCGGTCTCGCCCCCTGAAAATGGCCCGCCCGGGACCGTATAGGTCCCGGGCGGGCGCTCCTGGTGGGGTCGACGCGAGCTGTTGTCGTTCGGGTACGCCGTTCCGTCGCGTCTTGGGAACATCGTAACAGGCCCCCGTTACTGATTTATTTCGGCCGGATTAAATTCACGCGCCGGGCCGTGGAAGAATCGGGAAGGATAAGCCATACTTATGGGGATGAGACTGGCGCTCACGCTGAGCCTGCTTCCGGCCCTCGCGCTCCTATCGAGCTGCGGCGAGGTCACGGTGCGCACCGACATCCCGTCGGCCTACGGCGCCCCGGCCCCCGGCACCTCGCCCTTGGCGCCCGGCGAGACGCGCCTCGACCCCGCGATATCCAACGCCCTGATCAAGCTCGCCGAGGACCGCCGCAGCCTCAAGCGCGACCTGACCAAGATCGAGGGCACGCCCGTGGCCGACATCCTGACCGTCGGGTCCCCGATCGGCTACAGCCTCCGCAACCGCTTCCTCAACGTCGGCATCCCGCTCGGCGAGGCGTTCGCCGACAGCACCGACCCCGCGTTCCGCGCCCAGCTGCTCGAGCTCTCGCGCTGGGACCGCGACGGCGAGTCGCGCGCCGCGGCGCTCATCGCGCTGGCGCGCACGCACGACCTCAAGTACCTGCAGGTGTTCAACGAGGCGCTGATCCATCTCGACCCCGCGGTGCGCTTCGGCGCCCTCGAGGCGCTCGTCGTCTTCGAGCACCCGCGCGAGGCGATGCCGCTGCTGGCCGCCGCCTCGGAGCGCGACACCGAGCCGCTGCTGCGCGTCTACGCCGCCGCCGGCCTCGCCCGCATGGGCGACGTCGCCGGGCTTCACCGCGTGCGCTCCTTCCTCGACAACCCCTCCTGGGTCGTCAAGGCGCTCGCCGCGAAGTACCTGGGCGAGCTCGGCACCGCCGAGGACTACGACCTGCTGTTGCGCCGCGTCGACGGCGAGGTCGGCAACGACTTCGTCGTCGCCGAGTTCTGCGTCTCGGCGCTGAAGCTGTGGCCGAAGAAGAAGGCGGCCGGCAAATGAAGACGATCCTCCTCGCCGCCCTGCTCGCCCTGCCCGCCGCCTCCGGCGCGGCCGCGCCGCTGCCGGTGAACCTGGGCGCCGACGCGGGCACCTTGTTCTCCCTCGAGCCGCTGACGATCACCGCTCCCCGCGTCAAGCAGGAGGACCTGATCGACCCGCGCATCAACGCGCACCTGATCCGCCTGCTGCAGCAGCGCATGGACGCGCGCCCCGACCCCCTCGCCTCGAGCGACGCCTCGCTGTTCAACCTCGCGCGCCTGTCCACCTTGACCGGCTACTCCCTCAAGACGCGCTACACCGAGCTCGGCTTCCTGCTCACCGAGGGCCTCGCCGGCACTAAGGACTACCAGCTCCAGCGCGAGCTGGAGAACGCGGCGCGCCTGGCCAAGAACGTGCAGACGCGCGCCGCCGCGCTCGTGGCGCTCGCCTACGCCAAGGACATGCGCTACCTGAGCCTGTTCCAGGGCGCGCTCAACGACCGCAGCGTGACCGTGCGCTTCGCGGCGCTCGAGTCGCTGCTGATCCTCGGGGACCCCTCGATCCAGCTCCAGCTCGGGGGCGCGGCGCGCAACGACCAATCCGTCGCCGTCCAGATCTACGCCGCGGCCGGGATGTGGCGCAAGGGCGACAGCTTCGGCAAGGAGATCCTCCTGCGCTTCCTCGACCATCAGGACTGGTTCGCCCGCGCGATGGCGGCCTACTACCTCGGCGAGATGGGCGGCGGCTACGAGTACCGCCGCATGACGCAGTACCTCGAGCGCGAGACCGACCCCTCGACGAAGGCGGAGCTGGCGACCGCCCTCATGAAACTCCACCCGAAAAAGGACGAGAATTGAACAACAGCCCCTTGATGGCGTTGGCGCTCACCGGCGGCGGCTGGGTCATCTGGGCCCTGATCATCAGCTCGATCGGCGGCGTCGCCGTGGCCTACGACCGCTGGAACCTCCTCAAGGAGGAGTCGAAGGCGCTCTCGGCCCTGCGCCCCGTCTTCCTCGCCGCGCTCGCGGCCGGAGACCAAGACGCGGCCGACAAGGCCGTGAAAGCCAACCCCGGCGCCGCGTCCCGCGTGCTCTCCGAGCCGGAGAACCTCCAGGCCGCGCTGTCCGACGAGAAGCGCCACCTCGAGGGCCGCCTGCTGTGGCTCGGCACGCTCGGCAACAACGCTCCGTTCGTCGGCCTGTTCGGCACCGTGCTCGGCGTCATCAAGGCCTTCCACGACCTCGCCGAGTCCGGCGCGGGACCGGAGGTCGTCATGGCCGGCCTGTCCGAGGCGCTGGTGGCCACCGCCGTCGGCCTGCTCGTCGCCATCCCGTCGGTGCTCGCCTTCAATTTCCTGCAGAAGAAGATGCGCGACCTGCTCTCCGAGACCGAGGCGCTCGGCCTGCGCTACTCCGCCGTCCGGGCTCACCATGCACGCCACCGATGACGC
>Ga0255338_1003541_pt1 | contig 18465 bp, 17 predicted proteins | sample MeOH1_35cm_T4_19_FD_203715 | JGI IMG/M metagenome (GOLD analysis project Ga0255338, IMG submission 203715) | Sandy soil microbial communities from University of British Columbia, Vancouver, Canada - MeOH1_35cm_T4_195 | ecosystem: Engineered > Artificial ecosystem > Sand microcosm > Unclassified ...
GGCCCGCGGCGGGTGCTCGTGCGCCGGCCCGTACGGCCACCGGCTGCTGGGCATCGACCTCGACCGCAGCCACGAGTACGAGCAGGAGATCGCCTCGGGCTGCGAGGGGATCAAGCCGGGCTGGGTACGGGTGAACTTCAACTACTTCATCAGCGAGGCGGTCTTCTCGTACGTCGTCGAGGCGGTCCGGCTGGTCGCCCGCCACGGCTGGCGGCTCCTGGGCGACTACCGCTTCGACGTCGCGGCCGGGCGCTGGCACCACCGCGACGGGCTGGTCGAGCCGCCGCTGCGGCTGACCCAGGTCTCCTACTCCGCCGACGGCGACCTCGTCTACCCGCACCACGACGACACCGCGCCGGAGTCCGCCCTGGCCGACTACCTCAAGCAGGGCGAGGAGATCATGCTGGCGTCCACCCCGCCGGCCGACGAGCCGCCCGCCGGGGTCACCGCCGAGTTCGAGCAGCTGCGCTGGTTCGAGCTCCCGGGCCGCTGCCTGAAGGACTGACCAGGGCCTCTCAACGGCCGATCAGCAGGCCGGCGAAGAGGCCGGTGGCGTAGAGCAGCTCGCCGAGGCCGGTCTGCTGGAGGACGGGGATCAGGTCCCGCCCTCGGGCCCCGTCGGTGACGGTGTGCACCGACTTCAGCAGCGGCAGGAAGGCGACCAGGCCGAGCAGCGCCCACCAGTCGGTGGTCGCCGCCACCGCCACCAGCACCACCAGCGCGGCGCTGACCAGCGAGCCGTAGAACATCCGGGTGCGCTCGTCGCCGAGCACCACGGCCAGGGTGCGCTTCCCCGACTCGGTGTCGGTCGGGATGTCGCGCAGGTTGTTGGCGACCAGGATCGCGCAGGCCAGCGCGCCGACGCCGACCGCGGCGAGGAGGCCCGCCCAGGCGAGCGCCTCCGCCTGGACGTACGCCGTGCCGAGCACCGCCACCAGGCCGAAGAACACGAACACCATCACCTCGCCGAGACCGAGGTAGCCGTAGGGCTTCTTCCCCCCGGTGTAGAACCACGCGGCCAGGATGCTCAGCGCGCCGACCGCGACCAGCCACCAGGCGGTCGTGGCCGCGAGCACCAGCCCGACGACGGCCGCGAGCCCGAAGGCGGTGAACGCCGCCGCCTTCACCGCGGCCGGCGTGGCCACCCTGGAGCCGACCAGTCGCAGCGGCCCGACCCGGGCGTCGTCGGTGCCGCGGATCCCGTCGGAGTAGTCGTTGGCGTAGTTGACGCCGACCTGGAGCAGCAGTGACACCACCAGCGCGAGCGCGGCCTTCCACCAGACCTCGTCGTGGGTCCAGGCCACCACGCCCGTGCCCGCGAGCACCGGGGCGACCGCCGCCGGCAACGTCCTGGGGCGTGCGCCCTCGATCCACTGTGCCGCCGTCGCCATGGCGGGGATTGTTGCAGGCTAGCCTCGGCCTGTGACGAGCAGCCTGTGGCCGGTGTCGGGCGATGCCGGGGAGATCCTGGCGCTGCTCCGCGAGTGGGACACCGCGGTCGCGCCGCGGCCGCTGGTCATCGAGACGTCGGGGTCGACCGGCCGGCCGAAGCGGGTGCTGCTGTCCCGGCACGCGATGCGGACCTCGGCCCTGGCGACCCAGGAGCGGCTCGGCGGCCCGGGACACTGGCTGCTCAACCTGCCCCCGGCCTACGTCGCCGGCGTGCAGGTGCTCTACCGGTCGGTGGTCGCCGGGACCGAGCCGATCGCGTTCCAGGGGTCGTTCGCGACGACCCGTCCGCTCGTGCACGGGCGCGCCTACGTGTCGCTGGTGCCGACCCAGCTGGTCCGGGCGCTCGCCGATCCCGACGAGACGGCGGCGCTGGAGGACTTCGAGGCGGTCCTCGTCGGCGGCGGGCCGCTGCGGCCGGAGGTTCGCGAGCGGGCCGAGGACCAGGGCATCCGGGTGGTGCAGACCTACGGCATGAGCGAGACCTGCGGCGGCTGCGTGTACGACGGCCGCCCGCTGGCCGGCGTGGAGGTCCGCATCGACGACGACGAGCAGGTGCTGCTGCGCGGGCCGGTGCTGTTCGACGGCTACGAGGGCGAGCCCGAGCGCACGGCCACGGCCTTCCGCGACGGCTGGCTGGTCACGAACGACCTGGGCCACTGGACGCCCGAGGGCCGGCTGGCGGTCGACGGCCGGGCCGACGACGTCGTGATCAGCGGCGGCGTGAAGGTGCCCGGCGCCGCCGTCGCGGCGGCGATCCTCGGGCACCCCGACGTCAACGAGGCGTTCGTCGTCGGTGTCCCGGACGACGAGTGGGGCGAGCGCGTGGTCGCGGTGGTGACGGTGTCCGGGCTGGTCGACCTGACGGAGCTGCGCGACCTGGTCGAGCCGCGTGCCTGGGCGCCCCGCGCCCTGCTCGTCGTCGACGAGCTCCCGCTGCTGCCCAACGGGAAGGTCGACCGGGTCGCCCTGGAGGAGCTGGCCGCCGATGCCTGACCCGCACGTGTACTCCATCCCGCTGACCACCCGCTTCCGTGGCATCGACGTCCGTGAGGGGATGCTGCTGCGTGGCGACGCCGGCTGGGGTGAGTTCAGCCCGTTCCTCGAGTACGACGCCGCCACCGCACGCCCCTGGCTGGCGGCGGCCCGGGAGGCGGCGGACGACGGCTGGCCGGCGCCGCGCCGCACGCAGGTGCCGGTCAACGTCACCGTGCCCGCCTGCGACCCCGAGCGCGCCCGCGAGATCGTGCTCGCCTCGGGCGGCTGCCGCACGGCCAAGGTCAAGGTGGCCGAGCGGGGCCAGGTGCTGGCCCACGACGAGGCGCGCCTGGAAGCCGTCCGTGACGCCCTCGGCCCCGACGGCCTGATCCGGATCGACGCCAACGCCGGCTGGTCGGTCGACGAGGCGGTGGCCCTGATCCCGTGGCTCGACCGCGCCGCCGGCGGACTCGAGTACGTCGAGCAGCCGGTCGCGACCGTCGAGGACCTGGCGGTCGTCCGGCGCAAGGTCGACGTGCCGATCGCGGCCGACGAGTCGATCCGCCGCGCCGAGGACCCCTACCGCGTGCGCGACCTCGAGGCCGCGGACATCGCCGTGCTCAAGGTCCAGCCGCTGGGCGGCGTACGCGCCTGCCTGCGGATCGCCGAGGACATCGGGCTGCCGGTGGTGGTCAGCAGCGCCCTGGAGACCAGTGTCGGGATCGCCGCCGGGGTCGCCCTCGCCGCGGCCCTGCCCGAGCTGCCGCACGCCTGCGGGCTGGCCACCGTGCAGCTCCTCGCCGGCGACGTCACCGGTGAGCCGCTGCTGCCCGTCGACGGCCTGCTGCCGGTGCGCCGTCCCGAGGTGTCGCCCGCCCTCCTGGAGCGCTGGTCGGCAGCGCCGGACCGGGCGCGGCACTGGGTGCGCCGGATCGCGGACCTCTAGGGCAGGATCTGTTCCCGTGACGTCAACCGCCCTGGCCCGTGTCGTCGTCGAGGCGCTGCTCGGCGCAGGCGTCCGCCACGTCGTGCTCGCCCCGGGGTCGCGCAACGCGCCGCTGTCCTTCGCGCTGCACGACGCCGCGACCGCGGGAGCGCTCACCCTGCACACGCGCATCGACGAGCGCACCGCGGCCTTCCTCGCGCTCGGCATCGCCAGGTCGTCGAAGCAGCCCGCGGCCGTGGTCACCACGTCCGGGACCGCCGCGGCGAACCTGCACCCCGCCGTGATGGAGGCCGCGCACACCGGGCTGCCGCTGGTCGCCGTCACCGCCGACCGGCCGGCCCGGCTGCGCGGCACGATCGCCAACCAGACCACCGACCAGGTAGGCCTGTTCGGCTCGGCCGTGGTGACCGCCAGCGACGTCGTCGACGCGGTCGACGTCGCGGAGGGCCTCGCCGGGCTGTCGCGCGGCCCGGTGCACCTCAACGTGCAGCTCGACGAGCCGCTGGTGCCGGCCGACCACGCGACCCCGTCGGTCCACCGGCCCGACGAGCTCGAGCCCGGGAGGGGCGACCCGCTCGGCCTCGAGCCCGGTCCCGCCACCGTCGTGGTGGCCGGCGACGACGCCGGCCCGGCGGCGCGGCTCCTGGCGGAGTCGGCCAACTGGCCGCTGCTGGCCGAGCCGACCAGCGGCGCCCGCAACGGCGGCCACGTGATCCGCACCTACCGGCTGCTGCTGGGCACGCCCTTGGCCGAGCGGATCGAGCGGGTCGTCGTCCTCGGCTCCCCGACGCTGTCCCGCCCGGTGCAGCGGCTGCTCTCCCGCGACGGGCTCGACGTCGTCGTACGTCGCCCGCGCGGTGTCTGGGCGGACCGGCCGCACCCGGTCACCCGCGAGCACGACGGGCCGTTCGCGGTGGCCGCCCCCGACGACCCGGCCTGGCTCGACGAGTGGCGCAGCGCCGACCGCGCCCTGGCGGCCGGGCTCGACGCGCTGGTGGCAGCCGAGGCCGAGCTGACGCCGTACGACGTCGCGGCCGCCGTCAACGCCGCGGTCCCGCCCGGTGGCCTGCTGCACGTGGGCGCGAGCAACCCGATCCGCGACCTCGACCTGATGGCGAAGCCCTACCCGGTGGGGGAGCGCCGGCTGGTCATCGCCAACCGTGGCCTGGCCGGCATCGATGGCACCCTCTCGTCCGCGATCGGCGCCGCGCTCGGCCGCCCGCACACGACCCGCGCGATCGGCTACGTCGGCGACGTGACCTTCCTGCACGACCTCACCGCCCTGGTGATCGGCCCGGACGAGGCGCGGCCCGACCTCACCCTCGTGGTCGCCAACGACGACGGCGGCTCGATCTTCGCCACCCTGGAGCAGGGCGCGCCGGACCATGCCGCCGAGTTCGACAAGCTCTTCGGCACCCCGCACGGCGTCGACCTCGCCGCGGTGTGCACCGGGCTGCGGGTCCCGCACTGGCGGGTGCACGACCGCGCCGAGCTCGCGCACGCCCTGGCCAACCCCAACGGTGGCATCGAGGTGGTCGAGGCGGTCGTCCGCCGCGACAACCGCCGCGCCCTCGACGAGCGGATCCGCGCGCTCGCCACCGGGCCCGCGAGCCCCTAGCCTCGGCTCATGGCCGTCTCCGACGCGAAGCTGCTGCCCACGCTGCCCGACGACGACTTCCGCAAGGTGCTGTGCGTCGTGGCGCATCCCGACGACGTGGAGTACGGCACCTCCTCGGCCGTGGCGCGCTGGACCGCCCGCGGCGTCGAGGTCGCCTACCTGCTGCTCACCCGTGGCGAGGCCGGCATGCCGAACCCGCCCGAGGAGACCGCCCGGATCCGGCGGGGTGAGCAGGAGGCCGCCTGCGCGGCGGTGGGGGTGACCAGTCTGGAGGTGCTCGAGCACCCCGACGGTGTCCTGCAGCCGTCGCTCGACCTGCGCCGCGACATCGCCCGGGCGATCCGCCGCTTCCAGCCCGACGTGGTGGTGACCGGGTCGTGGGAGGTGGAGTTCGTCGCCGGCCTCAACCAGGCCGACCACCGGGTCGCCGGGATGGCCTGCCTCGACGCGATCCGCGACGCCGACAACCCGTGGGTCTTCCCCGAGCTCGTCGAGGAGGGCCTCGGGAAGTGGGGGGTGCGCTGGTTCCTCGTCTCGGGCCACAGCCAGCCGACCCACGGTGTCGACGTCACCGGTGAGCCGCTGGCCCGCGGCGTCGCCTCGCTCGAGGCGCACCGCGAGTACCTCGGGGCGATCGAGTGGCATCCCGAGCCGTCCGAGCTGATCCCGATGTTCACCGGCATGTCCGGCAAGCGGCTCGGCGTCGACCACGCGGTGCTCTTCCGGGCCTGGGACTTCCAGGCGCCGCCGGTCTTCGACGAGGAGTAGGGGTGGACCTGGTCACCACCCTCGTCGCGCTCGTCGCCACCGTCCTCGCGACCACGGCCGTGTGCCACCGGCTGGACATCTCCTCGCCGCTGGTCCTGATCGTGGTGGGGATCGTCGGGTCCTACCTGCCGTTCATCCCCGACATCCACCTGCATCCCGAGGTGGTGCTGCTCGGCCTGCTGCCGCCGCTGCTGTACGCCGCCGCGCTGCAGACGTCGCTGGTCGACTTCAACGCCAACCGGCGACCGATCCTGCTGCTCTCGGTCGGGCTGGTGGCGTTCACGACGGCCGGGGTGGCCGTGCTCGTGCACGCGCTGGTCGACGACCTCGGCTGGGCCGGGTCGTTCGCCATCGGCGCCGTGGTCGCCCCGCCGGACGCGATCGCCGCCAGTGCGATCGGGCGCCGGATCGGCCTGCCCCGCCGGGTGGTCACGATCCTCGAGGGCGAGTCGCTGCTCAACGACGCGACCGCGCTGGTGGCACTGCGGACCGCCGTCGGCTCGATCGTCGCGTGGGACCTGATGGTCCGCGACTTCGCGGTCGCCGCCGGCGGAGGTGTCCTCGTCGGGCTGGCGTTCTTCTTCGTGATCGGCTTCGTCCGCACGCACGTCACCGACCCGGTGCTCGACAGCGGGCTGTCGTTCATGACCCCCTTCGCGGCGTACATCGCCGCCGAGGAGATCAACGCCTCGGGCGTGATCAGCGTGGTCGTCGCGGGGCTGCTCCTCGGCCACAAGGCTCCGATCATCCAGGTCGCGCAGTCCAGGATCGCCGAGCGGATGAACTGGCGCTCGATCGCGTTCCTGCTCGAGGGCGGTGTGTTCCTGCTGATCGGGCTGCAGGCCCGCTCGATCATCCGCGACGCCGGCCAGGACGACCTCGGCGGCTGGCGGATCGCGCTGATCTGCGCCCTCACGCTGGTCACGGTGATCGTGCTCCGGCTGGTCTGGGTCTTCGTCTCCCGCTACCTGCTGATCCGTCCCGGCCCGGACGAGACCGGCAAGGTCCCGCCCTGGACCTACACGTTCCTGATCGGGTGGGCCGGCATGCGCGGCGTGGTCACGCTGGCGGCCGCGTTCGTGATCCCGTCGGGCATGGCCCACCGGGAGGTGCTGCTGCTGATCGCCTTCACGGTCACCGCGGGCACGCTGTTCCTCCAGGGCCTGACGCTGCCCTGGGTCGCCCGGGTGCTGCGGGTGCCCGCACCCGACCCGGGCGCCGACGCCCTCGCGCGGGCGAACCTCCTCCACCAGGCGTCACTGGCCGGCCTGGCGAGGCTGGACCAGCTCGAGGAGGAGGACCCGCACGAGGTCAGCGAGACGATCCGCGACCGGGTCGCGCGCCGCGACTACGCCGCCTGGGAGCGGATCAACGCGAGCCAGGCCGAGACCCCCAGCGAGGTCTACGCCCGGCGCCGGCGGCTGATGATCGACGCCGAGCGACGCCGGGTCCTGGAGATCCGGTCGACCGGCGAGGTGCCGCACGAGGTGGTCGCCGAGGTGCTCGCCATGCTCGACGTCGAGGAGTCGATGCTGGAGTACAGCGAGGGCGAGCGGGCCCGGGTCCGCGCTAGCGTCGGCTCCATGACCTCCGACGGTGGCTGCGAGGACCTGCGTGCGGACCGACCCACGGTCGAGCCGGACACCCCGGGCGAGTGCGGGGACTGCGTCCGGGAGGGCAGCCGGTGGGTCCACCTGCGGATGTGCCTGGTCTGCGGCCACGTCGCCTGCTGCGACTCCTCGCCGCGACGGCACGCCACCGCCCACTTCCACGACTCGGCGCACCCCGTGATGCGCTCGGTCGAGCCGGGCGAGACGTGGCGCTGGTGCTACGTCCACGAGGTCACCGGCTGATCAGAGCAGCGGCTTGAGCGCCAGGGCGGCGATCGCGGCCGCGGCGACCACCCCCGTCGTACGACGGCCGCGTGGCCCGGCCAGCCAATTGCCCAGCCAGTGCCCCAGCCCGCTGCCGATGCCGGCGACGAACAGCTGCCAGCTCGCGCTCGCCGCGAACGCCGCCGCGACGAACACCGAGCCCTCAGCGGGCCCGTCGATGTCGACGGTGCCGCCGAGCACGATGGCCGCGAAGTAGAGCACGGTCGCCGGGTTGATCGCGGTGATGGCCGCGAACGTCAGCCACGCCCGCAGCGGGGTCCAGTGCTCCAGCGAGCGCCCGTCGGCGCGCTCGGGGCGGAACGCGTGCACCAGGGTGAGCGCCGCGATGACCAGCAGCACGACGACCGACGCCGCGGTCAGCACCGACGAGACCGGCTCGAGGGCCCGGGACACGACCGTGCCGGCGACCACGGCCACGGTCGCGTACGCACCGTCCACCGTGGCGGTGCCCAGGCCGGCGGCGGCACCGGTGCGCCAGGACACCTGCGAGCTGACCGCGATGATCATCACCGCCACCGCCCCGACGGGGACCGCGATGGCGTAGCCGGTCACCAGGCCGGAGATCAGGACGTCGAGCACCCGGGTGCCGACTCAGGCGTAGGTGTAGTCGTCGAGCGGGAACGCCTCGACCGCCCGGCGGGCGCTGGCCGACGACGTCGGCCGCAGCAGCACGGCGTCGCCCTCGTTCGTGTAGTAGTAGCTCCGGGCGGTGCTGCACGAGCCCTGGACGAAGACGGTGTCGTCCATCCGCTCGAGCATCTGCGCGAGGAACTCCTGGTCGGCGCGCTCGGAGATCTCGAACGTCCGCGCGCCGCGGCGCAGGACCTCGCCGAGGAGGCGCTCGAGGTGGCGCATCTGCACCTCGATGGTCATGAAGTAGCTGAGCCCGGAGTAGGAGTACGGCGAGTTCAGCGAGACGAAGTTGGGGAAGCCGGCGACGGTGACGCCTTCGTACGCGTGGTAGCCGCGCTCCCGCCACAGCTTGCCCAGGCTGCGGCCCTCGCGCCCGATCACCTCGAGCGCGGGGAAGTTCGTGTCCCAGAGGTTGAAGCCGGTGGCCAGCACCAGCACGTCGACCGCGGTCTCGCCCTCCAGGCCCGACACCGGGTCGCTGGTCACGATGCCGGTCTCGGTGATCCGGCTGATCGGCGTGGTCTCCAGGGTGACGTGCGGCTGGGTGAAGGTCGGGTAGTAGTCGTTGGAGAAGGTCGGTCGCTTGCAGCCGAAGCTGTAGTCCGGGGTGAGCTTGCGGCGCAGCTCGGGGTCCTTCACCTGGCGACGCAGGTGCGCCTTCGCCAGCGCGGCCGCACCCTGGTTGAACACCTTGCCCTGCTTGTAGTGCAGGACCCCGGTCACCATCATGCCCTCGAGCCAGGCGCTGTTCGCCCGGCGGGCGAGCCGCTGGGTCCACGGCTGCGCGGCGAAGAGGTACTGCAGGGCCCGCGGGATCCGGAAGTCGTTCTTGGGCGTCACCCAGATCGGCGTGCGCTGGTAGACCGTGAGCGCTGCGGCCTGCCGGGCGATCTGCGGGATCAGCTGGACCGCGGTCGCACCGGTGCCGATCACGGCGACCCGCTGGCCGGTGAGGTCGGCGGAGTCGTCCCACTGCGCCGTGTGGATCACGGTGCCGGCGAAGTCGTCGACGCCGTCGATGTCGGGCAGCCGGGGCTGGGACAGGAAGCCGGTCGCGGTCATCAGGTACGTCGCGGTGCGGGTGCCGTTGCTGGTGGAGACGACCCAGTGCTGCTCGTCCTCGTCCCAGCGGGCGCCGTCGACCCGGACGCCGAACTCCATGTGCCGGCGGAGGTCGTAGGTGTCGGCGACGTGCTCGGCGTACCGCTTGAGCTCGGCCCCGCGCGCGAACCAGTGCTCCCAGTACGGGTTGGGCTCGAAGGAGTAGGAGTAGGTCACGCTGGCGATGTCCACCGCGAGGCCCGGGTAGTGGTTCACGTGCCAGGTGCCGCCGAGGTCGTCCTCCCGCTCGAGGATCAGCAGGTCGTCGTAGCCCAGGCGCTTGAGCGTGATCGCCGCGCCCATCCCGCCGAAGCCGGCGCCGACGATGACGACGTCGTGGTCGGTCGTTGCAGAAGACACGGGCCCCACTCCTCTTGAACGATGTTCAATAGAGGCACCCTAATCTGGCCGCATGCGGATCTTCAAGCACGGGCATGCCTGCGTGAGACTCGAGAGCGCGGAGCACCGCCTGGTCATCGACCCGGGGATGTTCACCGCCGCCGACGCCCTCGACGGTGCGACGGTCGTGCTGGTCACCCACGAGCACCCCGACCACTGGACGCCCGAGATGCTGCGCGCCACGCACGCGCCGGTGTTCACGATCGAGGCCGTCGCGGCGCGGATCCGGGAGGAGGCGCCGGACGTGAGCGAGCGGGTCAGCGTCGTGGCGCCGGGCCAGGTGCTGGACCTCGGGGTCCGGGTCGAGCTGGTCGGCGAGAAGCACGCGGTGATCCACCCGGAGCTGCCGCACTTCGACAACAGCGGCTTCTTCCTGACCGTCGAGGGCACCACGGTGTTCCATCCCGGGGACGCCCTCACGATCCCGCCCACGGCGCCGGACCTGCTGATGCTGCCGGTCAGCGCTCCCTGGCTGAAGGTCTCCGAGTGCATCGACTACGCCCGCGAGGTCGGGGCGCCCCGGTCGCTGGCGATCCACGACGCCGTCTACAGCGAGGCCGGCCTGGGCATCGTCGACGGCCACCTGGGCCGGTTCCTCGCGCCGCTCGAGCAGGAGTACGTCCGGCTTCCGGCCGGTGCCGAGCTCACCTGACTTGCATTCTCGTGAATGTCGAGTAATCTACTCGACATTATGAAGTTCGAACTGCTTCTCTTCGGCCGGGTCCACGTGGACCTGATGCGTGTGATGAGTGCGTCGTGTCGCTGACGGCTGCGTCCGCGACCGACCACTGACACCCACCTCCCCAGGAGAAACCGTGACCTTCGAGATCCACCAGCTCACCGCCCACATCGGGGCCCGCGTCGTCGGCCTCGACCCCGCCGACGACCTCGGCGACGACACCGTCGACCGGTTGCGGACCGCGCTCGGCGAGCACAAGGCGCTCGTGTTCGACAGCCCCCACCTCGACGCCGTCGGTCAGGAGCGCTTCGCGGCGCGGTTCGGCCCGCTCACGGCCGCGCACCCGACGGTCCCCGGCGGCGAGACGCCCCGTGTGCTCGACGTCGACAGCGACGTCAACAAGGCCAACGAGTGGCACAGCGACGTCACCTTCGTCGTGAACCCGCCGGCGATCACCACCTTGCGCAGCATCGTCGTCCCGCCGTACGGCGGCGAGACGCTCGTGGCGAGCAGCGCCGCGGCGTACCGCAGCCTCCCGGACCGGCTCCGGGAGTGGGCGGACACGCTGTGGGCGGTGCACACGAACGTCTACGACTACGCCGAGCCGAGGCCGCACCGCAAGGCTGCCGAGGCCGCCTACCGCGAGGTCTTCGAGTCCACGCCGTACGAGGCCTCGCACCCCGTCGTCCGGGTGCATCCGGAGACCGGCGAGCGAGGGCTCTTCGTGGGCGGGTTCGTCCGGGGCATCGAGGGCCTCTCGACGACGGAGTCGCGCGACGTCCTCCGGCTGCTGCAGGCGCACGTGACCCGGCCCGAGCACGTCCTGCGCTGGTCGTGGCAGCCGGGCCAGCTGCTGGTCTTCGACAACCGGATCACCCAGCACTACGCGATCGACAACTACGACGACCAGCCGCGCCGGCTGAGCCGGGTCACCGTGGCCGGTGACGTGCCCGTGTCGGTGTCGGGGGAGAGCAGCCGGGCGATCGTCGGCGACTCCTCGCACTACTCGGTCGTCCCCGAGGAGGGTGTCGCGGCATGAGCGCGCTCCTCGAGACCCGGCCGCTGTCGCCCCCCGGCGCGCGTGCCGTGGCCAAGCAGCGGTTCGTGCCCCGCGCGCCGCACTCCACCCGGCTGGGCCGGGTGGTCGACAGCCTGCGCTGGCCGCTCGGGATCTACACGACCCCGGTGGTGCTGTTCGTGCTCTGGGAGGTCGTCAGCCGGCTCGGCTGGCTCCCCGAGACGATCGCCCCCGCGCCGACGACGATCCTGCACGCCGGTTACGAGCTCTACCAGCGCGGTGAGCTGATCCCGAGCCTGACCACGTCGCTCGGGCGGGCCGGCACCGGGCTCGCCATCGGCCTCGCGGTCGGGGTGACCGCCGGTGTGCTCGGTGGCCTGCTGCGCAGCGGGGAGTACCTCTTCAACGGCGTCTTCCAGATCCTGCACACGATCCCGCTGCTGGCGATCCTGCCGCTGATGATCGTGTGGTTCGGGATCGACGAGCTCACCAAGGTGCTGCTGATCTCGTTCGGCGCCGCGGTCCCGATGTACCTCAACCTGTTCGCCGCGATTCGGGGGGTCGACCACCGGCTCGTGGAGATGGCCCGGTCGGCGGGCGCCGGCCGGTTCCGGCAGATCACGCGGGTGCTCCTGCCCGGCGCGCTGCCGGGCTTCCTGGTCGGGCTGCGGTTCTCCCTGGGCTACAGCGTCCTGGGGCTCGTGGCCGCCGAGCTGGTCAACGTCGACCAGGGCATCGGCTTCCTGATCAACCGGGCGCAGACCTACCTGCAGACCGACCAGGTCTTCTTCGGCCTCGTCGTGTACGCCGTCCTGGGGCTGCTCGCCGACCAGCTGGTGCGGGTGCTCGAGCGGGTGCTGCTCGCGTGGCGGCCGGGATACGAGGCGTCATGACCTCGCCCGCCTCCACGGCCCGGCACGCGGGTGCCGACCAGGTCAGCGTGCGCGTGCGTGACGTCGTACGACGCTTCGGGCCGCGCCAGGTGCTCGACGGCCTGGACCTCTCGATCGCGCGGTCGGAGTTCGTCGTGCTGCTCGGGCCCTCCGGGTGCGGCAAGAGCACGCTGCTCCGGCTGCTCGCCGGCCTCGACCTCCCGGACGGGGGTGAGGTCGAGGTCCCGCGCGAGCGGGCGATCGTGTTCCAGGGCGACCGGCTGCTGCCGTGGCAGCGGGTCTGGCGCAACGTCACGATCGGCCTGCGTGGGCCGGACCCGAAGGCCCGTGCCCTCGAGGTGCTCGCCGAGGTCGGGCTCTCGGAGCGGGCGAACGCCTGGCCCAAGACGCTGTCGGGCGGGGAGGCGCAGCGCGTCGCCCTGGCCCGTGCGCTGGTCACCGAGCCGGACCTCGTGCTCCTCGACGAGCCGTTCTCCGCGCTCGACGCCATCACCCGGCTGCACATGCACGACCTGGTCCGCCGGCTGCACCAGCGCCACGGTGCAGCGATGCTCCTGGTCACCCACGACGTCGCCGAGGCGATCGCGCTCGGTGACCGGATCCTGGTGATGGACCAGGGCCGGATCGGCAGCTCGTACTCGGTGCGGCTCTCCGACGAGGACCGCCGGTCCAGCCAGGAGCGCGAGGACCTCCGCGGGCGGCTGCTCGCCGACCTCGGCCTCGCCGGCCGGCGCTGAGCCACCACCCCACCCCACCCCATCCCATCCCGAGAGAAGGAACTCCGTCATGCCCAGAATCTTCAAGCGCCTCGCGGTCGCCGCCGGTGCCACCGCCCTCGCGGTCGCCCTCGCCGCGTGCGCCAATGGTGAGGCCAACGTCGGCGGCGCCGCCGACGGCGACCACCCCGAGTGGAAGGACCTGACCTTCACCATCGGGGAGCAGAGCGACGGCATCAAGACGCTCGCCTCGACCTCCGGCGCGTTCGACGACGTGTCGTACTCGATCAAGTTCGCCAAGTTCGACTACGGCCCGCCGCTGATCGCGGCCGCGGGGACCGGCGACATCGACCTCGGCATGGTCGGTTCGGTGCCGCCGATCGCCGGTGCGGCGAAGGACCTCGGGTTCAAGGTCATCGCCCTCCAGCTCCCGGAGTCGCCCGACAAGGCGCTCGAGAACATCATCGTCCCGAAGGGCTCGACCGCGAAGACGATCGGCGACCTGCGGGGTAAGCGGATCGCCGTACCGCAGGGCTCGTCGGCGCACGGCCTGCTGCTCAACGCGCTGAAGGCCGGCGGGCTCACACCGCAGGACGTCAAGATCGTCTACCTCGACCCGAAGGCCGGGGCCGCCGCGTTCGACAGCGGCAAGGTCGACGCCTGGTCGATCTGGAACCCGCAGGGCGAGTTCGCGCTGCAGAAGGGCGCCCGGGTGCTCGTGCCCGGCGTCCCGCCGGTCGACCCCGGCAGCCAGTACTACGTGGGCTCGTCGAAGTCGCTGGACGACAAGGTCCGCCGGGCCGCGTTGACCGACGTGCTCGAGCGGATCGGCCGTGCGTACGCCTGGGGCAACAGCCACCCCGACCAGCACGCCGAGGCGATCTCGAAGGACAGCGGCGTGCCGCTCGACCAGGCCAAGGCCAGCGAGCCCGTGTGGCGCTTCACCCTCGGGTACGTCGACGACGGCCACGTCGCAGCCGGCCAGGAGCTGGCCGACAACTTCTTCGCCGCCGGCGAGATCGCCAAGGAGGTCGACTTCGCGAAGGTCGTCGACAACCTGCTCGCGCCCGACTACGACCCCAGCAAGGAGACGAACTGATGACTGGACGACAGCTGCACCTCAACGCCTTCCTGATGGAGGCCGGCCACCACGAAGCCGCGTGGCGCCTCCCCGAGAGTGATCCCCACGCCGACTTCGACCTCCAGCACTGGATCCGGCTGGCCCAGCTGGCCGAGGCGGCGAAGTTCGACTCGCTGTTCCTGGCCGACGGCCCGGTCCTCCAGGGCACCGGCGAGTTCCGCTCGCCGGGGCAGCTGGAGCCGCTCACCCTGCTCACCGCCCTCGCCGGCGTCACCGAGCGGATCGGCCTCATCGCGACCCTGTCGACGACGTACAACGAGCCCTACAACCTCGCTCGCCGGCTCGCCTCGGTCGACCACGTGAGCGGGGGCCGGGTCGGCTGGAACATCGTCACCTCGGCGTCCGAGCAGGAGGCCGTGAACTTCGGCCTCGACGAGCGCCCGCTGCACGCGGCCCGCTACGAGCGCGCCGACGAGTTCCTGGAGGTGGTCACGAAGCTGTGGGACTCCTGGGCCGACGACGCGATCGTGGGCGACAAGGACCGCGGCCGGTGGGCCGACCCGGACCGGATCCGGCCGATCGACCACCGGGGCACGCACTTCAGCGTGGCGGGCGGCCTCAACGTCCCCCGCCCGGTCCAGGGCTACCCGCTGCTGGTGCAGGCCGGTGCCTCCGAGGCGGGCCGGCAGTTCGCAGGCAAGCACGCCGAGGCGATCTTCACCGCGCACCAGAGCCTGGCCAGTGCCCAGGACTTCTACGCCGACATCAAGGCACGCGCCACGGCGGCGGGGCGCAACCCCGACCACGTCCTCGTCCTGCCCGGCATCGTGCCGATCATCGGGAGCACCGAGGCCGAGGCGGTCGCGCGGGCCCAGCAGCTCGACGACCTCCGGGTCCCTGAGTACGGGCTCCAGGCCCTCGCCACCATCCTCGAGGTCGACGTCGCCGAGCTGCCGCTGGACGAGCAGCTGCCCCGGCACGTGGTCGAGCGGCCGCGTCGCGAGGGCTTCGTCAGCCGCGCCGACCTGGTGATCGACTTCGCCACCAGGGAGGGCCTGACCGTGCGCCAGGTGCTCTCGCGGCTCGGCGGCGGCCGCGGCCACAACGTGGTGGTCGGGACGCCCGAGCAGGTCGTCGACGTGCTCGTCGGCTGGTTCGAGCAGGGCGCGGCGGACGGCTTCAACGTGATGGGGGCCGCGCTGCCCTCGGGTCTCGAGGCGTTCATCGAGCACGTGCTCCCGCAGCTGCGTGCGCGGGGGCTGTTCCGCGACGAGTACGACGGGCTCACCCTGCGCGACCACTACGGGCTGCCGAGGCCGGCGAACCAGTACGACCGGGCTGCGTCCCCTCGGGGGCTCGGGGGTGCCTGAGCCCACCCCTGCGCTCCGGGTCCGCGGGCTGCGCAAGATCTACCCGGGCGGGCTGACGGCGCTCGACGACCTCGAGCTCACCATCCCGGCCGGCTCGCTGTTCGGGCTGCTCGGCCCGAACGGCGCCGGGAAGACGACCCTGATCGGGTCGGTCTGCAACCTGGTGCTGCCGACCGCGGGCACGGTCGAGGTCTTCGGCCGGCCCGCGGTCACCCGGGAGGCGCGGGCCATGGTCGGCCTCGCCGAGCAGGACATCAACGTCGACCGGTTCCTCACCGTGCGGCAGGTGCTGGTCTACCACGGTGGCTACTTCGGGCTGGGGCGCCGCGAGGCGGCGCGGCGGGCGGACGAGGCACTCGAGCTGCTCGGCCTCTCCGCCAAGGCGAGGGTGACCGCGCCGGAGCTGTCCGGCGGGATGCAGCGCCGCCTGGTCCTGGCCCGGGCGCTGCTGAACCGACCGCGGCTGCTGATCCTCGACGAGCCGACCGCCGGCGTCGACGTGGACCTCCGCGGGGAGATCTGGCGGCTGGTGCGGGCGCTGAACGCGGCCGGCACGACGATCCTCCTCACCACCCACTACCTGGAGGAGGCGGAGTCGCTGTGCGACGAGATCGCCCTGATCCGGTCCGGGCGGATCGTCGATCGCGGCACCGCGGTGACGCTGCGCGAGCGCTACGAGGTCGCGAGCATCGCCGACGTCTACCAGCGGGCGCTCAACGCGGAGGAGGCGGTCGCGTGACCGGTGTACTGCTGGAGCCGGCGGAGCCGGTCTCGACCTTCCGGGCCGAGCGGGCGCCGTTCCGCTGGCTGCTGGAGCGCGAGGTGCTGCGCTACCTGCGGATCTGGCGCTACTCGATGGTCGGCCCGGTGCTCTCCACGGTGCTTTTCGTGGTGGTGTTCGGCACCGTCCTGTCCCGGCATGTCGACGGGATCGGCGGGGTCGGGTACGGCGCGTTCATCGTGCCGGGGCTCGTGGTCCAGGCGGTGCTGAACGTCGGCTACTTCAACGGCACCACGTCGTTGTACGAGGCGCGCCGCGACCGGTACCTGCACTGCGTCCTGGCCAGCCCGCTGCGGTGGTGGGAGATCCTCGGGGCCCTGGTGCTGGCGGCCGTGATCCGTGGCGTGCTGGTGGCAACGGCGGTGCTGGCCGTCGCGGTGCCGCTGACGGGCGTCGGTGTCGCGCGGCCGTGGTTCCTGGCGGCGGCCGCCGTCGCGGTGCTCGTGGTCGCGGCCCAGTTCGGCGTGATTGCCGGCGCGGTGGCGAGCTCGCTGGACCACGTCTACTCGGTGGAGTCGCTGGTGCTGCTCCCGCTCGGGTTCCTGGGCGGCATCTTCTACCCGATCGACCAGCTGCCGGGCGGCTGGCAGCTGCTCAGCGAGCTGAACCCGTTCTTCTGGCTGGTGCAGGCCGGCCGGATCGGCTTCCTCGGGCACGCCGACGTGCCCGGCTGGGCCGCGCTCGCGGTGGCCTGGGGTCTCGCCCTCGGGCTGAGCGCCTGGTCGGCGGGGCTGTTCGCCCGGGGTCACCGGCTGAAGGACTGACCGCTCACGCCACCTGTGGCATGACGAGGTCGAGCCGGAACGGGTAGTGGCGGGGTGCCGGTCGCCGTGGCAGGTCGGGTGCGCGGGAACGGTGCCGGTGCCCGGTGGGCGTGGTGGTCTCCACGGTGTGCGGGGCGCCCGGTGGGGGCTCCGGGACCGTTCGGGTGTGCCAGCCGGGCGCTTCCTTGGCGTAGTTGCAGGCCTCACACAGGCCCTGGGCGTTCGCGGCGGTGGTCGCGCCGCCGTCGGCGACACGGGTGGGGTGGTCGACGTGCCGGATGGGTGCGTCGCACCAGGGGGTGCGGCAGATCTGGTCGCGCACCACCGCGAAGCGGCGCAGCTGGCCCTCGAAGGCCCGCCGGCGGGAGTCCATCGCGACCAGCGTCCCGGTGGCCGGCTGGGTGAACAGGCGGCGTACCCACGCCTGGTCGGCCTCGCGCACCAGACGGCGGCCCAGGGCGGCGGGGATGACTCCGTAGTCCTCAAGGCGGGCCGGGGTGTGGCCCCCGGTGAACAGGCTCTCGTCGGTCATCACCAGGTGCACCTCGACCGGCACCCCGTCCGCGGTTGCCTGGCCGGTCACCCGCTCGACGAGGGTGTCGGCCATGATCTGGCCGCGGCTGCGGGCGTCCCCGTCGGCCCGCCTGGCGTCGGCGTACTTTCTCAGGGCTGCGTAGCAGGCCACGCCCTGGGCGACCGGCAGGACGGCGGTCAGGTTGCTCATCGTGTCGGGCGCCGGGCGCACCCCGACGCGGCGGTCGGCCTCGGCACCCCGGACCCGCCTGATCGCCGAACCGGGATCCAGCCGGTAGCCGATCGCACGAGCGGCCTCCGCGGCCTTCCGGTCGCCGGCGCCCACCAGCTGGTCGGAGAGCTCGGCGTCGACCTGCGCGCGGTGCGCGCGGCTGAGCACCGCGGTCTCCCGGACCACCAGGCTCGCGCGCCACTCGGAGATGTCGCCACGGGTCAACGCGGCCAGGGTGTGCGGCATCTCGCCGGTCAGCGCCTTCGCCAGCCCCAGCAGCCGGGCTCCGCGAGCGGGTGACTCCTGGCGCGCCAGCGCCACCTCCGCGGCCAGGCCGCGGCCGCGCTGCTGCGGCGACACCCCGCGCTCGGCCTCCTGCCGGGTGCGAACGTCGACCAGCGTCGCGGTCACCCGCGCCTGCGCGGCCGCGATCGCCGACTTCAGCCGCTCCATCGCCGTCAGGTGATCGACGAGCTCCCCCTCGGCCAGCCCGGCGCCGTCGAGAGCCGCGAAGCGTCGGAGCGCGTCTTGCAGCTCCTCCAGCGACGGCGCAGCCGAGCCGGCGGCTGTGGTGGTGGCTCCCGAGTCCATGCTGCAGTCTATCGAACATGTGTGCGATAAACAAGGGGCA
>Ga0255338_1003542_pt1 | contig 18455 bp, 13 predicted proteins | sample MeOH1_35cm_T4_19_FD_203715 | JGI IMG/M metagenome (GOLD analysis project Ga0255338, IMG submission 203715) | Sandy soil microbial communities from University of British Columbia, Vancouver, Canada - MeOH1_35cm_T4_195 | ecosystem: Engineered > Artificial ecosystem > Sand microcosm > Unclassified ...
TCGGACGCGGCACAGGCTTTCGGCGCGCTTTGGGACCAAGCGGAGATTGAAGGTAAGAACAGCATGGTGGCCAAGGGCGTCACGGTGAATACGCTGCCCGCTCCGGAATTGCAGAAGTTCAAGACGCTGGTTGTGCCGCAGATCGAGGCTGCTTTGGCCGACGCCGAACGTAAGGGACTGCCGGCGCGAGCCTTCTATCAAGAATACCTGAAGTAGATTTGTGGAAACCGGACGTGCCGCGCACACAGTGCGCGGCACGTGGAGGGTCCGAATGACCGACGCAACCGTGATCAAGCCCCAGCGCGATGTCGTGGCCGTTCTCGGTCGTATTCAGCTCTGGCTGGCGGGCCTCGCGATCATCGCCATGATGATGGTGACGGTCGTCGATGTCTTCATGCGCTATGTCTTCAACAATCCCGTTCGCGGCGCCTACGATTTCACCGAGGCGATGCTGGTGGTCTTCGTGTTCAACAGCATGGCGCCCATCTTCCTCGCCCGGGCGAACATCGTCATCGACCTGATCGATACGGCGATTAGCCCGCGGGTCCGGCACGTGCTCGTGACATTGAGCGATCTCGTCTCGCTCGCGCTGCTCGTCATTTTCAGCTATGCCGCGATCGTTCCGGCGACGCAGGCGTTCGACTCCGGTGAGCGCAAGCTGCAACTGGCTTTGCCGCTGTGGACGTTGTGGATCGTCATGTTTGCCGGTCTGTTCGGCACCATTGTCTGTGCGCTGGGAGCGATCTTCCTCAGGGCTTGGCGCGATCAGGACACCGGACACAAGCTATGAGCAGTCAAGCAATCGGCGGGTTGGGGATTCTCATCCTCTTCACCCTTCTCTTTGTTCGCGTCCCGGTCTGGGCCAGCCTCGCTTTGGTCGGCTTCGTCGGCTGTGGCCTCGTGTCCGGCTGGCAAAGTGCCTTTGCCATTACCGGGACGACACCGTTCGATACGGCGTCGGCCTATACGCTGTCGGTTATTCCACTCTTCGTGCTGATGGGCGAGGTGGCATCCGGCACGCGTTTGTCGGCTGAACTCTTTATGGCTGCGCAAAAATTTCTCTCCGGCGTGCGGGGCGGCTTGTCGATCGCCGCGATCGCAGCGTCGGCTTGTTTCGGCGCCGTTTGCGGCTCCTCCGTGGCGACCGCAGCGACCATTTCGAGGATCGCGCTGCCCGAAATGCGCACTGCCGGCTATGACGACGGTCTCTCGACGGGCTCACTGGCCGCAGGCGGCAGTCTGGGTATTCTGATTCCTCCCTCGATCATTCTGGTCATCTATGCGGCGATTGCCGAGCAATCGGTTCCTAAGCTTTTTGCGGCGGCGCTGATCCCGGGCCTCGTGTTGACGGCTCTTTACGCGGCGGTTGCAATGGTGATGGTCCGGATCAAGCCGGAGTATGCGCCTGCTCCGCGGTCGGTGTCGCTGCGCGAGAAGCTGAATGCCTTGTCAGGGCCGTGGCAGTTCATCGCGCTCTTTATCGTGTCGATCGGCGGCATCTATGCCGGCATTTTCAGCCCGACCGAGGCTGCGGCCGTGGGCGCGTTCGGAGCAATCGCCATTGGCGTGCTTGGCCGGCGTATCGGCGGCAAGAAATTGCTTGGTTCGATCGAGACGACGGTTGTGACCTCCGGCTTGCTATTCGTCATCGTCATCGGCGCCAATCTGTTCTCGACCTTCATTGTGCAAACGCATTTGCCGGAAGTCTTCATCGAAGTCGCCAAGAGCTGGTCATTGCCGCCTTTGGTCGTGATGGGCTTGATTATCGTCGCCTATATCGTGATGGGCTGTTTTCTCGAAGGTATCGGGATGGTGCTTATCACTGTGCCGGTATTTCTGCCGATCGTGGTCAGCTACGGCTACGATCCGATCTGGTTCTCGATCATCGTGGTGATTGTCGTGGAACTCGGCCTGATCCATCCGCCGATTGGCATGAACCTTTTCGTCATTCAGGCGCAGGCGCCGGACGTGCGGCTAGTCGACATCTATCGCGGCATTCTGCCGTTCCTGGTGGCGCCGTTCGCGCTCATCGTGCTGCTGTTTATGTTTCCGGATATCGCGCTCTGGCTACCGAAATATCTCTACCGCTGAGAGCATCAATCTGGCACGTGCCTCGTAGCCTCCATCTAAACCCTGCCAGTCCGGGAGAACGGCGATGACCGCGCCTCATGAACGAGTTCTGACCCGTATCTCCGATGCCGAGCTCGAGCGTCGCTGGAGTGCCGTCAGGCGCGCCATGCAGGAACGCGGCATCAGCGCGCTGGTCATGCAATCGACAAACGATTGGCTCGGCGGTTACGTCAAGTGGTTCACCGACCTGCCGGCCAACAACGGATATCCCCGCACGGTCATTTTCCACGCTGACGAGCCAATGACCGTTGTCGAAATGGGGCAGACCGGCAGTACCCGTACGCTGGAAAGCGACCGTCTGCATCGGGGCGTGGGCGAAATGCTGTTCACGCCGTCGTTTCTGTCCATCAATTTCACGCATGAGGATGATGTCCAGCTTGTTCTAAAGACGCTTAAGCGTCGTGGCTATCGAAGCGTCGGTTTCGTCGGTAAAGGCGCGCTTCCAAACGCGTTCGTTACCTGCCTGGAAAGCGGGCTTACGGGCACCGAATTCGTCGATGCTACCGACATGATCGACGCGATCAAAGCGGTGAAGAGCGAGGAAGAGGTCGCGCTGATCCGCCGCACCACGGCGATGCAGGACGAAGTGTTCGCGCGGATTCTAGGCTACATCAAGCCCGGACTGCGCGATGTCGACGTCACGGCATTCGCCCAGCAGGAAGGGCAGCGTCTCGGCAGCGAACAGGGGATATTCCTCGGCGGCTCGTCGCCTCTCGGCGTCCGCTCATCGTTCGTTCCGCGCTATATGCAAGGGCGGAAGCTCGAGAAAGGCGACCATCTCTCGCTGTTGATCGAGAATAACGGCCCGGGCGGCTTCTACGCGGAGATTGCCCGCACGATTGTGCTCGGGACTGCGTCGAACGAGTTGACGGACGGCTTCGAGGCTGTGCGCGAAGCACAGCAATATACCCTTGGGATGATGAAGCCGGGCACCCTCTGCCGGGACATTCACGCGGCGCATAATGCCTACATGACCAAACGCGGGCTTCCGCCCGAGCTGAGGCTTTATGCACATGGTCAGGGCTACGACATGGTCGAGCGGCCCCTGATCCGCTCGGACGAAAGCATGGCTTTGCAGGCCGGAATGTGCCTCGCGGTGCATCCGGGCTATGAGACCGCCTCCATTTTTGCGGTCATCTGCGACAATTACATCGTCGGGACTGACGGGCCGGGTGACTGCTTGCACGCGACGCCGAAGAAGATTTTCGAAGTGGGATAGGCCGGTTCGCGTTTCTTTTAGTAATGAAATGGTCCGAGTACATGATTGACCGCACGACTGTCGCCGGATTGCAGATTGCAACGACGCTGCATGACTTCATCGCGCGTGAGGCCTTGCCGGGCACCGGGCTGACGCCGGAGGCGTTCTGGTCCGGCTTCGCGACGCTGCTCGAAGATCTCGCGCCGCGCAACCAAGCGCTTCTTGAACGGCGCGATGAGTTGCAGGCGAAGATCGATGCATGGCACCGCGACCGGCGGGGCCGTTCTTTCGATCAGACCGAATATACCCGTTTCCTTCGCGAGATCGGTTATCTTGTCCCTGAGGCCGACAGTTTCGTTATCAGGACCACTAAGGTCGATGAAGAGATCGCGGCGACCGCCGGTCCTCAGCTTGTCGTGCCGCTGTCCAACGCGCGCTATGCCTTGAATGCGGCCAATGCGCGATGGGGCAGTCTCTACGATGCGCTGTATGGAACGGATGCCATACCGGAAGATGAGGGTGCCGAACGCGGGACGCGTTACAATCCGGTGCGGGGCGCCCGCGTTATCGCGCATGCGCGCGGCATTCTCGATACCGTCACGCCCTTGAAGCAGGGAAGCCACCGGGACTCGACGTCCTATACGGTGGAAGCGGGTGCGCTTGTCGTGGCGCTAAAGGATGGTACGCGCTCGACCCTGGCGCAGCCCGATAAATTCGTCGGCTATCGCGGAGACCGGGCGGCGCCATCGGCCGTGCTGTTGCGCAATAACGGATTGCATGTCGAGATTTCCATTGACCGAAGCAGTCCAATTGCCGCCGGCGATCCGGCCGGTATCGCCGATATCGTTCTCGAAGCGGCCGTCACCACGATCATGGATCTGGAAGACAGCGTCGCGGCTATCGATGCCGACGACAAGGTGACGGTCTACCGAAACTGGCTCGGCCTGATGAATGGCAAGCTGACGGCGTCGTTCGAGAAGAATGGTCGGGTGGTGGAGCGCCGCTTCGAGCCGGACCGGCCTTACAAGGATAAGGCTGGCGGCAAGCTCCGTTTGCAGGGCCGCAGCCTGATGTTCGTTCGCAACGTCGGACCTCACATGTACACCGACGCGGTGCTCGGCGACGATGGCGAGGAAGTCCCGGAAGCAATCCTCGACGCGGCAGTGACTGCGCTGATCGGAATGCACGATCTCAAGCCAAGTGCTGAGCTGCGCAACAGCCGGACCGGATCGATCTACATCGTCAAGCCGAAGATGCATGGGCCGGAAGAGGTCGCCTTCGCGAATGAGTTGTTCGCGCGTGTCGAGGACCTGCTGGGGCTGCCGCGTTTCACGTTGAAGATCGGCATCATGGATGAAGAGCGGCGCACGACTGTCAACCTCAAGAACTGCATCGCGGCTGCGCAGGATCGGGTCGTCTTCATCAATACGGGCTTCCTCGACCGTACCGGCGACGAGATTCATACGTCGATGGAAGCCGGTCCCATGGTGCGCAAGGGCGACATGAAGAGCTTGCCGTGGATCAAGGCCTATGAGGACTGGAACGTCGATATCGGTCTGGCCTGCGGCCTGCCGGGCAAGGCGCAGATCGGCAAGGGCATGTGGGCCATGCCCGACAAGATGGCCGACATGCTGCGGGACAAGATCGGCCATCCGAAGGCTGGGGCCAATACGGCCTGGGTGCCGTCGCCGACCGCGGCGACGCTGCATGCCTTGCACTACCATCAGATCGATGTGGCGGCGCGGCAGCGCGAGCTTGGCGGCAAAAGGCGCGCCGCGCTTACCGATATTCTAACGATCCCGGTGTCGCAATCGAATTGGCCGCCCGACGCCGTTCAGCAGGAGCTCGACAACAACTGCCAGGGCATTCTCGGTTACGTCGTGCGGTGGGTCGATCAGGGCATAGGCTGTTCGAAAGTGCCGGACATTCACGACGTCGGTCTCATGGAAGATCGCGCGACGTTGCGCATATCCAGCCAGCACATCGCAAACTGGCTGCACCACGGCATTGCCAGTGAAGCGCAGGTGATGGAGACGCTGCGGCGCATGGCGACCGTGGTCGACCGCCAGAACGCGGGCGATCCCGACTACCGCCCGATGGCGCCGGCTTTCGACGGGCCGGCTTTCAAGGCGGCCTGCGAGCTGGTCTTCAAGGGCCGACAGCAGCCGAACGGATATACCGAATGGGTTTTGACCGCCCTGCGGCGGGAAGCAAAGCGGCTTCGTTCGCCTCGCGCCTGACGGTGAACGCTCTAGGAGAGATCAGATGCCGATACTGGTGATGGACCACGGCGTTCATATCGACGCTGCCGCGGTGAGGAAGGCCTTCCCCAACGAGATAGTCCGCGACGCGAAGGATGCCGCCGGCGCAGTCGGCCAATGCGAGGACTGCGACATCGTGGTCACGATGGCGCACGATTTGACCGATGATCTAATCGCGCGGATGCCGAGGCTCCGATACATCTGCGCGATGTCGGCGGGGACGGACAAGGTGGATACGTTGAAGGGGTTGAAGCCGGATGTGCTGGTCACGTCGGCCCGAGGTATCCACGGACCGCAGATGTCCGAGCTGGCATTCCTCTCGATGATATCCCTGTCGCGGGAGTTTCCGAGAATGCAGCGGAATCAGGCGAGGCACGTCTGGGAACGCTGGCCGCAAAGGCTGCTGTGGGGCAAGACGGCAGTCCTCGTCGGCATCGGGCCGATTGCGGAGGATCTGGCGGTCCGCTGCGTGGCGTTCGGTATGCGCGTGATCGGGATCAGCGACGCGCGCAAAGAGGCGCCTCATTTCGACAAAATGCTGCCGCGCACCCGTCTCGAAGAGGCTGCGGCGGAAGCGGATTTCATGGTGGTGCTCGTGCCGTTGTCGGCGCAGACCCGCCACATGATCAATGCGAGTGTGTTCCGCGCGATGAAGAACACCGGCATCCTTATCAATCTTGCGCGCGGACCGGTGGTGGACGAGAAGGAGCTGATCAAGGCGCTGCAGGAGGGCCGCATCGGCGGCGCCGCGCTTGACGTGTTCGAAGTGGAGCCGCCGGCTCCGGACAACCCGCTCTGGGATATGCCGAACGTGATCGTGACGCCCCGAATTGGCGGGATGAGCGACGTCTACACCGAGCAGGTTCTACCGCTTGTGGTCCACAATCTGCGCTGCTTCCTTGATGGACGACTGGCGGAGATGAAGAATGTAGTTCGCGGTTGAGGGCGGGGCGCGTTTGGAAAACGAGCCCACGGTTTGTCGACTGCGCTAGTGCGACTATTTTCTCGGATATTCGTCGGAGGCCGATGCGAGCGATCGCTCCTTGTGAGCGAATGTGACGACTTCGCGCGCCAATACCTCAAGCTGGCTGCCGATCTTGGCCGATATGCAACGGCCTTCCATATCGAAGACCAGTTCCGCCGTATTGATCGCGATGCCGAGAGGCGTCGGCCAACCACGCAAGGCATGCACGATGCCGCGTAGAGCGATAAGGGTTTGCACGGCGCCCTGCCAGCCGGCCCCGGTGGCGATGATCCCCACCGGGCGGCCTGCAAAATAGGGCAGGGCGTCTTTCGACAGGTCTTCGACATAATCGATGGCGTTCTTGACCAAGCCCGAGACACTGCCGTGATAACCGGGGGAGGCAAGGATGATCCCGTCGGCGCGCCGCACCTCATCGACAAGACGCAAAGCGGCCGGGACCCGCTCAGGGCGCTCAGGCGCATACATTGGCAGCTCCAAGTCGCTGCCGGTCAGCAAGCATGTCTCGGCACCGATTGTCTGTGCCGCGGACAACGCGACTTTCAGCGCCTTCTCGGTCGATGAATTTGGACGCGTGGTCCCGCCGATGGCGACGATATAAGGTCGCTGACCGGTTCGTTCCGCTGCCCGGCTAAGGGAGCCCATGTCGAGCGTCGGCATCAGTCGTAGACCTGCAGCAAGTGATCACGGAAGTAGCGCGGGACTTCGGCGAGGTCTTTCTCGCCCCATCCGGCAGCGACCGCTGCCGATAGCGAGGCCAATGCGCCCGCGGCAGCCGGCAGCGGCACGCCGGCGAGGGCACCGGTCGCTATCGCCGACATCACGTCCTTGCGGATCGTGCGAATGTCGAGCGTGACATCGTCATGGCCGCCCTTCAGCACATCGAGCTTGGCCTTCAGCCACGGACTGGCGGTCGGCGCCTCCAGGAGGATCTCCAGCATTTGTTCGAGCGTGAGCCCGTGTGCCATGCCGAGCGCGGTGGCCTCCGCTATCGACTGGAGATAGGTCGCCATGCCGACATTGACCGCGAGCTTCATGGCGAGTGCGCTACCGTGCGGCCCCATGTGCACGATACGGCGTGCGAGATGATCGAGTACGCACGAGGCGCGCTGTATGTCGGTTGCGTCGCCGGCTGCAAGCACCAGCAGCTTTCCCTGGCGCACCGTCGGGATCGAGCCCATGACAGGTGCCTCGACCAGTCGTGCGCCCTTGGCTTCCACCGCGGGCGCCAGAGCCCGCGTTGTCGCGGGCTGCAGCGTGCTCATTTCGATGAACAGCTTGCCGTTGACGTCCGTGCCGAGAACGCCGCCTGGACCGTTGAAGAGCGCGCGCACGCCTTTGTCTTCCGTGATGATCGAGATCACGATGTCGGCCGCCGCGGCAACCACCTGTGGACCATCCGCGGTCTTGATGCCAAGTGCGGCAGCGGCCTGCGTGGCCGCTCCGTTGCGGTCCCAGGCCGTCACTGTGACGCCGCATTCGCCGAGGCGTTGGGCGATCGCCATGCCCATGCGGCCCAGTCCGATGAGTCCGATCGTCATGCCGACTCCGTGGTCTTTTGCATTGGCACGTCCTCCAGTAACAGTCAGCGCAGGCCGGCCTGCTGAATCAGTGGATAGATCTCGGTCTGGAACCACTTCATGTCGTCGTGGTAGCGCGGCCAATTCAGAAGGGTTCCGTCGAGGCCGATCTTCGACAGCGTCATGAGGCCGTCGACGATCTGTTCGCGGCTGCCAACGAGCGGATAGCCGCCCCAGCCCGCGATAAAATGCTTCTTCATCTCTGCAAGCACATGCGGCGGAAGCGTCTGCGCGTTGGCGATCATCGTGTTGACGAGGTTGGTCGCCGCGTCCCAGTCGCCCTTCTGATTGACGTAGTAGTCGAAGTACTCCTTGGCTTCTTTCTCGGTCTCGCCCTGGACGACGTAGGCATAGCTCCACACTTGGATGTCGCGGCCGTATTCCTTGCGGGCAAGATTGCGATAGGCGTCAACCTTTGCCTTGCACTCGTCAAAATCGGTCGTGCCGAAGACGACGTAGACCATGTCGCAATATTTGGCGGCAAAGTGGCGTCCCTTCTCGGATCCACCGGCATTCATGATCGGAGGAAGCGGCCGTTGAAGGGGCTTCGGCTCGAGATAACCCTTCTTGATCTGGTAGAACCGTCCGTCGAAGTCGAATTGCTCGTCGCGCGTCCAAAGCCGCTTGATGATATCGAGCCATTCGATAGCCATCTCGTAACGCTCGTCATGCTCGATCAGGGGCACGCCGAACATTTCGATCTCGTCACGATGCCAGCCGGTCACGATGTTGAGCGCAAAACGGCCGCCGGAGATATGATCGATTGTGGTCCCCTGTTTGGCGATCATCAGGGGATGAATGGTCGGAACATGCGATGTGGCGAATATGCCGGAGTTCTTCGTTGAGGCGCTCATGCCTGCGGCCCAGGAAAGCGTCTCGAATCCCGGACCATTGAAATTGGTGGTGCCGCCGAAACCGCGCCAACGCCCAATCGGCACGAGAGCTTCGAATTCCATTTCGTCGGCAGTTTGCGCAAGCGCACGCGTGTTCGGCCAGTTGATCTCGAGCACGCGATCGATCGTCGAGATTGCGCAACCGCGATCGAGGTTTGTTCCGAAGGTGCCGAGTTTGAGCTTGCGGTCGTTGAAGGCGGGATGTGTTTGCCGAAGCATTTCTTGAGTCTTACGCTCGTTGCTCATTTCTTGGCCCTCCGCGTGCCGTGCTGTTCTTGGGCGAGCATTGGCGTGGGCGTCGGGGCGACGCAAGATGAGTTGATGTTGGACGCGGACTGTTTGCCGCGTGACGCAATCGTTTGTGCGCTCGAGGGATAAGTTCGCCATGGCGGATCGGCTGCCGGCGCTTCCTGTTGCCGACCCCTGTCCCGCCTTGCGGGACAGGGAAGCCCTCGGTGCTTAATCTTCGAGTGCCCGTGCTGGGCTGATACGATATGCTCATTCAGAAAAATAATACGGTCACCGGCTAAGCCGGGCCGATCCGGGGAGAAGTAAAATGGGCGCGTTGAGCGCGAGCAGCGCCGTTGCTGCCAACAAACACCGATTCTGGGAACAAACGATCCACCAGGCGTTCGGTGCGGTGGACATGAAGATCGCCAACGAAGGCGCATTCTTCGGCGAACTTCGCACCATTCCGTTCGGAAATATGGATTTTGCCGAGGTTGTCTGCGATTACGAAATCGCCACGCGGACCCGGCGGCACATTGCTCACGACAAGGCTGAATCCTTCGTGCTCGTGTTTCTGCGTTCCGGCCGCCTGCAAATCGGCCAGGTCGGACGTGAATGCGTGCTGACGCCGGGCACCTTTGCCCTGTTCGATCTGAACACGCCCTATACCTACTGCCATATCGAGCGCACCGAGGTGCTTGACGTGGTGATCCCCGGTTCGTTGCTGCGATCGCGGTTGCGCGACTTGCACCCGCTTGTGGCGCGAACCTATTCCGCGGCCAACGGAATCGGTCGGGTCACAGCCGATCTGATCACGTCCCTTGCGCGCGAAGCGCAATCCATTCCGCCCTGGGCTGCGCATGGGTACTGCGCCCGAACTGTAGACCTCATCGGGCTTTTGTTCGAAGCCGCACAGGACGATCTGCCCATCGCCAATTCGGCCGTACGGTCGGCGCTATACCGGCGCTGTGTGGCGATTATCGACACGCATCTTGCCGATCCAGCCCTCGGGCCGGCTAAAATTGCCGAATTGGCGGGCATCTCCGTGCGCTATTTGCACAAGATATTCCAGGATGCGGGCGAGTCGGTCGGCTGTTGTATGCGCCTGCGCCGGCTCGAACGGTGTCATCGCGATCTCGCCGACCCGGCTCAGCGGAACGTCACCATCGGTGAAATTGCCTACCGGGCCGGATTCCACAGCCAATCGCACTTCACCAACAGTTTCAGGCGCCAGTACGGCAAGTCGCCGAGTGACGTGCGTCAGATTCTGCCTGGGCCAGAGCGCGCCTGATCGTCGGCGCCGAGCGTGCACAACGGTTTGCACGGGAGCGCATTTATGACGTAGGACGCTTGCCGTCCCCCCCTTTGTCGCGCTCATACTTCCGGAACCGTCACGACCGGATAACCGGCGGATCGAGGGGGAGAATATGGCTTCAAGGTGGTTAAAGCTTGCGTCCGCATGTGCCGTTCTGTTGCCGCTGGTCTTTGCTGCGCCCAAGTCATACGCAGACGCGCAGGGCAAACGGGTGGCCATGTTTATGGGGCCGACCCAGGACAAGTACCTTGGCGCCCTGAGCAAGAGCTTCGACACCTCTGCGACCGGAATGGGCATGAAGGTCACGGTCTTCTCGAGCCCGTTCGATCCCGCGCTTCAGGCGCAGCAGATCGACGACGCGATCGCTCAGAAATACGACATGCTCGTTGTTCAGATCATCAGTCAGCGCGCGATTCTTCCCACGCTGGCGCGGGTCAAGGCGGCAAACATTCCGGTCATGCTCGTTGTCGTGCCGATGGTCGGCAATGACAGCAACGCACAGGATTTCTACCTCAGCTATGTCGGCTATGACGACGTCGCCTTCGGCCGCATGATTGGCGAAGCGACCGTAAAGTCTCTCAAAGACGCCGGAAAAAGCAAGGCCAAGATCGCGATCCTGGCAGGCTCGATGCAGGAGGGCAAAGCGCCGCTGCGCGAGCATGCGTTCCGGGATGTGGTTGCCAAGACACCGGGTATGGAGGTTGTCGTAACCGAAGACGTGAAGTGGAATCCGGCCGTCGGCGAACGCGTGGCTGGGCAATTGCTGGCGCGATTTGCGGGCCAGGGCGGGCTGGACGCCATCTACGGTATGAACGACAGCATCGCTAACGGCGCCATTCAGGCGGCCGCGTCCGCCGGCGTAGAACCGGGTACCGGTGCGAAAAATCTGATCGTGGTGGGCGGCAATTGCCAGGCGCCGGGCGTGAAGAACGTCGAGGCTGGCAAGCAAGCGGCAAGCATCCTGATGCTGCCGGTGGAAGAGGGCAAAGTGGCCGCCGCCAGGGCCAAGGACTTCTTCGAAGGCAAGAAGATCGACAAGGTCACCTTCCTGCCGACCGACACGATAACCAAGGCGAATATCGAGAAGTATGCTGCAGCGTGTTCCTACTGAACTTAAGCAGGGCTCCGATCATCGCCGAACCGTGTTGGACGTTTCCGGAATCTCGAAGACCTTCGGCGCAGTCGCGGCTCTCGACGATGTGTCGTTGCACCTCGCCGCCGGCGAGGTGCGCGCGCTGTGCGGCGAGAACGGGGCCGGCAAGAGCACGCTGGTCAAGATCCTGACCGGTGTCTATCGGCCGGACAGCGGTACTATCTCGGTGGGAGGACAGCCGGTCACAATCGATGATACGAGGCACGCTCAGGAGCTCGGTCTCGCCTTCGTATCGCAGGAGCTCAGTCTCTGCCCGCACCTCAGCGTGCTCGACAACATCTGGCTCGGCTCAATCAAGGTGCCGCTCCTGCACCGCCGTAGCCAATTTCGTCGGCAAGCGCGCGAAGCCCTGGAACGGCTCGGCGCGGCCCACATCGATTTGGACACACCCGCCGGCACCCTCACCATAGGTGAGCGCCAGTTGGTCGAGATCGCACGTATGCTGACGCGCGATGCCCGCGTTCTGATCCTTGACGAGCCGTCCGCGACCCTTTCGGACCTCGAGATCGAGCGCATTTTCGCGGCCCTTACCGCGCTCAAGAAGGACGGGCGATCGATCATCTACATCACGCACCGCCTGGCGGAGGTTTTTCAGATCTGCGATAGCGTCACCGTCCTGCGCAATGGGCGCTCGATCGGCACGCACCCGATCGCATCGCTCGACCGCGCTGCCCTCATCGAGATGATGCTGGGGCGCAGCTTCGAGGAGATGTATCCCGAATCCTCGCGGGAGGCCGGCGAGGTCGCGCTTGACGTCAAAGATCTGGTCATTCCCGGCAAAGTGACGTCGTTCAGTGTGACGGTTCCGAAAGGCGAGATCGTCTGCATTGCCGGTCAGGTGGGGTCCGGCGCGGTCGACATCATCAACGCGCTTGCCGGTCTCGTCTATGACGCCAGCGGTACCGTTGTCGTGAACGGGCGGCCCATGGCGTTGGGCTCGGCGGCTCGCGCATTGAATCACGAGATCATGCTCATCTCCGGTGATCGCGCAGAGGAGGGTATCTTCCGCAGGCTCAGTGTGTTCGACAACCTGGTAGCGACGCGGTTGAGCAGCTACGCATGCGGCGGCGTGCTCGATCTAGGAGGGCTGCGCAGGGCGGCGCGCGCACTTGCAAAGCAAGTCGGTGTTGATGCCGGGCGGTTACGTTCGCCGGCCGATACGTTGAGCGGCGGCAATCAGCAGAAGCTGGCTTTTGGCCGGTGTCTCGATCGCGGACCGCCGGGTATCCTGGTCATGAATGAGCCGACGCGCGGCATCGATGTCGGCGCGCGCGCCGATATCTACGCTATCATGCGCAAGCTCTGCGCGCGCGGCTACGCCATTCTCATGACCTCGAACGATCTCGAGGAGGTGGTGGGTCTGGCCGATACGGTCGTCACGGTCTATCGCGGGCGACAAGTAAACGTCCACGGCCGGCAAAGCCTGTCGATGCATCGAATCGTAGCCGACATCGGGCATCCGCTGGAGTCCAGTACCGAGGTACAAGCGTGACGACGCTGGCGCAATCGAAGAACGATACCGTCGGTCGCTTGCTGAACCCGGCGGGCCGCCGCAAACGCCTGCTTGTGCTGATACGGGTTATCGCTCTCGCGGCATTGACCGCGGTCGCGCTGGCGACGCCGGGCTTTCTGTCGCTGCCCAGCATGCTCTCGATGCTGACGACCATGTCGTTCATCGGCTGCGTCGCCATCGGTATGACCTTTATCACGCTGTCTGGCAGCCTGATGTCTTTTGCCTTGGGAGCGACTTTGTCGGTCACGACGGTCGTGTTTATGGCAAGCCTGCCGCTTGGGCTGGCCGGTGCACTTCTGGTGGCGTTCGCCTTCAGTGCGCTTATCACCGCGCTGCAGGGGTTCGTCATCGGCTACATGCGGGCCAACCCGATCATCGTCAGTCTGGCGGCGCAGGCTTTGATCTACGGCTTTGTGACGTTCGCCACGGGTGGCCGTGGAATCTATCCGGAGGGCGGCGAGACCGACATTCTTAAGAGCAATCTTGGCGTCATTCCTGGTCCGCTTGCGGCCTTCCTCCTGACGGTGCTGATCGGACAATTCATCTTGTCGTTCACGCGGCTCGGCCGGCACATCATCATGATCGGCAGCAATCGGCGCGCTGCGGAAGCGGCCGGAATAGAGCCGTGGCACGCCATTACGGCGGCCTATGCCTTTGCGGGCATCTGCACGGCCGTTTCCGCCGTATTGATGGCCGCGCGCTACGCCTCCGGCGACATGGAGCACGGCCTGGGTTGCGACTATCACGCCATCAGCGCCGTGCTGGTCGGCGGCACGGCGATCGGCGGCGGTGAAGGATCGGCTCTGCGAACGCTGTTCGGAGCCTTGATCATCGCCGTCGTCCAGGGAGTGCTGTTGTTGAACGGGTTCAGCACGCAGATGCAGTATCTCATCGTCGGCATCATCGTGCTCGCGGTAATTGCCTTGCAGACCCTCGGAGAGCGGCGATGAGTGCGCTCACCAGGTGGCTTGCGTCACCGTCGTTGCGGCCATTCGTTTTGTTGGCTGTGGTCATTGTGGCGCTGGTGGCATTCGATGGTGCGCAGGGGCGCATTCTCAACCGTGCGATCCTGTTCAGCGTGCTCCAGCAGTTCGCGACGCTGGGGCCGGTGGCGCTCGGCCTTGGCCTGACAATGATACTCCGCGAGTTCGATCTCTCGATCGGCGGCGTGATGAGCCTCGCCGGCTGCATTGCCGTGATGTTCGGCGCCGGTACGCCGGCATTCGGTATTGTGCTGGCCCTCGCGGTGGGCTTCGCGGCCGGCGCCGCCCAAGGGGCGATTATGGTGCGGCTCAATCTGAGCTCGGTCGGTGTCACGCTCGGCGGGCTGCTGACGCTCGGCGGCATGGCTTATGTGATCACCGAAAACAAGGCGATCGGCTATGACCGCATGGATATCGCCATGCAGGTCAACGACCCTATTCTCGGCGTCTTCTCGCTACGAAGTCTCGTGGCGCTGGGAATTTTCGTCGTTGCGGCACTGGCCATCGGTTGGACGCGCCCCGGTCGCGATGTGCGGGCGGTCGGCAGCGATCGGCGCTCGGCTTCGGTTGCCGGCGTTGATACTGGCAAGATCATCATCGGCATATTCGCCGTCTCGGGCACATTGACGGCGCTGGCCGGCGCTCTTCTGAGCTACAGTCTGGCGGCTGCATCGCCGGTGGCGCTTGCCGACGCGCTGGTCCCCGCGGCGGCCGCTTGTATTATCGGTGGCGTGTCCCTCTCCGGCGGCAAGGGCACACCTCTGGGCATCGCTGGAGGCGTGCTCGTTCTCTGCTTCCTGCGCTCGGGGCTCTCGGCCATAGGCCTGCCCCCCTATATGCACGACATCGTCACCGGCGGCGTGCTGGTCGTCGTGGCGCTGTTAGATGCTGAGGACTTGCAACGGCGGCTATTTGCGCTGTCAAACGTCAGCTCTCGCCACGCCTAAGCAGTGAAGCCCGCTTGTCAATAAGGTGTGGAAGCCAGAAGATACTAATATCGCGCGACCGGCGGAAGAGTTTGAGTCCAAGGTAAGTGACCAAGAGCTTCGGTCTTGATGAGATAGCCCATCGGGCGCTGGTATCAAACGGATGCGTCCATAGTTGGGGCCTTGACAGAGAAGCACGGCAAGCGGAGCAGAAATAAATGCGCTTTCGGCCGTCCCACGAGTGATTATTGACGAGACAATTGCACTTGCTTGGAAGATCGGCCGTTAGAAATCTGAGCGCGCTTACGGGGTGAGAATTCAAGTGCCCACGACGTCGGTTTTATGCCTGAAACAGTGAGTTCCAAGGCTTTTCGCAGATGCTCAAGCCCATTCTTCAAATCGACGTCCTCAGCAAGCCATCGGCGCAATTGACCTTGGTAGACGCAAAACAGAACCCAAGCGATTGCGCGGTCGTTTTCAGCGGATTTGATGCTTCGATCTTTTCTCGCGAGATGTACTGCCTTGCAGACCAGCGATATCACCTTCTCTCGTGTCGTTCTGAAACGGTTCGCTTGCCGGCCTGAATCGTAGAACAACATCTCGCGCAACAATAGCCGTGACAATTCCGGCTGCTGGGCAAAAAACTGATAATGATTTTTAAAAATCGCCATAAGGTTGGTCATGAGGCCTTGGCCGACATGTCACATTCCGACCTCTCGGTCGTGGCCTCCAGATCCTCGTTCGCGATCAAGAAAAGTAGATTGCGTTTGTTGTCGGCATAAGTAAAAACCGTTCCCATGCCGACGTCGGCCCGCAATGCGATTTCACGCGTGGTCGTATCTTCGTACCCCTTGGAGATGAACAAGTCGCGGGCCGCATTCTTGATGCGTTGCAGTTTGTCACGTTTGTTGCGCTCCCGCAGGCCGAGTCTTGCGGGAATAAATGAGGCGCTTCTGCCTCATTCTTCGGGTGTTTCCTTAACATCGCGATCTCATTATCTTTTGCTCAAACGAATCCAAGCCTTCTCTATCGCATATAACACACCCTTTACATCAATTGTCTTCGCTCTCAATTGAAAGGCCTCAATAATTTGTGCCAACTTTAGAGCGCCGCCCGGAAATCACACATTCGGCGGAGAGTGTGTGCACGAGCATTTGGATGTCGCATCGACGGCTCCCCGGGTGTTGAGTATCGTGGCCCGGCGTGGGGCAAGGTAAGGTTGGAAGGCACGCATGCTATCGGAAAGCGGCCCGCAAGCACGCACCCGTGTTCGTGGATGGGGGCCAACGTCCCCGTCATCAAAGGCACAATCATCGAATTGAGTGGACACCATGGAAACCGATAGAGAGTGACGCTGACTGTTAATCTCCTCGATGCCCGCAGGTGCTTGGCTCACGCTGGCGTCGTCCAACGACACATCGTTGCCGCGGGTGTCACGTCTTGCTCTTTGAGAGTGTAGCCTCGCCTGACTGCTGTGCCTTTTGGATGGCCTGCCACACACGAGGCGGCGTCAAAGGCATGTCGATCGCCTCAACGCCGAGCGGGCGCAGTGCATCGAGCACGGCGTTGACGATAGTGGGCGGCGCGCCGATCGTGCCGGATTCGCCGATGCCTTTGATGCCCAGCGGATTAGTCGTGGCGGGTATTTCCTCGAGAGCCGACGCAATCGTCGGCAGATCGGAGGCACGCGGCAACCCATAATCCATAAAACTGCCGGTCAGGAGTTGGCCGGATGCGTCATAGGCAATGTTCTCGAGGAGCGCTTGTCCTACGCCTTGGGCGATGCCGCCCTGGATCTGTCCCTCGCAAATGAGCGGATTGATGACCTTTCCGAGATCGTCCACAGCGGTAAAGCGGTCGATGGCAACAAGGCCCGTCTCCGGATCGACCTCGACCTCGCACGCTTGGCAGCCGTTCGGATAGTTGGGGGCGCCGCCCGGTGCGCCTGAGTAAGAGCCGACGGCGTCCAGACCAAGCCCGAATTTGAGCACGGGCCCGGCCGGTGCAAAGAAGGCCTTCGCGACGGCCGTGAGGGGGAGGCTCTTGTCCGTGCCGATGACCGTGAACGTGCCGTCCTTGAAATCGATGTCGTGTTCGGCGGCTTCGAGCAGGGCGCAAGCCATTTGCTTGGCCTTGGCGATGATGGCGTCGGCGGCAAAGCGCAAGGCCACCCCGCCGACCATCGAGCTGCGGGCAGCGAATGTGCCGCGGCCGAACGCGACCTTTTCCGTGTCACCCTGGACATAGCGGATTGAGTTGAACGGCACGCCGAGCCATTCGGAGACAAGTTGCGCAAAGGCAGTCGCATGGCCTTGGCCATGCGAGTGGGTACCGGCAATGATAGATACGGTACCACTCGGATCGAACCGTAACTCCATGCGCTCGTTGAACACGCCGCCGATCTCGATGTACGGCGTAATCGCCCGGCCGCGCAGCTTGCCCGCCTTCTGGCTCGCCAACCGGCGCGCCTCGAATCCCTGCCAGTCGGCGAGCGTCAGGCATTCTTCCATCATCCGCTGAAAGTCGCCGCTGTCGTAGCTCTGGTGGGTTGGCGTATGATAGGGGAGGGCGTCAGGCTTGATGAGGTTGCGCCGCCGCAACTCGATCCGGTCGATGCCGGTGACGTGCGCGGCGCGGTCGAGCAGACGCTCGATGAAATAGATCGCCTCGGGCCGACCAGCGCCGCGGTACACGGACGTCGGCGCCGTATTCGTGAACACCGCATTCGTCGTCAGATCGACGGCCTGCACGTCATAAGCGCTTGGTATCATCATCAGTGAAAAGAACAACGGGGCCGTGATCGCGGCCGTCCAATAGGCGCCGAGGGCCTGATAAGCGTTGGCACGGATGCCGAGGATTTTGCCGTTCTCGTCCAGCGCGAGCTCGCCGTAGATGACTTGGTCCCTGGCGTGCGTATCGCACATGAGGCTTTCTGCCCGCGTGGCGGTCCATTTCACCGGCCGGCCGCATCGTCTTGACGCCCAGAGGACGAGAACATCGTCCGGATAGAGATTGGCCTTCATGCCGAAGCCGCCGCCGACATCGGGCGAAATGACGCGGATCTTCGTTTCGGGGATGTTGAAAACGGCGGACGCGAGGCTGCTGCGGATACCGTGCGGATCTTGCGAGGTGGTGTACAGCGTGTAGCTGTCGCTCGCGGCGTCATACGCGCCTAGGGCGGCGCGGGGCTCGATGGCGCTGGCGGTGACCCGGTTATTATACAGCTTGAGCTTTACAACATGTCTTGCCTTGGCGAAGGCCGCATCTGTTGCCGGTTTGTCGCCAAAGGCGAT
>Ga0255338_1003543_pt1 | contig 18453 bp, 10 predicted proteins | sample MeOH1_35cm_T4_19_FD_203715 | JGI IMG/M metagenome (GOLD analysis project Ga0255338, IMG submission 203715) | Sandy soil microbial communities from University of British Columbia, Vancouver, Canada - MeOH1_35cm_T4_195 | ecosystem: Engineered > Artificial ecosystem > Sand microcosm > Unclassified ...
GATGAGGGCGTCGAACTTCTCTTGGCTCATTGTCAGGAACGGTAATCGGCGTTGATGCTCACGTAATCATGGCTGAGGTCGCAGGTCCACACCTGGTCGGCGGCCCGGCCGCGGCCCAGGCCCACCCGCACGGTGATCTCCTGCTGCTTCATCACGCGCTGGCCGTCCTCCTCGCGGTAGGCCGGGTGGCGGCCGCCCTGCGTGGCCACATGCACGTCGTCGAGGTACAGCTCGATCTTCGTCTGGTCCAGGTCGGCGATGCCGGCATAGCCCACGGCCGCCAGGATGCGCCCGAGGTTCGGGTCGCTGGCGAAGAAGGCCGTCTTCACCAGCGGCGAGTGCGCGATCGCGTAGGCCACCTGGCGGCACTCGGCCGCGTCCCGGCCGCCCTCGACCCGCACGGTGATGAACTTGGTGGCGCCCTCGCCGTCACGCACGATCGCCTGCGCCAGCAGGCGCGCGACTTCCAGCATGGCCTGCTTGAGAGCCTGGCCGGCAGGCGTGTCCAGCGAGGCGATGGCCGCGTGCTGCGCCTGCTGCGTCGCGATCACCAGGAAGGAATCGTTGGTGGAGGTGTCGCCGTCCACCGTGACGCGGTTGAACGAGCCCTCGGCCAGCTCCAGGGCCAGCTGAGGCAGCAGGTGCGGATCGATCGTCGCGTCGGTCGCCAGGAAGCCCAGCATGGTCGCCATGTTGGGCCGGATCATGCCGGCGCCCTTGCTGATGCCGGTGACGGTGACCGTGGCCCCTTCGAGCTGCAGCTGGCGGCTGAAGGCCTTGGGCAGCGTGTCCGTGGTCATGATGCCTTCGGCGGCGCGCAGCCAGTGGCCCGGCTGCGCATCGGCGATCGCCGCCGGCAGGCCGGCCTCGATGCGCTCCACCGGCAGCTGCTCCATGATGACGCCGGTGGAGAGGGGCAGCACCTGCGCGGGCGCCAGCTGCAGCAGCTTCGCCGCGGCGGCGCAGGTGGCGCGCGCGCGCGCCAGCCCCTCCTCGCCGGTGCCGGCGTTGGCGTTGCCGGTGTTGATCACGATCGCGCGGATGCCGCCTTGCAGCAGATGCTCGCGGCACACCTGCACCGGTGCGGCGCAGAAACGGTTCTGCGTGAAGACGCCGCCGACGGCGCTGCCCTCGTCCAGCAGCAAGACGGTGAGGTCCTTGCGATCGGTCTTGCGGATGCCGGCCTCGGCCACGCCGATGCGCACGCCCGCGACGGGGTGCAGCGTCGCCGCGTCCGGGGCGCTCAGGTTGACTGCCATGGATTGCCCTTTGAAGAAGAGAAGATGCCCGCCTCAGCCTTGCCGCCACGGCAGGCCGCGCAGGCGCCAGCCGGCCCGCGTGTCCCGATGGCCTTGCTCGTCGGGGTCGCCCTGGAAGCCTTCGAGGATGTTGTAGGCCTCGTAGCCGAGCTCGGTGGCACGGCGGGAGGACGCGATCGAGCGCACGCCGCTGCGGCACAGCATCACCAGCTTGCTGCCGGCCGGCACCCGCGCGCGCAGCGCGTCGTCGAAGTCCGCGCGCACCTGCATGCCCGGCCAGTGCTTCCACTCGATGTTGACCGCGCCCGGGACGAAGCCGACCCAGTCGCGTTCGGCATCGGTGCGAACGTCCACCAGCACCGCCTCGCCCGCTTGCCACCAGCGGCAGGCAAGCTCGGGCGTGACGTCGCCGGCGTAGCCCTCGGCGGGCCGGGGCTGGTCGGGGTCGGGTGGGGGGGAGGCGGCGCTCATGGCGTCGATTTTGCCAGCGCGCCGCCCGAGGAGCCTGGAGGGCCCAGGCTCCCGACTCAAACGATGCGCACCTGCAGGTTCGGCAGCTTGTCGATGTGGATCTCGATCACGTCGCCGCGCACCACCGGGCCGACGTTCTCGGGCGTGCCCGAATAGATGATGTCGCCCGGGAACAGCTCGTTGGCCTGCGACAGGTGGCTGATCTGTTCGGCCACCGACCAGATCATCTGGTTCAGGTTGGCGTTCTGCTTGGTCTGCCCGTTGACCTTCAGCCAGATCGCGCCGTCGCGGAAGTGGCCGATCTGCCCTGCGGGGTGCAGCGGCCCGAGCACGGCGGAGTGGTCGAAGCTCTTGCCGATCTCCCAGGGCTTCTTCTCGTTGCCCATGGCGCGCTGCAGGTCACGCCGCGTCATGTCCAGCCCCAGCGTGTAGCCCCACACGTGGTCCAGCGCGCTCGCGGCAGGGATGTCGCGCCCGCCGCGGCCGATGGCGGCCACGAGCTCCACCTCGTAGTGGTAGTTCTTCGTCAGGGTGGGATAGGGATGCGCGCCGACTGTCCCGGGGGCGACGAACTGGATCGCGTCGGTGGGTTTCTGGAAGAAGAACGGCGGCTCGCGGTTCGGGTCCGACCCCATCTCGATCGAGTGCGCGCGGTAGTTGCGGCCGATGCAGTAGATGCGGCGCACCGGGAACGCCATGTCCGCGCCGGCCACCGGAATGGTGCTGCCGGCGACGGCGAAGGGCGTGCGCGCCGCTGCGGTCGCGCCCGTAGTGGCACACCCTGAGAGGCCGGCCGCGGCAAGGGCCGCGGAGCCCTGGAAGAAGCGCCTTCTTTTCATCTTCATGCTGTTGTCTCCTTGTGATGTGGCGGGGGCGAGGGTGGCCGATCGCGGGCGCCAGGTCGACAGCCATCCGTCAGGAAAATCCGTCGGCCAGGGATAGCCGCTCCGTGAAAACCCTCTCGGCACTTGTAACGGCCGAATCAAAGATAGCCCGTCGCTTAAACCAACGTCAAGGAGACAAGCATGAGCGAGATGAAGACCCCACGTCGCCGCAGCCTGCTGAAGGGAGCCGCCGTTGCCGCCGGCGCGATGTCGGCGCCGATGGTGGCGATGGCTCAGACCACCACCTTGCGCTTCCAGAGCACCTGGCCCGCCAAGGACATCTTCCACGAATTCGCCCTCGACTTCGCGAAGAAGGTCAACGACATGGCGGGCAGCCGCCTGAAGATCGACGTGCTGCCCTCCGGCGCAGTGGTGCCGGCCTTCCAGCTGCTCGAAGCCGTGAACAAGGGCACGCTCGACGGCGGCCACGGCGTGGTGGCCTACCACTACGGCAAGAACTCCGCCCTCGCCCTGTGGGGCTCGGGCCCGGCCTTCGGCATGAACCCGAACATCGTGCTGGCCTGGCACTACTACGGCGGCGGCAAGGCCCTGCTGGAGGAGATCTACAAGTCCATCAACATGGACGTGGTGTCCTACCTGTACGGCCCGATGCAGACCCAGCCGCTGGGCTGGTTCAAGAAGCCGGTGGCCAACGTCGGCCAGTTGAAGGGCCTGAAGTTCCGCACCGTCGGCCTGGCGGTCGACATGTTCACCGACATGGGCCTGGCGGTGAACCCGCTGCCCGGCAGCGAAATCGTGCCCGCGCTGGACCGCGGCCTGATCGAGGCGGCGGAGTTCAACAACGCCTCCTCCGACAAGGCGCTGGGCTTCCCCGACGTGGCGAAGAACTGCATGCTGCAAAGCTTCCACCAGAGCGGCGAGCAGTTCGAAGTGCTGTTCAACAAGGCGAAGTACAACGCGCTGGCGCCCGAGCTGAAGTCCATCATCGACTACGCCGTGCAGGCCGCCTCCGCCGACTTCGCCTGGAAGTCGATCGACCGCAACTCCAAGGACTACATCGAGCTGAAGACCAAGGACAAGATCTCCTTCTACAAGACGCCCGATTCGGTCCTGCGCGCCCAGCTGGACTCCTGGGACCGCGTGGTGGCCAAGAAGTCGACCGACAACCCGTTCTTCAAGCGCGTGCTCGATTCGCAGCGCGCGTTCGCCGAGCGTGCCGGCCAGTGGCAGTTCGACTACGAAGTCGACTTCAAGATGGCCTGGAACCGCTACTTCGCCAAGCCGACGACCAAGAAGGCCTGAGCGTCCGCTCGCCGGTCCCCCCGGGGCCGGCGCAGCGCCTGGGCCAGGGGCCAGGCCTAGGGGCCAGGGGCTAGGGAAGCAGCCAACCGCCCCTGGCCCCTGGCTCCTGGCCCCTCTTCCTTCCAGTACACATACAACATGACGATCGAGAACCTGCTGCACGGCACGGAGACCGTCAGCACCTGGATCGGCAAGGCCTTTGCCTGGCTGATCGTGGCGCTGATGCTGTTGGTCTGCGTCGAAGTCTTCAAGCGCTACCTCCTCAACATGCCCACGGCGTGGGTGTTCGACGTCAGCAACATGATGTACGGCACCCTGTTCATGATGTCCGGCGCCTACGCGCTGGCGCATGACGCGCACGTCCGCGGCGACTTCCTCTACGGCAGCATGAAGCCGCGCCGCCAGGCCTCGCTCGACCTGGTGCTGTTCATCGTCTTCTTCCTGCCCGGCATCATCGCCCTCACCTGGGCCGGCTGGGTGTATGCGAGCGATTCGCTGGCCATCCGCGAGACCACGTTCAACGCGACGCCGCTGCCGGTCTACCCGTTCAAGTTCATGATCCCGCTGGCCGGCGCCACCGTGCTGCTGCAAGGCATCTCGGAGATCCTGCGCTGCGTCCTGTGCCTGCGCGACGGCGAATGGCTGCCCCGCCTGGCGGACGCGCAGGAGATCGACGTGGTGGAACAGCAGCTCGCAGGCAGCACCTACGTGGACGAGGACGCGCGCCGCGAGGCGATCGCGCGCGCCAAGAACATCGACGAAGCGGCGCGGCAGCGCATGGAGCAGGAATGATGACGGAATTCGCAGTACGCGCGCAGGAGAGCGCCCATGTCTGACGCCGCGCTCGGCCTCTCGATGCTGGTGCTCATCGTGGTCGTGATCATGATGGGCTTCCCCACGGCGTTCACGCTCATGGGCCTGGGGATCATGTTCGGCTGGGTCGCCTTCTACGACCCGAACGTCCACTTCTGGAACAACCAGATCTTCGACCTGATGGTGCAGCGTGCCTACGGCGCGATGAACAACGACACGCTGCTGTGCATCCCGCTGTTCGTGCTCATGGGCTACGTGATGGAACGCGGCGCGCTGGTGGACAAGATGTTCCACAGCGTGCAGCTCGCGTTCCGCCGCCTGCCCGGTTCGCTGGCGGTCACCACGCTGATCATCTGCACCTTCTGGGGCATCGCCTCCGGCCTGGTGGGCGCGGTGGTGGTGCTGATGGGCGTGATCGCGATGCGGCCCATGCTCAACGCCGGCTACGACGTGCGCCTGGCTTCGGGCGTGATCACCGCCGGGGGCACGCTGGGCATCCTGATCCCGCCCTCGGTGATGATCATCGTGTACGCGGCGGTGGCCGGCCAATCGGTGGTGAAGCTCTATGCCGCGGCCATGTTCCCCGGCTTCTTCCTCTCGGCGCTGTACCTCGCCTACGTGATCGGCTGGGTGCTCATCAACCCGAAGATCGCACCCAAGCTGCCGCCCGAACAGCACCACGTGCCGATCCCGGACTGGCTCGCCCACGTCTCCAGCACCTATTCGCGCCGCATCGTGCCGGCGCTGTTCGGCGCGCTGCTCGCGCCGCGCAAGCTGATGGCCGCACCGGCCGGCGGCGGCGCCTCGGTCGCCATGGCGCGCCCGGTCAGCTTCGGGCAGGTTCTGCGCGGGCTGGGCATCACCAGCGTGCCGCTGATGCTGGCGCTGGTGACCATGGGCACGGCCTGGTGGTACGTCGTCATCTACTCGCAGCAGGACGAGCGGCCGGCCGTCACGGCGACGCAGCCGGCGGCCAGGCAGGTTGCCGGGACCACCGGCGCGGCGGACGTGCCCGGCCCCGTGCCGGCCGGCGCCACCGGCGTCCAGGAGCCGCCCGGTGCGAGCGGCGTCCAGGAGCCTCCGGGAGCGAGCGGCGTGCAGGAGCCGCCCGGAGCCTCCGGCCTGAAGGAGCCGCCGGGCGCATCCAGCATGACCACCTCCAGCGGCCTGTCGGAGCCACCCGGCGCCACGCCGGACCCGGTCGACGCGCCGGAAAAGGGCCTGCAGCGCCTCGGAGAGGCGCCGACGGCGAGCGAGCACATCGACGTACCGCCCGTCTTCTTCATCGGCTTCTGGCTGGTGGCAGCCTTCCTCGGCGCGGTCCTGCTGTGGTACTACTGGCGCTTCGACGCCGAGCAGTTCGAGATCCTGCGCATGCTCTCCTCCTCGGTGATGCCGCTGGCGATCCTGACCTTCATCGTGCTCGCGGTGATCCTGTTCGGCATCACCACGGCCACCGAGTCGGCGGGCGTGGGCGCGGCGGGCGCGTTCCTGATGGCCTGGCAGGCCAAGACGCTCAACTGGCAGCGCATCAAGGAGGCGGTGTTCCTGACGGCCAAGACCACCGCCATGGTGTGCTGGCTGTTCATCGGCTCGGCCATCTTCTCCGCCGTGTTCGCCTTGCTGGGCGGACAGAGCCTGGTGGAGCGCTGGGTGCTCAGCATGGACCTGTCGCCCGTGCAGTTCCTGCTGCTGTCGCAGGCGATCATCTTCGTGCTGGGCTGGCCGCTGGAATGGACCGAGATCATCGTGATCTTCGTGCCCATCTTCCTGCCCCTGCTGCAGCACTTCAACATCGACCCGATGCTGTGGGGCGTGCTGGTGTTCGTGAACCTGCAGGCGGCCTTCCTGTCGCCGCCGGTGGCGATGTCGGCGTTCTACCTGAAGGGCGTCTCGCCGCCGCACGTGACGATCAACCAGATCTTCGCGGGGATGATGCCGTACATGTTCATCGTGATCATCTGCATGGTGCTGATGTACATCTGGCCGCAGTTGACGCTGTGGCTGCCCAACTACCTGTACCGGTAGCAGGCGCGGCACGGCATGGAAAGGGGGCGCACGGCGCCCCCTTTTTCCATGGGGCGGCGGGGCGTGCATCCCGCGTCCGATTGCGTCCGGCCGTTGACGTTGACGTAAACGTCAATTAGGCTTCGGGTTCCCGCCGGAGAATGCCCCCCATGACCGACCTGTCCGCCGAATACAAGGCGCTGGCGAACTATCGCCCCACCAACAAAGTCCGTTTCGTCACCGCCGCCAGCCTGTTCGACGGCCACGACGCCGCGATCAACATCATGCGGCGCATCCTGCAGGGCATGGGCGCGGAGGTGATCCACCTGGGCCACAACCGCAGCGTCGACGAGGTCGTCACCGCCGCCCTGCAGGAGGACGTGCAGGGCATCGCCGTCAGCTCCTACCAGGGCGGGCACGTCGAGTACTTCAAGTACATGGTGGACCTGCTGCGCGAGCGCGGCGGCGCCCACATCCAGGTGTTCGGCGGCGGCGGCGGCGTGATCGTGCCGGCGGAAATCAGCGAGCTGCAGGACTACGGCGTCGCCCGCATCTACAGCCCCGAGGACGGCCAGCGCATGGGCCTGCAGGGCATGATCGGCGAGATGGTGATGCGCTGCGACCACGACCTGGCGCCGCTGGCGCCGAAGTCGCTCGCCGCGATCCAGGGCCACACCGAGCCTGCGTGGCGGGCCCTGGCGCAATTGATCACCGCGCTGGAAAGCGGCAGCGCCGACGCGGAGCTGGTCAAGGCGATCCGCCTGCAGGCCGACCAGCATCGCACGCCGGTCGTGGGCATCACGGGCACCGGCGGCGCCGGCAAGTCCTCGCTCACCGACGAACTGATCCGGCGGCTGCGCCTGGACCAGGACGACGCGCTGCGCGTGGCCGTGATCTCGATCGACCCCTCGCGCCGCAAGACCGGCGGGGCGCTGCTGGGCGACCGCATCCGCATGAACGCGATCGGGCCCTGGCCCAGGCGCGCGGGCCAGGCGGCGGCTGGCGACGAGGGCCGGCGCGTGTACATGCGCTCGCTCGCCACGCGCGACTTCGGCAGCGAGATCTCCGCCGCGCTGGGCGGCGTCGTCGCCGCCTGCAAGGCCGCCGGCTTCGGCCTGGTGATCGTGGAGACCTCCGGCATCGGCCAGGGCGACGCCGCCATCGTGCCGCATGTGGACATCCCGATGTACGTGATGACGCCGGAATTCGGCGCCGCCAGCCAGCTCGAGAAGATCGACATGCTGGACTTCGCCGAATTCGTGGCGATCAACAAGTTCGACCGCAAGGGCGCGGCCGACGCGCTGCGCGACGTGGCCAAGCAGGTCCAGCGCAACAGGCAGGCCTTCACGCAGAAGCCGGAGGACATGCCGGTGTTCGGCACCATGGCCGCGCGCTTCAACGACGACGGCGTGACGGCCCTGTACCAGGCCATGAAGCCGCGCCTGGCCGAACTGGGCCTGCCGCTGAAGGAAGGCCGCCTGCCGCAGGTGGACGTGCGCCACAGCACCAACCAGACGCCGGTGCTGCCGCCCGCGCGCACGCGCTACCTGGCCGAGATCGCCGACACGGTGCGCGGCTACAAGGCCCGCGTGCAGCAGCAGGCGCAGCTCGCCCGCGAGATCCAGCAGCTGAAGGAAGCCGCGCGCATGCTGAAGGTGGACAAGCCCACGCGCTCGCCCGCCGCCGAAGCCACGCTGGACCTGGCCGCGCAGCGCGCCGCCCGCATGGACAAGGACGCCCTGCACCTGCTGAAGCAGTGGCCCGATCTGCACAAGGCCTACGCCGGCGACGAGTACGTGGTGAAGATCCGCGACCGGGAGATCCGCACCAAGCTCACCTCCAAGTCGCTCTCCGGCACCACGGTGCGCAAGGTCGCCCTGCCCCGCTACGAGGACCACGGCGAGATCCTGCAGTGGCTGATGCTGGAGAACGTGCCGGGCAGCTACCCCTACACCGCCGGCGTGTTCGCCTTCAAGCGCGAGAACGAGGACCCCACGCGCATGTTCGCGGGCGAAGGCGACGCCTTCCGCACCAACCGGCGCTTCAAGCTGCTCTCGCACGGCATGCCGGCCAAGCGCCTTTCCACCGCCTTCGACTCCGTCACGCTGTACGGCAACGAGCCCGATCCGCGGCCGGACATCTATGGCAAGGTGGGCAACTCCGGCGTCTCGATCGCCACGCTGGACGACATGAAGGTGCTGTACTCGGGCTTCGACCTGTGCGACCCCGCGACCTCGGTCAGCATGACCATCAACGGCCCGGCGCCCTCGATCCTGGCGATGTTCATGAACACCGCCGTCGACCAGGCGGTGGAGAAGTTCGCCGCCGACAACGGCCGCGAGCCCACCGACACCGAGCACGCCAAGATCAAGGAATGGGTGCTGGCCAACGTGCGCGGCACGGTGCAGGCCGACATCCTGAAGGAAGACCAGGGGCAGAACACCTGCATCTTCTCCACCGAGTTCTCGCTCAAGGTGATGGGCGACATCGCCGAATACTTCGTGCACCACGACGTGCGCAACTTCTATTCGGTCTCGATCTCGGGCTACCACATCGCCGAGGCCGGGGCCAATCCGATCTCGCAGCTGGCCTTCACACTCTCCAACGGCTTCACCTTCGTCGAGGCCTATCTCGCCCGCGGGATGCACATCGACGACTTCGCGCCCAACCTGTCGTTCTTCTTCTCCAACGGCATGGACCCGGAGTACACGGTGATGGGCCGGGTGGCGCGGCGCATCTGGGCGGTGGCGATGAAGGAGAAGTACGGCGCCAACGAGCGCTCGCAAAAGCTCAAATACCACATCCAGACCTCGGGCCGCTCGCTGCACGCGCAGGAGATCGCCTTCAACGACATCCGCACCACGCTGCAGGCGCTGATCGCCGTCTACGACAACTGCAATTCCCTGCACACCAACGCCTACGACGAGGCGATCACCACGCCCACCGAGGAGAGCGTGCGGCGCGCGATGGCGATCCAGCTGGTCATCAACCGCGAGTGGGGGCTGGCGAAGAACGAAAACCCGAACCAGGGCGCCTTCATCATCGACGAACTCACCGAGCTGGTGGAAGAAGCGGTGCTGGCCGAATTCGAGCGCATCGCCGAGCGCGGCGGCGTGCTGGGCGCGATGGAAACGGGCTACCAGCGCGGGCGCATCCAGGACGAGAGCATGCACTACGAGATGCTCAAGCACACCGGCGAGCTGCCCATCATCGGCGTGAACACCTTCCGCAACCCGCACGGCGATGCGATTCCGCAGAAGCTGGAGCTCGCGCGTTCGACGGAGGAGGAGAAGCAGAGCCAGCTGAAACGCCTGCGCGACTTCCACGCCCGCCATGCCGCCGAGGCGCCTGCGATGCTCAAGCGACTTCAGCAGGCCGTGATGGAGAACCGCAACGTGTTCGAGGTGCTGATGGACGCCGTGCGCGTGTGCTCGCTGGGGCAGATCACCACCGCGCTGTTCGAGGTGGGCGGGCAGTACCGGCGCAACATGTGAACGCCCGCCGCGGCGGGCCTCGGAGGCTGGCCGTGAGCGCGCGACCGAGTGCCACGCGCGGTGCGTAGGCCGAGGCGACAGCCTCGGCCAGCCCGGCGCTCGCGGCGCTCCTTACGCGAACAGGTCCGCGAACATCGCCGCGTAGCCCTCCGGCGGCAGCAGCGAGTTGGTGTTCATCTCCAGCCACCAGATGCGCCCCTGGGCATCCAGCACGCCGTCGACGGTGATGGCCACCGGCACCGGGATCGTCTGGTGCAACAGCGCCGCCAGCGCACGGCCCATCTCCGGGACCTGCTCGCCACTGAGCTGCAGCAGTTCGTCGAGCCGGCTGTCGCTCACTGCCGTGGCGCCGAAGGCCTCGGGATAGACCTGGCCGTAGCGGAAGTCGATCCACGCCTCGCGGCCCTGCTCCGGCACGTCCTCGAACGCCAGCCCCTGGAAGGCCAGGCAGTCCTGGACCACGGCTTTGCGGTCGAATCCCTCCCAGGCCATCATCGAGGCCTCCACCTTGCGCCGCACCAGCTGCTCCACGCTGCTGCGGCCGTCGCCCGTGATCGACGGACAGTCCTGCATGTGGGCGAAGAAGGCCCGCGCGCCCCAGAACCACACCTTCAGCATGCGCCCCTGGACGAACTGCTCGGCGAAGAGTTCGCCGTGGCCGCCGAGCGCCTGCGGGCCCGCCGACGGCATGGTGTCGGCAGGGTACGGCCCGAACAGCCCGCGCCCGAACGAGCCGGTGCGGGCCTTGAGCACGTAGTCCATGCCCGGCGCGGCGCCGCTGAAGCCCATGGAATCGGGCGTGCGCAGGCCCGACTCCTTGAGGAAGGCCTTGAACAGCGGCTTGTCGCTGGAATGCGCGTGCATGAGGGTCTGGTAGGGCCGCCAGCCGCCAAAGCCGCGCACATCGGGCGTGAGGTTCGGCAGGTGCGCAGGCCGGCCGCCATCGAGCGTCGCCTGGAACATCGGGTACATGCGGAAGTAGCGGCCGCGGTGCTTCACCTCGAGGGTGAAATCCTTCATGTCGAGGATTGCCTGCGCGCCTGCTTCCGTGGCCCACTTCTGGAGCGCGTCGAAGTGGTTGAACGTGACGTTCAAGTAGGAATACGTGGTGGTCAGGTTGAGCCCGGTCGGGTCGACGCGGCGGGTCAGCACCCGGTTGGCGGCGTCGTAGGTGTAGGCAACCTTCACACCGTTGGCGTCGGTGGTGCCGATCTGGCGGCCGGCGCCGTCGAAGCTTGCGGACGTCGTGGTGAGCGGCGTGCGGGTCTGCACCAGGCGCCCGTCGCGGTCGTAGACATACGTCGTGACCTGCCCGTTGCCGTCCGAGATGCTCTGCACCTGCCCGTGCCGGGTGTACGACGTTCTGGTGCGGATGCCTTCGGGCGTCGTGACCGCGATCGTGCGTGTGGCGAGGTCGTACGCGTAGGCGGTGACCCGGCCGAGCGCGTCCGTTTCGGTGAGCACGCGGTCGAATGCGTCGTACGTCCTGCTGGTCTGCGCGCCGAGGGCGTCGCGCAAGGTCACTACGCGGCCGATGCGGTCGAAGCCTTGCTCCCGGATGTTGCCGTTGCCGTCGACGCTTCGCACCGCGCGGCCGAAAGCGTCGTAGACAGTGGAGCTGATCGCCTTCAGTGCATTGGCGTTGGCGGCGTCGACGGTGGTGCCGGTGCGCAGCCCGCGATGGTCCACCGTGAACGCCTCGGACAGGACCAGGCCGGCGCCGATGCCTCCTTCGTCGCTGGCGATCTCGTCCCCGAAGGCGTTGTAGGTGCTCCTGTCGATATTGCCGAAGGCGTCCGAGGCCGTGGCGACGCGGTCATCGCTCGTGTAGGTGTAGCGAACGGCCAGCGTCTGGGTGCTGCCGATCGCCGCGACCGATGTCGTCAGCGCCGCTGTCACCAGACCGCCCGTGAGGCCCGCGGTCGCGATGCGACCGGTGTAGGTGTACTGCTCCACCAGCCGGGCGCGGGCGTCGTACCGGTTCTCGCTCACTTCGCCAAGCGCATTGAGGGTGTGCGTCAAGGCACCATCGGCGTCGTAGTAGAACAGCGTGCGGTTGCCCGCAGCGTCCGTCGTCGACGTACGCCTGCCGGCCGCATCGTAGGTGTGGCGCAGCCCGTGCTGCGACCAGATCGCATCGACCTGGGCCTGCGTCTGGCCGGCAACGAGCAGCGAGGCGCCCCGGGCGGAAAGCTCGGCGATGCGGAGACCCTGCAGGTCGTACTGCGCCAGCAGGGAGCGGGTTTCCTCCGGTAGCGCGGCCGATTTCACCGTGGAGAGCAGGTTGCCCGCCTTGTCGTACGTGTAGGCCGTGCGCAGGCCTTCCGGGCTCGTCTCCTGCGCGACGCGATTCAAGGCGTCGTGGACGCGCGAGGTCGTCCTGTCCTGCGCGGTGGCAGCGGGCCGGATGGCCGCCAGCGCGCTCGCGGAAGTGACCGCTACGCCGACGCGAGTGGCATAGCGGACGGTGACGGTCGCATTGCCGTTGCTGTCGTAGACGGACTCGGTGAGATAGCCCTCGGCATCGATCGTTGCGATCCGCTGGCCCTTGCCGTCGTACAGATTGACGGTGCGCGCATCGCCAGCGGCGGCGAGTGGCGCAAGCTGGGTGAGCGTGCCGGTGGCGCGCAGCGCCGGGGCGGCAGCCGTGGCGTAACGAACGGACTCCGAGAGCTGCCCCGCCGGGGTGTACTTGAAGACGGTGAGATACCCTTCGCCATCGAGCGTGCCCGCGAGCAGGCCGTCGGCATCGTAGAAGTTGCGGTTGCTGCGGTCCCCGCTCGAAGCGGGCGGCGCGCTGATCGTGCCCGGAGCCACCGAGGGCGTGTCGGCGGTGAGAGGGTTCGCGTAGCTGACCACCTGGATGAGCCGCGACGCGCCGTCGTAGCGGTTGTCCGTGACGGCGACCGTCGTGCCGGCACCGTAATTGCGCGCGGTGCGCTGCAGGCGGCCGGCTGGATCGTAGGATCGCCACTCGCGCTGGTCGGCAGCCGACACGATCGGGCGCACCGTCACGGCGCGCGCACCCGTCACCGGCAGGCCCGTCGCGTCGACCAGCAGCGCCGTGTTGACGGCGGTCGCGTACGTGACGACGTACGTCAGCCGGTCGCTGCCGTCGTACGTGTACTCGGTCATCGTGCCGTTGCCGTCGACCTCGGCCTCCTTCCGGCCGGCGAGGTCGTACAGGATCCACTTGCGCACGCCGGTCGGATCCTGCGTCATGCGCAGGCGGTTGGTGGTGTCGTAGAAGTACTTCGTCTCGCCGAGCGACGCGGCGGCCGCATTGCTTTCGGCCACCGACACGAGTCGGCCGGCCTTGTCGTACGCGGAGGTGCGGACCAGGCCATTGGCGAGCGTGACCACCGTCTGGCCGGCGCCGTCCTGGTATTGCGCCACGGTCGTGGCGCCGACTGCGTCCGTCGTGGTCAGGACGCGCCCGAGGCCGTCATACGTGTAGGTAGTCGCACCACCGGTGGCAGAGAGCGTCTTCAGGAGCAGCCCGGCCTGGTCGTACACGTACGCCTGCACGGATTGCGTTCCGTCGGCAACGCCGACGCCGGCAGCGCTCACCGTGGCGTACGTGGTCCGGGTCTGCAACTGCCCGCGCCCGTCATAGACCATTTCCAGCCGCTGCGTGGCCGCGGGATTCTGGAGCGCGGCCCAGCCGGCCATGTCGGCTTCGGAGGGCGCCGCAGTGGCTGCCAATGCGGCGGTGGCATAGCTCGCGCCCGCATACGTGACCGACGCGACGCGCTGCCCCAAGCCGTTGTAGCGATGCTCCGTCACGCGGCCTTCGGCGCTCACGACGAAGCGCAGCTGGTTGTGCCCGGCGGCGTCATAGACCTGGCGCGTGGTCAGCGGCGTGCCGGGCAGTGCGAGGCCGGCGCCATCCGCGTCCGGCGCGAGGTAGACCGTTTCCGTCAGCAGCTGGTTGCGCGCGTCGAAGGTGCGCGTGACGGTGTTGCCTGACAGATCACGTTGCAGCACCTGGTTGCCGTTGCCGTCATAGGTGAAGGCAACCGAACGGTTCTGGCCGTCCGTCACGGAAATCACGTCGCCATTCGCGTTGTAAGCGAACTGCTGCGTCGAGGGCGTGCTGCCGACGGCCGCCGGAGCGGTGATGCGCGTGAGCTGCCCGGACGCGTCGTAGTCGTAGCGCGTGGCGAGCCCTTGCGCGTCGATGACCGTGCTCAGCCCCACGCCATAGACGAAGGTGGTGGTCTGGCCCAGCGCATCGCGCATCGTGGCCACCTTGAAGTTGCCGCCGCCCAGGTCCACGTAGGTGAACGCGAGGCTGGTGCCGTCCGATTGCGTGATGCTCGCGATGCGGTTGCTCGGGCCGTCGTAGGCATAGGTGGTCTGGTAGGCGTTGCCGTCCGCCACGCTGTTGTCGGCAGGCGAGAGGTCCACGCTGACGCTCGCCAGCCGATTGCTCGTGTCGTATCCGTAGTGCACGCGGGTGGTGGTCACCGTGCCGACGACGGTGCGGACCTGGGACAGGTTGTTTCCGGTGTAGTCGTAGAACGTCGTTTCGCCGGCCGCCGTCGTGACGGAGCCCAGGAAGCCGTTCGCGCCGTAGGCGTACGTGAGCGCGTTGCCGCCCGTGTCCCGGCTCAGGAGCAGGCGCAGGGCGCCTGCGCCCTCGTAGCGCTGCGTGGCGCCGGTGCTGCCGTCGCGCCATTCGAACTGCGCGTCGGCCGCGACGTAGGAGATGGTGTCGTACGCGCCCTCGCCTTCCGTCGTGAGGTACAGGCCCCGCCCCGCGTCGAATTTGTAGAGCGCGGTGCTGCCGTCGCGGTCGAGGCGGCTGATCGTGCTGCCGGCCGTGTTGAGCGTGCCGGCAAGCCGCAGCGACACGACCCCGCTCGCCCAGTTGTCGCCGTTGTCGTCGCTGAACTGCCCCGCGCTGTTGTAGGTTCGCAAGACGGTGGCGTCGTCGCCGCGTCCGACCAGGACTTCGTCGCGGTTCTGCACCACGAGCTGGCCGGTGGCGATGTTGACGTAGACGCCCTGCCCGTTGCGGCCTTCGCTCGCATTGCCGAGTGCGCCCCTTTCTTCGCCGGGGATCTGGAGCAGCCCGGAGCGTCCGAGCACTTCCCGCGAAGACAGATCCAGGCCTGGCCTGGTGCCGCTGACGATCGCTACCATGCTGCTGCTCTTTCGGTGCTGGTTGATGACTGCGGCATTCCGGATGGACGCCTCGGCCAGTACATCCACAGGGCGAGGGAGCTGTTTAGCGTGCGCGGTGCGTGCCCAACGGGGTGGGATGGCGCTGGATATAGGGGATGGGGGGCCCGAGCGGGCCGAGCCAATGGCGCCTCGGGGGCGCCAAGATCCGATCGTGCCGAGGCCGCGCCGCAGCCCGTCTCAGTCGCGCGGCCTGGTCTGGCGCAGCACCGCGTCGCCCAGCGTGCCGCCGAAGAAGCCGCGGCGGTCCAGCAGCCGGCGGGCCAATCGCTCGATGGCCTCGCGATCGCCCGCTTCCCCCGCGAGCAGGGCGCGCGCATAGCGGCCGGTGACGTTCTCCGCGTCCAGGCGATCCGCCAGTTCCAGGTGATGCCGCGCGGCTTCGCGCTGACCCGAGAGCGCCAGCACAAGCCCGAGCGCACCATGGGTTTCGCCGAAATTGCGGTCGATCTCCAGCGCCGCCCGGAAGGCGGCAAGCGCCTCGGCGTGTCGGCCCTGCAGCAACCGCGCCCATCCGAGCGCATGCCAGCTTCCGACGTGGTCGGGCATGTGGCGCACGGCCTCTTCCAGCTGCGATTGCGCGAGCGGCAGCTTGCGCGCCAGCAGGCTGGCCATACCGAGCGCGGACCAGGTGCGACCGTCCTCCGCGTTGCATCGCAGCGCCTGCTCCAGCAGCCCGGCGGCGCGTGCCACCTCCCCGCTGGCCAGCGCGACGCAGCCGCGCGCCACAAGCGCCTCGACCTGCTGCGGATCCGCGGCCAGGGCAGCGTCGGCCCACTCGCGGGCAGCGTCGAACGCCTCCTGGTCCAGCGCGATCAGGCTGGCGGCTCCCAGTGCGCGCGGCTGCAGCGTGCCCGCAACCACCTGGGTGTTCGCCCACTCCATGGCTTCGTCGAGCCGTTGCAGGCGGTGCATGGCGCGCAGCCACAGCAGCTGCAAGGGCTCGAGCTGCTGCCACCCGCCCGTGCGCGCGGCCTCGAGCCAGGGCTGGACGACGGCGCGGCAGCTCTCGAAATCGCCTTCCAGCAGGCGCACATAGCCCAGATCGTGGGCCAGCACGGGATGATCGCCGCCGGCCTGGCGCAGCTGTTCGAGCAGTTCGGCCGCCCTGCCCAGCTCGCGCCGCGCGATCGCCAGCTGCGCGCGGCGGAACTGCCACTGCGCCGGATCGAGCGCCAGCCGCTCGGCCGCCGCCATGAAGCGCTGCGCCTCCTCATGCGCGCCGCAGGCGATCGCTGCATCGCACGCCTCCGCGAGCAGCGCCGCATTCGAGGGGTCCTGCTCGAGGTAGGCAGCCAGCCGCTGCAGACGGCCAGCGGCGGGCGATGATGCGGCGACGGTCATCCGGCGAGGATAGCGGCACCCGCTTCGAAGCCAGGCGCGGATGGTCCTGCGATCGGAGGATCAGCCCCGATGCCGTTCGCGGCGTTCGCGCGCGGCGACTGCCAGTTCGCGCAGCACTTCCTCGGTGCCTTCCCAGCCGAGGCAGCCGTCCGTGATCGACACGCCCGGGGCGAGCGGCGTGCCGGGCTTCAGATCCTGCCGGCCCTCGCGCAGGTGGCCCTCGATCATCACGCCCATGATCCGCTGCTCGCCGGCGCGCAGCTGCCGCGCGAGCTCCCGCGCCACCCAGGGCTGGCGCCGCCAGTCCTTGCCGGAATTCGCATGCGAGCAATCCACCATCACCCGCTCGGTCGTGCCTGCCTTGCGCAGGATGGCGCAGGCCGCCTCGATGTCCTGCGGCTCGTAGTTGGGCCCGCGCGAGCCGCCGCGCAGGATGATGTGGCAATCCTCGTTGCCCTCGGTCTCGAACACCGCCCCCACGCCCATCTTGGTCATGCCCAGGAAGGCATGCGGCGAGCGGCAGGCGATGCAGGCGTCGGCGGCCATCTGCACGCTGCCGTCGGTGCCGTTCTTGAAGCCCACCGTGCAGCTCAGGCCCGAGGCGAGCTGGCGGTGGCTGGGGCTCTCGGTGGTGCGCGCGCCGATCGCGCCCCAGGAGATCAGGTCGGAGATGTACTGCGGACTCAGGAGGTCCAGGAACTCGGTGCCGGCCGGCAGCCCGAGCTGCGCGATCTCCAGCAGCAGGGCGCGCGCGAGCCGCAGGCCCTCGTTGATGCGGAAGCTGCCGTCCAGGCGCGGATCGTTGATGTAGCCCTTCCAGCCCACCGTCGTGCGCGGCTTCTCGAAGTACACGCGCATCACCAGCAGCAGGTCCCCGGCCAGTTCGCCGGCCAGCCCCTGCAGGCGGCGCGCGTATTCCAGCGCCTGCGCGTGGTCGTGGATCGAGCACGGGCCCACCACGCACAGCAGGCGGTGGTCGCGCCCGTGCACCACGTCGGCCACCTGGCGGCGGCTGCGCTCGACGAAGGCCAGCGCGGCGTCGTCCACCGGCAGCTCGTACTGCAGCAGCGCGGGGGAGATCAGGGGCCGCACGTCGCGGATGCGCACGTCGTCGAGCCGCGTGGCCTGCGGCATTTCCTCGGCGCCTTCGGGGCGGGCGGCGATTTCCTTCATCGATGCTCTCCTGTGAGGCATCCACTATATTGCGTGGCCATGTCAGCTTTCGTTGGAAACGCCGCGCACGCGGAGATCGCCTGGGGCGAGCGCAAGGTCCGCATCGAATACCAGTGGGTGGGCAGCACCGCGCCCGGAGCGCCGGTCATCGTGTTCCTGCACGAAGGCCTGGGCTCGGTGGCGATGTGGCGCGGCTTTCCCGCCCGCCTGTGCCAGGCCGCGGGCGCGCGCGGGCTCGTGTACTCGCGTCCCGGCTACGGCCGCTCCACGCCGCGCGGCGCGCACGAGCGCTGGACGCCGCGCTTCATGCACCGGCAGGCCGAGGAGGTGCTGCCGGCGCTGCTGCGCGCCCTCGATCTCGACCCCGTGCGCGATCCGGCCTGGCTGTTCGGCCACAGCGACGGCGCCTCCATCGCCCTGCTCTACGCGGCGGCCTTCCCTCAGGCGCTGCGCGGCGCGGTCGTGCTGGCGCCGCACATCTTCGTGGAGGATGTGTCGGTCGCCAGCATCCAGCAAGCGCGCGAGGCCTACCTGCGCACCGACCTGAAGCAGCGCCTC
>Ga0255338_1003544_pt1 | contig 18451 bp, 16 predicted proteins | sample MeOH1_35cm_T4_19_FD_203715 | JGI IMG/M metagenome (GOLD analysis project Ga0255338, IMG submission 203715) | Sandy soil microbial communities from University of British Columbia, Vancouver, Canada - MeOH1_35cm_T4_195 | ecosystem: Engineered > Artificial ecosystem > Sand microcosm > Unclassified ...
TATATATGGAGTCGCAGAGAAGTTCGCTCGGGACGTCACGCCCGCATAGACCAGTTGCCTTCATGCAGTCCGGCGAACCGATGGGATTGCTCCGGCCAACTGCCATATTCGTCCGAGCATCTATTCCCGGCCTGGGGAATTTTCCGCTTTATATATCGCGGCCGATGCCATGATGGACAAGCCCATGTTCAGAGCTTCCTGATCAAGCGCCGCCTCGAACGCCGCGTCTTCCGCCATGTTGAGATTGGCCTTCATGTAGCGATACGCCGTGCGTCGACCGCCTGCCAGTCGGCGGGCGACCTCCATCGTGTGGGCGTGCAGTTTATCCTCTGTGAAAAGCTTGGTGTAGATCCCCATCTCGAGCGCCTCCTGCGCCGAATATTTTTCGCCCAACAGGAAAATCTCCCGGGCCTTGCCGGCGCCCAATATCTTGGTCCAGAACCAGGTCGAACCGAAGTCTCCGCCAGCGCCGATACGATCGAAGGCGGATAGGAACGTCGCCGATTCGGACGCGAAACGCAGGTCGCACGCACCCGCAATGCCTATGCCCGCGCCCGCGACTGGTCCGTTGACCATCGCGATGGTGGGCTTTGGCATCTCATGCAGGAGCCGCGACGTCTCCATGAAACCGCGCAGGCGCGTGAAGTTCTGTTCAACCCTTCCGCCGCGCTCGTTACTGGGCACCAGTGCTCGCGCGCTGCCTTCCTTGACGTCGCCGCCCGCGCAGAAGCCGCGTCCTGCGCCCGTTATAACGACGCAGCCGACAGTCGAGTCGCTGGCCGCCTCCGTTACGGAGGTGACCAATTCCTCCATAAGCTGGTCTGTAAGCGCGTTGAGGCGGTCCGGTCGGTTGAGAATTATCAGCCGAACGCCTTCATCATTCTCGATCAGAACCTGACGCTCTTCGGTTTTACCGCTCATTTCTATATATTCCCATAGTGGATATGCGACAGCGGAGGTGGCGCCCGATGTTGCGGGCGGACGACGCGATAGCGCCCATGCCGATGGGCATAAGGGGCGGGGTCGCGCTTCCTGCGGCGCTTGCTTGGCATGATCTCGCCGCAATATCAATCGGTGCGATGGTCTTCGAACCAATGGATATTGCGGCGGCGAAAGCTGCCGTCGGGGGATTGCCTATTTACTTATCTACCGAACTCGCTAATGCTCCCTCTGGATCTCAGCCGGCGGCCCAGATTTCGGTTCGTCAAGGCCACGCCGTCAGCTTGGCGGAAATGTTGGCCGGCATGCGCACCATGTCGGAAGCGCCTCCGGCAGCGACATCTTCCAAAAAGAGAGCTTGTCAACTGATGACCGCAAAAATCGGACTTATCGGCCTGGGGAATTTCGCCAGACGCAATATCATTCCAGGGATCAATCGAGCCCGAGATCTGGATCTGGCCGCGATCTACGATCAGTCGCCGGACGCGGTCCGCATGGTTGCCGAAGGTCTGCCGCCAGGCGTCGTGTGCGAGAGCGTGGACGAACTGGTGCGACGCGACGATCTCGATCTGATCTATATCGCCACTCCATCGGCGGCACATGTGGAACTGGTCGAGGCGGTCATCGCGGCCGGGCGCCATGTCGTGTGCGAGAAGCCCTTTGCCAGCAACTATGCGGAGGCGGCGCGCCTTGCCGACATGGCCCGCAAGGCCGGGGTCGTCACGGCCGTCGACCATGAGATGCGCTATTCCGCCATCTACCGTGGGATGAAGAATTTGCTGGCCGAAGGATATGTCGGCAACGTCGTAATGGCCTCGGTCAACTTCAGTACAGACTATTCAGTAAATCCATATTATCCAGCGACTTATTACTGGAACTTCGGCTCTATCCGAATGCACACCGGCGGCGTGATGCGGCAGGCGATCTCGCATTTCATCGACCTTTACCAATTCCTGTTCGGCTCTATCGAAGCGCGCGGCGGATATTGCGCGACGATGATCAAGCAGAAGCCTGAACTAATCGAGTCCGTGTCTGACCAGGGCGAGCGGGTGCTGTCCGCGGGTGCGATGCGCGCGGTGGATGCCGACGATGCGATCGCGCTCTCCGGATGCTTGCCGAATGGCGCCCCGGCTTCGATCGCGGCCACCTGGTCGGCGGCGGTGACGACGGGAACGCGCTGGCTGATCCAGGGCGATGAGGGTGTATTGAGCTACGAAGGCGCGGTGCTGGGAGGACTGTGGGGCGACAGCCTGCGAGGCGCCCGGCGTGGCGAGACGCTGGCCGACCTGCCTCTCCCCGCCGAGCAATATGCCGACATGCGACCCACCGCGCCCGGATATATGGGAGGTCTGATCGCGGCGCAGCTCGAAGATGTCGTCGCTGTGATCGACAAGCGATCCGAAGGGATGTTCGCCACGTTTGAGAGCGAATGCGCTGTGTGGAAGGCAATGGAGGAATGGGACCGCTAAGTCTCGCGGTTCATCCGACGGTCGGCCTGTCTCGTTCGGCAGGAGCGCGGCGGCCGGCTATTTTCGCGCACGCCGCCCTTGCGTAAGCGCGGGAGCTCCTTTAGGGCATAGTTATACAAGTTAGTGTGGTGCTGTATGAAGTTCATTTCCTACTTGCGGGATGGAAAAGCCCGCGTCGCCGCGACGGATGGTGAAGTCATCGCCGACCTGAACGATGCCAATGGCGCGATCCCCGAGGACATCAAGGCCGCCCTTGCGGAAGAGCATGATCTGATCGCGATCGGGCGAGCCGCGCTGGAGGGGCCGGGTGCGAAGCCTTCGCTGTCGTCCGTCACGCTGGCGCCAGTGGTGCCGAACCCCGGCAAGATCCTGTGCCTGGGGCTGAACTATGCCGATCATGCCGCAGAGGGCGGGCTCGAAGCGCCGGCCTATCCGTCGGTGTTCATGCGATCTGCCTCGTCCCTGGCGAGCCATGATTCGACGGTCAAGCGGCCGCGCGTATCGGCCCTGCTCGACTATGAGGCAGAGCTGGCGGTGGTGATCGGCCGCACGGCCCACTATGTCGGCCGCGACCGCGCGCTCGATCATGTGTTCGGCTATACCTGCTTCAACGACATCACCTTGCGCGACTATCAGATGAAGGCGCCGACATGGACGGTCGGGAAGAATTTCGACGGGACCGGCAGCCTGGGGCCCTGGATCGTCACGCCCGACGAGCTGCCCGATGGCGCCACCGGCAAACAGATCAGGTTGCGCCTCAACGGCGAGATAATGCAGGATGCGAACACCGCGCAGATGATGGTCGGAGCGGCGGCAGCCATTGAGCTGCTCAGCGAAGTCATGACGCTGGAGCCGGGCGACGTGATCGCGCTCGGTACGCCCGCCGGCATTGGCGCCGCGCGCAAGCCGCCAGTGTGGATGGTGCCGGGCGACAGGGTGGAGGTCGAGATCGAAGGTCTCGGAATATTGTGCAACACGATCGTCGACGAGCCGCAGGCGGATGTGCGGTCGCAACGCCACGAGAGGGCTTGATATGGAGAAGCGTTCCTTCGTCGTAAAGGACGTCGAATATCTTCGACACGGCGATCTGTCGTTGCTCGCGCGGACTTATGTGCCCGAGGGCGACGGCCCGTTCCCGTGCGTCGTGGATCTGCACGGCGGCGGCTGGTCGATCTTCGATCGCACCCGCGGCGAGCGGCTTCACGAAGCGCTCGCGAGCAACGGCATATCGGTTGTCGCGCTGGATTTCCGGCAGGGTGTCGAAGGAGCCTATCCCATATCCCTGACCGACATCCATTATGGCATAAGGTGGGTGAAGGCCAACGCGGACCAATTCAAGACTCGACCTGACATCGTCGGGGCGACCGGCAACTCGACCGGCGGACATCAGGCTATGCTGATTTCCATGCGGCCCGAAGATCCACGCTATGCCGCCCTGCTCGCGCCGCCCGGCGGCGAGGGGCTGGATGCGCGGCTGGCCTTTGTCGTCATGCTTTGGCCCGTCATCAATCCCTATGGCCGATATCGTTATGCCAAGGGCATGATGGGAACTGCGGAAGAACCGAGCTGGGCCGCCGGGATCATTCCCATGCACGACAATTACTGGCGCACCGAAGAGGCGATGGCAGAAGGCAATCCCATGCTCTTGCTCGAACGCGGCGAGCCGGCCGAACTGGCGCCGGCGATGTGGGTTCAAAGCACGCAGGATCAGGTGCACAATTATCGCGATCCGAGCTCGGACTTCGAGGGCACCGAATCGGAACGGTTCACCGCCAATTATCAAAAAGCGGGCGGATCGATCGAAACGCTCTATTTCGATGCGCCGATGATGTTCGCGACCGCGCATGCCGAATTGCCGGAGTCAGTCGCGGCGCTACAGGCGATCGCCGACTTCATTCACAAGACCGTGGCGGCGAGGGCCATCAGTTGACAGAGGGGACCATGACAGAAACGCAGGACGCACTCCGCACCGGGATCCGCACGCTGGCACCGCTGCGGCTCAATGAAATCGTGATGCAGACCAATCGCTTCGAGGAGATGCGCGACTGGTACGCCGCAGTCCTGGGCATCGAATGGCCGTTCGAAAACCAGCCTAAGGAGCCGGCCACCACCAAATATGCCCCGGGCGAACGACAGGTTCGCGCGGTGGACGTGCGATCGACCTTCGGCCGGATCGGCGGACCGCAGGGGGTGGTATTCGCCTTGTTCGAACTGCCGTGGCTGAAGCCTTCCAGCCATGTCGAACCCGGCATCAACCACACCAACTTCATGGAAGCCGATCTCGACACGCTGGTGAAACGGGTGGAGCTACTGCGCGACGCGGGCATCCATCCCCATCGGGTGTCGAACCATGGGCCGGTCATGAGCTTTTATTACCGGGATCCGGACGAAAACATCGTCGAGTTCTGCTCGGCAAACTTCGACACGCCCGAGAAATTCGTTGCGTTCACGCAATCGGAAGCGTTCCGCAACAATCCTTCGGGCATTGAAATGGAGCGCGACGATTTCCTGGCCCGCTACCATAGCGGGATGCCCCGCGAGGAATTGCTCAAGATCTAACACCGGCGGGCGCGCTCGGTAAGGCCGGCGTGCAACCAACGGACGCGTGGCTGACGGGCGCCGGATGCGCCTTCGAACATAGTGCGTCCCTGCCGCGAGCGCGGTTGGGAGGCAAAGGACCGGAAAGGATGTTGTCTTGCGACCAGGAGTTTTGCTGATCACCGGGGCTACGGGCGGCATGGGTGCCGCCGTGGCGCGTCGCTATGCAAACGATCATATGTTGCTGCTGTGCGACCTTTCGGCCGAGCGGCTGGAGGAGCTTCGGGCCTCCCTGCCGGGCGAAGGACATCGTACGATCGTCGCGGATATCGGCGACCCGGCCGCTGGCAAGTCGATCGCGGACGCAGTGGCCGACATGGGCGAACTCGCCGGCGTCGCCCATGCGGCAGGGCTGTCACCCACCATGGCGGATCCGCAACGCATCATCGACGTCAACCTGATCGGCTCGGCGCGCCTGCTGGATGCGCTGTTCCCGTTGGTCGGCGAAGGCGTAGCGGCGGTCATGATCTCCTCCATCGCCGGATATGCCGACAATGGGGTCGCTAAGGTGACGCTGGAGGATCTTCTGGTCGACGGTGCGGGCGAAGCGCTCGCTGCGGGCAAGGATCAGCGTCAGGCCTATGGCGCGTCGAAGGCGGGGCTGCGCCTGCTGTGCGCCAATCAGGCGACGCCCTGGGGACGCAAGGGCGCCCGCATCTGCTCGCTCTCGCCGGGGCTGATCGAAACGCCCATGGCGCTGATGGAGAAGGAAAATCAGCCGAAGATGGCCGCCCTGGAAAAGGCGACGCCGCTTGGACGCTGGGGCAAGGCCGAGGAAATCGCCGACGTGGTCGAGTTCCTGCTGTCCGAAAAGGCGAGCTTCGTCACTGGATCGGACATCCTCGTGGACGGCGGGATTGTCACAGTCGGCGTGTGAGCCCCAGCGGTCGTTCCGGTATTCGGCAGGGCGCCGGACGATCATCTTCCCGATAACCCGGTGCCAGTGCCGCAGATTTGATTGGGATCCTTTGTGAAACTAGACTTTTATCTCATTTCGATCTTCGTCGCGATCGGACTGGCCATGATCGCGCCGGGCCTGGGCGCCTCGGACGGGCTGCTCCATCTACCCGTCGTCACAAGTATCGGGGTCAGCCTCGTCTTCTTCCTCCATGGTGCCGCGCTGGCTCCACAATCGCTGACCGCGAGCGCGACGAAATGGAAGCTGCACCTGCTAGTCCAGTCGAGCACATTCGTGCTTTTCCCCATCATAGGGTTTGGCATCTTCTTGATAAGCCGGGGTCTGCTGCCTGATGAACTCAGGCTCGGGATAGTGTATCTCAGCGTGCTGTCATCGACCATCTCCTCATCCGTCGCGCTTACAGCCCTTTCCGGCGGCAATGTCGCAGCGGCGGTGTTCAACGCCACGCTTTCGGGGCTGATCGGACTGTTCATCACGCCATTTCTGATCGGATTTGCCCAGACGACGGCGGCAGGACAGTTCTCGCTCGTCGACGCCATCATCGATGTCGCAAAGACGCTGTTGCTGCCCTTCGTGCTAGGGCAGCTTGCGAGGCCGCTGATCTGCAAATTGCTCGCGAAACGGAAGAAATGGGTGTCGATGATCGACCGGACGGTGATTATCCTCATCGTGTACGGCGCCTTCTGCAACGCGACGCAGGCAGGGATCTGGCGGGCCTATAGTCCCCTGCTGATCGCTGAGATCGGGGTCATCGTGATCGCTCTGCTTGTCGGCGCGCTCGCCTCCAACATCCATGCCGCGCGTGCGCTCGGCTTTTCCCGCGAAGACGAAGCGGCGAGTGTGTTTTGCGGTACGACCAAGAGTCTAGCGAACGGCGCGCCCATCGCCTCGGTGCTCTTTGCCGGCAATCCCAATCTGGCTGTGATCCTGCTTCCGCTCGTACTGTACCATCTCTTCCAGCTGGTAGTCTGCTCGGCGCTGGCTCGCAGATATGCGATGGGCGTGGAAGTGCAGGCCGGCGCGACGTCGGCGGGCTGAGCTAATAGGCCACATCTTTCGCGCGCAGACGAACAGGCGCTCGTCTCGCTGATCGATTGGAGCCCGGTCGCGGTGCTTCTTGATCCCCTCTATCCGGTCGCCAAGGGCGAGCCCGGCTGACCGCCGCTAACGATGTTCAAGGCGCTGCTTCTGTCGATCTGGTAGAAGCTGGCCGAGGCGCTCGAGGATCAGCCTTCTTTCGCCGCTTCTGCGGGGTTTCCGTCCATGAAGCGACACCCGAGCGGACCGCCTTCGTCAGATTTCGCAGGCTGCTGCTTGCGCATTAGCTTGACCGGACGCTGCTTACAGCCGTGACCATGCAGCTCAAATCAAAGGCGGCACATTGGTCGATGCCACCATCATTGCCTCCGCGATGAAAGCATAGGGGAAAGCGGGCTGTTCATGGCTTCAAGGCTCACGTTGGAGCCGATGCCGATACAGCGTTGGTCGAGGAAGTCGCGATCATACCCGCCAATATCAATGACGGTAAGGCAGGCTCTGGGGCATTCGGCGAGATATTCGCCGACAGCGCCTATCGCGGGGGGGCGTCCAAAGCGCGCAGCCTTTCAGTGACGAAATAAAATAGCGGCTCGACGCGCCGCGCCTAACCAGGCCTTTTGCTGCGCAAAAAGGGGGGGAGTGGCTGGACTGCCGCTCCCCCCCTTGCATCCGGTCGGATGCGATCAGTTGTTGAGATTGATGTAGACGTTCTTTTCCTGCGTGAATGCGAGCAATCCTTCCAGGCACTCCTCCCGACCGATGCCGGATTGCTTGTATCCGCCGAATGGCGAGCCCAGCGCATGGCGCGACACGTCGTTGATCCAGCAATAGCCGGCCTCCACGCGGGATACGGTGCGGTGCGCCCGCGCGACGTCCCTCGTCCAGATGGCACAGGTCAGGCCGTATTCGAGTTGGTTGACCTGACGCAGCATCTCGTCCTCGTCGGTCCATTTGAGGACAGACTGAACCGGCCCGAATATCTCCTCCCTGGCGATCCGCATGTCCATCGTCACGTCGGCGAAGATGGTCGGCAGCATGAAGGTGCCGTTGGCGAGGGCCGGATCCTGGGGCGGCGTTCCGCCATAGATCAGGCGCGCGCCTTCCTCATGGGCCGACGCGATGTACGACTTGACCCGATCGAGTGCCCTGCCGTCGATCAGGCAGCCCATCGTGGTCTCCGGATCGGTCGGAATGCCGGGCTTGTATTTGGCCGCCAACGCGGGAATCCGCTCCAGAACGGCGTCGTGGATGTCGGCGTGCAGAAAGGCGCGGCTGATCGATCCGCAGGACTGGCCGCACCAGGTATAGTTCATGCCCGACACCATCGCTTCCGCCACCTTGTCGGGATCGGAGTCGGGATAGACGATGAACGCGTTCTTACCGCCAAGCTCGAGGAGGACGCGCTTGAGCGTATCGGCGGCGCTGCGCATGATGGCGCGACCGGTCGGCACGCTGCCGGTCAGGGCGATCATGGAGACGCCGGGGTCGGCAACCAGCGCCGCCCCGAAATCGCGACCGCCCGACAGCACGTTGAACACGCCGGGAGGCAACAGCCCTTCGAACAGTTCCGCGCCCCGCAGCGCCGACAGCGGCGCCTGCTCGGGCGACTTGATGACGACCGAATTGCCAGTGGCGAGCGGAGCCGCGGCGCGCGCCACTGTAAAGCCCAGCGGATGATTGAAGGGGGCGATGCAGGCGACGACGCCATAGGGCTCACGCATGGAAAAGCTGACCGCGTCGGGACCCTGCGGCACCGAGAAGCCTTTCATCTCGGTGACGAGGCCGGCGGCATATTCGTAGATCATCGCGCAGCCCAGCGCGTCGCCCATCATCTCCTTGACGGGATTACCCGAATCCGCCGAATCGATCATCGCCAGCTCGCGCGCGTTGGCGCGGATGACGACGGCCAGTTCCTTCAGGATCCGGGCGCGTTCCATCGGCTTGACGTCGCGCCAGATCTTGAAGCCTTCCTCGGCGGCGGCCACCGCAGGCCGCACGTCCGCGGCCGTAGCCTCGTCGATGGTGCAGAGCTGTTCGCCTGTCGCCGGATTGACGACGTCGATCGTGCCGCCCTCCTTGGGGCGATGCCACTGGCCACCATAATATAGCCCCCGACCGGCGGGAAACGATAGCTTGAGATCAGACATAACTTCTCCATTCTAAACCATATGCCGTGCCAGACTGTCCAACCTGGCGAGCGAGTGGTGTGCGTCCATCCGACGTGGCGATGACCCAGCAGGCGCCACCGCCGATGAATGCAGGGGGGCCTGACCGGCCCCGGGTTCAGGCCGGTACCGTGACGTCTGCAGCACCGCGTACCAGATCGATCAGGTCGGCCGGCCGGTCGGGCAAGGCGTCGCCCCGCCAGGCGATATAGCCGTCCGGACGAACCAGCACATATGTGCGCTCGTACATCTCGGCTGCTTCCCTGCTGGTAATGGGCTGATGAGTCAGGGGCATGCCGACATCGGCCGCCGCCGCAAGCATGTCGCTCAGCCTGGGTGACGGAGCGGACCCGAAGTCCAGCAGCACGAAGCCGCGTCCGAACAGGTCAAGCGTCGACTTGCCGGGGGCAAGCCAGACATGCGGCGCCCGCGATCCGGGATAGGCCCGTTGCACATATTGGACGATATCGTCCTCGGGCGGGCGCGGCGTTTCGTGCGCGATGATCGGCGAATCCCAGTATACCGCGCCAAGATGAATGCCCAGCGACCTCCATTCGCGCTGCGTAGCGCTCTGAGCGATGGCACCGATCGTCTGCCGGGCGGCGGCGCCAGCCTCGTCCGCGTCGAGCAGCCTGGGTTCGGCCGGCACGCTCATCATCGCATGCAGGTTTTTTGTCGCCTGCGCCACGTTGCGCAGCGCAATAGGGCGCCGTTCCGCTTCATAGCTGTCGAGCAGCCCAGGGCCACCCCAGCCGGAAAGGACGGCGTCCACTTTCCACGAAAAGTCCATCGCCTCGGCGATGCCGGTGTTCATGCCATAGCCGCCGGTCGGCGACAGCTGATGCGCGGAATCACCGATGAGGAAGCAACGTCCTTCACGAAAACTGTCGGTGACGAGCGCACGCCGGGCCCATGGGGTCCAGGAAATAATCTCGAATGGCAGATCGGCACCGATGCCGCGCCGGATGAATGCCTTCACCTCGTCCTCGGACCAGTTCGGCCAGGACGGTGCGTCGATCACCTGAAGACGCCATACGTCGCGCCCGTCGATGTTCACCCAGGTTCCCCACATGCCTTCCTGTCCCACGACCATATAGCGATAGCAGCGCGTGGCGCCGGTCTGGCGGGTCAGTTCGGGGCTTCGGATGAAGATATTGGTGCTGAAGCTCAGATGCTGTTCGTCCCGCGCCTTGATCCCGAGATGATTGGCCACGAAGCTTCCGGAACCGTCGCATCCCGCCAGATACTGCGTGCGCACCGTCACGACGGGCCCGCCATCGGCCGGCTGGAGGGTGGCAACGACCTCATCGCCTTGATCGTCTATGCCGGTCAGACGATGCCTGAACAATATCTGGTTGGTCGGATAAGCGAGGGCCGCCTTCTGCATCACGGGATCGAAGAAGTTCTGCGGGCATAGTTCCAGGCTTTGCGGACTGAACGGCGATGGTGGGATCTTATTCATCGGCGTCACCGGATCGCGCGCCAGTTCCGGGCCCAGAATGCCCGTCGTATAGACCACGCCCAGTGGGATGTCGCGCGGTACGCCGGCATTCTCGATGTCGCTAACGATTCCCCAACGGCGCGCAAACTCCATGGTGCGCGTGCCAACCGCGTCCATGCGCGGATGAATTTTGCGCGCATCCGCGCTTTCGGCCTCCGCGAGAATGCAGGGAATCCCGCGCCAACCCAGATCGACGGCCAAGGCAAGACCGACAGGCCCGCCCCCGACGATCAACACCGTGCTCTTATAACTGTCCATCAGACGTCCTTCTCCCCAAATTCGGGCGTGGTCGTTATGTAGGGAAAACACCAGAATGCATGCATAGTCAACTAGGATTACGATCTCAGTGACGAGAGATTTTTGGCGATTTGTCAATTACGGCCCTAAAAACTGGCATTATGCAGGGGTGACAACAAAAAGCCTCGACCATCTGGACCGTAAAGATGCATTCATATCGCGATTGTCGCATAATCGGGGCCGTTGCGCGCACGACGTTAGCACCTATGGGGTAGGACCACGGAATGAGACCCGGCGCCACGATATGCTTGCCGCATGGCCTGAGCCGGAGAGATTGCCCGACGCAGGCAAGGCGGCTAGGAGGATGAGATGACTACAGCTGTGGAAAAGGTTGTCTTTCGCCTGCGCAACATGATCCTACATGGCGAATTTCTGCCTGATGAACGTATTTTCGAGAAGACCGTAGCCGACAAGCTGAAGGTTTCCCGTACGCCGGTGCGCTGGGCTCTGCTGACGCTGGAGACCGAAGGGCTGGTCATCGGATCGCCCAATCGCGGGTTTCGCGTCCGCGCATTTTCGGTCGATGATGTGATCGCCGCCTATGAAGTCCGCGGCGCGCTGGAGAGTCTTGCCGGCCGCCTTGCTGCGGAAAATGGCGTGGCCACGGAACTCTGGGCTGAGTTTGATCGCTGCCTGGCGGAAGGCGACGAAATTCTGCGATCAGGGACACTGGATAGCGAGGCGTTGCGGCGGTGGAGCGATCTCAACAGCCGCTTTCATCGCGCGCTCCTCTCGGCGGCGAACAATGTGGCGATCGACCTCGCCTTCAATGCGGTCACGCGTATCCATCCGGCGCTGCCGAGCGCCTTGCGCTTTCATCGCGAACAATTGAGCGTCGCTTATGAAGCGATTCAGTTCGCGCATGCCGAGCATAAGACCATTGTGGAGGCTCTGCGCGGCCGCCATGCGTCGAGAGTGGACTATCTGATCCGAGAACATGTGTATAATTCCAGTGTGAAGTTTCGCGTCGAACTGGAAAGGGAGCGCAGCGACGCGGCGGTCGGCGCCAACGATGCAGGCCCGGCGTCGGACGCAGTGGGGAGACGGTCGGGGGCGGATGCCGCCGCAGCAAGATCGGCGCCCTTCGATCTGTGAAGTCACCGGCCCGCGTGGCGGGCGGCGCGTTGCATCACCAATGGTGGTGGAGCTTTCCTGCCTCTCCGTCTGCGAGAATAGCGCAGCGAGGCCACATAAATCTATTGCCAAACGCAACAAGGATAACCTATTTAATGATGTAGGGCGGCGTTCAGACCGATCGGCGTGCTGCCTATTGCTGACAGAAGATAAGGAAGATGCTGATGGCCCCGCCAGTCAAGGTTGGTTTGAATATCGTTTGGATGAAGCCGGAGCTTCAGGTCGAGGCAAGCAAACTCGCTGAAGATCTGGGATTCTACTCGGTATGGACAGGCGAACATATCGCACTTCCCAAATATGAGGGTTGGTGGAAGAATTTCCCGTCGGTCGTCGCCAAAGGCGAGGCGGGCGGTCCGGACGACGTGGTCTTCGGACCGGATTCCGAATTTATGGACCCGCTCATTATGCTGAGCGCGATCGCGTCAGTCACCAAGCGCGTCAGGCTGGGTGTCGGCATCTATATGCTCCCCCTTCGTGAGGCGGTGCTTGCGGCGAAGATGGTGGCAACGCTCGACGTGCTGTCGGGCGGGCGGCTCGACTTGGCGGTTGGACTTGGCTGGAGCGAGGGCGAATATGCCGCCACGAACAACGACTGGAAGACTCGCGGTAAAAAGCTCGACGAAACCATCCGCGCGATGCGCGTGCTGTTCGAGGAGGAGACGCCGGTCTTCAACGGCGAATTCTATAATTTCGGGCCGCTCGGTTTCTGGCCCAAGCCCATTCAGAAGCCGCTCCCGATCCTGATCGGCGGCGGTGCCGGGCCTGCGGAGCGCCGCGCCGGCCATCTCGGCAATGGCTGGCAGGGCACATCGCACAGCAGCAAGCCCGAGAATATTGCCGCGATCCGGCAACATCTTGCCGATGCGGGCCGAACCGACGAGCCATTCCAGTTCAACTGCACGGTTCTGAAGCCGCTCACGCTGGACGAGATGGCCGAGATGGCGGAAGTGGGCATTGATCATATCGTGCTGACGCCCTGGGCTGGCAAGAAGGTCGGCGAAGTGGGGTCCGAAGGATTTGCCCAGCTCGAGGCCTACGCCAAGGAAATTGGCCTCGTCTGACACTCCCTGAAAATGCTGTCTGCGGGCAGCTGTGGGCAAGGCATGGGACCGCGTTTCGCGCTCTCTGCCTTGCCTAACTAAGCGCAGCGCTATTGATCTGCCGCAAATTTAAAGCATCGCACAAAGCGCCCGCGTTTAGAGCATCGTACGGAAAAGTGGGAATCGGTTTTCCGCTTAAAACGATGCGACAACAAGGAATTAGAGCGCGCGCCCTGCGTCCGATTTAGCGCAGCGCGCTCTAGGTCCGGCGCTTTGTACGTATCTTTGATCAGCACTATGCGCGGCAAGCTCAACCATCGCAGCGCTATGCCGCGCGTGGGGACGGTCGCGGCTGCGTATCCCTAATGGCTGCGGACCGTTTCGCCCAGGCGCACGGCTCAGGCTCACATAGCGAAACACGGCAAAAACCGCACTGATGCGCCTCGCATCAGTGCGGTTTCAATTTGCGGTGCCGCCCTGAAAACCGCTGACACGCCGGAAAGGATCGCTCAACCAGAATCCGGCAGTGCCGCAATCAGACTTTCCAGTTCAGTGGCAGATTGTGAAAGCCAACGCCTGCATAGACCTGCTCTACGATCGGCTTCGATGGATCGAAGCTGTAGCGCGGGATGCGCTTGTGCCACTCTTGCACCGCGATATTCCTTGCCCGCCGCGCGAAGAACAGGCCCAGGCACTGACGCCATCCCTGGTTGAACGCCAGATGGCGGTTGGTCTTGCGCTCGAAATTGATCTCGTCGAAGCCGGCAGCGCGCGGATCGCGGTTGGGCATGCTGAAGTTGACGAAGACTTTATCGCCCCGTTTCAGTTGGACGCCATCCAGTTCGGTGTCGGCGGTCACGGTGCGCGAACTCCCGCCGATGGGATAGACCCGCAGCAATTCCTCGCAAATGTTGTTCGCGTCGTCGGGATGCTCGGACAGACGGCTCTGCAACTCGGGCCGTTCGGCGAGGTAGCGGAACACATAGGTCAGATGGGACGCGACCGTGTGTCCGCTGCCCAGGACGATGATTTCCATCGCCCAGCGTGCGTCATCGGCGCTGAACGCGCCTTCGTCCTGCTGCTTGGCGATCCAACTGGCGATCCTGTCATCCGGGTTCGCCCGCTTCTTTTCGAGCAAGTCGTGCGTATATTTGATGATGTTGTGAACGGCCGGGTTGTCATTGTTGAACGACATGCCGTGTTCGTCGGTCGGAACCTTGAACGCCTCGCGTTCCCATTCCACCATCTGCTCCCAGTCCTCGCGCGGAACGCCGATCATGTCGCATCCGATGAGCGGGAAATAATGATGCGCAAATTCGTGGACGAAATCGCAATGGCCCCGGTCGGCGAACTTCTCGATCAGCTCGATCGCGAAGCGGTGCATGGTCGCTTCCCACTCCTTCGCGCGATTGGGCGCGAAGATGTTCATCAGCGCTTGGCGCAGGACGACGTGATGGCGGACACCCTGTTCGGCCGTACTCCTGTCAGTCACACGATCGGCTGTGCCGACGCCGCGATCCTCTTCGTCACCGAAATTGCCGTTCCAGAAAAGCTCGCCATTGCTGAAGATTTCGCGGCACGCTTCATATCGGGTGAACCAGATTTCGGGCGCCGAGCCGACGCGAAATGCCGGATATGCCTCGCGCAGCGCGTCGAAGCGGGCGCGCCAGTCGTCGTTGCCGGAGACGACCTTGGGGAAATCTTTGGGATCTAGAACAGGAATATCCATCATTGCCTCAATTATTCGGTTTTAGGCCGCTGGAGCGCGACGTTATCAGTCGGTTTCGCTCACGCCGATGACGCGCCAGGGACATGCACGAGCCGCACGGGTCAGCAGCTTGCCGTCGACGCTTTCGACATCCACGCCGTCGATCAGCGTGACCTTGTCGTCCACCACCGCGAACACCTCGGGCGCAACCTGCGCGCAATAGCCGACGCCGCAACAGGCCTCGTAATCGATCGTGATTTTCGTCATTCTGTCTTATTTCCTCAACCGAACCATTGACCAGGCCGACCCGGATTTTTCGGTCGGCCCATTTCATGGGAAATCGCCCCCGGCGTTGCCTTTGCGAGATGCTGAGCCGCGAATGAAAGACCGGTGGCAAATATCTCAACATGCCCCTCGCCTGTCAAGGACTTATCTACCTAACTGGAACAAGGCTATATTGCTATGTTGCGATCAAGTGGTGACGCCTGACACGCGCGGAATGCCAGCCGCCTCAGCCCCAGCCGCCTCAGCCGCAGTCTTCTCCGCAATCAGCTTCAGCCTTTCGGACGCACGCCGGATCGGACGGACGGCGGCGAAGCAGAGTAATCCGCAGACGAGCAGGCTGCAGGACATGATGGAGAGCGAATAGCGTATCGCCAGATCGCCATAGGTCGGTGTGAGAACGTCGTTGATGGCGCCCACGATCACAGGTCCGAGCCCCATGCCCACCAGCGTCGTCGCAAAGCCCATCAGTGCCGATATGAGACCGCGATTGCGAGGCGGCGACAGGCTCATTGCCACGGCGATGGTTGGGGCTAGCCAGACCGTCATCAGTAGGTTCGCCACAAATAGGGCGACCAGGGATATAGTAACGTCGTCGGCAAGTATGAAGGTTAAAGCCGCGGGCAAAGCCAGGGTGGGGCCCAACCCGGCGACTTTCATATAGGTCGACAGATCGCCACGTGAGAACCGATCCGCGAGAAAGCCCGAAAGCAGATTGGCCAGAAAAAATCCGCCCGCGACCGCTACGCCCATATATTGGCCGACCTCCAGCGTGCTCATTTTGTGCACGCGCACGTAGAAGGCAGGGCCCCAGCTCAGGATGGAATAGCCTGCAAGCGAACTTGCCATCGCGATGAAGATCAGCATGCGCAGAGCCGGATCGCCGATGGCTTGGCGGATCGCCTGGGGCAGCGTGGGGGCATCGCCGGGATGGATGGCCTGCACGGGTTCGGACATGCCGCGCGAGGGCTCGCGCAAGGTCAGGATCGTGACGATCGCAAGAAGTACGCCTGGCGCGCCGACGATGATGAAGGCACCGCGCCAACCGACGACTGAGTTGAGCCAGCCACCTAAGAACAGCCCCGCCGCGATGCCCACGGACTGCGATGCCGACCATATTCCGATAACCGTCCCGCGGTTTGCCGGCGAATATAGGTCGGACAGCATCGACTGGGTCGCCGGAGTTCCTCCCGCTTCGCCAGTGGCGACACCGATGCGGGCGAGCACGAGATGCAGGAAATTGCCGACCATACCGCACAAGACCGTGCACAGGCTCCACGCCGTCAGGCACATCGCGAGCAGTCGGCGCCTTGATCCCGTATCGGCCATGCGGGCGATGGGTATGCCGGCCAGAACGTAGACCGAGGAGAAGGCAAGGCCGGAGAGCAGCCCCATCATCGTGTCGCTGACCTGCATCTCCTGTTTTATCGGCACCAGCAGGATGGCCAGGATCTGTCGATCGAGAAAATTGAGTATCCCGATCATGCAAAGGATCGAGAGCGCATATGTCCGACGCGATGTGTTCCACCACTCGGCGCTGCCGGGAACGGTCGCTGGGATAGCGGTGTCTTTTTTGGTCATATCGGTCACATACATATGATCATGGGCGGATGGGCGGCGGCACGCAGGCCAAAGATTCCGAACTCTCGGTGGCTGGTCGATTCATGACTTTGTTGGACGGTCCGGGCGCGCCGATTTATTCGCCCGACCGGGGCGGAGCGCAGGCCCGGCAAGCGGGCCTGCGCTCCGCCGAACCCGAACGCCCCGGCGAGCGATATGGGCGGGACGACGGCCACGCCACCGGCCAGCGTCAGGAGAGCATCTTTATGATTTCCCCGGACGTCACGGGTTTGCGCGTCTCGCCAGTCTGATCCATGCTTTGTGTCCTGCGGCCGCCGACATGATGGCGTGGGCTCACGTCGACATGTTTGCCCGCCTCACGAAGGGCGCCTACGGTGCAGTTTTCGCGACCCAGAATGCTGAACGGATCGAAGCTGTATTCGCGCATCGCGTTAAGATGCGTGATCTTGTCGATCGTCGTCTTGTCGAGATGCTGGACCGATTTCCATAGATATTCCGGGCAATTGGGCCAAAGCGTGTCGGAGTGCGGATAATCGCATTCCCACGTTACCATGTCGATATTCATATGGTGCAACATCTCCAGGCCTGCATTATCGTCGATGAAGCAGGTGATGATGCGCTCCTTGAACAGATCGGACGGCTGGCGGCCGCCAAAGTCCGTGAAGGTCCATTCGTGATGGTGCTCGTGCGTGAAATTGGCGCGCTCGAGGAAATAGGGAATCCAGCCGATCCCGCCTTCGCTGAGCGCCATCCGGAGATTGGGATAGCGCTTCCACATGGGCGCGTGCAGCCAGTCGGCCGCCGAATTGGCAATCGACATCGGCATGGTCGTGATCCAAGCATCGATCGGCGAATCGTCGGAAGCATGCTCCGCGCGCGTACCCGTTCCGATGTGGCAGTTGAGCACCATGCGATTGTCGTCGAGCACCTTCCAGAGCGGATCCCAGTGGCTATCATGGATCGATGGCATGCCGCAGCGCGCCGGGTTGTCCGGAAACGCGACGGCGTGAACGTCGCGGGCGGCCCACCGCTTCGCCTCGGCCACCGTTTCATTGATGTCCCAGAGCGGCAGGATGATCATCGGGATGAACCGCCCCGGACCAGCGGCGCACCATTCGTCGACATGCCAGTCATTATAGGCGCGGATGGCGCGCACGCCCGCGTCGTTGGGGAAGCGGAAAAGCGTGTTGCCGGCAAATGCCGGAAAGGTTGGAAAATTGAGCGAGCCCAGCACGCCGTTCGCGTTCATGTCGTCGATTCGCGCCTTGGGATCGTAGGTGCCCGCACGCATCTGCTCGAATTCGTCGGGCTCCATGCCATATTCGCTGCGGGGGCGCCCCACTACCGCGTTGGTGCCGATGGTGGGAAAGATCGTGTCCTGAAACAGCCAGACGTCCTTGCCGTCCTTCTTGATGATCCGCGGCGCCTCCGACTTGTGGGCTTCGGGATAATGGCGGAGAAAGGCTTCAGGCGGCTCGACATTGTGGTCGTCGACGCTGATCAGAATCAGCTCATTCATTTCCACGGCAGACACTCCTTTTTACGAACGTCGCGGGCCTCATGAACCGGTCCGCGCGACCCTAATCTGTAACCTCGCAGATGCTGGTAGCAGTTACCACGGTGGCTTTGAAGAGGAAACATATATAACTAATTTGCATCTTCACGATTGTGGACCGCAAATGGCTGGTATATTCCCTCGGGCATCCTGGCATATTCCCCCTGGGCATCAGAGCCGGTCGTGTTGTGGGCCCGTTGGCTGCATCACCAACCCAGCAATGAG
>Ga0255338_1003545_pt1 | contig 18443 bp, 13 predicted proteins | sample MeOH1_35cm_T4_19_FD_203715 | JGI IMG/M metagenome (GOLD analysis project Ga0255338, IMG submission 203715) | Sandy soil microbial communities from University of British Columbia, Vancouver, Canada - MeOH1_35cm_T4_195 | ecosystem: Engineered > Artificial ecosystem > Sand microcosm > Unclassified ...
ATCGAGATCCTCTACTCCCGGGAGATCGCGGCCTGCAAGAACGACGCGGACAAGGCGGCCTTGCGCGCCAAGCTCTGCGCCGAGTACGCCGCCAAGTTCGCTTCCCCGTATCAGACCGCCTCGACCGGCTCCATCGACGAGGTCATCGAGCCCTCCTTGATGCGCTACAAGATCGTCCGCGCCCTGCGCTTCCTCAAGGACAAGCGCGTGCCCGGCACCCACGAGAACCGCGGCAACATCCCGTTGTAGACGGTGTCAGGCATTCCGCTTTTTCACTTTTGGGTCCGCAAAAGTGAAAAAGCGGAATGCCTGACACCACCGTATAGTCGTGACATTTCGGCGAATTCTGCTATACTTCCGGCGATGATCAAGGCGCAGATTCTCGTCGTCGAGGACCAGGCGGCCACGGCCGACCTCATTCTCGAGGTGCTCAAGGGCGAGGGCTACGAGGCCCAGACCGTCGACACCTTGGCGAAAGCCCGCGCGCGCCTGAAGAAGCAGCCCCCCGAGCTCCTGCTCCTGGACCGGAACCTCCCCGACGGCGACGGCGTCGACCTCCTGGCCGAGATCCGCGGCGACGAGAAGCTCGGCGCCCTCCCCGTCATCATCCTGACCGCGAAGAAGGAGGTCGCCGACAAGATCGCCGGCCTGCGCGTCGGCGCCGACGACTACGTCGCCAAGCCCTTCAACACCGAGGAGCTCGTCGCCCGCGTGGCGACCATCCTGCGCCGCGCCGGCAAGGTCGAGGAGCCGAACACGGTGGAGGCGGGGGGCGTCAAGCTCGACCGCACCTCGCGCAAGGTCCACATCGGCGAGAAGGAGGTCGCGCTCTCCGCCAAGGAGTTCGACCTGCTCTGGTTCCTCGTCTACCGCAAGGGCCGCGTGCTGACCCGCGACTTCCTGCTCCAGCACGTCTGGGGCTACGATTCGGGCATCGACCTGACGACCAAGGTCATCGACGTGACGCTCTCCCACCTGCGCAACAAGATCGGCTCCGTCGCCGACAAGATCGTCGCCGTCCGCGGCTTCGGCTACCGCTTCGACGCTTAAGGCGCCGCCGCCATGGCCGACATCACGACCGAAGTCGCCCGCCGCCGCACGTTCGCGATCATCTCGCATCCCGACGCCGGCAAAACGACGCTGACCGAGAAGCTTTTGCTTTACGGCGGCGCCCTTCAGCTCGCCGGCTCGGTCACCGCGCGCAAGAATCAGAGCTCCTCGGCCTCCGACTGGATGGAGCTCGAGCGCAAGCGCGGCATCTCGGTGTCTTCGACGGTGCTTCAGTTCGACTACGAAGGGCACCGCATCAACCTCCTCGACACCCCCGGCCACAAGGACTTCTCGGAAGACACCTACCGCGTGCTCACCGCCGTCGACGCCGCGGTCATGGTCATCGACGCCGGCAAGGGCATCGAGCCCCAGACGCTCAAGCTCTTCGAGGTGTGCCGCCTACGCGGCATCCCGATCCTGACGTTCATGAACAAGCTGGATCGCGAGACGAAAGACCTGCTCGAGCTCCTCGACGAGCTCGAGAACCAGCTCCAGCTCCATCCTTATCCCGTGAACTGGCCGATGGGCGTCGGCCAGCGCTTCAAGGGCGTGTACGACCGGACCACGAAGCAGGCGCACATGTTCGAGCGCACCGTGCGCGGCGCATACAAGGCGCCGGTGCAGGTGGCCGGCATCGACGACCCCGCCGTCAAGGAAGCGCTCGACGCGGATTCCTATCACCATTTCGTCGAGCAGGTGCACCTGCTCGAGGCCGCCGGCGCCGGCTTCGACGCCGCCGATGCGCTGAAGGGGGGCACGACGCCCGTCTACTTCGGCTCGGCCGTGAACAACTTCGGCGTGCAGCTGCTGCTCGAGGCCCTGCTCCAGCACGCGCCCGCGCCCGCCGCGCGCGCTTCGACCGCCGGCCTCGTCCAGCCCACGCGGGACTCCTTCTCCGGCTTCGTCTTCAAGATCCAGGGCAACATGGACCCCAAGCACCGCGACCGCGTCGCCTTCGTGCGCGTGGTGTCGGGGAAGTTCACCCGCGACCTGACGGTGACCCACTCGCGCACCGGCAAATCGTTCCGCCTGGCCAACGCCCACAAGATCTTCGGCCGCGACCGCGAGATCATCGAAGAGGCCTACGCCGGCGACGTGATCGGCCTCGTCGGCTACTCGGATTTCGGCATCGGCGACACCCTCAGCGAGGACCCGAAGGTCGTCTACGACGAGATCCCGCGCTTCGCGCCGGAGTGCTTCGCCCGCATCAGCAACCCGAACCCCTCGAAGTACAAGCCGTTCGCCAAGGGCCTCGAGCAGCTCCTGCGCGAGGGCGTCGTGCGCGCCCTCGTCCCGCGCGACATCGGCGACGCGAAGACCACCTTGCTCGCCGCCGTCGGGCCGCTGCAGTTCGAGGTCGCGCAGTTCCGGCTCCAGTCCGAGTACGGCGTCGAGTCGCGCCTCGAGCCGATGGCGTGGACTTTGGCCCGCTGGATCGGGCCGAACACGAAGCCCGGCGCCGTCGAGGCGGCGGCGCTCCCGATGCAGTCCGCGCGCGTCAAGGACGAGGACGGCAACGAGATGATCCTCTTCCCGACCCCCTGGTCCCTGCAGTATCTCGCGGAGAAGAACCCCGGGATCGAACTGCTCCGCCTTCCTCCCGCGAAGATCGCGAAGCCCTGACTGTTTCCGGAAACAGTCGGACTCGCACCGGTGCGAGTCGACACCTTCCCCGCGCATGACGGAAAGCCGGAAAACGGTATGATTGGCTATCGCTAAACCGGATGACCGTCGCAAGCCGAATCGCTCGCAGCCAGCTCCCTCTCGAGGGAAAGCGGTCACGGCTCTCATCGTGGCCGCGACCGCGGTCTGGGCGATCATCGTCGTTCATCGGATCGTCAGCGGCGAGAATTTCGGTCAATATTTTGACCGCTGGCTGGGCTATGGCGCCATGCTCGTCCCAAGGGCCCAAGCGGCCGTTGGACACCTCAAGCGTCTGCTGTCGGCCACAGCGATCACACTTACCTTGCTGGGCGTCGGCCGACTGGTCCTGAAGGCCACCCGATTCATTTCGCACAACGCGTGGGAAGAGGCGGCGCTCAGCTTCGGATTGGGGTACGGGTCCTTGGGAACCGTGCTGTTGCTGCTGGGACTCTTCGGTTTCTGGAGCGGCGGATTACTAGTGGCCCTCCTGGGTCTGTCCGCGGTGTTGAGCTTGCCCGGCTTGAGGGAGCTTGCGCTGTCCATACGCCGAGCATTCGCCCAGGCGGGAAAGAATTCGACGGGGCCGGACGCGATAGGCTCCTGCGCGGGCGCACTCGTCATCCTCATTTGGCTTTACTCCTTGCGATACGCCTTGATCCCCGAGACGTTCTACGACGCGCTCGTGTATCACCTGGCCCTGCCCGCACAGTATCTCAATCACGGGGGGATATTTGCGACGCCGACAAACTCTTACTCAGGCATCCCAGCTTTGCCCCAGATGCTTTCGGGACTGGCTCTCGCGATCGATCCATGGGGGATCACCGCTTCCATCCTGCATTGCAGCTTTTTGCCTTGGAGCTGCGTTGCTCTCATCGGATTGAGCCGACGACTCGCTAGGCCCAAAGCGGGCGCGCTCGCGGCGCTGATCTTCGCCAGCACCCCTATCGTCATAGGCGAATCGTTTCGCGTTTCCGTCGGCCTGGAATGGACCTTGATGGAGCTATGCTGTCTGACCGGACTCCTTGCCGTCGGTGAGGATCAAGACACACTGTCGCTTCCCGCCGTGACGCTTGTGGGGTGTTTTTTGGGGTTTGCCATGGCAACCAAGTATCCCGCATGGTTGTTGGCACTTGCCGTGACCCCGTTGTTGGCAGCCGGAAGGCTTTCGACTTCGGAGGAACGAAAACGCTTCATGATTCGTCTGGGTATTTGCGCCGCGATCGCCTCGGTCGTCATCATGCCCTGGGTACTGAAAAACGTCTATTTTTACGGAAACCCGCTCTATCCGTTTTTTCATGAGCGCTTCGCCGAAACGGGCGAAGCCCTGCCGGATTGGCGGCAGATCAGCGCGGCGGGAACCGATCTTCGCCGACTGTTCACGCCCGCGGGCCTCTGGGACTATCTGATCCACCCTTGGAATTTTCTGAAACCGGCGGAAGACCTCACGCAAACCATCGGTCCGATCTATCTCGCACTTCTCCCGAGCCTCTTAATGTTCCCGCTTCAGCGCCAAGGGAAACCCATCGCCTTCTTCGCTGCCGCGGCTTGGATCCCATTGAGCCTACTGTCGCCCATGACGCGCTTCTTCATCCCTCATCTTGCCGTCCTCGCGCTATTAGCCGCCCATCTGATCGAAGGAATAGAGTCAAGGCGGGTGGGACAGGGCTTTCGCGCCGGAGTCCTCGGGCTTTCCGCGCTCTCAGCGCTGGGTTGGGCCGTGATGGACACTCACCGCGAGAAACTCCCGGTCTATGGGGGGACCAAGAGTTTCAACGACTTCCTGGCGCACACTGCCATCTCCTATCCGCCTCCGCCCTATGCCGGCTATCAGTATCTCAATGAAAACGCTCCGGCAAGCGCCAAGGTTTTGGTCTACGGAGAGTCTCGAGGGTTCTATCTCGATCGCGAGGCGTTTCTATCGTCGCCGGATCAAAGGACCGCTCTCGAAACCTGGGCGGACCAATCGGTCGACGGAGCCTCCTTGGCTCGGAAGATTCGGCAAGAGGGAGTTTCTTTCATACTGGTCAACGGCGCCGAAATCTCGCGACTGAAGCAGGCCGCACGCGTCACGCCCGAAGGCCTGCGAGTTCTCGATGATTTTTGGAAGAGGTACACGTCGCGTGTATTCGGGGTCCGTGATCCGAAAGACCGCTGGGTCGGAGTTTACACGATCCTAGACGAGGCGCAAGCGGCAAGGCCGCATGAGGTTGACGACCTATTCGGCGCGCAACTCAGAAAATCCGGATATTGAGTCATAATGTCGGGGCAGACGGAGAACTGTTTCCGGAAACAGTCGGACTCGCACCGGTGCGAGTCTCGCTATCGTGCCTTTCACGGCACGCAGACTCGTCCCGGGAACAGCCGGCGTGCCTTATTCGGCACGCCCGCGCGTTTTTTCCGAACAAGTTGGGGTCAGACCCCAACAACGCAACAACGGGAGGTCTGACCCCGATGCGCTACTTGTCCGGGATCGCGGCCTCGAACTTCAGCTGATCGCCGACCTTGAGCTTGCGGCGCGAGGCCTCGCCCGAGGCGAGCTCGAGGACGAACTGGCCGCGGCCGCCCGCGGTGGCGATCTTCTCGTCGGGGGTGTCCACCGTGGACGCGCGGAGCTTCTCGTGGATCTCGGTGATCTTCTTGTCCGGACCGACCCAGAGGATGTCGAGGGGAACCAAAGTGTTCTTCATCCAGAAGTTCAGGTACATGTCCTGGGGGAACACGAACAGCATGCCGTAGGTGCGCGGCATCTTGGTCACGCACATGAGGCCGATCTCTCGCGTCATGGGGGTGTCGACGAGGTCGAGCCTGATCTTCTGGCCGTCGGGAAAGGTCAGCGCGGTCTTCTTGGCTTTTGGCACGGTCTGCGGCACGCATTTTTCAGCGGGGGCGCCGCCGCCAGCGAAAGCCGCAGGACACAGCAAGAGGATAAGAATCAGGGTTTTCATGGTTATTTCTCCGGCTGAGATTTCACGAACTGAGAGATCTTGCGGGCCTCGTCGGCCCAGCCCTTCGTGCCCCAGGGGCCGAGGCGGCCCCAGATGAGGCGGGCGATGTCGTGATAAAAAACGCCGCGCGCGGGTCCGTCGCCGTAGACGTCCGAGACAGCGACCTTCATGCGACGGCCGAACTCGGCGGGGCCGGCCTCGTCTTTTTGGTGAAGGCCCCAATCGAAGATATCACCCGGCAAAACCTGAACGTCACCGTGTTTTATGTACTCGTTCCAGCTCTTCATCATCGCGGCGTACTGCGCCTTGTCGGCCTCGTAGAACATGAGCGCGTCGATGTCGACGCCCGCGTCGTTCATCATGACCGGGTCCTGGCCGTGATGCCAGCCCTTCTCCCAGGTGAGGGTGAACGCCCAGAGGGCCTTGTCGCCGAGGCGGGCCTTGATCTCGCGGACGATCAGCGCGACGCGGCGCGCGCGCCACCACTCCCAGGCCTCGACGAAGGCCATGTCGCGGCGCATGATCTTCTTGCGCGCGAGCCAGGTCATGCGCTCGTCCCGCGTCAGCTTGCGCCACTCCTGGGGGACGGTCACGCCGGGCATCTCGGCGACGAAGTCGTCGACGAGCTCGTAGCCGCCGAGCGCGTTGCGGATGTAGTCGAGGCCCACCCAGTCCACGTTCGGGTCGTCGGCGTACGGCTTGAGGAACGCGGCGACGTCGGACAGGCGCTTGTTGTCGCGGATCGAGATGGCGCGGGTGACCACCGGCGCCCCGTCCTTGATCTCCAACCCGTACTCGTATCCGGGCAGCGGGACCTTCGACATCGTCAGCGAGAACATCGCGTACACGCCGAACTTGAGGCCGCGCCGCCGGCACTCCGCGGCCACCTGGGGGATCATCTTGAGGTTGGCGCTCATCCAGACCTCGTCCTTGCCGAGGCCGGGCGTCTGGCCGCCGAGCATCCAGAAGGCGTCGGCGCCGACGTACTGCGCCCAGTCGAGCAGGCCCCGCCAATCCGTCTTGGACCCGTCCGGCGCCGTGATCTTCATCGAGGAGAGGGGCATCACGCTCTCGAGCGTGGCGACGACGAGGCCCTTGGGCATCGGCTTGGGGACGCGGCGCGAGATCCGGAAGGGGGCGATGCGCAGGCGCTCCGCCAGGTCCGGCCGGCCCACCAGGGCGGGGCGGTAGGCGCCGGGAGGGGCGTTCCACGGCACCGGCCATTTCGCCGTCCAGCGGCCCGGGGCGACCCGGACGGCCTTCATCTCGCGTATGCCCGCGATCGTCGTCACCGTCTCGGTGCCGCGCATGACGACGAAGCGGGGCGGGGCCGCGGCGAAGGACTCGTCCAGGGACCGGTCGGCGGAGAGCATGGTCAGCTCGACGATGTCGAAGTGGAGGTGGTCGGCCTTCGAGGCGGTGAGCGTCAGTTCCCGGCTCCGGCCCCGGGCGGTCCAGAGCCCGAACACGGCCGCGTAAAGCCCCGCGACGGCGAGGAGGAGGGCGAGGCCCCGGCGCACGGTGTTTCGCAGGCGCATGAAGGTGAGATTCTACTTGAAACGCCGTCGTTTCCGGTAAATTTTGATATACTGCGAACCTCGACAGCCGTTCGATTCAGGAGGGCGCGAAATGGTGACCGGACTGGTGCTGGTGCGTTTGATGGCGGGCAAAGAGAAGGTCGCGCTTTCCCGTATTAAGGAGATCAAGGGCGTCTCTCACGTCACCGCCGTGTTCGGCCGCTGGGACCTCGTGCTCGACATCGAGACCGAGGACGTCGGCACCCTCTCGAACGTCGTCGTGCGCGACATCCGCGCCACCCCCGGCGTGCTCTCCACCGAGAGCCTCGTCACCACCTCCATCTAAGTGATCCTTCGGTGAGCGAGCCCGTCCTCTCGGTCCGCGGCCTGCGGACGCACTTCATCACCCGCGAGCGGACCGTCAAGGCGGTGGACGGGGTCACCTACGACCTCCACCCGGGCAAGACCCTCGCCGTCGTCGGCGAGTCGGGCTCGGGCAAGAGCGTCCACGCGTTGAGCATTCTTCGCCTCCTCCCGGAACCGCCCGCCAAAGTCGTCGGCGGAGAAATCTTATTCCAAGGCCGGGACCTGCTGAAGATGGGCTCGGAAGAGATGCGCGCGATCCGCGGCAACCGCATCGCGATGATCTTCCAGGAGCCGATGACGAGCCTCAACCCCGTCATCAAGGTCGGCGAGCAGATCGCCGAGGCCATCGTCCTGCACCAGGGCGTCACCCAGGAGAAGGCCTGGGCCAAGGCCGTGGACCTGCTCAAGAAGGTCGGCATCCCGCATCCCGAGGAGCGGGTCAACGACTACCCGCACCAGTTCTCCGGCGGCATGCGTCAGCGCGCGATGATCGCCATCGCGCTCTCGTGCGAGCCAGACGTCCTCATCGCCGACGAGCCGACCACCGCCCTCGACGTCACCATCCAGGCCCAGATCCTCGAGCTGATGAAGGACCTCCAGCGCGAGTACCACATGGCCATCATCCTCATCACGCACAACATCGGCGTGGTCGCCGAGATGGCCGACGACGTCGTGGTCATGTACGCCGGCCGCCCGGTCGAGCACGCGCCCATCGGAGAGCTGTTCGCCAGCCCGAAGCACCCGTACACCAAGGGCCTGCTCGGCTCCGTGCCCTCCATCTACGTGCGCAAGGAGCGCCTCGAGGCGATCGCGGGCCAGCCGCCGGACCTCAGCGGCGGCTTCGTCGGCTGCCCGTTCGCGCCGCGCTGCGCGAGCGTGATGGAGCGCTGCAAGACGGACGACCCGCCCCAGTTCCATCTCGCGGGCGAGCGCATGTCCAACTGCTGGCTCAACGAGGGGGAGTCCGTCGAGAGATCCCATCGCCACGAGTCGGCGGGGGCGGCCAAGTGAGCGTCCCGCCCCTTCTCCAGGTCAAAGGCCTCAAGAAGCACTTCGACGTGCGCAAGGGCTTCTTCGGCGAGAAGACGACGGTGAAGGCCGTCGACGGCGTCTCCTTCGACGTGATGCCGCAGGAGAGCTTCGCCGTGGTCGGCGAGACCGGCTGCGGCAAGACCACGCTCGGCAAGCTCGTGCTCGCGCTCGAGAAGTCCACCGAGGGCTCGGTGCTCTTCGACGGCGCCGACATCTCCAAGATGAACGGCGCCGAGCTGAAAAAGATGCGCCGCCAGATGCAGGTCATCTTCCAGGACCCGTACTCCAGCCTCAACCCGCGCATGACCGTCGAGGACATCATCACCGAACCCTGGGTCATCCATGACATGCACAAGGACCCCGCGGAGCGGGCGAAGAAGCTCGCCAAGCTCCTCGACGACTGCGGCATCGCCAAGTCCTATCTTCCGCGTCACCCGCACGAGTTCTCCGGCGGTCAGCGACAGCGCGTCGGCATCGCGCGAGCCCTGGCCCTCGACCCGAAATTGGTCGTCGCCGACGAGCCCGTTTCCGCCCTCGACGTCTCGATCCAAGCTCAGATCTTGAATCTGTTGAAGGACCTTCAGAAAGAGCGCAAGCTGGCTTATCTGTTCATCTCCCACGACTTCTCCGTCGTCCGGCATCTCTGCACGCGCATCGCCGTCATGTATCTCGGCCGGGTCGTCGAGATGGCGGACTCGGAAACGCTTTTCAACGACCCTCAGCACCCGTACACCGAAGCGCTCCTGTCGGCCGTGCCGGTCCCGGATCCTTCGATCGAGAAGCGAAGAAAACGGATATTGCTGACCGGAGACGTGCCCTCGCCGCTGAAGCCCCCGTCCGGCTGCCGCTTCCATCCGCGGTGCCGCTACATGAAGGAATCCTGCCGCGTCAACGATCAGTCGCTCATCAAAGCCAAGTCCGGACACGAAACCGCCTGCGAGGTCCTGCCGTTCAAGGACAAGCGCAGCGAAGCCGCGCTCGTCGCCCTCTAATGGAGATGACCCCTCATGACCACGCACTCTAAAGAAGCCCACAAGCCCTACGTGTCCGACAAGACGGCGATGCAGGAGTTCACCTGGTCCTCGGTCATCGTGGGCGCGCTGCTCGGCATCGTCTTCGGCGCTTCCTCCCTTTATCTGGTCCTCAAGGTGGGCATGACCGTCTCCGCGTCCATTCCGATCGCGGTCCTCTCCATCACCTTGTTCCGGCTCTTCTCCAAGCTCACCGGGGCCCGCCAGACGACCATCCTCGAGAACAACATGGTGCAGACCGTCGGCTCCGCCGGCGAGTCCATCGCCTTCGGCGTCGGCGTCACCATGCCGGCCTTGATGATCCTTGGTTATGAAATGGACGCGGCGCGCGTGCTCATCGTGTCCTCCCTCGGCGGCCTGCTCGGCGTGCTCATGATGATCCCGCTGCGCCGCGCCTTCATCGTCAAGCAGCACGGCGTCCTGCCCTACCCCGAGGGCACGGCCTGCGCGGACGTCCTCATCGTCGGCGAGCAGGGCGGCTCCTCGGCGAAGACCGTGTTCACCGGCTTCGGCATCGCGGCCCTGTACAAGCTCATGATGAGCGGCTTCCGACTGTGGGGGGACGCCCCCGAGCGGCCGATCCCGTTCTTCAAGGGCGCGGCGGTCAGCGGCGAGGTGGCCCCCGAGCTCGTCGGCGTCGGCTACATCATCGGCACGAAGATCTCCTGCGTCATGGTCGCCGGCGGCATCCTCGCCTCCTGGGTCCTGATCCCTGCCATCAAGCTGTTCGGCGACGGGCTGACCGCGCCCCTGTTCCCGGCCACCAAGCTCATCCACGACATGTCCCCGGCCGAGATCTGGAAGTCCTACATCCTCTACATCGGCGCCGGCGCCGTGGCGGCGGGCGGCATCATCTCCCTGTTCCAGGCGATGCCGACCATATTCGCCGCGCTCAAGAGCGGCCTCAACGACATCGTCGCGGGCGGCGTGGCCAAAGCCTCCGGCCCGAAGCTGCGCACGGACGACGACCTCCCCAACTCGGTCGTGGTCGTCGGAAGCCTGTTCCTCGTGCTCGCCATCGCGGCGGCCCCGGGCCTCGGCCTCGGCTTCGGCCTCAAGGGCATCCTCGGCGCGATCCTGATCGTGCTGTTCGGCTTCCTCTTCGTCACCGTTTCCTCGCGCCTGACCGGCGAGATCGGCTCGTCCTCGAACCCGATCTCCGGGATGACCGTGGCGACCTTGCTGCTGACCTGCCTGATCTTCGTCCTGCTCAACCACTTCGACCCGAACGGCGGTTGGGTGGGCAAGGGCGCGCGCCTGACCGCGCTGTCCATCGCGGCCATCGTGTGCATCGCGGCCTCCAACGGCGGCACCACCTCTCAAGACCTCAAGACCGGCTACCTCGTCGGCGCCACGCCGCGCTACCAGCAGCTCGGCCTGCTCGTGGGCGCGCTGAGCTCGGCGCTCGTCATCGGCCTGACCTTGCTGCTGCTCAACAACGCCAGCACGACCTACGCCAAGCGCGACTTCCCGGCGATCACCGCGCCGGTCGCCGACCTCAAGGACAGCGAGGGGCTCAAGGGCTCCGACGCCGCCATCGACGCGGCGTCCTACAAGGTCTGGCACGTGGGCGAGGGCGAGGTCGCTAACCTGCCGCAGGGCAAATATCTCGTCGATGAGGCGGGCAAGATCAAGTACCTCGTCGACCCCGGCATCAACGGCGTCGAGACCACGCGCCTCGACGGCACCCCCGTCCTCAAGTACAACGCGCCCAAGGCGCGCCTGATGTCGCTCATCATCGACGGCATCCTGACCAACAAGCTCCCCTGGGGGCTGGTCCTGCTCGGCGTGGGCATCGCGCTCGTCCTCGAGCTGTGCCAGGTGCCGTCCCTGCCCTTCGCCGTCGGCGTGTACCTGCCGCTGTCGTCTTCTACGCCGATCTTCATCGGCGGCATGCTGCGCTGGGTCGCCGACAAGTGGACGAAGAAGAGCGAGGCCGAGGGGGACATGAGCCCCGGCGTCCTGTTCTCCTCCGGCTACATCGCCGGCGGCGCCATCGCCGGGATCATCATCGCCATGCTGAGCCTCAGCCCCGCGCTCTCCCAGAGCATGGACATGAGCGAGCGCTTCGCCGCGATCGCGAAGTGCGACCTGACCTCGGTGGCGGCGTTCGGCGTCATCTCCGTCCTGCTGCTGCTCGTGGGCGGGGAGAAGTGGCTTTCGGACAAGAAGTCGCGCGCATGAGCCGTTTCCGGAAACGGTCGAAAGCCCTCCAGAGATGGAGGGCTTTTTTTTCAACCGGAAGCCGAAAACGGTCCTCCTTGACCCCGTCTCAAATTGACTAGAATACGGCCGTGATGAGACTCGCGCTCGCCGTGCTTTTGGCCGCCTGTTGCGCCGTGCCCGCCCGCGCCTCGAACGACCCGTCCGTCCTCGATTACGCGCTGGCCGGCGACGTGGACACCCTCGACCCGCATTGGGGCTACGACGCGGTGTCCCTCTTCGTCGTCGACCAGGTCTACGAGACCTTGATCGACTTCGCGGGCGATTCCCTCGATTCCTTCGAGCCGCGCATCGCCACCGTCGTCCCCTCCCTGGCGAACGGCTTCCTCGCCAAGGACGGCATGACCTACGCCTTCCCGCTGCGCAACGGCGTGAAGTTCCACGACGGCACGCCGATGACGAACGAGGACGTGAAGTACTCCCTGATGCGCTTCCTGCTGCTCGACCGCGAGGGGGGGCCGTCGAACCTCCTGCTGACGGGGCTGCTCGGCGTGCGCTCCACCGGCGACCTGCCGCCCGACCAGATCTTCGCGCTCGCGGACAAGGCCATCTCGGTCGAGGGCGGAGCGCTCGTCCTGCGCCTGAAGAAGCCTTTCGCCCCTCTGCTCGGCATACTCGCCAATTTCGCCCATGTCGTCCCCAAGGCCTCCGTCGTCGCCGGCGGAGGCTGGGACGGCAAGAAGGAGACGTGGGTCAAGCACCGGAACCCCGCCAAGGAAAGCGCGGCGCTGTACACCCGCATGAACGGCACCGGGCCGTTCCGCCTCGAGTCCTGGGACCGGGCGGGCCGCAAGATCGCGCTCGCGCGCAACGACGCCTACTGGCGCAAGCCCGCGGGCCTCGCGCGGGTCAACCTGACCACCGTGGCGGATTCCCGCGAGCGGCGGCGCCGCCTCGCGGCGGGGGAGATCGACGCCGCGTTCGTCGAGCGGCGCTACCTGGACCAGTTCGAGGGCCTGCCCGGCGTGGTCGTGACCGACGGCCTGCCCTCGCTCGAGGCCCAGAACTCGATCCTGTTCAACCTCGCCGTCGAGACGAAGGAGAACCCCTGGCTCGGGAGCGGCAAGCTCGGCGACGGCGTGCCGCCGGACTTCTTCGCCGAGCCGGAGGTGCGCAAGGCCTTCGCCTTCTCCTTCGACTACGACGCCTTCATCAAGGAAGGCTACCGGAGCAAGGCCATCCAGGCGCACGGGCCCATCCCGGCGGTCCTGTTCGGCTACAACCCGAAGCAGAAGCCCTGGCCGTTCTCTCCCTATCAGGCCGAGGGCGCGTTCAAGCGGGCGAAGAACGGAGAGGTGTGGGCCAAGGGCTTCGCCGTGGCCGTCGCCTACACGGAAGGCAACTCCGAGCGCCGGATCGCCTGCCGCCTGCTCAAGGAGGGCGTCGAGAAGGTCAGCCCGAAGTTCCACGTCGACTGCCGCGCGCTCCCCGAGTCGAAGCTTCTCGACGAGTTCCGCGCCCGGCGCCTGCCCGCGTTCGTGTACCGCTGGATCCTCGATTATCCGGACCCGCACAACGCCGTCGAGCCTTATCTCCATTCGCGCGGCTACTTCGCCTCGATGCTCGGCTACGCCAACCCCCGCGCCGACGCGATGATCGACGCCGCCGCGGCCGAGATCGACCCGGCCAAGCGCAAGGCGCTGTACGCCGAGCTGCAGGCCATGGCGATCTACGACGCGCCCGCGATCTTCACCGCGGACAGCTACAACATCGCGGTCCGCCGGGCGAAGGTGCTCGGCTGGCTGTACCACCCGATCCAACCCTACGGCACTTTGTACGAGGTCACCAAAACCCCATGAGATCGATCCTGCTCGCAGCGCTCCTCGCCGTCCCGGCCGCCGCCGCCGAGTTGAAGAACCCGGACACCTTCGTGTACGCGACGATCGGCGACCCCGACAGCCTCGACCCGGCGTGGTCCTACGACACCGCGAGCCACAACATCATCTCGAACGTCTACGAGTACCTTCTCGGCTACAAGGGCTCCGGCATGGCGGCCAAGGACCTGATGCCGATGATCTCGGAGAAGGTGCCGAGCAAGGCCAACGGCCTCGTCTCCGCCGACGGCCGGACCTACCGCTTCCCGATCCGCAAGGGCGTGAAGTTCCACGACGGGACGGTCCTGACGCCGGAGGACGCGCGCTACTCGATCCTGCGCTTCCTGCTCGTCGACCGCGACGGCGGCCCCTCCTCCCTGCTGCTCGAGCCGATCCTCGGGGTGAACGGCACCCGCAAAGGCGGAAAGCTCGACCCGACGGTCGTCGAGCGGGCGTTCAAGGCGGTGACGATCGACAAGGGCGTCCTCGTCATCAGGCTCGAGCGGCCCTTCGCGCCGTTCCTCAGCATACTCGCGAACTTCGGCGCGATCATCTCGAAGGATTTCTGCGTCAAGAACGGCCAATGGGACGGCGAGGCCGCGACGGCGGAGAGGTTCAACAACCCCCGGCGCGACGCGATGATCCCCAACGAGAAGGCCGACGGGACCGGCGCCTTCAAGCTCGAGCGCTTCGACAAGACCAACAAGCAGACCGTGCTGACGCGCCACGACGGCTACTGGCGCGCGCCCGCGAAGCTCAAGCAGGTCGTCATCAAGGTCGTCGACGACTTCAACACGCGCAAGCTGATGCTCCAGGCCGGCGACGCCGACGCGGTGTACGGGCCGCAGATGTACTTCCCGCAGCTTCAGAGCGTGCCGGGCGCGGAGGTCATCGACGGGCTGCAGAACCTGGAGCGCTCATCGATCCTGATGTTCACCTTCAAGATGAGCCCGACGGCCAACCAGAACATCGGCTCCGGGAAGCTCGACGGCAACGGCGTGCCGCCCGACTTCTTCTCGGACAAGGACGTGCGCAAGGCGTTCGCCTACAGCGTCGACTACGACGGCTACATCAAGGACATCCTGCGCGGCAAGGGGCGGCGCACCTCGGGCGTGATCCCGGGCTCCCTGCCCGGCGGCTCGGATCCCAAGCCGCGGTTCTCCCTCGATCCGAAGAAGGCCGAGGAGCACTTCCGCAAGGCCTGGGGAGGACGTGTATGGGAGAAGGGGTTCAAGGTCTCCTTCGTCTTCAACGCCGGCTCCGCTCCGGCGCAGACCATCGCGCAGATGGTCAGGAAGAACGTCGAGGCGCTGAACCCCAAGTTCAAGGTGGACCTGCGGATGATCCAGTGGTCGACCTACCTCGAGCAGACGCAGGCCAACAAGATCCCCCTGTTCCTCGCGGCGTGGCACGCCGACTACCCCGACGCCCACAACTTCGCCTTCCCGATCGTCCACTCGGCGGGCTATTACGCCGGGAAGCAAGGCTATAAGAACCCGGCGCTGGACGCCGTCATCGACGAGGCGGCCGCGACGGTCGACGAGGCCAAGCGCGCCGCCCTGTATAAAAAGATGCAGGCCTTGGTCGACGAGGACGTCCCGCACGTGATGCTGGCCGAGGGGGTGCGCTACCGCGCCCAGCGGACCTGGGTGAAAGGCTTCGTGTTCCGGCCGACCTTCCCGGACATGCCATACGGAGGGTACTACTACGACCTCCATAAGTCCGCGCAATGATTGCTAGAATACGGCCCGTGATGCGGCTATTCCTCGTCGTGGCGCTCCTCCTCGGCACCGTCCCGGCCCCGGCCGCGGGCGAGGTCAAGAACCCCGGCGTCTACACCTACCTGACCATCTCCGACGCCGACAGCCTCGACCCGGCGTACTCGTACGACACCGCGAGCCACATGCTCGGCATGAACCTGTACGAGCCGCTGTTCCAGTTCGAGAAGACCTCGACCTCGAAGCTGATCCCGCTGATCGCCGCGGAGGTCCCGAGCCGGGAGAACGGAGGCATCTCGCCGGACGGACGGACCTATACGGTCAAGCTCCGCAAGGGCGTCAAGTTCCACGACGGCACGCCCATGACCCCCGAGGACGTTCGGTGGTCGCTGCTGCGCTTCCTGCTGGTCGACCGCGCCGCGGGGCCGTCAGCCCTCCTGCTCGAGCCCCTTCTCGGTTACGCGTCGACCCGCGGAGAGGACGGGAAGATCCTGCCCGACGTCTGGAAGGACGCGACGAAGGCCGTGAGCCTGCAAGGCGACAAGCTGATCCTGCGCCTGCCGCGGCCGTACGCTCCTTTGCTGACCATCCTCGCCTCCTGGGCCCCCGTGCTCTCCAAGTCCTGGGCGGTCCAGAACGGCGACTGGGACGGGACCGAGGCGACCTGGCAGAAGTTCAACGACCCGAGCAAGGAGTCCTCGCCCTTCTTCGAGCGCGCGATGGGCACGGGGCCGTTCAAGCTCGAGCGCTGGGACCGCAAGACGAAGGAGTTCATCCTGGCGCGCAACGACCTGTACTGGCGCGAGCCGGCGAAGCTCAAGAACGTGGTCATCAAGGGCGTCGCCGAGTTCGGCACGCGCAAGCTGATGCTCCAGGCCGGCGACGCCGACGCGATCTACGCCGACCGCCCGCTGCTGACCCAGCTGCAGGGCATCCCCGGGGTGAAGGTCATCGACGACCTGCCGACGGTCGAGATGAGCCCGGTCGTGTTCTTCACCTACGAGATCAACGCCCAGGGCAACTCCTTCCTCGGCAGCGGCAAGCTCGACGGCAAGGGCATCCCCGCCGACTTCTTCTCCGACAAGGACGTGCGCAAGGCCTTCGCCTACGCGTTCGACTACAAGGGCTTCATCAGCGACGTGATGCGCGGAAAGGGCACCCAGGCGACGGGCGCCATCCCCAAGTCGCTGCCCGGGCACAACCCGAAGGGGAGGAAGTACTCGCTCGACCTGAAGAAGGCCGAGGAGCACTTCCGCAAGGCGTGGGGCGGCAAGGTGTGGGAGAACGGGTTCAAGTTCACCATCGCCTTCAACACCGCCAACCTCCCGCGCCAGACCGTCTGCCAGATCCTCAAGCGCAACATCGAGGGGCTCAACCCGAAGTTCAAGATCGACGTGCGCGCCGTCGAGTGGCCGACCTTCCTCGACGGATACAAGCAGTCGAAGCTCCCGATCTTCGTGATGGGCTGGAACGCCGACTACCCCGACCCGCACAACTTCGCGTTCCCGATGCTGCACTCCAAGGGCGACTACCCGATGACGCAGAAGTTCAAGAACCCGGAGTTCGACCGCCTGGTGGAGGAAGCGAACGCCGAGCCGAGCGTCTCCCGCCGCAAGGACCTGTACGCGAAGCTCCAGGACCTCGCCTTCGACGAAGTGCCGCAGCTGTACATCATCGACGCCGTCCGCTACCGGACCCAGCGCGAGTGGGTGAAGGGCTGGTACCACAACCCCATCTTCCCCGACTCGCCCTACGGAAGCTACTTCTACCCGATCTACAAGGACTAGATGCTGAAATTCTGCCTCAAGCGCCTCGCCTTCCTGCCCTTCGTGATGTTCGGCGTGACCGCTTTGCTGTTCTCCTGCCTCCAGTTCCTGTCCCCCGAGATGCGCGCCTCGCTGTACATCAAGGACCCGCGCCAGCTCTCCCAGCTCGAGGCCGTCATCGAGAAGCACGGCCTGCGCAAGCCCGTGTACGTCCAGTACGGCCTGTGGCTCAAGCAGGTCGCGCAGGGAGAGCTCGGCTACTCGGAGACCGCGAAGATGCCGGTCGCCTCCGCGGTCAAGGCGTTCTTCCCGGCCACCTTCGAGCTGACCTTGATCACCTTCTTCCCGATCATGATCGTCGGGGTGTACTTCGGAGTCCTTTCGGCGGTGCACAAGGACAAGTTCGTCGACCACGCCTCGCGCTTCGTCGCGATCACGGGCTATTCCCTGCCGAGCTTCGTCCTCGGCTTGTTCCTGTTGATGGTCTTCTACGGGAAGCTGCACTGGTTCCCGCCGGGGCGCTACGACCTCACGACCGACATGCTCGTGCACTCCGAGACCTTCCGGCATTGGACGGGCCTGCTCACGCTCGACTGCCTGCTCAACGGCGAAGGGACGGCCTTCCTCACCGTCGCCAAGCACATGGTGCTCCCCGCGACGACCTTGCTCTACATCTCGGTGGCCCTGCTGCTGCGCATCACGCGCTCGACGATGCTCGAGGAGCTGAGCAAGGACTACGTGCGCACGGCCCGCGCCAAGGGCCTGCCGGAGAGCGTCGTCATCCGCAAGCACGCCCTGGCCAACGCGCTGATCCCGGTCGTGACCCTGTCGAGCCTGATGTTCATCGGCCTGCTCGGCGGCGTCGTCATCACCGAGACCGTCTTCGACTTCCCGGGCATCGGGCGCTGGGGGGTGCAGGCCGCGCAGCAGCTCGACATCCCCGGGGTGCTGGGCTCGACCCTGCTCGCCGCGTTCCTGTTCGTGATCGCGAACCTCGTCTCCGACCTGCTCTACGCGGTCGTCGATCCCCGCATCCGGGTGGGGAACTGAGATGGCGAAGCTCAAGGCCGCCTGGAAGGTCCTCAAGCATCGGCCGATGTCCTTGCTCGGCTTCGGCCTCATCGGCTTCTTCCTGACCGTCGCGGTCCTCGCTCCCGTCCTGGCTCCGCCCGAGGCCGGCTCGCGGGATTCGTACATCATCCCGCAGTCCGGCTACAGCCCCGACCCGGTGCGCCCGTCGAAGGAGCACTGGTTCGGGACGACCGAGCAGCAGTACGACCTCTACTACGGCATGGTCTGGGGCTCGCGCACCGCGTTCTCCGTGGCGCTCAAGGTCG
>Ga0255338_1003546_pt1 | contig 18412 bp, 17 predicted proteins | sample MeOH1_35cm_T4_19_FD_203715 | JGI IMG/M metagenome (GOLD analysis project Ga0255338, IMG submission 203715) | Sandy soil microbial communities from University of British Columbia, Vancouver, Canada - MeOH1_35cm_T4_195 | ecosystem: Engineered > Artificial ecosystem > Sand microcosm > Unclassified ...
TACCTGCGCGACCGGACCGGCACCACCGACCTCACCCCACCACCGGCCGACCCACCCGAGCGACGAACCAGCTGACCCCGGACCCGGCGCACGCGCCGGGCCAGAGGCACGCCCGGAGGTGTCCAGGAGCCGCCCTCAGCGCCCCGGGCCCGACCCGGGGCGCCGCTCCAGCCTGAGCTGCTCGACGGGTTGTCCGCCGACGAGGTGCTCGGCGACGATCCGTTCCGCCGCGGCGGGGTCGACACCGCCGTACCAGACGTCGTCGGGCTGGACGCTGACCACCGGTGCCTGGTTGCACGGGAACTGGCAGGCGGTGTGGGTGAGCAGCACGTCGTCGTCGCCGAGCCGGTGACGCATGAGGGCGAGCACGAGTGCCTCGGCCGAGGCGTCCGACCCGAGGGCGCTGCACCGGGGCCCCCGGCAGACCAGCACCTGGTGGCGATGGCCGGGGACGTGCTCCCACGCCGCCGAGGTGAGACCCGCTTCGGTGCCGGTGACCGCGCGGGTCTCCAGGAGGTCCGGGTCGAAACCGTCGAGGTCGGTGACCAGCGCGGTGGCCACCTCGACCAGGGGCGCGGAGGGGCCGCGTTCGCGCCACCAGTGGGCTGCGATCCGGCGCAGCCAGGAGTTCGCCGGGGCGAGCGTGCCGAGGCTGACACCGGCCAGGACCACGCGCCGGCAGCCGCCGTCGGCGAGGCGGGTCAGCTCGCGCGACAGGCTCGGGTCGCCGACCTGGAGGAACGCCAGCGAGGCTCCCGCAGCCCGGGCCGTCGCTGCCAGCCGGTCGCGCGCGGACACCTCGCGCGCCGACATGCCGACGAGCACGTGGTGCTCGGCGCCGGCGGTCTCCATGGCGGGGGACGCTAACAGCCGGTCACCCGGCGCATGCCACCATGGCGCGGTGACCGACACCGCCCGCGCGGCGACGAGAACGCGCCGCGACCTGTGCCCCGGGGTCCTCAGGCCGTGGTCCGCCGAGGACGGCGCGCTCGCCCGGATCCGGCTGGTCGGCGGCGAGATCACCCTGGCCCAGCTGCGCCGGCTCGGCCAGGTCGCGACGGCGTACGGCGACGGGGACCTCCACCTGACCTCGCGCGCCAACCTGCAGCTGCGCGGCCTCCCCGCGACCGACGGCCGCCTCGTGCCGGAGGTCGTCGCCGCTTTCACCGACGCCGGGCTGCTGCCGCACCCGACCCACGACCTGGTCCGCAACGTGATGGTCTCCCCGCTGACCGGACTCGACGGCGGACGTGCCGACCTCCGCCCGGTCGCCCGCGCTTTCGACGAGCTCCTCTGCGCGGATCCCGACCTCGCCCGTCTCCCCGGCAAGTTCCTCGTTGTCCTCGACGACGGCCGCGGCGACCTGGCCGGACGCGACCTCGACCTCGGCGTGGTCGCCGTCGACGCCGGCCACGCGCAGCTGCGGGCTGGCTCGACCGGCTGGGGCGAGGTCGTCGCGATCGACGCGGTGCCCGCCCACCTCGTCGAGCTCGCCCACGCCTTCCTCGCCGCGCGCGGCACCGGCGTCGACGCGGCCTGGCACGTCGACGAGCTCGCCGCGCCGCTCCTGACCGGGCCCCGCGATCCGCGCACCGAGGTGGCCACCGGCCCGCTCCCGTTCACCGCGTACGGCGCCGCCGTGCACGTCGAGGTGCCCGACGGAGTGCTCACCGCGCGGTCCCTGCCGGTGCTGCTCGACCTTGCCGAGACCGACCGCGTGGTCGTCACGCCCTGGCGCGGACTGGTGCTGCCCGTCCGCTGAGCTCGCACCGGACCGGCTCCTCTAGGGTGAGGGCCTCCCGACGCGTGGTGCAGGAACCCGGTGCGAGTCCGGGGCGGTTCCGCCACTGTGAGGTCGGCCCGAGGGTCGGCAAGCCAGACACTGGCCGCGCGTCGTTTCGATCGACTGGGGCGAGAACCCCGAGGAGAGACGATGCACCAGCGTCCACCGCGCCGCTACGAGTACGCCGACGACGGCGCCGCCATCTACGTCGACTCGTTCGCCACCATCCGCCGCGAGGCCCGGTTCGACCACCTGCCGGCGGACGCCGAGCGGGTCGCCGTACGGATGGTCCACGGCAGCGGCCAGGTCGACCTCGTCGACGACCTGGTCGTCCACCCCGGACTGGTGAGCGCCGCCCGGGCGGCCCTCGAGGCGGGCGCGCCGATCCTGACCGACGCCCACATGGTCGCCTCGGGCGTCACCCGCGCCCGACTGCCGCGTGAAAACGACGTCGTCTGCCTCCTGCGGGACCCACGCGTCCCCGCCCTCGCTCAGTCGTTCGGCACCACCCGGTCGGCGGCCGCGGTGTCGCTGTGGGCCGACCGTCTCCACGGCGCCGTGGTCGCGATCGGCAACGCGCCGACGGCGCTGTTCCACCTGCTCGAGCTGCTCCTCGACGGCGCCCCGCGGCCGGCCGCGATCGTCGGCGTCCCGGTCGGTTTCGTCGGCGCCGCCGAGTCCAAGGACGCGTTGGCGTCCCTCGCCGGCGACCACGGCCTCGACGTCCCGTTCCTGACCGTCCGCGGCCGCCGCGGTGGGTCCGCGCTCGCCGCGTCCGCCCTCAACGCTCTCGCCCAGGAGCAGGAGTGACCGGCCGGCTGTACGGCGTCGGGGTCGGCCCCGGCGACCCGGAGCTGACCACGCTCAAGGCGGCCCGGCTGATCCGCGACGCGGACGTGGTCGCGTACCACTCGGGTGTCGGCAAGCAGTCCAACGCGCGCCGGATCGCCGCCGACCTGGTGCCCGCCGGGGTGATCGAGGAGGACCTCGTCTACCCGGTCACCACCGGCCTGACCGACCACCCCGGCGGCTACGCCGGAGCGATGGCGGAGTTCTACGAGGCCAGTGCCGCGCGGCTCGCCGCCCACCTCGAGGCCGGCCGGACGGTGGTGCTGCTGGCCGAGGGCGACCCGCTGTTCTACGGCTCCTACATGTACATGCACGACCGGCTCAGCGACCGCTTCGAGACCGAGGTCGTGCCCGGGGTGCCGTCGTTCGCGGCCGCCACCGCCAGCGTGGCGACCCCGCTGGTCCGGCAGACCGACGTGCTCACCGTCCTCCCCGGCACCCTCCCCGAGCCCGAGCTCGCCCGCCGGTTGGCCGACACCCACGGCGCCATCATCATGAAGCTCGGCCGCACCTTCCCCAAGGTGCGCTCCGCGCTCGAGCAGGCCGGCCGGCTCGACCACGCCATGTACGTCGAGCGCGCCTCGATGCCCGGCCAGCGCTGGCTGCCCGTGCGCGACGTCGACCCGGAGACGGTGCCGTACTTCTCCCTCATCGTCGTCCCGGGCGACTCGCTCGCCGACTCGCCGACCGGCCGCCGCCAGGACCCGGTCCCCGCGCCCGCCACGGTCGCCACCGCGGCGGAGGTCGTCGTCGTCGGGCTCGGCCCCGGCCCGGACGGCTGGCTCACGCCGGAGGTCCGCGACGTCCTGGCCGAGGTCGACCACGTCGTCGGCTACGCCCCGTACGTCGACCGGGTGCCGCAGCGACCCGGGCTGACCCGGCACTGCTCGGGGAACACCGTCGAGGTCGACCGCGCCAGACTCGCCCTGGACCTCGCGGCCGCAGGTGACCGCGTCGCGGTGGTGTCCGGTGGCGACGCCGGCGTGTTCGGGATGGCGTCGGCCGTGTTCGAGGCGGCCCAGCACCCGGCGTACTCCGACGTCCCCGTCCGGGTGCTGCCCGGGGTCAGCGCCGTGCAGGCCGTGGCCGCCCGCGCCGGCGCCCCGATCGGCGCCGACTTCGCGGTGCTGAGCCTGTCGGACCGGCTCAAGCCGTGGCCGGTGATCGAGCGCCGGCTGCGCGCCGTCGCCGAGGCCGACCTGGTCCTCGCGGTCTACAACCCGGCGTCGCGCTCGCGCACGACCCAGGTCGCCCAGATGCAGAAGATCCTGCTCGAGAGCCGGCCGGCCGACACCGTGGTCGTCGTCGGCCGCGACGTCGGCCGGGCGGAGGAGTCGCTCACCGTGACCACGCTCGCCGGGCTCGATGCCGCGACGATCGACATGAAGTGCCTGCTGATCGTCGGAGCCACCACCACCCGGCGGACCCGGTCGGGTCAGGTCTGGACGCCGCGCTTCGTCGACCGGTCGCGCGCCGGGTCGTAGAGGAACGACTCCGCGACCCGGGCCGGGTCGAGCGCCGGGCCGACCAGGATGACCGCCGCCTGCCGCAGGCCTGCGGCCTCGACCTCGTCGGCGATGGCCGCCAGGGTGCCCCGCAGCACCCGCTCACCGGGCTGGCTGGCCCGGAACACCACGGCCACCGGGCAGTCGGCGCCGTAGTCGTCGACCAGCTGGGCCGCGAGCTCGCGGGTCCGGGTGACCGCCAGGTGCAGCACCAGAGTGGCGCCGGTGCGGGCGAACTGGGCGAGCGCCTCACCCTCGGGCATCGGCGTGGACCGGGCCTGCGCCCGGGTCAGCACCACCGACTGGGTGAGCAGCGGCACCGTCAGCTCGCGACCGAGCAGCGCCGCCGCGGCCGCGTACGCCGGGACGCCCGGCGTCACGTCCCACGGCACCCCGGCCGCGTCGAGGCGGCCGGTCTGCTCGGCGAGCGCGGAGTACAGCGACGGGTCGCCCGAGCACAGCCGGACGACGTCGAGCCCGGCCGCGTCGGCGGCCACCAGCTCCGCGGTGATCTGGTCGAGGTCGAGGTCCTGGGTGTCGACGAGGCGGACGTCCGCCCGGCAGTGCGACAACACCTCGTCGTCGAGGTAGGTGCCGGCGTACACGACCACGTCGGCGGCAGCCAGCAGGGTCGCCGCGCGCACGGTGATCAGGTCGGCGGCACCCGGGCCGCCCCCGACGAAGTGGACGGTCACAGGGCCTCCTTGGTCCAGCTCCACTGGGTGATCGTCCGCGCCGGGGTCCAGCCGGTGAAGGTCCCGATCGGCGCCGCGGTCTCCACCTGCAGGCGGGTGAGCTCGCCGCCGAGGTCGGCGTGGGCGCGGGCCAGCACCGCTTCGGTCTCGACGGTGACCCCGTGCGCGACGACGCGTCCACCCGGCCTGAGCGCCGCGACGACGGCGTCGAGGACACCCGCGCGACTGACCCCGCCGCCGACGAAGACCGCGTCCGGCTCCGGCAGCCCGGTGAGTGCCTCGGGTGCCGAGCCCTCGACGACCCGGAGGCGCGGAACCCCCAGGGAATGGGCGTTCCGGCCGATCCGCGCGGCTCTGTCCGGGTCGGCCTCGACCGCGGTGGCGGTCGTCGTCGGGTGGCTGCGCAGCCACTCGATGCCGACCGACCCGGCCCCGGCCCCGACGTCCCAGAGGTGCTGCCCGGGGCCGGGCGCCAGCCGGGCCAGCGCGGACGCGCGGGCGTCGCGCTTGGTCAGCTGGCCGTCGTGCTCGTAGGCGTCGTCGGGCAGACCAGGCACCCAGCCCCACCCCGTGCCGGCGCACTCGACCGCGAGCACGGTGAGCGCGGGCGTCGCCCCGGTCCAGTCCTCGGCCCGCGCACTCGTCCGGGACTCGGCCCCGGTGCCGAGGTCACCGAGCGCGGTCAGCATGCTGGCGCCGAAACCGTGCCCGGTGAGCAGGCCCGCGATCCGCTCCGTGGTCGACCCGTCCGAGCAGAGCACCAGCAGCCGGTGTCCGGCGGCGAGGGGCCGCAGCACGGCGTGCTCCTGGCGCCCGACGAGGGTGACGACCTCGACGGTCTCGGCCGGCCAACCCATCCGGGATCGCGCCAGCGCGACCGACGAGATCGCCGGCACGATCCGCACCGCGTCCGGGCCGAGCCGGTCGACCAGGATGCTCCCGACACCGGAGACGAGGGGGTCCCCGGAGGCCAGCACGACGACGGTCCGGTCGGCGTACCGGTCGAGCAGGCGGAGCAGGTGGTCGCGCAGCGGGCGCTGCCACGCGACCCGCTCCTGGCCCGGCACGGGCGGCACCGTCGCGAGGTGCCGGTCGCCGCCGACCAGGACGTCGGCGTCGAGAATCTCCTGCTGGGCATGGGAATCGAGGTTCGCCCAGCCGTCGGCGGCGATGCCGATGACGGCCAGCGGAGAGGTCATGGGGGGAGACGATATCGTTGCGGCTCCTTGGCACGAGGTGCCCCGGAGGTCGCGCGGACCTGGCCCGCGCACCTGATGGGGAGAATCTGGGAAGCCGGTGAAAGTCCGGCACAGGGCCCGCTGCGGTGACCGGAGCGCAGGATGATCTGCGACTCCGGAAGTCCGAAGACCGGCCTCGCGCCACCGATGCACGATGGCTGACGAGCGGGAGCCCCCATGCCACAGCAGTACCCCTTCAGTGCCGTCGTCGGCTCAGCCGACATGGCCCTCGCCCTGATCCTCACGACGATCTCGCCGGAGGTGGGCGGCGTCCTGGTCCGCGGCGAGAAGGGCACCGCGAAGTCCACGATCGTGCGCGCCCTGGCCGCCGTGCTGCCGCCGATCGAGGTGATCGAGGGCGACCGGTTCTCCTCCGACCCCCGCGACCCGCGCTCTCCCGACGGGCCGTTCCCCGCCGACGCCCCGACCGTGCTCCGACCGGTCCGGCTCGTCGAGCTCCCCGTCGGCGCCACCGAGGACCGGGTGCTCGGCTCGCTGCACCTCGAGCGCGCCCTGTCGCACGGCAAGGCGGAGTACGAGCCCGGACTGCTCGCCCGCGCCCACCGCGGGATCCTGTACGTCGACGAGGTGAACCTGCTGCACGACCACCTCGTCGACCTGCTGCTCGACGCCGCCGCGATGGGCCGGTCCACCGTCGAGCGCGACGGCGTCTCGGTCGAGCACGCCGCCCGGTTCGTGCTGGTCGGGACGATGAACCCCGAGGAGGGCGAGCTCCGCCCGCAGCTGCTGGACCGGTTCGGGCTCACCGTCGAGGTCGCCGCACCCCGCGACCCGGCCGTGCGCGTCGAGGTGGTCCGCCGGCGGATGGCCTACGACGCGGACCCGGCCGGCTTCGTCGCGTCGTACGCCGAGGAGGAGCGCCGGCTCACCGCGCGCATCGTCGAGGCCCGCGACCGGGTCGGCACGGTCGTGCTCGACGACGCGGCCCTGCTGGCGATCGCCGAGCTGTGCGCCGCGCTCGACGTCGACGGCATGCGTGGCGACCTGGTCACCGCGCGCGCCGCGATCGCGCACGCCGCGTGGCACGGCCGCTCCCGGGTGACCCGCGAGGACATCCGGGCGGCGGCCCGGCTGGCGCTGCCGCACCGCCGGCGGCGCAACCCGTTCGACGCCCCGGGCCTGGACGAGGACCTGCTCGACGAGCTGCTCGGCGACGACGAGCCGACCCCGCCGGACGGGCCGGGGGAGGGGCAGCCGGCCGGTGACGCACCTCCGGACGAGGCGTCCACGGAGGGCCCCACGCCCGACAGCGCCACACCCGACAGCCCGGCGCCAGAAGCCCAGCCGGCCGGGGCCCCGGGGGCCGCCACCACCGTCGCGTCGGGCGACCCGTACCGCGCCCGGCTGCTCACCGTGAGCGGTCTCGGCCAGGGCACCGCCGGCCGGCGCAGCCGCGCGGTCACCGAGTCCGGCCGCCGGATCGGCGCCCGCCGACCTGACGGTGACGGCGGCTCGATCCACCTCGTCGAGACGATCCGGGCGGCCGCGCCGCACCAGGCCGCGCGCGAGCGCACCGGGTCTGCTCTCGCCTTCCGCGGCAGCGACCTGCGGCTGGCGGTGAAGGAGGGCAAGGAGTCCAACCTGGTGCTGTTCTGCGTGGACGCGTCCGGCTCGATGGCCGCCCGCACCCGGATGGAGCAGGTCAAGGCCGCCATCCTCTCGCTGCTGCTGGACGCCTACCAGCGGCGCGACAAGGTCGGGCTGGTCACCTTCCGCGGCACCGGCGCCGACGTCGCGCTGCCGCCGACGTCGTCGGTCGAGATCGCCGCCACCCGGCTCGAGGACCTGCCCGCCGGTGGGCGGACCCCGCTGGCCGAGGGTCTCGTCGCGGCCGCCGACGTCCTGCGGGTCGAGGCGATCCGCGACCCGCGCCGCCGGCCGCTCCTGGTCGTCGTCACCGACGGCCGCGCCACCGCCGGCCCGGACTCCGTCGCTCGCGCCCACCTCGCGGCCCGGCAGCTCGCGTCGACCGGCGTGACCGCGCTGGTCGTCGACTGCGAAACCGGTCGCTTCCGGCTCGGCCTCGCCGGCGACCTCGCCACCGCGCTGCAGGCCGAGCACCTGCCGCTCGGGGAGGTCCGCGCCGCCGACCTCACCGCCGCCGTACGCCGGCACCAGCCCACCACCCGGATCGAAGGAGTCGCCTGATGCCGCAAGGACAACCGGTCGCCGTACCCGACGACGGCCTCACCACCCGGCAGCGACGCAACCGGCCGCTCGTTGTCGTCCACACGGGCGACGGCAAGGGCAAGTCGACCGCCGCGTTCGGCCTGGCCCTGCGCGGCTGGAACCAGGGCTGGAGCCTGGGCATCTTCCAGTTCGTGAAGTCGGCCAAGTGGCGGCTCGGCGAGCAGACCGCCTTCGAGCGGCTCGGCGAGCTCCACGACGCCACCGGCGCCGGCGGTCCCGTCGAGTGGCACAAGATGGGCTCTGGCTGGTCGTGGTCACGCAAGGCCGGCTCCGAGGAGGACCACGCGGCCGACGCGGCCGAGGGGTGGGCCGAGATCAAGCGCCGGCTCGCCGCCGAGACCCACGACCTCTACCTGCTCGACGAGTTCACCTACCCGATCAACTGGGGCTGGATCGACCTCGACGACGTCCTGGAGACGCTGGCCGGCCGGCCCGGCCACCAGCACGTGGTGATCACCGGCCGGCGCGCCGACCCGCGGCTGCTCGAGGCCGCCGACCTGGTCACCGAGATGACCAAGGTCAAGCACCCGATGGACGCCGGCCAGAAGGGCCAGCGCGGCATCGAGTGGTGAGGCCGGTGACGACATGACCCACCTTCCGCGCCTGGTGATCGCCGCGCCCGCCTCCGGGCACGGCAAGACCACCGTCGCCACCGGGCTGATGGCGGCGCTGACCCGCACCGGCCTGGTGGTCAGCGGGCACAAGGTCGGCCCGGACTACATCGACCCCGGCTACCACGCGCTCGCGACCGGCCGGCCGGGCCGCAACCTCGACCCGCACCTGGTCGGCGAGGACCGGCTGGTCCCGCTGCTGCTGCACGGCGCCGCCGGCGCCGACGTCGCGATCGTCGAGGGCGTCATGGGCCTGTACGACGGCCAGCTCGGCGGCGACGGCTACGCCTCGACCGCCCACGTCGCCGCCCACACGCAGAGCCCGGTCGTGCTGGTCGTCGACGTCTCGCACGCGTCGCGGTCGATCGCGGCGACCGTGCACGGCATGACCACCTGGGACCCGTCGGTGAACGTCGTCGGCGTCATCCTCAACAAGGCCGGCTCGCCGCGCCACGCCGCGGAGGTGGTGGCGGCGCTCGCGAGCTCCCGGGTGCCGGTGCTCGGCGTGCTCCACCGCGACGACGGCATCGTCGCCCCGTCCCGGCACCTCGGTCTGGTGCCCGCCGCCGAGCGCGCGGACGCGGCCGCCGCCCTCGACCGGCTCGCCGCCCAGGTCGCCGACCACGTCGACCTCGAGGCGGTGCTCCGGCTCGCCCAGCAGGCGCCGGACCTGCTCGACACCCCGTGGTGCCCGTCCGAGGGGCCCACCGGGGAGCGGCCGGTGATCGCCGTCGCCGGCGGCCGGGCGTTCACGTTCCGCTACGCCGAGACCGACGAGCTCCTCCGGGCCGCCGGCTGCGACGTCGTCGTCTTCGATCCCACCACCGACGAGTCCCTGCCCGAGGGCACTCGCGGCCTCTACCTCGGCGGCGGCTTCCCGGAGGTGCACGCCGCCGACCTCAGCGCCAACGACGTCCTGCGCACCCAGGTCCGCGAGGCCGTGCTCGCCGGTCTCCCCACGGTCGCCGAGTGTGCCGGCCTGCTGTACCTGTGCCGCAGCGTCGACGGCGCCCCGATGGCCGGGGCGCTCGACCTCGACGCGGCGATGGCCCCGCGGCTGACCCTCGCCTACCGCACCGCGACCACCGGCCGGGCCAACCTCCTCGGCCGGCCCGGGGAGTCGGTCACCGGCCACGAGTTCCACCGCACCCGGCTGCTCGGCATCCCCGACGAGCCCGCCTGGCAGCTCGGCGAGAGCACCGACGGCACCGCCGGACCCACCCTGCACGCGGCGTACCTGCACACGCACTGGGCCGGCCACCCGCAGCTGGCAGCCCGGTTCGCGGCCGCGGCCCGCGTGTCCGCACCGGCGCCGGTCGCCCGGCCGGTGTCACGGCGACGCCCCGCGCCCGTCGCCGACCCGCTGCGCCACCACGGCGACCGCGAGGCCACCGAGGGCCTGCTCGACCTCGCCGTCAACGTGTACGACGCCCCGCGACCCGACTGGCTCGACGAGGCGATCAACGGCGCCGACCTCGCCCGCTACCCCGACGCCGCCCCGGCCCGGCGCGCCCTCGCCGACTGGCACGACCGCGCCGTCACCGACGTGCTGCCGACCGCCGGAGCAGCCGAGGCGTTCGGGCTGGTCGCCCGGCTGCGGCCATGGCGGCGCCCGGTCGTGGTGCACCCGCAGTTCACCGAGCCGGACGTCGCCCTCGCCGAGGCCGGCCACCGGCCGCACCACGTGCTGCTCGACGGGCGCAAGGACTTCGCCCTCGACCCGGCGCTCGTCCCGGCCGACGCGGACCTCGTCGTGGTCGGCAACCCGACCAACCCGACCGGCGTGCGGCACCCTGCCGCCGCCCTCCGCGAGCTGCTCGCCCCCGGACGGGTGCTCGTCGTCGACGAGGCGTTCCTCGACGACGGCGACCAGTCCCTGGCCGGCGACCGGGTCGAGGGCCTGCTCGTGATCCGCAGCCTCACCAAGCTCTGGGCCATCCCCGGCGTCCGGGCCGGTTACCTGCTCGGCGACCCGGCGCTGGTCGCCGACCTCGAGCGACACCAGACGCCGTGGTCGGTCTCCGCGGCTGCGGTCGCGGCCATGGTGGCGTGCACCGGCCCGGCGGCCGACCAGGAGCGCCGCCACCGGCTGACCCGGATCGAGGCCGACCGGCAGCACCTGCTCGCCGGCCTCGACGAGCTCGGAATCCCTTGTGTCACGGGCTCTTCGGCGCCGTTCGTGCTCGCCGAGCCGGGTCCTGGCGTCCATGCCGCCCTGCGCGAGAGCGGCATCGCCGTGCGGCGTGCGGACACCTTCCCCGGGCTCGGTCCCGGCTGGGTCCGGATCGCCGTACGCGCACCGGCCACGACCGACCGGTTGCTCGCCGCGCTGGCACCGCTACGATGACCCGACCAGGCACGAGGAAGCCGGTGGGATTCCGGCACAGTCGCGCTACTGTGACATCGCTTCGGCGGTGGAGTCAGACCCGAGTGCCTGGAGATCCCGACACGGGATCACTTTCCAACTACTTGGGACGCACCATCCCGAAGGAGGACCTCCATGGCTGTCGCCATCCCCGTCTCCGGTTCCATCCCCACCGTCGAGATCCCCTCGATCCCGCTGCGCGAGCTGCTGCCCTGGCTGCTGATGGCCGCCCTGGTCGCTGCCGTGACGGTGTTCTTCATCAGCGCCGACCAGGGCGCGGTCTCGCTCCCCTCGGGCACCGCGATCCACGAGTGGGTCCACGACGGCCGGCACCTGCTCGGCTACCCGTGCCACTGACGTGGCCCGGACGATGACGCGCCGACTCACCCCTCGCACGTTCCTCGTCCACGGCCTGGTCGCCGGCCTGCTGGCCGGCTTCGCGGCGTTCCTGGTGGCCCACCAGATCGGTGAGCCCCAGGTGGACGCTGCCATCGCCGTGGAGGAGTCCGCCGCGCACCACCACGCCGACGAGCACGACGTCGTCGTGTCCCGCGCGAACCAGTCGACCTGGGGCCTGGCCACCGGCACCCTCGCGATCGGTACGACGCTCGGCGGCCTGGTCGCGCTCGTCTCGGCCGCGGCGGTCGGCCGGCTCGGCCGGATGCGGCCCTCGCAGAGCACCGCGCTGGTCGCGCTGGTCGGCTTCGTCGCGACCGCGCTGGTCCCGTTCTGGAAGTACCCCGCGAACCCACCCGCCGTCGGCGACGCCGCCACCATCGGCGACCGGACCTCGGCGTACTTCACCTTCCTGGCGATCTCGGTGCTGGCGGCGGTCGCCGCCACCGTGCTCGCCTCGCGGCTGCTGCCCACACTCGGCAGCTACCGCACCGTGCTGGCCGGCGCCGGCGGCTACCTGCTGGTGGTCGTGGTCGCCGGGCTGCTGCTGCCGACGGTCGACGAGACCGGCGGCTTCCCGGCCCAGACGCTCTGGCTGTTCCGACGCGCCGCACTCGCCACCCAGGCGACCCTGTGGGCCGCGATCGGCGTGGTCCTGGTCGGCCTGGTCGGACGCACCCATCGACGCATCGCCGAGGAATCGGCCCGGAGAGAACTGGCGGTCAGCCTGTGAACGACGAACCCACCATCACTGCACCCTCGGCCACCGCCCGCGCGGCCGCGGAGGAGCGCCTCGCCGGCCTGGCCACCCCGGCCGGTGCCCTCGGTCGCCTCGGCGAGCTCGGCGTCTGGCTCGCCGCCGTGCAGGGCCAGTGCCCGCCGGTCCCGCCGGCGCACGTGCGCGCGGTGATCTTCGCCGGCGACCACGGCGTCGCGGCGCACGGCGTCTCGGCGTACCCGTCCGCGGTCACGCCCGCGATGGTGCGCACCTTCCTCACCGGCCGGGCGGGGGTCTCCGCCCTGGCTGCGGCCCATGACGTCCACGTGCGGGTGCTCGACCTGGCCGTCGACGACGACCTCGACGGCATCGACCCGGAGCTCAAGGCCGCCGTCCAGGCGTTCAAGGTACGTCGCTCCAGTGAGCCGATCCACCTGGCCGACGCGCTCTCCGCCGAGGAGGTCCAGCAGGCGCTCGCCGCCGGCGCCACCGTGGCGCGGGAGGAGATCGCGGCCGGCGCGGACCTGCTGATCAGCGGCGACATGGGCATCGGCAACACCACGCCGGCCACCGCGCTGATCGCCGCGGTGCTCGGCGTGCCCGCCGCCGAGGTCACCGGCCGCGGCACCGGCATCGACGACACCGCCCTCGAGCTCAAGCAGCAGCTGGTCCAGCAGGCCGTCGACCGGGTCGGCGACCGCGACCCCGTCGGCCTCCTCGCCGGCCTCGGCGGTGCCGACCTCGCGGCGTCGGTCGGCTTCATGGCCGAGGCGGCCCGCCAGGGCGTGCCGGTGCTGCTCGACGGCGTGATCGCCGTGGCGTGCGGCCTGGTCGCCGACCGGGTCGAGCCGGGCGCGGCGGCGTGGTTCGCGGCCGGGCACCGGTCGACGGAGCCGGCCCAGTCCCTGGCCCTCGACAAGCTCGGCCTGGTGCCGATGCTCGACCTGGGCATGCGCCTGGGGGAGGGCAGCGGCGCGGTGGCCGCCGTGCCCGTGGTGCGTTCGGCAGCCGCGGTGCTGCGTGACGTCGCGCTGCTCTCCGAGCTGGGGATCTGAGGACGCTAGAGCCTCAGCACACGTCCGGCCACGACCAGGTGCACCTCGTCGCAGACCTCGCCCACGCGCTGGTTGACCGTGCCGAGCAGGTCGCGGAACAGCCGGCCCGACGCGTGCGAGGGCACCACGCCGAGGCCCACCTCGTTCGTGACCAGGACGATGTCGTCGGCCTGCCCGACCGCGGCGACCAGGGCCCCCAGCCGCCGGTCGAGCTCGGGGCGCCAGGTCGCCGGGTCGGCGGTCCAGCCGTCGAGCTCGTCGACCACGGCGGTGACCCAGGTGCCGAGGCAGTCGACCAGGACCGGGCCGGCATCGACGATCGCGTCGCCGAGCCGGGTGGTCTCCACCGTGCGCCAGTGCGCGGGCCGGCGGGACTGGTGTTCGGCGACCCGGGCCGCCCAGTCGGGGTCGTCGGCCGTCGGCACCGGCCCGGGCGCGACGTAGGTGACCCGGTCCCGGCCGGCGACCAGCGCCTCCGCGTGCCGCGACTTTCCCGAGCGCACGCCGCCGGTGACCAGGATCCGCATGGTGTGCAGCGTAGGCGGCCGGCATGAGGTCGCGCGCCCTCGGCCTGCTGCTCGGGTACGCCGCCGACCGGGTCCTCGGCGATCCGCGGCGGTTCCACCCGGTGGCCGGGTTCGGCCAGGTGGCCGGCCGCCTCGAGCGCCGGGTGCACGCCGACAGCCGGGTCCGCGGCGCGGCGTACACGCTGGTGCTGGTGGGCGGCACGACCGCCGCGGGGGTGCTGCTGGAGCGAGGCACCCGGCACCGGCCGCTGCTGCACACCGCGGCCACCGCGACCGTCACCTGGGCCGTGCTCGGCGGCCGGTCGCTGGACCGCGAGGCCGCGGCGGTCGAGGCCCTGGTCGGTGCCGACCTGCCCGCGGCTCGCGTCCGGCTCACGCACCTGGTCGGCCGCGACACGAGGTCCCTCGGCGCCGGCGACGTCGCCCGGGCCGTCGTCGAGTCCCTTGCGGAGAACACCTCCGACGCGGTGGTCGCACCCGTGGTCCTCGGCGCGGTCGCGGGGCTGCCCGGGCTGCTCGGTCACCGGGCCGCCAACACGCTCGACGCGATGGTCGGCCACCGCACCCGCCGGCACGAGCGGTTCGGCTGGGCCAGCGCCCGGCTCGACGACCTGGCCAACCTGCCCGGAGCCCGGATGACCGCAGCCCTGGCCGTCCTGCTCGGCGGCCGGCCACGCGCCGCCGTCGAGGCCTGGCGGTACGACGCCCGGCACCACCCGAGCCCGAACGCCGGCCCGGTCGAGGCGGCATTCGCGGGAGCCCTGGGCGTCCGGCTCGGCGGCAGCAACGTCTACGGCCCCCCGGGCGAGCAGCGGGTCGAGCACCGGGCCGAGCTCGGCCGCGGCCGGGCGGTCGGGCCCGGCGACATCGCCCGGGCACGCTCGCTGGCCGCCCGGGTCGGTGCGGGCGCACTGGCCCTGGCCGTGGCCGGTCTCAGCGTGCCGCGACCCACGCGACGGCCGCGGCGGGGTCGCTGACCACGGTCACACCGGGCGTCGCCGCGGCCCGCCGCACCACGACCACCGCCACACCGAGGTCCGCGGCCGCGGCCATCTTCGGCCAGGTCCAGGCGCCGCCCGAGTCCTTGGTGACCAGCACGTCGGTGCCGTGCTCGCGCATGAGGGCCAGCTCGTCGCCGAGCACGTAGGGGCCCCGGCTCAGCAGCAGCCGCCAGGTCGCCGGCAGCGCGACCTCGGGCGGGTCGACGACCCGGACCGTCGTGGCGTGGTCGGCGAGCGGCCCGGTGAACCGGCCGAGTGACTGCCGGCCCACCGTGAGGAACGGCCGGCGGCCGAGGGACGCCGTCACGGTCGCCGCTTCGTCGTGGTCCGCGACCCAGTGCCAGCCGCCCGCACCGGGTGCCTCCGCCCAGCCGGGACGTTCCAGCCGCACCAGCGGTACGCCGCTCGCGGTGCAGGCCGCGACGGCGTGGGCCGACATCCCCTCGGCGAACGGGTGGGTCGCGTCGACGACCGCGGTGACCCGGTGCTCGGCGAGGTGGCGCCGCAGCCCGTCGACGCCACCGAACCCGCCGATCCGGACCTCGCCGACCGGCAGCCGCGGCCGCGCCACCCGGCCGGCCAGCGACGACACGAACCCGACGCCGGCCCGGTCGAGGAGCACGGCCAGCTCACGGGCCTCGGCGGTGCCGCCGAGCACGAGGACGTTCATCGCTCCGACCCCGGGGGCAGCAGCGGGAGGCCGGCCGGCGCACCGGCGTACGCGAGGTCGAGCAGGGCGTCCACGTCGAGGTGCTCCTCGACCAGGTCGCCGAGGAGGTCGAGCCGGGCCTCGCGCCGCTGCCCGAACACCACGCCCGAGGGCGGGCGGGTCCGGCCGGCCCGGGCCGCCACCAGGGCGAGGAACGCCTGCCGGAAGCCGTCGCTCTCCAGGCTGCCGTGCCACATCGTCGCGAAGACGCTGTCGGCGGAGACCCCGCCGGGGAACGGGTCACCCGCACCGACCTCGAGGCGACCGTGGTGGATCTCGTAGCCGGTCACCGGGTGCCCCAGGGCGGTGCCGGTCGGCAGCCGGAGCGCCTTCTCGGCACCGAAGGTGGTGCGGGCGTCGAGCAGGCCGAGCCCGTCGGCGACGTCGCCGGCCGCACCCTCCACACCATCGGGGTCGGCGATGGTCCGGCCGAGCATCTGCGCGCCGCCGCAGATGCCGAGCACGGACCCTCCGTTGCGGGCGTGCTTCGCGATCGCGTCGTCGAGACCGCGGCCCCGCAACCAGGCCAGGTCCGAGATGGTCGCGCGGGTGCCGGGCAGCACCACCAGGTCGGCGCCGGCCAGGTCGCGCGGCGCGGCGGCGAAGACGACGTCGAGGTCCGGCTCGAGGCCGAGCGCGTCGACGTCGGTGAAGTTGCTGATCCGCGGGAGCCGCACCACCGCGACCCGGAGCACGCCGTCGGACTCGGCGCGGCGGCCCTCGAGGTCGAGGGCGTCCTCGGAGTCGAGCCACAGGTCGGGGTGCCAGGGCAGCACGCCGTACGTCGGCCGCCCGGTCAGCCCGGTCAGCTCCTCGATCCCGGGCGTGAGCAGCGCCGGGTCTCCGCGGAACTTGTTGATCACGAACCCCGCGACCAGCGCCTGGTCGGCCGGCTCGAGCAGCGCGACCGTCCCGTGCATCGCGGCGAAGAGGCCACCGCGGTCGATGTCACCGACGACCACGGTCGGGACGTCGCCGTGGCGGGCCAGGCCCATGTTGACGTAGTCGCCGGCCCGCAGGTTGATCTCCGTGGGGCTGCCTGCGCCCTCCGCGACCACCACCTCGAACCGCGCGGCCAGGTCGTCGAAGGCCTCGTGCGCCGCGCGCGCGAGATGGGCGCGACCGTCGGTCCAGTTCGCCGAGGACACCTCCCCGGCGGGCTGGCCCATCACGACGACGTGGCTGTTCCGGTCACCGCCGGGCTTCAGCAGGACCGGGTTCATCGCCACCTCGGGCACCACGCCCGCCGCGAGCGCCTGGATCCACTGGGCCCGGCCGATCTCGCCACCTCCGGGGCAGACCATCGAGTTGTTCGACATGTTCTGCGCCTTGTACGGCGCGACGTCGACCCCGCGCCGGCGGAACGCTCGGCACAGCCCGGTCGTGACGATGCTCTTCCCGGCGTCCGAGGTGGTGCCGGCGACCAGCAGGGCGCTCACGCGTCGCTGGCCTCGAGCTCGGTGGCGCCGTCCTCGACCGGCGGGAACAGCGAGTCGCGGCACCAACGCACCCAGATGAAGACCGCGAACCCGCCGAAGATCCACCACTCGATCGCGTAGAACAGGTTGCGCAGCGCCGTGAAGCCCGACACGTCGGGCACCGCCGCGGGCGTCACCGGCTCGAGCGAGACCCCGGCGGCGTTCGTGTCACCGTCCTGCTCGGCGGTCGCGATCGTCTTGCCGACGACGTACCCGCTGTAGAGGTCGGCGTCGACGTGCTCGACCAGGCTCGCGATCCGCATCATCGCGATCACGTCGTCGTGCGGGTCCTCGTCGATCGGCCCACTGCCCTCGGTGGCCTGCAGCCAGCCGACCACCGCGGTGCGTCCGGTGGGCGCCGGGAAGTCCGTCGTCCGGGCCCAGCCCCGGACCACCGGCATCGCCGAGTCGCTGCCGTCGACGCGCGCGGCGGTCACCACCCAGTAGCCGGTCCGGCCGTGCAGGACCCGGTCCGCGACGTAGACGTTGCTCCCGATCCAGGTGCCGTCGAACCGCACCGGGTGGCCCAGCGACCGTCCCGGGAACGGGCTGTCCCCGGTCATCACCGTGTCCAGCGCGACGGCCGGCTTGGCGGTCAGGTCTCGCGCGGCGTCGGCGCGGCGGGTGTGCCAGGCGTCCAGCTGCCAGAGGCCGAGGGCGACGGCGATGGCCAGGCACACGAGCATCGCGATGTGCCCGGGCCAGAACCTCGGCCTGAGCAGCGAAACCAGCACTCGACCAGCCTACGGGTGGGCTGCGATCCTCTGCGGGTGACCTCCACCATCCGGCACCTGAACTGCGCGACCATGTCCCCGAGCCTGTCGATGGGCGGTCGGCTGACGCCGGCGCGGCTGGTCGCGCACTGCCTGCTCGTCGAGGGCGCCGACGGCCTCATCCTGGTCGACACGGGCTTCGGCACCGCCGACCTCGCCGGGAAGCGGATGGGCAAGCCGTTCATCAAGGTGGCCCGCCCGGCGCTCGACCCGGCGGAGACCGCGGTCGCCCAGGTGCGCGCCGCCGGGTACGACGCCGCCGACGTCACCGACATCGTCCTCACCCACCTCGACCTCGACCACGCCGGCGGTCTCGGTGACTTCCCGGAGGCCCGGGTGCACGTCTTCAGCGACGAGCTGGCCGCCGCGACCGCGCGGGCCTCGCTGCCGGAGAAGAACCGCTACCTGCCGGTCCAGTGGGCGCACGGGCCGCGCTGGATCGAGCACGCCGTCGACGGCGAGCAGTGGCTCGGGTTCGACGCGGTCAGGGTGATCAGC
>Ga0255338_1003547_pt1 | contig 18406 bp, 16 predicted proteins | sample MeOH1_35cm_T4_19_FD_203715 | JGI IMG/M metagenome (GOLD analysis project Ga0255338, IMG submission 203715) | Sandy soil microbial communities from University of British Columbia, Vancouver, Canada - MeOH1_35cm_T4_195 | ecosystem: Engineered > Artificial ecosystem > Sand microcosm > Unclassified ...
GGTCGGGCAGATCGCCGGTCAGATCGGCAAGCTCTGCGGCGCGCGAGTGATCGCCATCGCCGGTTCCGACGACAAGCTCGACTGGTGTCGGAAGATCGGATTCGACGAGACCATCAATTACAAGACGAGCAACGACCTCGCTGGGGCACTCGCCAGCTTGGCTCCGGGCGGCGTCAACGTCTTTTTCGACAACACCGGAGGCCCGATCCACGACGCGGTGATGCGCAACCTCGCAGTCGCCGCGCGGGTGGTGATCTGCGGCCGGATCGCCCTGGCGGACAATTTCGAGCAGGACGACATCGGGTTGCGCGCCTCCTCGCGCCTGATCGTCACCCGCGCCATGGTCCAAGGCCTCGTCGTGTTCGATTGGTGGCACAAGCGCGATGAGGCCTTCGCCCGGTTGGCTGCCTGGCACCGCAGCGGGCAGCTGACGACGAGGGAGGACATCCTCGATGGTTTCGAGCGTGTGCCGGAAGCTTTCCTGCGGATGATGAACGGCCGGAATTTCGGCAAGCAACTGGTCCGAGTCGCGTAGCTAATGCTGCTGGCCTGGGCCAATGCTTGATTTGCTCGGACCATTGGTTCAATGGGAGCTGGTAGTGGCCAGCGCTGAGGAGACCCATGAGCGATACAGAACGCTCTTCCGAGACCGTCGTCGGGAGGATCTCGGTCCAGAAATCCTATGAGGTGCTCGCCGATCGATTGCGCGAGACGATTCTCGCCGGGTCGCTGGCCGAAGGGGCGCGTCTGCCCACCGAACGCGAGCTCGTCTCACAGACGGGGCTGAGCCGTGGATCGGTTCGCGAAGCCTTACGTAAGCTAGAGGTCGAGGGTCTGGTCAAGACGCGGCTCGGGCGCCTGGGTGGGATCATCGTCAGTCGTCCCGGCAATGACGCTATGGCCCATTTCATCAAACAGTTCGTTCGGGGGCGGCGCCTGTCCTTGCGCACCTTGCAGGAGGCGCGCGAGACGCTTGAGCCACATCTGGCTCAGATGGCGGCGGAGCGGCGAACGGCTGAGGACCTCGCTCGTCTTCGACAGCTCAATGCCGAATTGGAGGAAGCGCTCGGCGACAAGGATCAGTTCGCCGCGGTAAATATCGACTGGCACAACGCGATCGCCGCCGCCGCGCGCAACGACCTGCTCTCGGCCTTCCTCTATTCGATTTCCTACGATGTCGCCGTCTCGACGATCAGCGTGGAGTACGACACGCTCGAAACCCGGCAAGCCGTCGTCGATATCCATACGCGCATTCTCGCAGCGATCGAAGCCGGCGACGGCGCCGCAGCCTATCGTCGCATGCAGCGACACATGCAGGCGACACGCGCGGCGACGAAGGCCCGCGAGGACGAGGATCTTCAGCCCGAATAGGCTCGGCCGGCTGCATCGCTCGAAACGGATCGCCGGCCGCTCGACGATGAGGCTGCTACTCGGCCGCCGCCACGATGCGGCGCGCGAGCTTGAGGTGGGGAATGTCGTACATTTTCCCGTCGATGCCGATGGTGCCGATCCCGGGCTGAGTCTCGAAGGCGGCGACGACGCGCCTGGCTTGGGCGAGGTCGTCCGCCGACGGCGAGAAGCAGCGGTTGATCGTTTCGACCTGATCGGGATGGATCGCGATCCGGCCGGTGAAGCCGTCCTGCTGCGATGCCCGGCAACTTTCCTCGAGGCCGGCCGGATTCTTGAAGTCCGCGTAGAGCGTGTCGATGCGCGCGACATCCGCTGCGGAGGCAGCGAAGAGGCACATCGAGCGAACGATTCGATAGGTCTGCGTCCAGTCGCCGTCGCTCTGCTTGTTCGTGGCCGAGCCGATGACGGCACCGAGATCTTCCGCCCCCCAGGTCATTGCGGCCAGCCGCTCATGCGCGGGCGCATAGCTGCCGAGGTTGAACATGGCTATCGGGGTCTCGGTCGCAACCACGATGATCTTGACGGTGCCCCGCGCCATGCCGCTGCGGGTCTCGAATGCATCGAGATAATATCCGATCCGCTCGATATCGGACGCACCGTTGGCTTTGGGCACCATGATGCCGCCGAGGCCCGGCCTTACGACCGCCGACAGATCGTCGAGCGTAAGCCCCGTGTCGAGCGCGTTGACGCGGACCCACAGCGACCAATCGCGGGGCGCCTCCGACGAAATGAGTTCGGCCAGCATGTCGCGAGCCAGCGTCTTGCGATCGGGGGCGACGGAATCCTCGAGGTCGAGGATCAGCGCGTCTGCGCCGCTGTTTTGGGCCTTGGCGAATTTTCGCTCGCTGTCTGCGGGCACGAACAACATGGACCTTAGTTTCATTGTTTCACTCCCTTTGCGGATTGAGGACTAAAGCCAATCAGGGGTAATCGTCAAATGGTTTGACCATTGACTGGAATCGACCTACCGTTTCCCGCAATCGCGCAAAAAGCGCAGCGAGAACGGGAAACGGACATGGAGCAGCGGAAACGCGAGGCGCGGTTCAACGCCGAAATTTTGGACGTGGTCATCGTAGGAGCCGGCTTCGCCGGCCTCTACATGCTGCATAAGCTCAGGACGCTGGGCTTCTCGGCGAAAGTCTTTGAAGCCGCCGAGGATGTCGGCGGCACCTGGTATTGGAACCGGTATCCAGGAGCGCGCTGCGACGTCGAAAGCGTCCAGTACTCCTACTCCTTCGATCCTGCGCTGGAACAGGAATGGCGCTGGAGCGAGCGCTTCGCGACCCAGCCGGAAATCCTGCGCTACATCAACCACGTCGCCGATCGCTTCGATCTTCGGCGCGACATCGTCCTGAACACGCGGATCAAGGCTGCCGAATTCGATGAGAAGTCGGGCCATTGGACGCTAACGACGGCGGATGGAGCGGCGATCGAGTCCCGATTCTGCGTCATGGCGACAGGCTGCCTCTCGGCATCCCGCCTCCCGGCTATCGACGGTCTTGATTGCTTCGCGGGCGAGGTCCTGCACACCGCCCTATGGCCGCGCGAACCGTTCGACTTCACGGGCAAACGCGTCGGCGTCATCGGGACAGGATCATCCGGAATCCAGGCGATCCCGCTGATCGCCGCGCAGGCGCAACATGTCACGGTGTTCCAACGTACGCCGAATTTCAGCGTTCCGGCCCGCAACTGGGACATGACCGACGACTATGAGAGGTCTTGGAAGGAAAGCTATCCGGCCCTCCGCAAACGCGCCCGTGAATCCACCTGGTCCGGCACGCTGTACGAGTTCAGCGACAAGGGGGCGATGGAGGTCGACGAGGCGACGCGTCAGGCCGAATATGAGAGGCGCTGGCAGACGGGCGGCGCCAACTTCATGCACGCTTTCAACGATCTGCTGATCAGCGAGGCGTCCAATCAGACCGCTGCGGACTTTGTGCGTGGGAAGATCCGCCAGATCGTCCGCGATCCCAGGACTGCCGAAGCCCTGTTGCCGTTCGACCACCCGTTGGCCGCCAAGCGCATCTGCGTCGATACCGACTACTATGCGACCTACAACCGCGACAATGTCGAGCTGGTCGATATCCGCAACGAGCCGATCAACGCAATTACGCCCGAGGGGCTCAGCGCCGGTGGGCGTGACTACGCCTTCGACGTGCTTGTTTTTGCTACCGGCTTCGACGCGATGACCGGAGCTCTGAATGCGATCGATATTCGCGGAAGGGATCAGCGCTGCCTTTCCGACGAATGGAGAGACGGACCGAGAAGCTATCTCGGCCTGATGGTAGCAGGCTTCCCCAACCTGTTCACGGTAACCGGTCCAGGCAGCCCGTCCGTCCTCAGCAACATGATCGTGTCTATCGAGCAGCATGTGGACTGGATTGCTGAATGCCTCTGTCATCTGAACGAGGCGGGGCTCGATCTGATCGAAGCCTACTCCGGGGCGCAGACGGAATGGGGACAAGAAGTCAACGCCGCAGCCGAGCGCACGCTCTATCCCCGCGCTGGCTCCTGGTACATGGGCGCCAACATCCCCGGCAAGGCGCGGATGTTCATGCCCTATGTCGGAGGCTTGGGAAACTATCGCCGGATCTGCGCCGAGATCGCAGCTGACGGCTACCGGGGGTTCCGACTGCAAGGGATCCGCAGCGCGGCTGCAATGTCAGCCTGAGGGCAAATCGCGGAAAATGGGAGGAAGCAAAATGAAAAAGACTGTGATGAAACTGCTTGCCGTCGCGCTGCTGTCGGGGGCGCTGCCGATGGCCACGGCCGAGGCACAGGATTACCCTACGCGACCGGTCACAATCATAGTGCCGTTCCCGGCCGGAAGCGCGACCGATGCGGTCGCCCGCAAGGTCAGCGAGGGACTGCAACGGCATCTCGGCCAGGGCTTCATCATCGAGAACAAGGCCGGCGCGGACGGCATCATCGCCAGCCGGCAGGTCGCCGGCTCGGCGCCTGACGGCTACACCCTGCTCGTCACCACCAACACGACGCACTCGGCCAATCCGAGCATCTATCGCCAGCTCCCCTACGATCCGAAGAGGGATTTCACGCCGATCGGCGGGATCATTCGCATCCCGTTCATGCTCGCTGTTCGTCCTGGCTTCCCGGCAAGGGATTTCTCAAGCTTCGTCAAAGCGGCGAAGGAAGCCAATCCGCCATTGTCTTACGGCAGTGGAAACACCGGCGGGCGGGCCTCGGGCGAGTTGCTCAAGGCGCGCCTCGGCTTCGACATGACGCATGTGCCGTATCGCGGTTCGCCTCAGGCTATGACCGATCTGATCGGCGGCCGGATCGACGTGTTCTTCCCCGATCCAGCCAGCGCGCTCGGCATGATCCAGGAAAAGAAGTTCGACGTGCTGGCGGTGACCGGCCCAAAGCGCGTGCCGACGCTGCCCGATATTCCGACCTTGATGGAGCTCGGCGTGCCGGACTTCAACATTGTCGCGTGGGTTGCTGCCTTTGCGCCCGCGAAAACGCCGCAGCCAATCGTCGCGCGCCTGAACGAGGCCTTGAACACTCTGCTGCGGGAGCCGGACATGATCGCCTTCGTGAATCAAATCGGATCGGAAATCCTATCGACGACTCCAGCAGAGCTCGGAGCCTATGTCGACGAGGACGCAGCGCGATGGGTTCATCTCGTCGAGATCGCGAAAATCGAGAAGAAGTAAGGTCCCTCGGCGTCGCCGCTCGCGGCGCGCCCCGGACTGCGATGGAGGAATATGTGACCAAGCCACTGACGGGCGTGCGCGTCCTTGACCTGACGAAGGTCCTCGCAGGCCCTCTCTGCACGCAGTATCTCGGGGAAATGGGGGCCGAGATCATTAAGGTCGAGCCCGTGCAGCTCGGTGACGAGACGCGCGGCTGGCCGCCTTTCCGTGCGCCTGGGCTCGGCGCCGTGTACATGAGCGTCAACCGCAACAAGCGGAGCATTGCGCTCGATCTCAAGACCGAGCGCGGCAAGGCGATCGTGCATCGCCTCGCGAAAACAGCCGATGTCGCGATCGAAAGCTTCGGGACTGGAGTGGCCGAAAGGCTCGGAATCGATGCGGAGACGCTACGGGCGATCAACCCGCGCCTGATCCATTGCAGCATCTCGGGCTTCGGCCGCGAAGGGCCGTTGCGCGCGGCTCCCGGATACGACGTGATCCTGCAGGCCTTCTGTGGCGTCATGGCGCTGACCGGCGAGGAGGGAGGCAGCTATATCCGCAGCCCGATATCGCCGATCGATCAGATGACTGGCATGCACGCCCTTACCGGCATCCTGGCGAAGCTCTACGAGAGGCAGAATGGCGGGGCAGGCGGAACCGTCAACGTGTCGCTCTACGATACTGCCATGGGACTGATGGCCTACAATCTTCAGAGCTTCTGGGAGCGCGGGGTCCAGCCGAAGAAATGCGGCTCCAGCCACGAGTCGCTCTGTCCTTACCAAGCGCTTGAAGCAGCGGATGGCCCGATCATGATCGGCGTCGCAAACGATAACCTATGGAGAAAATTCTGCGCCGCCGCGGGACTTGATCAACTCGCAGACGATCCGGAGTTCCGAACCAACGCGGACCGCGTCAGAAACCGCGCCAGGACGCTTGAAATCGTTCAGGCCGCCCTCCTCACCAATACGGCGGCACACTGGTACGAGGTGCTCTCCAAAGCCGGAATTCCGTGCTCGCCAATTAATTCGATCCAGCAATTGCTTGATCACCCTCATACGCAGGCAACGGGAATGGTCATGACGTATGATCGGCCCGGGGTTGGCGACCTGCACGGGATTGCGCAGCCCGTTCGGTTCGATGGTCGAGTGGCTGAGCCCGGCTTGTCTCCACCCAATCATGGCGAGCACACCGAGGAGATTCTCGCTGAGCTGGGACTAACGCCAGGCGAGTTGGAATCTCTGGCGCCAGGTGAGGCCGCCGCGTAGCGAAGACCGCGGTCTCAGTTCTATACCGCGGTCACCCACCGCGTCCCCACCGCTCCATTTGGCGGTGGCGTTGGGCAGGTCGAGCACCGTTCGGTATCGAGATTGTCTTGCAAGGATAGGCCAAGCCAAAGTGCGCAGCCCTATTTGATGTGGCCTGGTCGCGTTCGGCGACGTAGTCGCCTGATGGGCCAGGAGGATCTAGTCCCTCGGACCGAACGCCCGGCTGGCCAGGGAGATCGCTTCCTCGAGCTTCTTGCCCGTCAGGCTTGCCCATTCGTCGCCCAGGCTCCGCGAGGCCCCGCGTTGGCGGGCGAGATGCAGGCCAAGGCGGTCCTGCAGTGCCGCATCGAAGAGCTGGTCCCCGGGCAGGCTGAGCTGCTTCTTGAGACCGCGCAACGTGCGCCGCACGATCTGATAGCGGCCGATGGCGCTGGAGCCCCCGCCGGCGTACAGCGCAGCGTTTTTAGGGTGCGACAACATCACCGTCTGCAGAGCTTCGATCTGATCGAGGGTCAGGACCGTCAGGTCCTGCTCCATAGCCCTTGGCAGCCACCTGCCGTAATCGAGCGAGGTGGAATACCCGTCGTTCGCCTGGTTTGCCGTGCCCTCGCATTTCGCGATGTAGTTCAGGAGCGCTTTCTCCTGATCGGTGACGCGCTGCGCGAGGACATCTTGCGCTACGGGATCGACCGGATGCGCAACAGCCCGATTGTCATTCGCGGCCTTCAGGATTTCGTTGTCGTTGGCCGCGCGAACCCTGCGGTTATCGTTGGCCGCCGATCCGAGGAGGCTGTCTGCCTGCGGGACGAAGCTGAGCGCGCAAGCTGTCAGGAGGGCAATCACGAAGCCGCAGCCCACAAAGGAAGCGGCACGCGGGAAACTGTCCATCTTGGACCCCATTGGCCAGGGCCGAAGCTTGTTGCTTCGGGCGTTCGAGGCCGGGGACTCCCCGGCCGCCTCCGCGGCGCGGAAGGCCAGGGCAGGATCAGGGCGTGGACAGCTCGATTTTTCAGCGCGCCCTTCGGAATGAAACAGTCCGCGTTAGATGTTTCCCTTCGTGGTCTGGCGTGAAAAGAAAAGTGAAAAAAGAGCGAGAACGCCGACACGGCAGGGGTTGCCGTGGTGTTCCTCTAGCTGAACGAAATGAAACAGCGGCGTTCACTGGGGGTTCAGGCCATCGCTGCCAGCCTGTCAGCGCGATGATTTCGTTCCACGAAGCCCCTGAGCTGAAACAAGGCAATTCCGCTTGGGCACACGCGAACTATAATCATGTCACTGCCGCATCGACTGGAGGGTCAATTGACCAAGAAGCCCGGCGCGAACAAGTCTGAAGGCAATAGGGCCAATCTCGTTCTCAATGCCCGATCCGGCGTAAACTGGGCGCGCAACGTGAACGGCCGGAAGCGTTTTTCCTACCGCAGCTTCAGGCACAGCTTGGGTGCCGGCGCCCCCGCTATGACCTCGATCTATCGATTGGCAAACAGCCCCCTGGAAAAGCTGCTCGGGCCGCGCACGAAGTACGATGACATCGCCGGCCTTAATGAGCAGGCCATCAAGGCGATCTTTCCGACGGAGGCGTCGAGAGCGGCGATGCGGATGGAATGGCTCCTGCGCTCGGCGAGTTACAATCTGATCGAGCCTGCCCGAGCGATGCTCCTTCTCTCTGAGGCGGAGGGTGTTCTCGAACACCTGGACGAGAAGGCGAGCGGCAATGAGGAATGCCGGGTTGACTGGCTGTGCCGCTCCTCGCTCGGCGCGCAGATCCCGACCTATAAGGCTGGCGCCCCGAACATCAGCCCCGAGCGCAAGGTGCGCCTGTTCGAACAGGCGCAGACCCGGCTCGCCGAGTGCGCGGCTGAGCGCTTGCATGTCCTGAGAAACATCGAAGCCCCCTTCACTGAAAAGGCGGTCTCGGTGCGCATGGAAACACTGGCTTTCTTCGTCGAGTACAATCTGCGCAACCAGCGGCAGAGCAATCTCAAGGCGATGGCCGAACGCATCTCCGAACCCGTTGTCCTGAAGGCGGTAAAGCTGGCGACTGGGCGGCTGGGTGATCCCCGCATCCCCCTGAACTTCGCCGAAGCCGCCGGCTATGTCGCGATGATCGAGCACGGCGGCAAGGCTGACGCCTACAACAAGAAGGCCGAGGCCATGATCCAGCTGATGCTGGATACCGCGAACCACACCGGTCCGATTCGGGAGTTCGCCCCGGCCTGGATGCCGGAAGGCTATGATCTCTTCAAGACCCCCGAACTTGAGGCCGCAATCCGACTCATCGAAGCGAGCGAAAAGGAGTAATGCTGATGCCGACCCATCCCCGCCGTGTGCGCATCGCTATCGCACTGATCCTGAGCCTGGTGTTCGCGCAAGCGAGCGTGGCTCTTGCTGCGGCTCCGATTCATCTGACGGAACGCGGAAGCAAGGTCAGTTCCGATGGGGCGACGCTATTCGCCCGGGCGCCGATCCACGTGACCGGCGCTTAAGCCTAGCCCCACGACCTCATTGGTGCCTGATATCTGCCGTGAGCCCTTGGGCTCACGCCATTTCGATGCCGCGATTGGCGTCATTTTGGAAACCCATCTCGGCCGGTTTGCCACTCGATCTCGCGACGCGTCGCGACTCATTCGATGGAGACGCCAGCCGATTTGGCAATGGCCCTGAACTTGGCAGTTTCGGATTCGACGAAGGCGGCGACCTCGGCTGGCGAGGCGGGCTTGCTGGTCTCCGCACCCAACTCAGAGAAGCGCTTGTTCATCTGCGCGCTCCCCATCACGGCGTAGGTCTCCGCGTTGAGACGATCGACGATCGGCTGCGGCGTGCCTTTGGGGACGGCGATGACGTTCCAGGTATAGGTTTCATAGCCGCTCAACCCCGCTTCATGCATTGTCGGAGTGCCGGGCAGGAGCGATGAGCGCGTTTTCGTGCTCACGCCAATCGCTTTCAACTTGCCGTCGTCAACGAAGGGCGCTGCAGTCGTTACCTGATCGAAGACGAAGGAAACATTGCCGCTAATAAGGTCCGTCATCGCCGGAGCAGCGCCGCGATAGGGCACATGCACCATTTCGACCTTCGCCATCGACCGAAACATTTCCGCCGCCATGTGCAGCGTCGTGCCGTTGCCCGACGATCCATAGTTGTACTTTCCCGGATTCGCTTTCAGCAGAGCCAGCAGTTCCGGCAGGTCGTTAGCGGGCACAGAGGGATGCATGACGAGAACGAGCGGGGCGCTTCCTGCCATTGCAACAGGCACCAAATCCGCGGGCTTGTAAGGGAGCTTGCGATAGACGCCGGGGTTGATCGCGTACGCGACCGACGTGAACAGGACCATGTAGCCGTCGGGCTCGGACTTTGCGACCGCGTCGGTGCCTGACACAGAGCCGGCACCTCCACGATTTTCGACTACGACTTGCTGCTTCAAGCGCTCGGCCAAAGCGCCTGCGACGACCCTCGCCAGCACATCTGTGCCGCCTCCCGCCGCGAAAGGAACGATCATTCTTATCGGTCTTTGAGGATATTCCTGCGCCCTCGCGGCGACCGGACTCGCGAGCCCCAACAGCAGCACGGCAACGGCCGGGATCTTGATCATTGCAATCCTCCCTCTTGCCGGTTCCAGCCGGCATTCTTTATAGTACAAAGGTAGGACCATTATATTTTAGGGTCAACAATCAGAACGAGCCGGCGGCTCGAAAAAGCAAAGGGAGGCATTGAAATGGCGGGTTTATTTTTTGACGAGCTGACGATCGGGCAGGTTTTCAAGCATGAGATCCGGCGCACAATCACCGAGGCCGATAATGTCTGGTTCAGCGCATTGACGCACAATCCGGCCTATCTCCACCTCGATGAAGAGTATTGCCGAACTGAAACCGAGTTCGGCCAACGGCTGGTCAATAGCGCGTTCACGCTCGGCCTGATGGTCGGCATCTCAGTCGGAGACACCACGTTGGGTACCGCCATAGCGAACCTCGGTTGGGACGAAGTGCGCTTCCCGAAACCGCTCTTCCACGGCGACACAATCCGGGTTGAAACCGAGGTGGTTGATCTGCGGGAGAGCCGATCCCGGCCGGAAGCGGGGATCGTCACCTTCCTACATCGCGCATACAACCAACACGGCGACTTGGTCGCGCAATGCCGCCGGTCGGGCCTCCAGCGAAAGCGACCTTCTTAGGGGGCCTCAGCTGCCTTTAAACGCAGGCCGCCGCTTTTCCCGAAACGCTTGGATGCCTTCGCCGTGGTCTTCTGTCAGGAGATTGACGCCCTGCGCCCAGGCCTCGGCGTCCAGGAAGGTTTCCAGGCTAGGGGAATGCAGCAGCTTGAACATCTTCTTGGTCGTGCTGAAGGAGAAGTGCGGGCCGTCGACGAGTTCCTCGACATAGCGCTGCGTTTCGGCCTCGAGTTCGTCGTCCGGCACCATGCGCGTCACGAGACCGAGGGACAGGGCCTCCTCCGCTCCTAGTTTACGCGCGCGATAGACGAGTTCCTTGGCGCGCAATTCGCCGATCACCTTGGAGAGGAAGTAGATGGCGCCGCCATCAGGCGACAGCCCGACATTGCGGAATACCTGGGAGAACACGGCCGTCTCGGACGCAATGATCATGTCGCAGGCTAGCGCCATGCTCCATCCGATGCCGGCGACAGGCCCGCGGACGCTGGCGATCACCGGCTTCTCGATATTGGCGAGCGCGATGATCATGCGATGGGCGCGCTTCAGACGCTCGCGGCCGGTAACGGCCGTGAACTGTCCCATCGTCGTCGTGTCGCCGCTGGCGCAAAAGCCGCGGCCCGCTCCGCACAGAACCACGACTTTGACCGCCGGATCCCGATTCACCTGCCCGAAGATGTCGGGCATGGCCTCCTTCATTTCTTCGGAAAGCGCGTTGAGGCGTTCCGGCCGGTTGAGCCGGACCGTCGCGACCGGCCCGGAGATTTCGAGATCGACGTTCATGGATTGCTCCCAAGCGGTTCTGCAGGGCTCCGCGTCCTTTAGCGGCCCTTAAAATCAGCGGGGCGCTTCTCAGCGAAGGCGGCAGGCCCTTCCTTCGCATCCTCCGTGGACTGAAGCAGCCTCAGCACCATCTGTTCCATGCGCAAGCCGGTCGTGAGATCCATGTCGCGGCCGCGGATTGCGAGCTCCTTGGCGGCCTGGACGGCCAAGGGGGCGGCGGCGGCGATGCGGCGTGCATAGTCCTTCGCTGCGGACATGACCTCGCCGGCGGGCACGACCTTGTTGATCAAGCCCCATCGAAGAGCGGTCTGCGCGTCGATGGAGTCGCCTGTCAGCAGCATTTCCATCGCGATCGCATAGGGAAGCTGTGACAATACCCGCTGCGTGCCGCCATTGGCCGGGATGACGCCGCGCTTGACCTCGGCAAGGCTGAAGGTCGCGTGCTCAGCTGCGACCCGAAGGTCGGTGCCCATTAGCAGCGTCATGCCGCCGCCGAGGCACAGCCCGTTCACGGCGCAGATGACAGGCTTCCACACCTCGAGGCCGCGATTCAGCAACTGGTCGCGCTGGGTCAGCCACATCTGCGAGAATTCGGCCGGCTTTGCCACGAAGCTCTTGATGTCGGCACCGGTGGTGAAGGCGCGCTCGCCCGCCCCGGTGACGATCGCGACGCGGATGTCGATGTCGTCGCGGACCTTGATCCAGGCTTCGGACAGGGCGCGGTAGTGGTCGCCGTCCATCGCGTTGAGCCGCTCGGGGCGGTTGATCGTGATGATCGCAATTCCGTCCTCGACCTCGAAATCGATAGCCATTTCATAGTCCTCGGTAGAGCGGGCGGCGGTCAGCCCTGATTGATGTAGACGTTCTTCTGATAAAGGAACGCGTCGACGTGGTGGGGGCCGCCCTTGTTGCCGTAGCCGCTCATCCGGATGCCGCCGAAGCCGACAGACGGGTCGACGACGCCGTAGCAGTTGACCCAAACTGTTCCCGATTTGATGCCGTTGGCCATCCGCAACGCCGTGGACACGTCGCGGGTCCAAACCGCGCCACCGAGCCCGTAGATGGTGTCGTTCGCCATTCGGAGCGCGTCCTCGGCATCGTCGAACGGGATGACGGACACAACGGGACCGAAGACCTCCTCCCGCGCGATGCGCATGCCGTTCCCGACGCCGGAAAAGATCGTGGGTTCGATGAAGTAGCCGTTGGCCAGATCCCCTTGCAGGCGGTTGCCGCCGGCCGCGAGCGAGGCGCCCTCCTGCGTCGCCACGTCGATGTAGCCAAGAACGCGATCCAACTGCTTCTGGGAGATAAGCGGTCCCAGATTGACTGTGGGGTCGAGCCCGTTGCCGACGCGCAGGGTCTTGCCGAAGGCGGCGAGCCTCTCGACGAATTCTGCCTGGATGCCGCGCTGGACGAAAAGCCGCGAGCCCGCGTAGCAGACCTGGCCGCTGTTGTTGAACACCGCCATAGCCGCACCGGGGACGGCGACGTCGAGGTCGGCATCCGCGAAGACGACGTCGGGCGACTTGCCGCCCAGCTCCAGCTGCAGGCGCTTAATGTTGACGGTCGAGGCCTCGATGATCTTGCGTCCCGTCTCGGTCGAACCCGTGAAGGCGATGCGATCCACGTCCGGATGGCGGGCAAGCGCGTCGCCCGCCTCGGCACCATAGCCCGTCACGACATTGACGACGCCTTCTGGAAGCCCGGCCTCATAGAGAAGCTCGACCATCCGCAGCACGCTGAGGGAAGCGTCCTCCGCCGGCTTGAGAACCACCGTGCAGCCGGTCGCCAGGGCCCCGCCCAGGATCCACCACTGGCTGATCAGAGGTCCGTTCCAGGGAATGATTCCGCCGATGACGCCGACCGGCGCCTTGATCGACATCGTCGTGAAATTGCCGGGAAGCGAGTTCGGCAGGGTTTCTCCGGCGGTGTTGACCGCCTGGCTCGCATAATAGAGCGCCGCCTGGAGGAGGAACGAGCGGAAGGCCTTCGTCCGCGACAGCGGCGCGCCCATGTCCAGCGTTTCCAGCAGGGCGAGCTCGTCGAAATGCCGATCGATGAGATCGTGGACGCGCACCAACAAGGCTTGGCGCTGATAGGGAGTAAACGACTTCCACGGCCCCTCGAAAGCCTGCCTCGCGGAACGTACTGCATGCTCGACGTCCTCGGCCGATCCTTCGGCGAGATCGGCGAGCTTCTCGCCGGTCGCGGGATTGAAGGTCGCGAAGGTCCGCCTCGACCGCGACGGCACCATCCTGCCGTCGATCAGGTGGCCTTTGGCCGCGCCGGTCAGATATGGATGCGATACCGGAGGAGATGCGTGCGTATTCATGGGGCTTTCCACCATCAGCAGGAGTCCGGGACTGTCGGCGGTGCTGATCAGGGCTGCAGGACGACCCGTCCGATCACGCGCCCTGCCTTGAGATCCGCGAGCGCCGCCGGAGCGGCGGAAAGCGGCCTTTTGTCGAGCGGCGCGGCCGGCAACCCTTTTTCACGCGCCAATGCCACGAACTCGCGCAATTCGGCCGGGGAACCGGTGTAGCTGCCCTGGATCGTCAGTACCTTGAGTGGGAAAGTCGGCACGGGAAGGTCAATGGCGCCGCCGAACAGGCCCACGACGACCAGTTTTCCTGTTTTGTCGAGCGCGTCGACCGCGAGCTTGGCGGTGCTCCCGCTGCCGACGAGGTCGAGCACAGCCCAGACCGGCCCTCCGACAGCCTGTCTGATATCCTCGAGGGCGGATTCGCCGGGCGCGATGGCGGCGAGAGCCCCTGCTGCCAGAGCAGCTTCCCGCTTCGCGGCATCGAGTTCGACGACGACGACTCCGACCGAGCCGAGCATTCGGGCTACGGCTATGGCGATGAGTCCCAGGCCGCCGGCACCGACGACGACGATGGGGCGGCGCCCTTCCAACGGACCGAATTTCTTTAGCGCGCTGAAGGTCGTCAGCCCGGAACACACCATGGGAGCGGCGGCGATCGGATCGAGCTGACCCAAGTCGATCAGGTATCGCGGATCGGGCACATCGACGAATTCAGCGAAGCCGCCGTCGCGATTCACGCCGACGAAGCGTGGGTTGACGCAGAGATTCTCCAGCCCCTGCGCGCATTGCTCGCATTCGCCGCAACCGATCCAGGAGCAGACTAGGCAGACGTCGCCAACAGCGACGCCTTCGACATCCGGTCCGACTTCGACGACCTCTCCGGACACCTCGTGTCCCAGAGTCCGAGGGAATTTGATGCGCTCGGCAAACGAGATCTTCCTGCCGCCGCCGAGATCGTAGTGACCTTCGCAGATGTGCACGTCGCTGTGGCAGACGCCCGCGGCGATCACCTTCAGGCGAACAGAGCTTCCTGTGACCGGGAGCAGCTCGATGTCGGCCGGTTCGACCGATCCCCCGAACTCATTGATCTGATAGCAGCGCATGCGGCGCATTTCGAACCTCCCGTCGGCTTGTTTTCTTCAGGGGTAGGTCTCAAAGGTTGATGTGTCAATGGTAGGGCCATTGACTCTTTTAGCGCCTTGGAGAACCTTGAGCCCGCAAAATCAAAAACAAATCTCGGGAGGAATTGATGAGAGGATTTCGTTTTCCGCCGGTCCGGCTCGCCGTCACCGCCATTGTCGCGTGCGGCTTATCGATGGCTCAGGGCGCTCAAGCCCAGCCCGCGCCACCCTTGAAAATCGGCGTGCTGACCGACCAGTCCGGCGCCGCGGCCGACTTCTCCGGCCGTGGCACGGTCCTGGCGGCGCGCATGGCCATCGAGGATTTCGGAGGGCAGGTACTGGGCCGCCCCATACAGCTGCTCGACGCGGACCACCTCAGCAAACCCGATCTCGGCGTCGCCATGGCTCGCCGCTGGTATGACGAAGGTGTCGAAGCGATCTTCGACGTCGGGCTCACGAGCATTGCGATCGGCGTTCAGCAGCTGGCACGCGACAAGGACAAGCTCGTCGTCTTCCTGAGTACAGGCAGCACCGACATGACCGGGAAATACTGCTCGCCCAACGGAATTCACTGGACCTACGACACCTATTCCCAAGCGAATGGCGCATTCCTGGCCTATGGCGGGTCGCCCAAGGACAGCTGGTACTTCCTCACGGTCGACTACGGCTACGGCATCAATCTTGAGCGCGACATCACCACCCGCGTCGTAGCCACGGGCGGAAAGGTGCTCGGCACCACCAAGCATTCGTTCGAGGCGACGGATTTTGCCTCCGATCTGCTGAAGGCTCAAACTTCACGGGCATCGGTGGTCGGACTGACGACCACCACGATGCACTCGGTCAACATGATGAAGCAGGTCGAGGAATTCGGGCTGCGACAGGGTGGTCAGAGGGTAGCGGCACCGGCTCTGACCTTCCACGACATCAAGGCCCTCGGCCTTCCCATCGCGCATGATTTGATGATCGTGGAAGCCTTCTACTGGGACATGAACGACGAGACGCGTGCGTTCGCGAAGAGGTTCTTCGAAAAATTCGGGCGAATGCCCAACATGAATCAAGCCAGCGCTTACGGAGCCGTCACACACTACCTGAAAGCGGTTCAGGCTGTCGGCGGCGCCGAGACGTCCAAGGTTCTCGCCAAGATGAAAGAAACCCCCGTCAACGACTTCATGACGAAGAACGCCGCAATTCGCGCAGACGGCCGGCTCCTGCGGGACATGTATCTCTTCCGGGTCAAGAAGCCTGCAGAATCGAAGGGCGAATGGGACCTTCTGGAGCTGGTCAAAACCTTGCCAGGCAAAGATATCTTCAAGGCTCCTGATACCGAGGCTTGCAGCCTCGTCCGGTAGTCGCCTCGGCCAACAGTCCGGGAGGCGATCACGGGATACGGCGCCTCCATCAGTCCCGGAGAACAATCCAATGCGCGCATGGGCCGTGGTGGAAAACAGGATGCCGCTGCAATGCATCGCGGTCGAGGACCCGGTGCCGACCGGCACCCAAGTCGTTGTCGAGGTGTCCCATTGCGGCGTCTGTCATTCGGACCTGCATTTCTGGGAAGGCTCGTACGACATGGGCGGGGGGCAGGTGATGCTGCTCAAGGACCGCGGCGTCACCCTGCCCAGGGCCATCGGCCATGAGATTACCGGGCGGGTCGTCGCCCTAGGTCCCGACGCCACGGGCGTGAGCGTCGGGGAAAGCCATGTCGTCTACCCATGGCTCGGCTGCGGGGACTGTGCGCGTTGCGCCGTCGGCGACGACAACCTTTGCATCCGTCAGCGCAGTCTCGGCGTGCTCGCCCATGGCGGTTTCGCCGAGCGAGTAGTCGTTCCGCATCCGCGCTATCTCGTTCCTCTCGAAGGGCTCGACCCGGCATGGGCCGCGACATTCGCCTGTTCGGGGATCACGGTCTTCTCGGCCATTCGCAAGGTCCGCCCGGCGAACCCGACCGAGCCGATCCTGCTCCTCGGCGCTGGCGGCCTGGGGCTGTCGGCGATCGCCATGCTGAAGGCGCTGGGACACGAGGCGATCATCAGCGCAGACATCAATCCCGAGGCGCGGAGTGCCGCGGCCGAACTCGGTGCTTCCCACGTCATCGACAGCGAGGCGTCGGACGCCGGGGCGCAGATCGAGGCGGCGGCCGGCGGAAAGGTTCTAGCCGCGATCGACTTCGTCAATGTGACCGCAACGGCGCAGCTCGCCCTCAACGCGCTGGGCAAGGCCGGTCAACTCGTACTGGTCGGCGTCGGGGGTGGTCAGATACCGATCTCCCTGGCGGGCATGGTGTTTCAGGCGAGGACCATCTCCGGCAACAATACCGGATCGCCCCAAGATCTCCGCGATGTTGTCGCGCTTGCCGCGGCAGGACGACTCCCGCGCATTCCACTCCAACTTATGGCGCGTGACCGAGCCAACGAGGCTTTGGAGCTTCTCCATGCGAACAAGGTTTCCGGGCGCATCGTCCTCGTTTCGGGCGACCCGGCGGCCGTAGACAGCAGTGAGAAAGCAGCATGAGTGCCTCGATACAGCCGTCCTCAAATGCTTACCGAGATGTAGATCTGCTTATCGCAGGTTCCCGACGCCCAGGACTCGATCGAATCTCGATCATCGACCCGTCCACGGAACAGGTTATCGGGTCGGTAGCAAAGGCTTCCGCTGCCGATCTAGACGAAGCGCTCGCTGCCGCGGAGGCCGGCTTTCGATTCTGGAAGCGCGAAGCCACTGCAAAGCGGGCAGAGGTGCTGATCCGTGCAGCGTCTCTCCTGCGCGAGCGTATAGATGAGATCGCGACCGATCTCACACGCGAGCAGGGCAGGGTGCTCGCTCAATCGCGATTGGAGATCGCGCTCTGTGCCGAGACCTTCGAGTGGTTCGCCGGCGAGGCGCTGAGAAACTACGGCCGCATTCTGCCTGCGCGCATAGCCGGCGCTCGCCAGATGGTGGTGCCCGAGCCGATCGGCCCGGTAGTCGCGCTGACGCCATGGAATTTTCCTGCGCTGCTGGCCGCCCGCAAGATCGCGCCGGCGATTGCGGCGGGATGCAGCGTCATTCTCAAACCAGCCGAAGAGACGCCGGCCTGCGCCTTTGCGCTGGGACAGGCTCTGCTTGACGCCGGTTTGCCGAAGGAGGTGCTGAGCATCGTCTTCGGCGATCCGGGGCAGATTTCTTCCCATCTCATCGACTCGGCGGTGATCCGCAAGATCACCTTCACAGGATCGGTGCCGGTCGGAAAACTTTTGGCCGCTCAGGCTGGCCGTCATGCCAAGCCCTGCACCCTCGAACTTGGAGGCCATGCACCCGTCATCGTAGCCGAAGATGCCGACGTGGCCGCTGCGGCCGCGATCTCGGCAATTGGGAAAACGCGCAACGCCGGGCAGGTCTGTACATCGCCGACCCGATTCTATGTCCAGCAGAGGATCCGTGACGAGTTCGTGGAGCGCTTTGCAGCCAATCTCAACGGCATCACCGTCGGCGACGGTCTCGATCCTTCCTCGGACATGGGAGCTCTGGCGAACGAGCGGCGACTGTCGGCGATGCAGGACATCGTGAACGACGCACGCTCACGCGGCGCGGAGGTCGTGACCGGCGGAAACAGGATCGGCAATCGCGGCTACTTCTTCCAGCCGACCTTGCTGACGTCCGTCGCTGGCGACGCGCTTGCGATGCAGACCGAACCGTTCGGCCCTATCGCGATC
>Ga0255338_1003548_pt1 | contig 18399 bp, 15 predicted proteins | sample MeOH1_35cm_T4_19_FD_203715 | JGI IMG/M metagenome (GOLD analysis project Ga0255338, IMG submission 203715) | Sandy soil microbial communities from University of British Columbia, Vancouver, Canada - MeOH1_35cm_T4_195 | ecosystem: Engineered > Artificial ecosystem > Sand microcosm > Unclassified ...
CGGAGGAACTCAAACAAAGCATCTCCCTCAGCAACTACGCCGGGATGAACTCAGAAATGAAAGACGGCTATTTAATCGTAGATGACCTTAACCACTATGAAACCGAAGAACTGATTAAAATCCTCAAACCCGATATCTTCGCCTCAGGCATCAAAGACAAATTCATCCCCCAAAAAATGGGCATCCCCTCCAAGCAGCTCCACTCCTACGACTACAGCGGCCCCTACGCCGCCTTCAATGGAGCCGTAAACTTCGCCCGTGACATCACCGCCATGTTCACCACACCCACCTGGAACTTCATCACCCCCCCTTGGAAAAACAAACCCCTGCTGGAAGGAACCCTACAAAAGTAACCCCAACCAAGAGAAGGAGGAGGAAATTATGTTAGACCATACACCAAAGCAACTTAAAGAACGGCAGAACGGTCTCATCAACCCGGCAAAAACCTGCCAGCCAATCGGAGCCATGTACGCCGCCCTCGGCATACACAACTGCCTGCCCCACAGTCACGGCTCCCAAGGCTGCTGCTCCTACCACCGCATGCACCTGACCAGACATTTCCGCGACCCCATCATGGCCTCCACCAGTTCCTTCACCGAAGGCGCCTCAGTCTTCGGCGGCGGGGCCAACGTAAAAACCTCCATCAAGAACGTCTTTGCCATATACAACCCGGATATCATGGCCATTCACACCACCTGCCTGACCGAAACCATCGGTGACGACATCCCCTCTTATCTGGGCCAGGCAGAAATCCCCGAAGGCAAGCTGGTGATCCATGCCAATACCCCCAGTTATGTGGGCTCCCACATAACCGGCTTCAGCAATATGGTCAAGGGCATGGTCAACTATCTATCAGAAACAACCACCTCTGCAAAAAAGGAGCAAGTCAACATCATTCCCGGTTTCGTGAACCCAGGAGATATCCGGGAAATCAAACGCCTGGTTAAAGCCCTGAAGATTAACTCCATCACCTTTCCCGATACCTCAGGAGTAGTAGATTCCCCTATGACCGGTAAATTCGAGATGTTCCCCAAAGGCGGAACAACCATCCCGGAACTCAAGGATACCGGCAATTCCAAACTAACCCTGGCCTTGGGCTCCTTTGCCTCCAGCGATCCGGCCATACAGTTGGAGCGCAAGTGCAGAGTACCAGCCAAGGTCATGAAAACCCCCATCGGAGTACAAGCCACCGACGAATTTCTTCTCGCCCTGCGCGGCGCCTTCGCCCAGGAGATACCCTACGAACTTGAAGAAGAACGGGGCCAGTTAGTTGACATCATGACCGATACCCACTACCACTTCCACGGCAAAAAAATAGCAATCTTTGGCGACCCGGATATAGTTATCGCCCTTACTGAATTCGTAATCAGCCTCGGCATGCTTCCGGTTCACATCCTAACCGGCACACCTGGCAGCGCCTTCGAAAAAGAAGTCAAAGCAATGCTCCTGGAATCCGGTCTCACAGGAAATGTAAAAGCAGCAGGAGACCTCTTCGAATTCCACCAGTGGATCAAGAATGAGCCCGTTGATCTAATCATCGGCAACACCTACGGCAAATACATAGCCCGCGCCGAAGACATTCCCCTGGTAAGAGTAGGCTTCCCCATCCTGGACAGAAGCGTCCACTCTTACCTCCCAATCGTCGGCTATAAAGGGGCGATGCGCCTGATCGAGCAGATCAGCACCGCCCTCCTCGATCGCCAAGACCGCGACTCCGCCGACGAAGACTTTGAACTCGTAATGTAAAGGAAGTGAGGACTTTGAACCTGGCCATAGCAGAAAGGGAGGCTTCCATCAGCACCAAAGGCAAGCAAAAACAGCGCCTGAAATGTGACTCGGACAGCATTGCCGGAGCAGTCAGTCAGCGGGCTTGCGTCTATTGCGGGGCCAGGGTTGTCCTAAACCCAGTCACAGACGCCGTCCACCTGGTTCACGGTCCCATCGGCTGCGCCAGCTATACCTGGGACATCCGGGGAAGCCTCAGCAGCGGCTCCGAACTCTACCGCAACAGCTTTTCTACCGACCTGCAGGAACAGGATATCATCTTTGGCGGTGAGAAAAAACTGGCCCAGTGTCTCGATGAACTGGCCACCAAATACGAACCAAAGCTTATCTTTGTGTACTCAACCTGCATCGTCGGAGTAATCGGGGACGACCTGGAAGCGGTGTGCCGTTCTGCCGCCCAAAGGCACAAGCTCGAAGTCATTCCAGTCCAATCCAGCGGCTTCATAGGCAACAAATCAGCCGGTTACCAGGCGGCCTGTGACGCTCTGCTGCGTCTGATAAAACCTGCGCCTTACCAAAAAATAAAGAAGACGACAGCAATAAACTACCTGGGTGATTTCAACCTTGCCGGCGAGGCCTGGATCATCAAGAATTATTTGCACCAGGTGGGAATCGAGCTCAACACTACTTTTACCGGTGACTCGAGCTACAGATCCTTGAAGAAGGCCCCGGAAGCCTGGTTAAATATAATGCAGTGCGCCGGTTCCATGAATTATCTAGCCAACCAGATGGAGCAAGAATACGGCATCCCCTCCCTGCGGGTCTCATTTCTAGGTATAGAAGACACGTCAGAGTCCCTGAGAAGCATCGCTGCAGCCTTCGGGGACGAGGAAATCAGCCGCAGGACTGAAGAGCTCATCAGGGTGGAAACAGAAAAAATCAAGCCCAGGCTCGATGAATACCGTGCTCAACTAACCGGAAAACGAGCAGCCGTCTTTGTCGGAGGAGGGTTCAAGGCCATCTCCCTGATCAAGCAATTCCGGGAAATCGGCATTGAAGTGGCAATGGTCGGCACCCAGACCGGTCGTCCGGAGGAATACGACACCATCGGCGATTTAGTTAAGGACGGGACCGTTATTCTTGATGACGCCAACCCTGCCGAATTGGAAAGATTCATGCTGGAACAAGGCGCTCATCTCTTGGTCGGAGGCGTAAAGGAAAGGCCTCTTGCCTATAAACTTGGTGTAGCCTTTATCGACCATAACCATGACCGCAAACACCCGTTGAGCGGCTTTACGGGAGCAGTGAATTTTGCCCAGGAAGTATACTCCACCCTTTGCTCCCCGGTGTGGAAATACGTTTAACATGGGAGGTTGCTATGGAACACTATACAAATCGTCTGCGCAGCGTCACCGAAAACCCGTGCAACATGTGCATGCCCATGGGAGGGATTCTGCCGTTTAAGGGTTTGGAGCAATCCATGGTTTTAATTCACGGTTCCCAGGGCTGCAGTACCTATATGCGCCGTCATATTGCCGAACATTTCAATGAGCCAATCGATGTGGCTTCCTCCTCGCTGAATGAAAAAGGCACTATTTACGGGGGGGAAAATAACCTTAAGCAAGGTTTAGATAATTTAATTCGGATTTACAAGCCCAAGCTGATAGGTGTCCTCACCACCTGCCTGGCGGAAACCATAGGGGAGGACATCGAACGGATTAGCGCAGATTACCTGAAAGAACGAAACCTCAAAGGGCTGAAAATAGTCACCGCCTCCACTCCAGGTTACGGAGACAGCCATTTCGAAGGGTACTGGTGGACTTTAACAAGAATAGTAGTCACCCTCGCCGTCAAGACAGAAAAGCACACCAAAATCAATGTCATCATGCCCAATATCAGCCCGGCGGACATCCGTGAAATCAAACGCTTGCTTAACTTGATGCAGGTCGATTATACCCTGGTCCCCGATTTCTCGGACACCCTGGACCGGCCATTTTCCAGACCCTATAAGAAGATTCCAGACGGCGGCACCCTACTTGAGGACATATCCCGCATGGCAGGCGCCCCAGCTACAATTCAGTTCGGGCTTACAGTGGAAGAGCGCTTTTCCCCAGGCAAATACCTGGAAAAAGAATTTGGGGTGCCCTTATACAATTTGCCAATACCCATGGGCATCGAATATACAGACGCTTTTATCAACGCCCTTCTGGAAATCACCGGGCAGGCCATGCCGAAAAGCCTGGAGCTGGAACGGGGTCGGCTGCTGGACTGTATGGTTGACTCCCATAAATACAACTTTGCCGGCAGAAGTGTAATTTTCGGCGAACCGGAAACAGTGTTTGCCGTGACCAAAACCTGCTTGGAAAATGGTTGCTTTCCTGTGCTGGTAGCTACCGGAAGCAAGAGCTCCAAGCTGTTCGAACTGCTAGAGCCGGACCTCCTGCAATTAACCGACCCTGTTGAATGCTTGTCCCATGCCGATTTCAACGTAATCCGGGCCAGAAGCCATGCAGCCAATATTGCAATCGGTCATTCCGACGGACGCTATCTTACCGAAAAGGAAGGTATTCCCTTGGTGCGGATAGGCTTTCCTATTCACGATCGGGTAGGAGGCCAGCGCCTGTTGTCAGTCGGATATACAGGTACCACAATGTTCCTAGACCGAATAACCAACACCCTGCTGGAAAACAAGCTTCAGAAGTACCGGAAATCCATGTTTGACCAATTTTATCCGGGCAATCCCCGGAACGTCGAAGCTAATTAAGGGATGTTGAGGTGAAGAAAATGAATTGCGGAGGATGTGTAACAACACACGAAATTCCACCTGAGCTCAGGGAAAAAACAGAACAGCATCCCTGTTACTCTTTCGCTGCCCATCACACCCATGCCAGGATGCACCTGCCTGTAGCCCCCAAGTGCAACATCGGCTGCAATTATTGTAATAGGAAGTTCGATTGCGTAAACGAAAGCAGACCAGGTGTAACCAGTGAAGTTTTGACGCCGGAATTGGCACTGCATAAATTTAAATTGGTCAAAGAAAAAATACAAAATCTAAGTGTGGTGGGAATAGCGGGCCCTGGAGACGCCCTGGCAAACTGGGATCATACCAGCCAGACCCTTAAGCTGATCCGCCAAGCGAACTCAGAAGTAACCTTTTGTCTATCTACCAACGGCCTGCTGCTGCCTCAGTATGCTCAGGAGATTGTTGAATTTGGCATCAGACACGTTACTGTAACAGTGAATTGTCTGGAACCGCAAATCGGAGCGAAAATCTATAAATTTGTTAATTATAACGGAAAAAGATTCACAGGAGCTGAGGGAGCCTTTGTTTTGCTCGGGAATCAGCTGTCCGGAATAGAATACCTGGCTCAACAGGGAGTTCTGGTTAAAGTCAATATTGTGATGATCAAAGGAGTGAATGACTGGCACATCCCCCAAGTCGTTAAGAAAGTAAAACAGTTGGGGGCCTTTATCACCAATATCATGCCCTTGATCCCCGCTCCTGGCAGCGCCTTTGAAGAGTTTCCCCAGACCAGCAGGAAAGATTTAAACACCATGCGAGAAACTTGCGAGCTTGACCTGCAGCAGATGCATCACTGCAAGCAGTGCAGGGCAGACGCCATAGGGCTGTTAGGAGAAGATCGATCCGCTGAGTTCAGACTTTCTTCCGATTCTACACAACAGATCCCTTCACAACCAAACCATTACAGGATTGCAGTAACCTCAAAATACGGCAGGTTAATCGACCAGCACTTCGGCCATACCACTGTTTTCAATATCTACCAGGGAAACGGCGACAAGTTTGAACTGGTGGAAACCCGCAGCGCAGAAAAATACTGTGCCGGCGTTGAAGAATGCGACGCCGATGAATCCCGAGAGCGAATAATCCATGCTCTAAAGGATTGCGATGCAGTTTTAACCATGCGCATCGGCTACCATGCCAAAGAGAGACTGCTGAAACACGGGGTTTTGAGCGTGGAATCTTGCGACTCTATCGAAAACGGACTCAATTACGCGGTCAGAATTATAAATGAGCACAGCCAAGAAATTGCCTAAAAGAGGTGGGAAGCATGAATAAACCAAAACGTCATATTTTTGTCTGCACGAGTTCCAGGGCCACCGGCCAGCAAAAAGGGTTCTGCCATTCCAAGTCAGGAGTAGACCTGATGACGGCTTTCATTGAGGAAATTGAGGAAAGAGAACTCTCTGACGAGGTCATGGTAAGCAACACAGGCTGCCTGGGCCTATGTGAAAAAGGTCCAATTGTGATTGTCTATCCGGATAATGTTTGGTACGGTGGAGTTACCTCCGGTGATGTGGCAGAGATCATGGACGAACACATTGAAGGCAGCAGTATTATCAAGCGACTGAAACTGTAAAGTTGTAAAACTTTTTAGCTTTTCTAACTGCCGAAAGGGGGGTTCACCTTGCCAAGGGAAATCGCCATATTTAGCGATGAAAACAGGGAAACTGCTTCTGTATATGACCCAGGTACGATTACTGTTTATCAAAAAGCACAGGGTTCTTGGGAGATATCACGCCAACAAGCATTTTGTCTTGATAAGGGTTTAGGTATTAAAGGCTTGCGCAAAAGCATGCTGGAAGCGCTAAAATTCCTGGCGGACTGTAAGATATTTATAGGTCGTTCGGTGGTTGGGATTCCTTACTTTGAATTCGAAAAAGCAGGGTGCAGCGTGTGGGAGTTTGAAGGGAATTCGCAGGAATTACTGGATTATGTCTGGGAGCAGGAATTCGAGACCCAAAAGCGGGAAAACAACCCTAGCACACCAGTAATCCCGCTGCCCATAGAGACTTCACCCGGTTTTTATCGAATTTCACTCAAGGAAATCCAAAAGGCCAACACGGAAATCACCTCTAAACAGGCGCTGCTTCCCTTCCTGCGCAAAGCAGCCTTTGATAACCTCGAAGTCCTCTGCACCCACGTTCCCCCCTGGCTGGAGGCCGAGTTAATCATCGGAAATCTCAGCGGAGAAACTACCAAAATCGGCCGGGATGAAGTCAAGGTTTCTATTAGAAAACAAAGTCGCAGTTTGGGCTAACCCAAACTGCGACTTTGTACTACCTCAGGAAAGTATATACTCGGCAACATTAGCCGAGTATATCGATCACGGGCACTGAAATGCGCATTTCTTGTTATCCTGCCAGCTTACCCTCGGCCATTTTTACCGAATAGAGCTTGGATACTCCGGTTTCCTCCATAGTAACCCCGTATAGAACGTCCGCAGCCTCCATGGTTCCTTTGCGATGCGAGATGACTACAAACTGATTCAAGCTTACCAGTTCCTTCAGATAGGCGGCGAATCTGTTTACATTGGCCTCGTCTAAGGCCGCCTCAATCTCATCCAGTACGCAAAAAGGACTGGGCTTTACCTTTAGCATGGCAAATAAGAGTGCTATGGCAGTCAAGGCCTTTTCTCCACCGGAAAGCAAGGAGAGCTGCTGCAGCTTTTTCCCGGGAGGTTGTGCGATGATGTCCACTCCCGTTTCCAGCAGATTCTGCGAATCAGTCAATTGGAGTTCTGCCCTGCCCCCGCCAAAGAGTTCCTCAAACACCAGGGCAAAGTTCTGTTTAATCTGGTCAAATGCTGTCTCGAACCGTTCTACCATGATTCTGTCCATTTCGGCGATTACATTAAACAGCGAGGTTTTAGCCTGGAGAAGATCCTGCTGTTGAGTGGTAAGAAAATCAAAGCGTTCATGAACCTGTTCAAACTCTTCAACCGCTCCCACGTTGACCGGGCCAAGCCCGGCAACCTCTGCCTTGCTTCTATTAATGCGAATGGCCGCTTCCCTCCGGTTAGAGATCGGCCTGCTTCGCTCCCTGGCTTGTTCCAGCTCAAGACCTAAATCCTGCTGCAGCCGATTATAGGCATTGACGATTTCAGTATCAAATCGAGCCTCACGTACCTGGTCCAGGTGCAGCTGCTCTCCCTGTTCCTGCACTAGGCGGCGCAAATTCTTTTCTTCAAGTTCCTTGACTGAAAGCTCAGTCTGGGTTGTCTGGCGCTCCTCACGCAGAGCCAGAAGCTTTGCCTGGGAGTCCCTCTCTCTTTCCACCAGCCGAGCAATGCTTTCCCGCACCCTGATTACCTCAAGCTGAACTGATTCCTGTTTACCATCCAACTGTTGACTTTCCCTGTTCTTGTCGTTTAGAGCTTGGGTAAGTTCAGCTTTTTGCTGGTAGTAACGTTCCAAAGCTGTTTGAAGACTCTTTTCCTCCTGTTCCAGGGCAGCTATTCTCACTCTGAGTTCGGTGATCCTGGACTGGAGTTGCCCACGAGCCGAACCCCAGTCCTTTATATTTTCCTGAGCCTGAGCAATTTCATCATTTAAGGCATCAAATTCCGCCTGACTAGTATCCCTTGCCCGTTCAAGTTCTGCACGACGGGCGCTGGTATGATCTAGCTCCAGGGAAATCTGGCTATTCTCGAGTTCAACTTCTTCAATCTGGCGTATTATCCGTTCCACTTCCTGCCCAAAGCCCGCCCGCCTCGCCTCCAAGGAAGCCAGGATCAGCTCCAGATCTTTAATACTGGCCTCTGTTTGAACTTGAGCCTGCTGTAGTTCAGCAAGTTTTATATCCGTTCGGGAGTCCCGCCTCATATATTCATCCAGTTTACTGAGACAGTTTTTCTCTTCCTCGTCCAACTGGGAGATTTCCCTGTTCCTACCCAAAATACTGGAACCTTTTTGCTGCAGACTGCCCCCTGTCATTGACCCTCCAGGATTAAGGAAGTCCCCTTCCAAGGTAATAATGCGCAGCTTATAACGGCCCAGCCTGGCCACCTTTGTGGCCAAGTCCAGTGTTTCCACCACCAAAATTCGCCCCAATAGATATTCTACGGCTGGAGCATATTGAGCTTCGAATTCAACCAGGTCAGCGGCCACTCCCAATACCCCGGCTGCCTGTAAAACCTGGCGATCAAAATTCCGTTCCCCAGGCTGCAGAGCATCCAGAGGCAAAAATGTAGCCCTTCCGAAATTACTTGCCTTCAGATACGAAATAGCCTGCTTAGCGCTTTCCTCACTCGTCGTAATCAGGTTCTGTAAGCTGCCCCCGAGGGCCACTTCTATCGCTGTTTCGAATCTGGCTGGAACCTTTAGCAGATCAGCCACCACGCCGCAAACACCCTGAAGTCTGCCCCTGCCTGAAGCCCGCAGCACCTCTTTTACTCCGCGCTTATACCCTTCTAAGTCCCGCTGCAGGTCGCTAAGAATCTTTAACCGGGAACTAATCGCCTGATAATGATTCTGCAAAGCCGCTGTTTCAGTACCCTCACTCTGCCTCTGAGCCAAGGTCTTTTCCAGTTCGGCCTTTCCGTCTTTAAGCTCCGACACCAGACCGTTTACTCGATTCCGGCTTGTTTCCAATTCTTTAAGTACATCCTGCAGCTGAGCTTTAGACCCCGCCAGTTCCTTGTTCCTAGCTTCCAGAGCGGTAACAAGCGCCTGTTGGCGCAAGCGCCGATTCTCCTCCTGCTGGTTAACCGTAGCAAGATCGTTGTTATGCTTTGCAGTTTGGGACAGAACCTGGAAAACATCAGCCTTTAACTCCTCGATGTTTCCCTCTGCATTGCCGAGTTCCCGGCTTTGTTCGGACAGACACTCTTCCTCAGTTCGAAGGCACTGCTCCTGCTCGATCCTGGTTTGCCTTAAAAGGAGCAGTTTGGTCTCCTCTGCGCCGTGTTCAGTCTGTAGTGAGCCTAACTTGCCCCTTAGGTCCTGCATCTCAGACTCAAGCCGGGTTTGCTGTGCCTGTAGAGAACCGGTTCTTTCTGCGCAAAGCTTCACTTCAGACTCTGCCTCCTGAATTTGGCTGGACAGCTCATGGCAGTTATTTTGTGCCTGAAAAGTTCTTTCGTCCAAGCCCTGGAGGGCGAGTTTAAGTTCCGCAGTTTGCGCGTCAAGAACCCCAAGACCGGTCTCTGCTTGCAAAATTGTATCCTGCAGGTCTCCAATCTGTGTGCGACAGAGAGCAAGCTTTGAGCCAAGGTCTTCTATATCATGAACAGCTAAATTCAGCTCAAGTTCCTCCAGCTCTTCCTTTAGCCCCAAGTAGAGCTTGGCCTTTTTCGCCTGGTCGCGCAGGGGATCAAGCCTGCCTTCGAGTTCCGATATAATGTCTGCAAGCCGCACCAGATTTTGTTCAGTCTCTTCCAGCTTGCGCGAGGCTTCACGTTTACGGTTGCGATATTTGGTAATTCCCGCAACCTCTTCGATCATTCCCCTCCGCTCCTCTGGCTTGGAACTAAGTATTTCTTCCACTCGGCCCTGTCCGATAATCGAGAAGCCTTCCCGGCCGATTCCCGTATCCATAAACAATTCCTGAATGTCCTTCAAACGGCAGGCATTCTTATTAATCAAGTATTCACTGTCCCCGCTGCGATACACCCTGCGTGTCACTGTGATTTCACCGTAGTCCAGAGGAAAAATCCCGGTGCAATTATCCAGGGTAAGAGACACTTCCGCCATTCCCACCTGGCGACGCTTGGCGCTGCCCGCAAAAATGACATCCTCCATTTTAGCTCCCCGCAGGGATTTCGCACTTTGTTCCCCGATCACCCAGCGTATGGCATCAGAAATATTGCTCTTGCCGGATCCATTAGGCCCGACAACAACGCTTAACCCCTGGCGGAAATCAAGGGTGACTTTTTCAGCAAAGGATTTAAAGCCGTGGATCTCAAGCCGTTTCAAGTACAATGTAATTCCTCCAGTTGCGCACGAAAAAAGAAAATCCCACTCTTAGTTCGCCACCGAGCGGGAAAATCCTGTATTGTTTTTCTTATTTGGTAGTAACCCGAAATACTCCCCTGCCGAGAGCTGGATCAGGGCAAACTTCAACTTCTCCAAACCCGTATTTTTCCTTGAGTTTAGCCACGTTAGAATTTTTATCCCCCCGCACAACGGGTATATCACGAGGATTACAACAGATAAGCAAGGGATCCCCTACTCCCCTCAGCTGCATTTCGATTTTTTCCAGGGCTAAATAGGAGTCCACTAAAGCCCGAAAGGCTGGGTGATATGGGCCTGCTAAAACCTGCTTTTCCAATTCCGGCGATGCATGCAGGCCCATCCTGATAATTGGGATTCCAGCCGCAGCAAAGAGCTTGCTTATCTCCGCACACCAGTCCACCGCTTCATCCAGGTTTAAAGCACGGTATTTGCCTTTCTGCCATAGGCTGGCTAAAGCTGTATTTGCAAGGACCACTGTCGGGTAAACCCGAACAAAATCCGGCTCCAGAGTAATTACCCGCTGAACGGTAGCAAGGGTTTTCGTCTTACTGTCACCGGGTAGCCCCGGCATTAATTGGATGCCAACAACAAAGCCCTTCCCGCGCAGAGTGTTAACGGCGTCTTCTACCACTTGCGTCCCATAGGCACGCCCAGCCTGCTGCAGAACGTCAGCCTGCATGGACTGAACTCCCAGTTCCACTGTCTTAACCCCTAAAGCTGAAATCAGGTCCAGAGCTTCAGCTGCAATACAGGCGGGGTGAGTGGAAACTCTAATGGAATCTACCCGGCCATCGCTCAGAAAAGGCGCTGCCGCCAATAGCAGTTCCTGCTGCAGGGTCAGGTCCAGAGCAGTAAAAGTCCCCCCATAGAAAGCCACCTCAACAGGGTGGACTCCAGGGGGGATCTTGGTTAAAGCTTCCGCGATTTCTCCACTAACGTCACTCGCAGCAACCCTGGCAGAGATCGCTGTCTGATTACAGTATACACAGCGGTAAGGGCAGCCCCAATGAGGCAGAAAGATGGGTATGATCTGACTGCGGGCAGCCACTAGTGCTTATCTCCCTTCAACTGGGACAGAGCAATTTGAGCAGCGGCCTGTTCAGCCTCCTTTTTTGTCCGCCCTTCCCCTTGCGCCAGCATTTTACCATTTAGAAAAACTCCTGCCACAAAGCGTTTATCATGATCTGGACCGGATTCGGCTAAAATGTTATAGCCGACCTGTCCTTCCTTCTTCTGAACCTTCTCCTGCAGCAGAGTCTTGTAATCCCCGTAATTGCCGTGGGCCACCTCTTCAATGTCCGGTCCAAGCTGAGAAATGACAAATTCCTGCGTAGGAGCCAGACCCTGGTCCAGGTAAACAGCCCCGATTACGGACTCCAGAGCATCCGCCAGGATTGACGGGCGCTCCCTCCCCCCGGAAAGTTCCTCTCCTTTTCCCAACAGCAGGTACTCCCCCAAACCAAAACTCCTTGCCCGTTTAGCAAGGGTGTGCTCATTTACCACAGCAGCCCTCATTTTGGTCAGTTCTCCCTCTGGCTTACCCGGAAAAGAGTGATAGAGAAATTCACCTACAATAAAATCCAGAATGGCGTCACCCAGGAATTCCAGTCTCTGGTTGTGTTCATTAGCCTTGTTCGGATTTTCGAAGGAATAGGAAGGGTGAGTTAAGGCAATGTCCAAGTTATTGCCAGAACAGGTCTGCAGATGCAGACGAGAGGTTAATTCATTTAGCTTTTTTCTGCGTGGTTCATCCACCTCAACCAAACTCCCTTCCTATTGATATTTTTTCAGAATCACGCTCGCATTATGCCCCCCGAAGCCCAAGGAATTAGACATCGCAGCCTGGACTGGCATTCTGCGGGCTTCGTTAGGAACATAGTCAAGGTCGCACTCCGGGTCAGGATTTTCCAGATTGATCGTAGGTGGTACCACACTATCCTCGATGGCCATAGCACAGACAATCAGCTCAAGCGCTCCAGACGCGCCCATCAGGTGACCTGTCATCGACTTGGTGGAACTTACCGCCAAATTTTTTGCCTCTGAACCAAAGACAGTCTTGATGGCAACTGTTTCATTAAGGTCATTAGCACCCGTAGAAGTACCATGGGCATTGATATAGCTTACGTCAGCTGGACTCAGCCCGGAATCTTTGAGAGCAATTTCCATAGCCTTGGCCGCACCCGTTCCCCCTGGAGCCGGTGCTGTAATATGGTATGCATCACAAGTGGAACCATACCCCACTACCTCTGCGTAAATATGGGCATTGCGGGCCAGTGCGTGGTCCAGAGTTTCGATCACTAGGACACCTGCACCTTCACCCATGACAAAACCGTCCCTTTCCTTGTCAAAAGGCCGGCTGGCCCGGGCAGGTTCGTCATTACGCCTTGACATTGCCCCCATTGAACAAAATCCCGCAAAAGCCAAGGGAGTGAGCGGAGCCTCTGTACCCCCTGCCAGGATAATATCTGCCTCTCCGAGCTTGAGCATCCGAAAAGCTTCCCCTACTGCGTTAGTTGATGAAGCACAGGCTGTAACCACCGTATTGCTCGGTCCCCTAAGTCCGAAAGTAATGGAAATATGACCTGCAGCCATATTGCTAATCAGCATAGGCACAAACAAAGGACTAACTCGTCCCGGGCCCCGGCTGATGAGAACTTCCTTCTGTTCTTCAAAGGTAATCACCCCGCCGATCCCGCATCCCAAAACCACGCCCGTCCGGTCCAGGTCTTCGTTTTCCAGGTTCAGGTCTGCGTCTTCCACTGCCATTTTCGCAGCAGCCACTGCGAACTGAGCAAAGCGATCCATCCGCCTGGCTTCTTTTTTCTCCATATAGGCAACCGGGTCAAAATCGTTTATTTCCCCGGCCACTTTGGTTGGCATATCTGAAACATCGAAACGGGTAACCGGCCCAATGCCTGATTTGCCCTGAATCAAGTTCTGCCAAAAAACATCTTTTCCAGTCCCGACCGGAGAAACCACCCCCAGGCCGGTAATGACTACGCGCTTGGTCATATCACACCTCATTGCTAACTGATTTTATCGACCTCTCGCAGCAAGTTCTCGAAAATCTTCCTTACTGGCAGTATTTCTCGGATTTTCCTCACTCGTTCGCCGGAAAATACCAGGCCGTTATATAAATCGCCCTGTTGGGCATAACACAATGCCCGCATTATACAGAAGTTGCGTTTACAATGCTTTAGGCAGCCATCACAAGAGCTGGGACGCAAATCCTCACCAGCCATTAGTCTGTCTGTAAACTGATTTTGTACACCGCGACCCGGAAGTCCAACCGGGCTTTCCACCAGAACAATATCCTTGTCCTCAGCGTTAACCAAATGTTCCTTAAAAGCCATTGAAGCGCTGCATTCGTCACTTGCGGCAAACCTTGTGCCCATTTGCACACCGTCCGCACCAAGCTTCATCACTTCAGCCAGATCCTGGCCGTCAATAACCCCGCCAGCTCCGATGACAGGAATTTTTACTGCTTTTTTTACCTGTGGCACAATTTCTCGCATGGACTGCAGCGTCCCAAGGTGCCCGCCGGCTTCCTTGCCTTCAACTATTACCGCTGCAGCTCCCAGTTTTTCGGACAGGTGGGCAAGTTTCGCGGTGGACACGATAGGCACCACCGGAATTCCGGACTCTTTGCCCCAAGTAAACATATCCCTGGAAAAGCCCGCTCCGGAAACTATCAGGTCAATTTTTTCCTCGATAGCAGCCTTGACTAAATCCGCGAATTCCCGAACAGCGAACATAACGTTAACCCCGATTATGCCCTTGGTCAATTCCCGTGCTTTTCTAATTTCGGTCTTTAATTCTTCAACGGACAGGCCCGTTCCGGCGATGATGCCGATTCCACCCTCGCTGGCAACCGCTGCAGCAAGTGGCGCCATAGAGACGCGGATCGCCATTCCGCCCTGGATAATCGGGATCTTTGCCACTAAATTGCCAATGCGCAATTCAGGTAATTTCAACATGTGTCGCCTCCGTACCTATAAAGCACTTCAATATATATCAACAAGGCATGAACCTTGACCTTTAAAAATCATTAGTGGATTAAAGAAAGGTCCCGCAGTCAATACTACGGGACTTTCGGTTGTCCTTACTGATTCTCTTTGATGTAGTCCACTGCAGAGCCCACGGTCCTGATTTTCTCCGCATCCTCATCCGGGATGTCCAAGTCAAATTCTTCTTCTAGTGCCATAATCAGCTCAACAATATCAAGAGAATCGGCATTCAACTCCTCGAAGGAGGTCCCCAGATTCACCTCATCCTCTTCAACACCAAGTTGATCGACGATGATACTCTTTACCTTCTCGAAAATAGACATATAAGCCGTTCACCTCCTTCCACAGAGAAAACTGTCACTTGGCTAGGCCATTACCATCCCGCCATCGACATTTATTGTTTGACCTGTAATGTAATTAGCCCCGTCAGAGACTAAAAAAGCAACCAAGCTCGCTACGTCTTCCGGCAACCCCATCCGTCCCAAGGGTATTCCCGCCATCATTTGGGCCCGAAGGTCCTCCCCAAGCTTCGCCGTCATATCTGTATCAATCAACCCAGGTGCCACAGCATTAACCGTAATACCGCGAGAACCCAACTCCTTGGCCATTGACTTTGTAAAACCGATTATCCCAGCTTTAGCTGCGGCATAGTTAGCCTGTCCGGCATTTCCGGTTAACCCTACAACTGAAGCCAGATTTATGATTCTGCCAAACCGCTGTTTCATCATTGGCTTGGCCACAGCCTTGGTAGTAAGGAATACACCTTTAAGATTGGTATTTAAGACGGAATCCCAGTCATCCTCTTTCATCCGCAAAAGCAGAGTATCCCTGGTAATCCCCGCGTTGTTCACCAAAATGTCAATCCTGCCGAAAGCCTCGAGAGCCCCGTCTATAAGTCTTGCCACATCTACAGCATTACTAACATCCGCTTGAATAGCTACTGCCTGGCCGCCCTGAGCGCCAATCTCATCCACCACTTCAGCAGCCTTGTCAGCGCTCCCGGCATAGTTTACCACAACTTTTGCCCCTGCGCCAGCTAAAGCAAAAGCTACCGCCCTGCCTAGACCGCGCGAGGCTCCGGTCACAATGGCTACTTTTTCCTCCAGCATCATTTTATCTACTCTCCTTTAAATATGCAAGCGACTTTTCCAGCGAAGGACCATCCTCCACATTGGCTAATCCTACTCCCGGCGCAATTTTCTTGATTAGTCCGGTCAATACCTTTCCCGGCCCTACCTCAATAAACACACCGGCGCCGTCACGCTGAAGAGTTCGCACACATTCTTCCCATCGAACGGAAGAGCTGACCTGTCGGATCAGGCTGGAGGCAACATCTTCCCTAGTGTGAACATAATCTCCGTTAATATTCGCCGCTAAGGGCAGCTTAGGGACCTTAAATTCAACCCCCGCCAATACCGTGCCGAGCCCATCTGCTGCCGGCTGCATGAGACTGGAATGAAAAGGACCGCTTACAGGCAGTAACACTGCACGTTTGGCGCCTGCCTCTTTACAATAAGCCATGGCAGCCTCAACCGCAGGGGCTTGACCAGAGATTACCACCTGTCCAGGGCTGTTGTAGTTCGCTACTTCTACTACACCGTTTTCAAGTGCCCTGTGGCAAGCTTCCTCAATCAATTCCCTTTCCAGTCCAAGGATTGCCGCCATAGCTCCACCGGACGGAACGGCCTCCTGCATCAGCCTTCCTCTTTCCCTTACCAGCATTAGCGCATCTGAAAAGGTAAAAGTACCCGCTGCAACATGGGCGCTGTATTCACCCAGACTGTGGCCCGCCACAAAGTCAGGTTTAACACCGTGGGATTCCAGAATCCGCAGACAAGCCACACTGGCAGTCAGGATTGCGGGTTGCGTAACGGAGGTTTGCTTCAGTCCTTCCTCCGGCCCATTAAGAATGATATCTACAAAGCCCTGTCCGAGAACAGCAGCAGCCTGTTCATAAACTTTTGCACCCTCAGCAAAACCCTCTATCAGATCACGACCCATACCCACATACTGGGAGCCTTGTCCGGGAAATACAAATGCCAGCTTGGTCATCTGTCATGCTCCTTTTATCTATAATCTGACCCGCTTATGTATTTCATCCAAAACTGCGCGTCCCCCCTGAATTATATCCTGGATTATTGCCGCAGCCGGTTCTTCGCGGCTGACCCAACCAGCAATCTGTCCGGACATGACCGAACCCTGCTGCACATCCCCGTCTACCATTGCCAGCTTCAACCTACCAGTCCCAAACTCCTCCAATTCCTCGACAGGCGCTCCGCTTTTTTCCTTCTTCTCAAATTCCCTAGTAAACTTATTTTCCAGACAGCGCACAGGATGTCCGGTAGAGCGACCGGTCACCACCGTATCGCGGTCCTTTGCCTTAATTATGGCCTGCTTGATGTTGGGTGATACTGTACATTCTGCTGCACACATAAAACGAGTACCCATTTGAACCCCAACAGCTCCCAAGGCCAGCGCAGCCACCAATCCTCGGCCATCTGCTATCCCGCCTGCGGCGACTACAGGAATGTCAACGGCATCAACAATCTGTGGGACCAAAGGCATAGTGCACAGTTCCCCTATATGACCCCCAGACTCCCCGCCTTCCGCGATCAGAGCGTCAACTCCCTGCTTCTCCAGACGTTTTGCCAGGGCCACTGATGCCACTACCGGAATTATTTTCGTCCCTGCAAGTTTCATGGCTGCTACATATTTGCCTGGATTGCCCGCCCCGGTGGTGATTAGCGGCACCCTCTCCTCGGCAATAATCTCCATCACCTTGTCCACAAAGGGGGACATAAGCATTATGTTTACCCCAAAGGGCTTATTTGTCAAAGCTTTTACTTTGCGGATTTCTGCCAACACCCAGTCATCAGGAGCAAAGCCCGCTCCTATAATTCCCAGGCCCCCAGCCTCGGAAACCGCAGCCGCCAGTTCCCCGGTTGCTGTCCAGGCCATGCCTCCCTGCAGAATAGGATATTCAATCCCAAGCAAATCACAAAGTACGGTTCTAAACATTACTTTCCCCCTCAGTTCTTGCACCATTTCATGGTACAGGCACTATAAGTCAGGCCCGCTCCAAAGCCCACCATTACAACAGTATCACCGTTTTTAATTCTACCATCCTTAGTTGCCTCATCCAAAGCAACCGGAATCGAAGCCGAAGACATGTTACCATAGCGCTCAAGATTAATTATAACCTTACTTGGGTCAATTCCCAAGCGTTTTACTGAAGCATCTATGATCCGTATATTAGCCTGATGCGGCACCAAAACATCAATGTCAGCCGTAGTAAGGCCAGCCTGTTCCAAAGATTGAACTGCTGTTTCCCCCATGGTGCGCACTGCAAACTTGAACACGTCATTTCCCGCCATTTTGATATAATGCATGCGATCTCTGACGGTCTGCTCAGAAGTTGGGAAGGCTGAACCCCCCCCTGGAAGTTTCAACAGGTCTCCCCCATCCCCTTGCGAGCCAAGGACCGTGGACAAAATTCCCTTTCCGTCTTCTACAGGCCGCAGCACCACGGCCCCCGCTCCGTCCCCGAAGAGAATACAGGTCCCTCTGTCAGTCCAGTCCACCAGTTTTGACAGGGTGTCTGCTCCAATCACCAATACATTACTATACATGCCCGTGGCTATGAATTGACTGCCAACAGACAAGGCATACATAAATCCAGTGCACCCGGCTTCCAGGTCAAAGGCCCCTGCCTTGTTCGCCCCTAATCCAGCCTGGATCAAGCAGGCTGTGGCCGGGAAAATGAAGTCAGGAGTGACCGTGGCCACGATGATCAAATCTAGGTCTCCTGCCTTTACCCTGGCATCCTCAAGCGCCCTCTTTGCTGCCACAAGGCAAAGCTCAGACACGGGCACACCTTCTCCTGCCTGTCTCCTTTCCTTAATTCCGGTACGGG
>Ga0255338_1003549_pt1 | contig 18396 bp, 15 predicted proteins | sample MeOH1_35cm_T4_19_FD_203715 | JGI IMG/M metagenome (GOLD analysis project Ga0255338, IMG submission 203715) | Sandy soil microbial communities from University of British Columbia, Vancouver, Canada - MeOH1_35cm_T4_195 | ecosystem: Engineered > Artificial ecosystem > Sand microcosm > Unclassified ...
TCGCCGAACTGCTCCAGGAAGCCCAGGGAGTAGCAGCGGAAGAAGACGAAGATGGGCAGAAATGCCACGGAGCTGAGGTAGGGCAGGATCGCCACACAGCAGGTGAGGCAGCAGCCAGCCAGGATCAGGAGGATCGCGGGGATCCAGAGCAGGCAGGTCATCAGGTAGAACCCCACGAACCGCCAGAGGTTTCCGGGCAGGAGTTCATGGCGCAGCATGGCCCAGGCTTCCGAGGTGCCCAGGTTCCGGTGGTACATGATGGGCACCACGAAATCACGTAGCAGCAGGCCGATGACCGCGACGGACAGGAGCCCCAGGAACAGGAGGCCCCCGGCGGTGATCGTCCCGGTGAGGGCGGAGGTCCCGAAATGGCGGGCATGGATGTCGGGCAGGGCGATGAGGACGCCGAGTCCGCCACAGACGATGAGGAGGGCCAGCGAGGCGAGGAGGAGCAGCAGCCGGAAGCGGAAGAGGCGGTTCCCCAGGCTCTCGAGGCGGGTCCAGGGTTCCACGATCTCCGCCCGGTCCCGGGCCACGCCATCCAGGAACATGAAGGCGCCCCGGCTGCCCAGCCACTGGAACAGCACCGCCAGGGCCAGGATCAGGATGAAGAACACCACGCCCAGGGCGATCACCAGGGGGAGGTGGGTGGAGATCCAGCCGGTCACGGGGCTGAAGTCCGGCGCGCCACGATGATTCGAGCCGCTGAACGGATTGCCGGGATTGAAGGAGCCACCGCCTCCTAGCTGGGCGAGAAACGCGCTGAAGCCCAGCACGAACCACTTCCGGGCGCTGAAGGGCTCGAAGAGGATGCGCCGGGCATGGGCCAGGGCGGGCTGGATGGGGTCGATGATGGAGATCATGGTGCCCCATCATTCCACAACCGGGATTGGGCATAGAATCGCCCATCGCCCTCTCGCACCCGAAACGAGAGCGCATTCGCCCCGGAGGAACCATGTTCGAATCCGCGGAGCTCGGCCACAGGATCGACAAGGAGGTGTGGGACCGGGAGGTTCCAGCCCTTCGAGAGGCCCTTCTGGATGCTCAGTTCGACCTCAGTACTGCGAAGTTCCCCGTGGTCATCCTGGTGGCGGGCGTGGACGGGGCCGGCAAGAGCGAGACCGTGAACACGCTCAACGAGTGGATGGATCCACGCCACATCCAGACCCACGGCCTGGCCGAGCCTTCGGATGAGGAGCGCGAGCGCCCCTACATGTGGCGCTACTGGCGCCTGCTGCCACCCAAGGGAAAGATCGGGATCTTCGACGGATCCTGGTACACCTGGCCCATCCTGGAGCGGGCCTGCGGGCGCATCAAGACTTCGGAGCTCGACCAGGACATGGCCCGGGTGGCCCGCTTTGAGCAGATGCTCATCCACGAGGGCGCCCTGGTGCTGAAGTTCTGGATGCACCTTGGCAAGGACGTCCAGAAGAAGCGGCTGAAGAGCCTGGAGAAGGATCCCAAGACCCGCTGGCGGGTGACGCCCCGGGACTGGAAGCATTTCGAGATGTACGACACCTTCCGGCAGGTATCCGAGCGGGCCCTGCGCTCCACCAGTACTGCCGACGCTCCCTGGATCGTGGTGGAGGCCACGGATCCCCACTACCAGCGCCTGACCGTGGGCAAGATCCTGTTGGAGCGCCTGCGGGCCCGCCTGGACCATCCGGCTCCGGTGGTGCCCGCGCTGCCCCTGCATCCGCCGCCACCTTCCCTGGACGGCGTGGACATCCTCAAGGCCCTGGACCTCTCGAAACGGATGGACAAGAAGGACTACGAAGAGGAGCTGCTCACCCTCCAGGGAAAGCTGAACCTGCTGACCCGGCACCGGAACTTCCGGAAGCACTCGGTGGTGATGGCCTTCGAGGGCGTGGATGCGGCGGGAAAGGGTGGGAGCATCCGCCGCATCACGCAGGCCCTGGATGCCCGCCGGTACCACATCCATCCCATCGCGGCACCCACCGAAGAGGAGCGGGCCCAGCCCTACCTTTGGCGTTTCTGGCGATCCCTGCCCCGCCCGGGCATGGTGGCCATCTTCGACCGCAGCTGGTACGGCCGAGTGCTGGTGGAGCGGGTGGAGGGTTTCTGCTCCGAGGCCGACTGGCAGCGCGCCTACAGCGAGATCAACGACTTCGAGGACCAGCTCGTGCGCAGCCGGACGATCCTCCTCAAGTTCTGGCTGTCCATCAGCCAGGAAGAGCAATTGCGCCGCTTCAAGGAGCGCGAGGTCACGCCCTTCAAGCGGTTCAAGCTCGGCGAGGAGGACTGGCGCAACCGGGAGAAATGGCCCTCCTACGAGGCCGCCATCTGCGACATGCTCGACCGCACCAGCACTGAGATTGCCCCCTGGACCCTTGTCGAGAGCGAAGACAAGTACTACGGGCGGATCAAGATCCTCAGGACCCTCGTGCAGCGGCTGGAGGAGGAGCTGTAGGGGAGCTGTCAGCTCTCAGCTGTCGGCTTTCACTGATAGCTGACAGCTGAGAGCCGACAGCTGAGAGCCAACAGCCAGCATTCACACCGCCCGCTCCTTGCCGAACACGCGGTCCAGAACCAGGCCCGCGGTCTCTTCGATGCTGCGGCCGGTGACATCGAGGATGGGCCAGCGGCGGTGCTGCTTGAAGATTTCGTCGGCGTAGACGAGTTCATCGAGGATGTGGGCCAGGTCGCTGTAGTTGTCAGCGCTGCCTGCGGCACCCAGGCGCTTCAGGCGGTAGGCGCGGATCTCCTGGAGGCGGTCCGGCTGGATGGTGAGGCCCACGATGCGGCCCTGGGGGATGGTATCGAGCTCGGAAGGCAGGGCCACCCCAGGTACCAGGGGCACGTTGAGCACCTTGTAGCCCTCCATGGCGAGGTACATGGAGAGGGGGGTCTTGCTGGTGCGGCTGATGCCGACCAGCACGATGTCCGCGTCGGGCAGGCCGCCCATGTCGATGCCATCGTCGAACTTCAGGGCGAACTCGATGGCTTCGATGCGGCGGAAGTACTTGTCGCCCACCGCGTGAAAGCTGCCGGGGCGCTCTTCCGGGCGCTCCCGCAGGTAGAGGGCCAGGGTGTCGAGCAGGTTGCCGAAGAGGTCCACCTGGGTGAGCCGCAACTCCGCGCAGCGGTCCGCCAGGTAGAACCGCATCTCCCGGGAGACGGTGGTGTGGATGATGACAGCCCGTTTCTCCGCGGCCATCTGGAGCACGCGGTCCATGTCCTCCCTGGACCGGACATTCTGGAACCGCCGCACCAGGGCGGAGCTTTCACCCTTGGAAAACTGGGTCAGCGCCGCCTGGACCATCCGCTGGGCGGTCTCGCCGGATCCTCCCGACACCACGTAGATGGGCTGTCTGTCCATGGGAATGAGCATACCCTGGGGCCATGGAACCGAGCTCCCGTACCATCGCATGGTTGGCGCTGACCCTCCCGGCCGGAGTGGCCATCGGTGGGGTGGCCGTGCTCCTTGCGCGCTGGGCGCGGATGCATCGCCGTGTCAAGGCGGATCCCGAGGCGCTCCTGCTTTCGGCGGTGTCCGGCAGCCTGAGGGAGCGGGGCGAGCTGGCCAACTCCCTGGGCGAACTGCGCACGGTCCATGAGCGGTTGCTGGATGTGCTGCCGACAGGCGTGCTGTGGGTGGACCAGCGCCAGCGCCTGGCGGCCCTGAACCGGCGCGGGTGCGATCTGCTGGGGGTGCGGCGCGGTGTGGTGGGCCTGGAGGCGGCCTTCGTGCTGGAGCCCTTCCCCTGGTTGCGCGAGGCCCTGGGCCGGGAGCCCGGGCCCGCCTGGCGCTGCACTGCCGGAGGGCGCCGGTGGCGGCTCCAGCGGATCGAGGCCCCGGATCGCATCGGCGCGCTGGTGCAATTCGAGGATGTCACCGAAGCGGAAGCCGAGGAGCATCGCCGCCAGCTGCGGGAGCGCTTCGCGGATCTGGGCGAGATGACCGCGGGCGTGGCCCACCAGCTGAAGAACGGCCTGGCGGTGCTCAAGGGCAGGGGGCAGATGCTGAAGCGGGCCGGCCACGGTGAAGCCGCGGAGGCCCTGCTGGAGGAGACCGAGGATCTGGAGCGGCTCGTCCAGCGGTTCCTCCAGTGGGCGAAGCCGCTGGATCCAGTGGCGGAACCGCTCCGCCTCGAGGAGGCGGCCACCCAGGCGGTGGTGGAGCTGAAGCGCCGCCCGGTGAGCCAGGGCCGCCAGCTGGTGGTGGAGGGAGAAGGGGGGGCCACGGGCGACCCGCTGCTGCTCCACCAGGCTGTGGTGAACCTGCTGGAGAACGCCTGCCAGACCACGCCCCTCGGGGGCCGGATCCTGGTGCGGATTGCCGAGGGCCGGATCGACATCCTGGACGACGGCCCCGGGCTGTCGGAGATCACGGCCATCCGCATGCTCCGGCCCTTCGAGAGCGGCCGGCCGGATGGCACGGGCCTGGGCCTTCCGCTGGCCCTGAAATGGCTCAACGCCCAGGGGGCCGATCTGCGCCTGGCACCCCGCCCCGAGGGCGGCACCTGCGCTGAGATCCGCTGGTAACCTGGATGGGATGAGAATCGCCCTGCTCCAGCTCAACGCTCACCTCGGCGATCCCGAGGGGAATGGCCGCAGGGTGGAGGCAGCCTATGCCGAGGCCGTGGCCGCCGGGGCGGAACTGGTCCTGGGGCCGGAACTCGCGATTCCGGGTTATCTCGCCGAGGACCGGCTCTGGGAACAGGGCCTGCGCGTGCGCATCGAGCGCGAATCCCGCCGACTGGCGGCGCTGTCCGGCTCCGTGCCGCTGCTCTTCGGCACCGCGAGTCCGGCGCCCTCGGGGCGCCTCTGGAACGAGCTGTGGTGGTGCGAAGAGGGAGCTCTGCGCCACTGCGCGCACAAGCGCGTGCTCCCCAGCTACGACGTCTTCGACGAACACCGGTACTTCGAGCCGGATCCCTCGCCCCAGCCGCTGGTGGCCTTCCGCGGCCAGCGCATCGGGCTCTCCATCTGCGAGGATCTCTGGGCGGATCCGCAACTGGGGAATGCCCCAGTGGGCTATGGCCTGGATCCCATCGCGGACCTGGCCGCGGCGGGCGCCACGCTGATCCTCAACGGCAGCGCCAGTCCCAGCGGGCTGGGGAGCTACCTGCCGCCGGGCCGCAGCGCCCCCTGGGCCATCCCTTCGAAGGATGCCCAGCGCCGCCGCCTGCTGCCGGGGCTGGCCAAGAAGCACGGCCTCCCCATCGCCTACGCCAGCCGAGTGGGGGCCGAAAGCTGGCTGCTCTTCGACGGCGGGTCTGGCCTAGCGCTTCCGGACGGGCGCTGGCAGGGCTGCAAGCCGTTCCACGAGGGCCTGTACATGGTGGATACCGGCCGGCCCGGCGAAGCCTGGCGCACGGTGGAGGAAGGCTCCTGGTTGCGGACCGCGCTGGTGCTGGGGATCCGCGACAACCTGGCCAAGCAGGGGCTCGAGGCACTGGTGATGGGGCTTTCCGGTGGCATCGACAGCGCCGTGGCGGCAGCTCTCGCGGTGGAGGCCCTCGGCCAGGGACGCGTGCTGGGGGTGGCCCTCCCCACGCGCTTCAGCAGCACGGAGAGCTCGGCCCTCGCGGAACAACAGGCCAGGCACCTTGGCATGTCCTTCCTCAGCCTCGATGCGGACGCGCCCTTCGCCGGGTTCGCCGGGGCTCTGGAGCGGGCCCTGCCGGGGCGCGCCTTCAGCCTCACGGACGAGAACCTGCAAAGCCGCTGCCGGGGCAGTCTGCTCATGGCGTTGACCTCGGAACCGGAAGTCCATCGCCGTCTCGGCACCGGCCGAGTGGCCGTCCTGAACACGGGCAACAAGAGCGAGGCCGCCACCGGCTACTTCACCCTCTACGGCGACGGCATCGGCGCCTTCGCGCCCTTGGGGGATTGCCTCAAGGCCCGGGTCTACGCCGTGGCACGGGAACTGGGGGAGGCCGTGCCCCGCGGCGTGCTGGAGCGTCCCCCTACGGCGGAACTGCGTCCCGGCCAGACGGACGAAGCGAGTCTGCTGCCCTACGCCCAGCTCGACGCCATCCTGGGCGCCGCACTCGAGGCCCAGCGGCCTGAGGAGGGGCTCGCCGATGACCTGGCCCTGCTGCTGGAAGGCAAGGCCCTGGCCCAGGCCCGGGAGGGGCTGCCGCGCATCCTGGGCCTCCTGCGCCGCACTGAGTTCAAGCGGCGCCAGCTCCCCTTCGCCTTCAAGGTGAGCCCCAAGGCCTTCGGGGCAGGGCGGAGGATTCCCCTCACCAGCCTATGAAAACCCGCATTGGCGCGATATCCTGGGCCCTCTGGCCGGTGTGGCGAAATGGCAGACGCGACGGACTCAAAATCCGTTTCCCCCTAAAGGAGTGTCGGTTCGAGTCCGACCACCGGTACCAGCAGGTGGGCCCCGCAGGGGCCCTTTCCGTCGGGTGGGCGGACTCGGAATCGTGGCTGGCGGCCCGGTAGGCGCCACCGAGAAGGCCACTGGATGTGGCCTCCTCGGTGAAGAGCGCCGGGGCCAGCCAGCCACGCGGCGGGGACCGGAGTCCGACCACCGGTACCAGCAGATGGGCCCAGCAGGGGCCCTTTCCGTCGGGTGGGCGGACTCGGAATCGTGGCTGGCGGCCGGGATCTGTCCACCGGTACCGGTGCCCGGGAGGAAGGGCATAATACCTCTTGATCGGTTGATCTCAGAAGCCTACATTCACCTTGAAGTCGTCTGCATGAAGGTCCGCGTGATGGGTCGCACATGGTTGGCGGTCCCGCCTGGATCCCAAGTTTTTAGCCGCGAAAAGGACCCGGGCCATGGATGTCGTTTGGAACACCCGCTACAACACGGGCATCCAGATCATTGACGAACAGCATCAGGAACTATTCGCCGTTGTCGATCGCCTCAGGGCCTCCGTCCAGTCCGGGGCTGATCGCGAAGAAGTCGAGGCGCTCCTGGCCACCCTGGTCCACCACTCTGAGCGCCACTTCGCCACCGAGGAATCCTTCATGGCGCGGTATGGGTACCCGGACCTGACCCAGCACATGTCCGAGCACGCGTCCATGCTCACCAGCCTCCACGAGCTGCTCAGCAAGTTCCAGGAGAGCCCCCACGCCCTGGCCCTGATGGTTCCGACCTTCATGGAAGGCTGGCTGAAGCACCACATCAGCGATGGAGACTTCGGATTCGTGACCTTTCTGAAGGCCAGGAATCTGGCCTGACTCGGATTTCCGTGATGTGACAACCAGGTGATGGTTGTCGAAAATTTCTGGAAACGTCCTGGGTGAAAAAGGCACTTGAGCCGCCCGGTCAAGTTCGGTGATCCTTGGGTTTTCCCTGCCACGGAAGGCCCGATGAAACCGGGACTTTCCATCCATATCGACGGCCAACCTTTCTGGCCTCAGGAGCGACGATGAACCGACGTTGGACCAGCCTTACGCTGACGGCCCTGGCTTGTGCCACGGTCGCCTCGGCCCAGACCTCTTCCACCGCGGGCGCGGTGCGCGGGGCCATCAAGAACAAGAGCGGTGCGGCCGTTGCCAATGCGGCCCTGTCTCTGCGCAACCGTGAGACTGGCTTTGCCCGGAGCGCGACCTCCAACGCCCAGGGCGAGTACCAGATCGGCCTCCTCCCCGTCGGCAGCTACGAGCTCACTGTGGCCGCGCCGGGCATGCGGACGCTCAAGGACGCCAACGTCACCGTCTACCTGGGCCAGGCGACCATCGCCAACTTCAGCCTGGACAGGGCCGAGGCCGAGGCCATGGTCGAAATCGTGGGCGTTTCGGGCGGGGTCGATGCCAAAGAAGTCAACGTCATGACCAGCGTGAACGCTGCGATGATCGAGGCGGTTCCCCTGGTAAGCCGCAATTTCGCCGACGTGGCCAAGCTTTCGCCCGGCGTGATCTCCGGCAGCAACAACCGGCTTGTGGTCGAGGGTGGCCGCCAGATCTTCAATGCCATCCAGATCGATGGGGCGAGCACGAATTCCGCGTTCTTCAACGAGCAGCGCGGCGGCGTCTACACACCCTTCATCTTCGGCGCGGACACGATCAAGGAACTGCAGGTCGTCACCAATGGCTATGACGTCCAGTACGGCCAAGCCGGCGCCACCATCAACGCGGTGACCAAGACCGGAACCAATGAATTCTTCGGGAGCGCCCTCTACCAGATCCGGCGGACCAGCTGGAGCGCGAAGCCCAAGGCGGTGCCCTTCGACCCGAACGGGACCTTCAACACACCGACGAACCTTCAGAGGTTCAACGATTCCACCAACGTGAACTTCAACGTGGGTGGCGCCCTCGTGAAGGACAAGCTCTGGTACTTCGTCGGGGTGGAGCGCTACAAAAAGAGCATCACCGCCAACCCGAACCCGACCACCATCAGCGCCAATGCCGGCATGACCCAGGTCGATTTCAACCGACTGGTGGCCAGCCCTCTGGGTGGTGTGCAGACCAACCAGAATGGTCTCACCCTTGCCCAGGAACTCGGCAATCCCGGCGCGGGCATCCCTCCCCATGCCTACCCCATGGAGAACACCAACACGGTCTACTTCGGGCGCCTCGACTATGCCCTGAACGAGAGCCACCGCTTCGTCCTGCGGATGAACTACCAGACGATGACGGACACGCTGAACAACACCAGCGCCAACCCGAACAACGCTGAAAGCAACAACATCCCCACCAAGACCAACTCCATCAGCTGGGTGCTCGAGGCCAACGACATCTGGTCCAACGAGCTGTTCACGGAGAGCCGCCTCCAGATCGCCCGGGAGGCGCGGCCCATGCGGAACAACTCCGTGGCCGGTGTCCCCTCGCTCGAGGTTCCCACCAGCGCCAGCTTCATGGCCTTCGGGACCAAGACCTCCACGCCACGCGAGAGCAACGAGAACACCCTCCAGCTCTTCAGCGCCACGACCTGGAGCCATGGCGACCTCCAGGTGAAGGGCGGGCTCGATCTCATGAAGGTCGACGTGGACAACCAGTTCTTCCAGAACAACGCCGGCCGGTTCCAGTTCGGCACCTATGCCTCTGCGGCCGACTGGGCGAACGGGACGCTGCTCGCCGCGCCCAACACCGGATCCATCACCTACTCGGGGGCGGTCAGTCCCTACAATGGCCGGATCCAGATGTGGACCAGGACCAACAGCTTCTTCGGCCAGGCCCAGTACTCCGGCCTCTTCGACCGGCGCCTGACCCTGACGGTGGGCCTCCGCACCATCAACCAGACGTTCTCCGACAACCCCGCCCCCAATCCCAATTTCCAGGGACTGGACAAGGCTTCCAGCGCCAGCAATGTGGACCCCCGCTTCGCCTTCAGCTTCGATCTGGACGGCAAGGGCAAGACCGTGATCCGCGGCGGCTACGGATCCTTCAGCAGCCCCACCCCGCTGCTCCTCCACTCGAACACCATGACCGGCAACGGCCAGATCATCACCAACTACGGCTTCTCCCTGAACCGGGCCAACGTGTCCAATCTGGCGCTCTTCAACAGCGGCCTCCTGAGCGCCTCCAACCTGATCAGCGGAAGCGCCATGAGGAAGCTGAGCGATGCGGAGCTCGCCACCGTGGCCGCCATGCCGATCTTCACGGCGGGCGCCTCCTCCACCTCCCTCTGGGATCCGGAGAACAAACTGTCCCGGTCGAAGAAGGCCAGCCTCGGCGTGGAACACGACTTCGGCAACAACCTGGTGGTCGGCCTGGCGGCCACCTACGTGAAGTACGAGAACCTCCAGCGCTTCGAGAACATCAACCTGGGACAGGTCGGTGGCCAGGCCTACAACGACGGCTATGACCCTAGCATTGATGCCTGGAGCACCGCGGCACGCCCGAACTATGCCGTCATCCGTGGCCACCGGGTGGACTTCAACCGCGCCTCCATCACTCCCGGGAACCCCGTGGGCGGTTTCAGCGACGTCTACCTGGTCAAGACCGACGGATGGGCCCACTACCGTGGCCTGAGCCTTTCGGCCAAGAAGACCTGGAACGAGAAGACGGGCCTGGTCGCCAACGTGACCTATGCCAAGGCGAAGGACACTGGTTCCTTCGAGCGTGGGACCTACACCTCCGCCAATTCGAATTTCAGCAGTGAGCTGGGCGCCTCCCTGACCCCGAACCCGCAGGATCCCGCCTCCAATTACGGATTCGGGGACAGCGACCGCAGGTGGGTAGTCAATGTGGTGGCCTACTTCCCGATCATCTGGGGCGTCGAGGGGTCGGTCCGCGGCCTGTACCAGAGCGGCCTCCCCTACTCCGCCTACTACGCCGGCGATCTCAATGGCGATGGCATGGCCAACCACTTCGCCCTGGGCCACACCCGCGGCGACCTGCGCCAGCCGGGCTACACCCAGTTCGATTTCCGCCTGAGCCGGAACTTCAAGATCTACGGGAAGTTCGAGATCGAAGGCATCGTCGACATCTACAACCTGCTGAACAAGGCCGATTACAGCGTCCGTTCCCCCAACGGCTACATCATCACCAACGCCGAGTTTGGCCAGCTCGGAACGGTGGCCAAGGACAAGACCCGCGAGGTCCAGCTCGGCATCCGCGCCAAGTTCTGATCCTCGAGGGCGCATGAAGAAGGCCCCGCAAACGCGGGGCCTTCTTCATGAACGGGGCCGGAGCGGCCGCACGGATCATCTCAGGGTGATGACGGTGGCGCCCGCGCCGCCCTGGTTCTGGGGGGCGTCCTCCACCCGCGCGATGCCGGGATGGCCGCGCAGGGCCTCGCGGACCGCCGCTTTCAGTTTCCCGGTGCCATGGCCGTGGACGATGCGGACGAAACGCCGCCCTGCGGCCAGGGCCTCTTCGACGAACCGGTAGATCTCGCTGTCCACATCGTCGCTGGCCCGGCCAATGAGGTTGATCTCGGAGTCGATGTCCTGGACCTCGGCCCGCACCCGCACCTTGCCGGAAGGTTTCGGCGCCGCCTCCCGGGCCCCGATGGGTTCCAGCTCCCCGAGGCGGCATTCCAAGCGGCGGCCCTGGGGGGTCTCCAGTGTGGCCCGGTCACCCTTGAGGGCGACGACCTTACCCTCGACCCCGAGGCCGCGGTGGCGCGCGTAGCCGCCCTCCCGGACCTCCAGGGGGGCCGAAGGCCGCGGTTTGGCCCCGCGGGGCGCCAGTTCCGCTTCCGCCAGGCGCGTGAGCTGCTTCACCCGCTCGTGCGCCTCGGTGCCCAGCCGGTCGGCATTCACGTCGGCGGCTTTCTGGCGCTCCTTCAGTTCCTTCACCAGACGCTTGCCCTCGTGGTCGAGGAAGTCCAGCACCCGGGCCACCTTTTCCTTCGACTCCTGCTGGAAGACTTCCCGCTCATTCCGCAGCCTCTCCTCCCGCTGGCGGAGGATCTCCCGGTCCTTCTCGGCGGCAGCCATCTGCTGCCGCAGCGTCTCGGCCTCCTCCAGGAGGCGCGTGCGTTCGGCTTCGAGTTCCCGCAGGAAGTCACGCCAGTCCTGCTCCCGCTGGCCCAGCACCTTGTCGGCGTGGTCGAGCACGGCCTTGGGCAGGCCCAGCTTGGCGGCGATGGTGAGGGCGCGGCTCTGGCCCGGCTGGCCCACCAGCAGCCGGTAGGTGGGGGCCAGGCGATCCTCGTCGAACTGCACCGAGGCATTCTGGAAGCGGGTGTGCCGCAGGGCCCACTGGCTGATCTCGCCCAGGTGGGTGGAGCAGAGGATCCAGCAGCGGCGGCGGGAGAGGGTCTGGAGCAGGGCGATGCCCAGGGCGGCGCCCTCCTTGGGATCCGTGCCCGTGCCGAGCTCGTCCAGCAGCACCAGGCCGCCATCATGGACATTTTCCAGGATCTTCTTCAGATGCAAGACATGGCTACTGAAGGTCGAGAGGCTTCCCGTGATGGTCTGATGATCCCCGATGTCCGCATGGAGGCTGGGCAGGGCGGGGAAGCTGGAGCCTTCCTTCGCAGGCACGGCGCACCCGCAGGCGGCCAGGATTGAGAGCAGGCCCACGGTCTTCAGGACGACGGTCTTGCCGCCGGTGTTCGAGCCCGAGATGACCAGCCCTGGTTTCTCCGCCTCCAGAACCAGATTCAGGGGCACCACGGGATGGGCCAGAGGCTCCAGGCCCATGGCCTCGCGCACGGCGGGCAGCAGCATGGGATGGCGGGCCTCCAGCAGGCAGAGGCGGCCCCGCCTGGGGTCGGCCTCCAGGTCTGGCAGGCGCCCGTCGCAGAGGGCCGCCCAGCGCAGGAGGGCGAGCCCCTGGTCCGCGTGGGCCTGGAGGTCCCGCCAGCGGGTGAAGTCCTCGCGCCGGGTCCGCAGCCCCGCCAGCAGGTCACGGAGGAAGGCCTGCACCGCCTGGGTGTAGTCGCGATCGGCCTCCACGAAGGCGTTGTTGAGGGGCACGGCCTCCATGGGCTCGATGAAGACGGTGGCGCCACTGCCGCTGCGGTCCAGCACCAGGCCGGGCACCAGGCTGCGCCGTTCCTGGCGGACGGGCAGGCAGAAGCGCCCGTTGCGCTCCACGACCATGGCTTCGTTGAAAGCGTCAGGTGTGACCCTCAGCAGCTTCTGGAGCTTGGTCTGCACGGTCTGGAAGGCGTCCTGCCGGTGGCGGTGGAGGCTGGCCAGGGCCGGGATGCGCAGGGGATCGAGCTGGCCGTCAGCGTTGAAGCTCTTCGCCAGGCGCTCCGCGATGGGCCCGGGCTCCGGCAGCAGGGCGGCCGTCACCTGGAGGCGGTCGATGCCCAGGTGGGTGCCCGCGGGCGCCGGGCGCGATTCGGGCCAGGGCAGGGCGGCCAGGCTCTGCAGCAGGCGGGCCATGGCCTTCAGGCCGTCACGCAGTTGCCGCCAGTGCTCCGGCAGCAGCCAGCCCGCCGGGTTCAGCAGCTCGTCCAGAGCCTCGTCCATGGGCAGCACCGGCAGGAGATCGGGTGACTGCATCCAGAGATCCTGCAGCTCCATCTGGTGCAGCCTTCGCAGCCCTGCCAGTCCATCCCACGGCTGCATGGCCCCCAGCGCCGCGCGGGCCGGCGCCGTGCGGGCCCCCGACTGGATCAGGCGCACCGCATCGGGGAATTCAAGGGCGTGGAGTTCGGGGTTCATGGGGCGCAGTCTTCAGTCCTCAGTATTCAGTCTTCAGTATTCAGTCTTCAGTCTTCAGTAAAACAAAAAGGGCCCGCGGATGCGGGCCCTTTGCGCGCAAAGCGCAGCTTTGCACGAAGGCAGGATCAACCGATCATGCGACGCTCTTGAGCGAGACGCTTCAGGGTCTTCTTACGGGCGGCGAGCATCTTGCGCTTGCGCTTGGTGCTGGGCTTCTCGTAGTGCTGGCGCTTCTTCAGCTCACTGAGGATGCCGGACTTCTCGCACTTCCGCTTGAAGCGGCGAAGGGCGAACTCGAAGGTTTCGTCTTCTTTGACCTTGACCAAAGGCATATGGATGCACCTCCTTTCCCGTGGATTTCGGCTGGGCCTGCAGGGCAGGACCGGACCGAACGAAAAGTCTACCTCAACACTGGGGTTATGGCGAGGAGGAAAGCCTCCAGCTACCCTGAATCCTCACTGCTTCTTCCGGATGCCCATGCCGCGCCCCCTCCTGCTCATCGTGGATGGCGAGTCCCCGCGGACTCCCAGCCTAGTGTCCGCCATGGAAAGCGACGGCTGGGAGGTCCAGTGGGTCCACCACGACGGGACGGAGGCGTTCCTCCAGGCGGGCCTGGACCCGGACCTGCTGCTGCTGGATTCGGCCGTGCCCGATGGCGCGAATGGCCATCTGATCCAGCGCTTGCGCGAACGGAACCCCCGGCTGCCGGTGCTGGTGCTGACCGAGGGCTCCGCCAGCGGGGAGGAGGCCGGAGCCGGGGTTCAGGAATACCTGGAGCGGACCCGTCCCGACGGTGAGATCGCAGCCATCCTCCGCCGGTACCGCCCTGGGCCTTCCAAGCTCACCACCACGGACATCTTCGGCGACCTTCTGGCGGACCTGGAGGGGGGGCCGGAACCTGTTCCTCCCACGGCTGGTTCGGCGGCTTCGGGATCGCAGCCTCCCCTCAGTGCGGCGGAAATCTTCGGCCGGGTGATCGAAGAGGCGGATGCCCTGCGGGACCCCACTCCGGTCAGGAATCTGGTGCGCGTGGTCCCGGCCATGGCATCGGCCGCGACCTCGGCAACGCCCCCATCGCTGGCTCCCGACCCGATCGAGTCACTGGGGCCGTCGGACTATACCCTCAGCGGCATTTCCGGGGTCCATGATCCCTTCGCCTGGTCCGGCGGCCCGGCCGGGCCCCCCGCGACCCCGCTGGCCCACGAGGCCAAGCCAGTGGCGGCCGGGGCGCCGGAGATCCTCGAGGAATACGGGAACTACTTCCTGCTGGAGAAGATCGCCATCGGCGGCATGGCCGAGCTGTTCAAGGCCCAGCAGCGCGGCGTGCAGGGTTTCCAGAAGATCGTGGCCATCAAGCGCATCCTGCCGCACTTCAGCGACAACGAGGACTTCGTCACCATGTTTATCGACGAGGCCAAGCTGGCGGCCCAGCTGACGCACCCGAACATCGTGCAGATCTTCGACCTGGGGAAGGCCGGCAACTCGTACTACATCGCCATGGAGTACGTGAACGGCCGTGACCTCCGCACGCTGCTGCGGAAGGTGCGGGAATACGGCCTGCCCTTCCCGGAGCAGGTGGCGGCCTTCGTGGTGATGAAGGTGGCCGCGGCCCTGGACTACGCCCACCGCAAGCGGGGCTTCGATGACCGGGAGCTCAAGCTGGTCCACCGGGACATCAGCCCCCAGAACGTGATCCTCTCCACCGAAGGCGCCGTCAAGCTCGTGGACTTCGGCATCGCCAAGGCCGCCAGCAAGGCCAGCCATACCGTGGCGGGGGCGCTCAAGGGGAAGCTGCTCTACATGAGCCCGGAACAGGCCACGGGCCAGCCCCTGGACAACCGCTCGGACCTCTACTCCCTGGGCCTGGTGCTGTTCGAGCTGCTCACGGGCGAGCGCTGCTTCCAGGCGGATTCCGAACTGGGCGTGCTCGAGAAGGTGAGGCTGGGCCGGGTGTCCGACCTGTACAGTCTGAACCCGAACGTGTCGAAGGAGATGGTGGCCATCGTGAACCGGGCCCTCCAGAAGGGCGTGGACCACCGCTACCCCTCCGCACGCTTCATGGAGCGCGACCTGCGCGACTACCTTCAGCGGCAGGGCCCGCCCATCACGGAACACGACGTGGCGGAATACATGCAGGCCCTGCTCAACGGGACTCGCGAGAACCTGGAGAGTCTGATGGCCTCCCGGTTTCCGCCCCCTGCCGGCTTCACGAGCGGCACGCATCGCAACCTGGGCCTCCAGACTGAAACGGCCGTCCGGAAAGCCCCCATGCCCAGCGAAGTCTCCGAGTCCACCCCGGAACCGCTGGAAGCCATCGACCCGATCGAGGAGGCCCCGCCGAGGCCCCGCTGGCTGCTGCCCGCGATCCTGGGCCTTGCGGCGATCCTCGTGGCCCTGCTGGCCATTGCCCGGTGGTCATGACTCGGTGGTCCTGAGCTGGAGATCGGGATAAGATCAGCTTTTCCGGACAATTTCATCGCACCCAGGGAGTTCCCATGGATCTCAGCCAGGATCAGAAAGCCTTCTACGAGACCACCCGCGAGCGCTGCCGCTCCGAGGTGTCCCAGATCAACAACACCATTGCCTCCGAAGTTCAGCGCGTCAAGGAACTGCTCACCAGCCTGAGCAACCGCAAGACTGCCGTGCTCCAGATGTACGGCGCCGCCTGCGAAGTGCTGGGCGAAGAGAACGACCTCGCCGAAGAGTCCATCGATATTGAATTTTAGCTCTCAGTTACTGATAGCCGACAGCTGACAGCTACCCATGGATCCGCATCAGCGGGGCGGCGCACTTCTGGCAGTTGCTCTGGTGCGGGGGGTTCTTCTTTCCGCAGTGGCTGCACACAAGGATGTGGGCCCGCTTGCGGCGCCAGATCCGCAGGTAGAGGACGCCGAGGAGCACGATCAGCAGGCAGCCTTTCTGCCAGGGCTGGAGGAAGAAGCCGGTCGGGCTCTCGGCCTTCGGCTTCTCCGGCTGTTCCTGGAGGCTGAGGGTCGTGGGCTGGCTCATGGTTCGGCCCCTTCGTCGGGCAGCTCTTCAATCATCTCCACCGCTCCCTCGCCGAAGAGCCCATCCTCGGGCAGGGGCGGCTCGAGACCGGCCAGGGCCTGGGCCTCCAGGCGGCCTTCGCCGAAGTCCTCCAGCCGGGGCAGGTCGTGGAGGCTCTTCAGGCCGAAGTGCAGCAGGAAGGCCTGGGTGGTGGCATAGGTCATGGGCCGGCCCACCACGGACTTGCGGCCCGCGGGCGTGATGAGCTGGCGCTCCATGAGGCTCTTCACTTGGTTGGCACTGCTGGTGACGCTGCGGATGGCGTTCAACTCGGTGATGGTGACGGGCTGGCGGTAGGCGATGATGGCCAGTGCCTCGATCTGCGCCGGGGTGAGCTTGCCGCTGCGCGTGGTCGTCACCAGCCGGGCGACCATCTCCTTGTAGAGCGGGCTGGTGGCCATGCGCCAGCCGCCGCCCACCTCGAGGAGACGCAGGCCGGCGGGGCCGCTCAGGCGCTCCTGCAGCTTCTCGATACCCTGCTGGAGGGCGCCGTCCCCCAGGCCGGTGAGATCCCTCAGCCGGGCGAGGTCCAGCACTTCGCCGGCCGCGGTGAACAGAGCCTCCAGGGCACCCGGCAGGTCGCCACCGTCGTCCCAGAGGGGATCCTGGTTGAAGATCTCGGTTTCGCTCACCGGTACGCCCCCAGCCGCTGTCCCACCTTCACGCCGCCTCCGGTCCGGAGCGGCAGCCAATCCTTGGCCCTGGGCCCGCCGATGAGCAGCACCACGGTGGAGCCGAACTCGAAGGTGCCGAGGTCGTCGCCGGGCGCGCAGGGCAGGAGGTCCACCTTGAACCCGCCGTCCTTTGGCAGCTCCCGCCCGCCGAGCCAGCAGCCGTCGATCACGACGCCGCCCACGTGCGTGGCGCCCACCAGCACGGCAGCCACCTCGAGCCCCTCATCGGAACCCGCGCCCTGGGCAGTCCAGACGGCGCGGCGGTTGCGCTCGTAGAGGCGCGGGACGGCGCCCGTACTGGCATCGTTCACCGGCCAGAGTTCGCCCTCCACACGGCTGACGGCGGTGACCCTGCCTTCCAGCGGCACGTGGATGCGGTGATAGTCCTTGGGTGAGAGGTAGAGCGTGAGGTAGTGGCCGCCATCGAAGCGCTCTACGCCCTGCTCATGCTTCAGGAGCTCGGAGATGCGGTAGGAGAGGCCCTTGGCCTGGATGGCTGTATCGGCCTGGATGCGGCCGCTGGCGATGATGCAGGCGTCCACGGGGCTGTTGAGGCCGCCGGGCGTGGGCGCGTCCTGGGGGCGGAGGCCGGCCTTGAGGCGCCGCGTGAACAGGGCCTGGAGGCTGGGATACTCACCCAGGGGGAACTCCGCTTCCGTGAGGTCGATGCCGTAGTGTCCGGCGAACCGGCCCAGCAGGGGCTCACGCCAGGTGTGGGGCAGTGGGCAGGCCGCGGCCCAGCCCACCACCCGCGAGCCCAGCTTCTTCGGGTAGAGCCCAAGCATCCTCAAGGCCAGGGGGCCCGGTGTCCAGAGCAGGACGTAGGCCACCCAGAGCAGGGCGAGGACGAGCGCGACACGCGCCGGTGGGGGCCAGGACAGATGCATCCCGACAGGATAACCCGCCTAGGATGGACCGATGGACTGGACCCATCTGAAGCCTTCCGAAGGTCGCCGCATGCCCTGGAAGAATGGCGGGGGCACGACGCTGGAACTGGCCGTGGACCCCCCCGCGGCCACACTGGCGACAGGCTTCCGTTGGCGCCTCAGCTCGGCGGAGGTGGCCGCTTCCGGGCCCTTCTCCGCGTTTCCGGGCCTGGAACGGTGGCTGCTCCTGCTGGAGGGCGCGGGCCTTGACATCGACTTCGGCCCCCACGGCCGGGTGGCGCTCATCGAACCGCTCGTTCCCATCCACTTTCCCGGGGATTGGCCTGCCATGGCCACCCTGGTGGACGGACCCTGCACGGACTTCAACCTCATGGTGGATCCCCGGCAGTGCCGGGTCCGGGTGGAGGCCTTCAGTCTGGCGTCCCCTCGCCCGATCTCCTTGCCGACGGCCTCTATCCTCATCATCTTCGTGGCCCGGGGCACCCTGTACGCGCCTGAAGCGGGCCTGCACCTGGGACGGCGCCATGCGCTGCGAGTGGACCACGGCCAAGGTGTGCTTCAGCTGATCCCTGGCTATGGGGGCGCTGCGCTGGTGGTTGTCGAAATCGGGGGCCGCTAGCGGCCCACCACCAGGATCTGGAAGCTGTTGGGGGCCACGATGGGACGGGGCCTGGGGGCTTCTGCCGCCGGGGCGGGGGTGGGGCCGAACTCGGCGGTGGGGAGATAGATCTGGTGGGTTTTTTCGTCCAGGGCCATGGTGCGCGCGCCACGCTTGGTGGGGACCTGTTCCAGGAC
>Ga0255338_1003550_pt1 | contig 18393 bp, 18 predicted proteins | sample MeOH1_35cm_T4_19_FD_203715 | JGI IMG/M metagenome (GOLD analysis project Ga0255338, IMG submission 203715) | Sandy soil microbial communities from University of British Columbia, Vancouver, Canada - MeOH1_35cm_T4_195 | ecosystem: Engineered > Artificial ecosystem > Sand microcosm > Unclassified ...
TAGTTCAGCGAAATGGTGGCGATGGACCACCGCGAGCGCATCCACGCGACGCTGGATCGAGGCATAGGCAGCGGTAGCCTCGGCGCTGCGAGCGCCGCGCGCATGGAAATTGATCAGGCTGGAAATCACCTGGAGGTTGTTCTTGACACGGTGATGTACCTCACGCGTCAGCTTGGTCTGGCGGACCAGGCCCTCGGCGAGCCCCGCCTCATGGGCGGCGACGGTGCGGCTGATCAGGCGAAAGGTATCGCCGAGCTCGCGAATTTCCTGTGCGGGCAGGGCGCGGACCTGGGCGGGGTCGATCTCCTCGCCCGGCACATAGGCCGCGACGCTGGCGCGCAATTGGCGAAGCGGGCGGATCAACAGGCGATCGACGACGAACCAGCCGATCCCCGCGGCAGCGGCCCACATCAGGATCGGCAACAGCATTGCAATGATCAGCGGCGAGGTGATCGGCGCGCTGCGGATCGTGGTCTGCAGCGACAACCCGCCGATCCCGAGCGCCATCCGTAGCGTCTCCCGTCGTTCGAGCGCGCCCCGCGTGGGCAACTCGGTCAGTATCAGGGCATCGTTGTTTCGCACCAGCCGGGCTTCATAGGGGGGCGCGAAGTCGCTCGGCTTGCCGATTTCAGCGAGAAACGGTGCGGGAAAGAAGGCGGCGGCGCTGGTCGCGCCGCTCGCACCGGTAATCGCCAGCACGACGCCGCGCCGTTCGACGATCCGGGCGGTGATCGGTTCGTCGCTGGTCAGCGTGGCGGGGGCTAGTTCAGCGGGAAAAGCAGTGCCGCACAGGACGCGCGCGCGACGGTCCATGACCACGAATCGCGTGCCGCTGACGGCCTGTTGGGCGAAGACACCTTGGGCACGCGCGCAACTGGGAGCGTCCCCCCGGTCGGCGTCGAGCGCGTTCAGCGCGACGCGCAACGCAGTCATATCGCCGACCAGTTCGATCGCAAGCTTGCGCGCGCTTTCCGCCGAGGCGACGCGCAGCTGCGCGCGCGCGCTTTCGTCGGCGGTCTGGGTGGTCTTGAGCGAGGCGAAAAAGGCGATGATCGCAAGCGGCAGAAGAGCCGCGCTCAAGATCAGGAAGATCTTGGCGCCGGTGGGAATCTGCGCGATGAAGGTCGAGCTGCGGGCGGTCGCCGCGGGGCCGTCGGCAATGTCCGCCATGACCGTCGTCAGTCGAGCTTGCCCAGGAGGTCGAGCATCTCGCGCGGAATCGCCTCGTCCACGGTTTTCTGGTATACGGTCCGCAGGGCGGCACCCATATCACGGTCCTTGCTCTGGACCTTGGCCGGCTTGGCGGCCCGTGGTTTTTTCGAAGACTCGTCGCCCGAACGCAAAATCGTCCCCCCTGAGCATCCGGTGTTGGCCGGGCATATCCAGAAACATGGCCGTGGGATACCGCCAAGTTCATCGCGCTTACAATCCGCGACGAATGCATGAAACTAAAGACGCAGTCGATTGTTCCACGTTCGATGCGAAAAAGCCCGGCACCTGCGCACGGGCTCGGAAAACGCGTTGCAAAGGCGGGGGGCCGCTTCCACAAGGGCCCTCGCTTTCTTGGAGGAGACCCCGACAGCCATGTCGCTTGGACAGCAGCTTGCCCCACACCTTCCCTTTCTCCGCCGCTACGGCCGCGCGCTGACCGGCAGCCAGTCTCATGGCGACCGGTATGTGCGTGCTACGCTCGAAGCGATCGTCGCTGCGCCGGCCGAGTTCCCGCGCGATGTCGATCCGCGGCTTGGTCTCTACCGGATGTTCCAGGCGATCTGGGCATCGACCAATTATGACGAAACGCCTGAGAATGCGGGCGCGGACGCCGGGAGCGACCAGGAAGCGATCGCGCGTGCCCGGCTTGCCCGGATGACGCCCCTGTCGCGCCAGGCGCTGCTGCTGACGGCGATGGAGGGTTTCACGCCCGAGGACACCGCCTATCTGATCGAGGTCGAGCCGAGTGAAGTCGAGGCACTGGTCAACGAAGCGCTGGCCGAAATCGAGAAGCAGACCCGCGCGCGCGTTCTGATCATCGAGGATGAGCCGATCATCGCGATGGATATCGAGACGATCGTTCGGGATCTCGGTCATGAGGTGACCGGCGTTGCGGTGACCCGCGACGAAGCCGTCGCCCTGGCGATGGAGGATCGGCCGGGCCTCGTCCTTGCGGACATTCAACTCGCCGACGACAGTTCGGGCATCGATGCCGTCAAGGATATCCTTGCCGAGTTCCAGGTGCCGGTGATTTTCATCACTGCTTTCCCGGAACGCCTGCTCACGGGCGAGCGGCCGGAACCGACCTTCCTCATTACCAAGCCGTTCCAGCGGTCTACCGTGAAAGCGGCAATCAGCCAGGCGTTGTTCTTCGATTCCGCCACGGTTCCCGCAATCTGATCGGGAACTTTTGCCTTACCCCCGGCATTTTGGTTCCAACTGATACGGATACAAAACAAAGGCCGGGGGTTTAAGGCTTATGGCAAATCCAGACGAACCAACGCATTTGACCGGCGAGCGCGCCAGGGCCGGCGCTACGCCGCATATGACGCGTTACATCCTGGGCATCTCTTTAGTGCTCGTGATCGTGATCTTCGGCATCTTGCTGCTCCGCTAGGCTCGGGCGATTCCGATCGCCGGATGCAGTGGACTTTCATCACCCTCACCTCCATGTTCGCGTACCGGACACGAAACGGATGTTCATGACTGACGCCTTCGAGACTGACGATGACACGACCCCGCCCGAGGCGGTAGAGCATGTTGCGCTGTCCGATCCCGAATTCAAAACCCAGCTCGCCCAGGTGATTCCGCATCTGCGCGCCTTCGGCCGCTCGCTTTCGGGCAGCCGGGATCTCGCCGACGATCTGGTGCAGGAAACGCTGATGAAGGCATGGGCTGCGCGGCAGCGCTTCCAGGCGGGCACCAACATGCGCGCCTGGACCTTCATCATCCTGCGCAACCTCTATCTTTCGCAGATGCGCCGAGCACGCTTCAAGGGCGAGTGGGACGACCTCGTCGCCGATCGCCTCCTGGCGGCGCCGGCAAGCCAGGACCGGCATGTCGAACTCGGTGACATGCAGCGCGCCTTGCTGCACCTGCCGCAACCGCAGCGCGAGGCGCTGATTCTGGTCGGCGCCGGTGGCTTCGCTTATGAGGAAGCGGCGGAAATCTGCGGCGTTGCGGTCGGTACGATCAAGAGCAGGGTCGCGCGCGGGCGTGTCGCGCTCGAAGCGCTCATGAACGACAATACGCTCCCGTCGCGTCGCACCCACCGCAACGAGCCGGGCATGACGGCGCTGGATACGATCATGGGTGAAGTCGAGGAACTGAGCCGGGAACGACGCGACTGATCAGCGCGGAAGTCGGTCCCGATCGGCAATGTCGATCTGGCGCAGGATCGCGGAAAAATCATCCTCGCCGTCGGCCGGCCTGCCAAAGGCCGCGCGCAAGGCACCGCTGACCGCATCGCTCGAACGCGGTGCTGCGACGATGAAACCTCTCGTCATGGCGTCCTCCGCAGAATAGGTCCGGTTGCTCGACATGGGAATGATAACTCCCGGCACGGCCATTTTGTTGCCTGCCTGACGCGGCTATTGTGCCAATCCCCCTTTATTGTTGCCCACGGGCCACGTATTCGGATGAGATGATTACGGCCGCGGTCCGTCGTGCGCGCGCGGAAGCGCCGTTTCTTTCCCTGCTGCTGGATCGCGAACCCGATTTTGCGCGGAGGATGGAGCGCGGCGAACTGCCGGCACTCGATGAAGTGCCGATCCACGATATCGACATGCCGGTCATGCGGCGCCTCCGGCTCGAGCGCCGGCGGCTCGCCTTGCTCGTTGCGATCGGCGACCTGGCCGGCGCATTCGACCTGACTGCCGTGACCGGCGCGCTTTCGGCCTTTGCCGATCGGGCGCTGGACAGCGCGATCAACGCCGCGATCGCTGAACGCACGCCCGGCGCGCCGCCGCTCGGCTTCGCTGCGATCGCGCTGGGCAAGCAAGGCAGCCGCGAACTGAACTATTCTTCCGATATCGACCCGATCCTGATCTTCGACCCCGAGACACTCCCCTGCCGTCCGCGCGAGGACGCGGACGAGGCGGCGGTGCGGATCGGGCGGCGGGTGGTGGAAATCCTACAGGCGCGCGACGGTGACGGCTATGTGCTGCGTGTCGATCTCAGGCTTCGGCCCTCGCCCGAAGTGACGCCGATCGTCTTGCCGGTGGACGCGGCGATTTCCTATTACGAATCCCTTGCGCTCCCCTGGGAACGTGCCGCCTTCATCCGCGCGCGGGCTGCGGCTGGCGACGTAGGGCTCGGCCAGCGCTTCCTCGAAGCGATCCGACCGTTCATCTGGCGGCGCGCGCTCGATTTCGGCGCGATCGGGGAGATCCGCGGCATTTCGCGACGCATCCGTGACCATCACTCGCAAGGGCAGGCATTCGGCCCCGGCTTCGACCTGAAGCGAGGGCGCGGCGGCATTCGCGAAATCGAATTCTTCGCGCAGATCCATCAACTGATCCACGGCGGCCGCGATGCCTCGGTGCGGGCGCCGGCGACGCGCGACGCGCTGGCGCGCTTGGCGCAGGCGGGCTGGATCGGTCACGCCGAGGCCGACGCGATGACGAACGCCTATACGCTGCTCCGGACGATCGAGCATCGCGTTCAGATGATCGATGACCGCCAGACGCATCACCTGCCCACCGGTGCCGCGCTCGACGGCGTCGCGCGGCTGCACGGGCTGGAGAACGGCGCGGCGCTGCTGGATCAGCTCCGGCCGCACGTCGCGTCGACTGCCCGAACCTATGATGCACTCGATCCGGACGATGGTGGTGCCCTGTCGCAGGATGGCGGACATCTGGAAGCGCAATTGGCTGAGGCAGGTTTTGCAGACTCGCATGCCGCGGGGCAGCGGATCGATCAATGGCGCAGCGGCAGCTATCCCGCGCTGCGCAGCAGCGCGGCGCAATCGGCGCTGGAAGCCGTGTTGCCGGGTCTGGTCGAGGCGCTGGGGCGGGCGCCGGATCCCCAGGCGGCAATGATCCGCCTCGATCTCATGCTGTCCAGGCTTCCCAGCGCGATCAACTTCTTTCGCCTGCTCGAGGCACGGCCGGTTCTTGCGCGCCTGCTTGGTGCGATCCTCAGCCACACGCCGACGCTGGCCGAGGCGCTTGGCCGTCGGCCCGAACTGTTCGACGGCCTGATCGATTCAACGGCGCTCGATCCGGTCGGTAGCGTCGAACTGCTCGCGACGGAGATGAGTGCCGAAGGCGACGATTATCAGGCGCAACTCGACCATGTCCGCCGGATCGTCGGCGAGAAGCGCTTTGCGCTCGGTACGCAGATCGTCGCGGGCGTAAGCGATCCGCTCGACGTGTCGGCGGGCTATGCCCGGGTCGCCGAGGCCGCCATCCGCGTTCTGGCCGAAGCGACCGTCGCCGAGTTCGTCGTGAAGCATGGCCATGTGCCCGGCAGCGAATTGGTCATTCTGGCCCTGGGGCGGATGGGGGGAGGGGCGCTGACACACGCGTCGGACCTCGACCTAATCTACCTCTTCACCGGCGATTACATGGCGGAGTCCGATGGCGAAAAGCCTTTGGGTGCCGTGCTTTACTACAATCGGCTGGCGCAGCGTGTGAGCGGTGCGCTTTCCGCGCCGACCGCTTCCGGGCCGCTCTACGATATCGATACGCGACTTCGCCCCTCCGGAACGCAGGGGCCGCTCGTCGTGTCTCTCGACGGGTTCGCCCGCTACCAGCGGGAGGACGCCTGGACATGGGAGCACATGGCGCTCACCCGGGCGCGACCGGTATTCGGTTCGGCCGAAGCGTGCGGGGCCGCGGAGCAGGTGATTGGCGAGGTGCTGCGGGGCGATCGGCCGGCACGCGACATCGTCGCCGATGCGCTCGCCATGCGTGCCGAAATGGCGGCGCACAAGCCGCCGGTCGGACCGCTGGACGCGAAACTGTCGCCCGGCGGCCTCGTCGACCTGGAATTCGCGGTGCATGTCGTCCAGCTGACGCGGCATGCGGGCCTGTCACCCCATCTCGGCACCGCGATCGAGGAACTGATTGCCGCCGGGCTCGCGCCGGCGCGGCTGATCGATGCGCACGATTTCCTCACTCGGCTGTTGGTGACCTTGCGGCTTGTCGCGCCTGATGCGCAGCCGCCCGCCGCGGCGACGCGCGGCCTGATTGCGCGGGCGCTCGACTTGGCCGACTGGGAAGCCGTGGTTGCGTCGTTCGCGGCGACCCGGCAGGACGTGTCGGACTTCTGGGCAGCGGTTGCCGGTGCCGGGAAAACAACCTTGCAGGGAGACTAATATGGCGGTGGCGATCGACGAAGGCGGCAAACTTCCGGATGTCGACCTGACGACGCCCAGCGGCGGCAAGATCAATTTGCGCGACTATCTCGGCAAGCCGCTGGTGCTCTATTTCTATCCCAAGGACGACACTTCCGGCTGCACCCGGGAGGCGCAGGATTTCAGCCGCCTCTATGGCGAGTTTCAGGAGCAGGGGGCGGAAGTCCTTGGCGTATCGCGCGACACGCCGATCAAGCACCAGAAGTTCATCGATAAATACGACCTGACCGTTCCGCTCGCCACCGATGACAAGAACGAGGCGATGGGTGCATTTGGCGTCTGGGTGCAGAAGAGCCTGTACGGCAAGACCTATATGGGGATCGACCGGTCGACCTTCCTGTTCGATGCGCGCGGCGTGCTTGTCCGCGTCTGGCGGAAGGTGCGCGTGCCGGGGCACGCGATCGATGTGCTCGAGGCGCTGAAGGAACTCCGCTGATCGTCGTGCGCACCGTCGGCGAGGCCGTTCGCGACGTCCTGGCCGCCGCCGATCCTGGCACCAAGATCAAGACCGCGAGAGCTGTCGCCCGGGCCTGGCGGCGCGGCGAGCTGACGCACCGGCTCGGTATTGCGATGCCCGATCGGCCGGCGCGCCCCGCGTTGCCGGAGTTGCTTCCGCCCGCCCAGATGCCGCGGCGGGGCAAGGGCGGCTCCGAGCGTGGCCGGCTCGCGCTACTGCATGCCCTTGCGCATATCGAGTTCGTCGCGATCGACCTTGCGTTCGATATGGTGGGGCGCTTCGGCGCCGAATATCCACGCGGATTCGTCGACGACTGGATCGGGGTCGGTGCCGACGAGGCGACGCATTTCGCATTGCTGGACCGTCGGTTGCGGTCGCTGGGCAGCCATTATGGCGCGATGCCGGCGCATGACGGGTTGTGGGAATCGGCGACGGTAACCGCGCATGATTCGCTCGCGCGCCTCGCCGTCGTGCCGATGGTGCTCGAGGCACGCGGGCTCGATGTGACGCCCGAGACGATCGTGCGTTTCACATCGGCAGGCGACGAGGGGAGCGCTCGTATCCTGGCGCGGATTCTCTCGGACGAGATCCGCCACGTGCGCGCCGGGACGAGATGGTTCGAATTCGCCTGCGCTGCGAAGGGATTCAACCCCGAATCACATTGGCGCGAACTGGTATCCACGTATTTTCGCGGATTGATTAAGCCGCCGTTTAACGACTCGGCGCGCGACTCAGCCGGTCTGACGCGAGAATATTACCAAGAGCTTGCCCCCCTCTGAAAATATCGGTCAATTGCGACATGTCCGGGACGTGGAGGGGCTGCGACCAGGACGATTAGGGGCGGGCGCTGGGTTTCCGGCAATCGCATTAATGGTCGCCGGGGATAGATGAGCAATATTTCCATCGCATCGAGCGCGCAGTTGATGTCGCGGCTCAAAACCTACTTCATCACCCGTGATTTCATTTTCCACGACGGTCGTGACCTTCGCCGCTTCAGCGTCGGCGGGCGGACCCAGGCCCTGATGGCCGGCGTTGCCGGGGTCACCCTCTGCTTCTCCGCTTATGGTGTCGCGCAGGCGGCAGTCGGTGCGGTCGCGCTCAGTGGCATCGTTGACGCGCCGCTTTCTCCCGAAGCCAAGGTCGCGCAGATGCAGGCGAAGGTCGCTGCCATGCAGGCCGATGTCGAGACGATCAAGCAGGCGGCGCAGGCGCATGCGCAGCGGGTCGAGCAGCGCCAGGCGCTGATTTCCGCCGTGATTTCCGGCAAGGGCGATCCCCGCGCGCTGTCGCTGACCGCGCCGACGATCGACCGCCATGCCGACAAGCTCGCTGCCGACGTGCTCGCGCCGCTGAAGAAGATCGAACAGCGTCAGGTCGCCATGGCGGTCAAGGCGCGCCAGGCGGCCGAGCAGCGCTATGCTCTCACCGTCGCGCATGTGCGCACGCTGGGCATTGCGCCGGAGCGCTTCGCCGCGCGGATGCCGGCGATGGGCGGTCCGTTCGAAGCTGCCGACAGCGCCGAGGCGGAAGCCGATATGCGCGCCGACATGCAATTTCGCTCGCTGTTCATGACGTGGAAGAAGCTCGATTCGCTCGAGCAAGGCGTGATTGCGATCCCGTCGGCTCAGCCGGTCGAGCATCTCGCCTTCACCAGCAATTTCGGCATCCGCTCCGATCCGTTCCGCGGTACTGCAGCGATGCACGCTGGCGTCGACATCCCCGGGCCGACGGGTACGCCGGTCTATGCCACTGCCGATGGCATCATCGATCGCGCCGAGCGCGCGGGTGGCTATGGCAACATGGTCGAGATCAACCATGGCAAGGGTATTCAGACCCGTTATGGCCATCTGTCGAAGATCCTCGTTGCGCCGTTCACGCGGGTTCATCGTGGCCAGTTGATCGCGCTGATGGGCTCGACGGGGCGCTCGACCGGCCCGCACCTTCACTATGAAGTTCGGATCGACGGCCATGCCGTCAACCCGGTGCCGTTTCTCCAGACCGCTGACTATCTGCTCGCGGTGCAGGATCGCGCGCTGAAGACCGTTCCGCTGGCGGTGGGCGGTCCGGCCGACTGATCGGTCGGATTGTGCGGCATCGGTTGCCGATGATCGCGCTACCGCCTATCTCTTGGTGATGGCCACCATCACTGCCCCCGAAATCGCCCTGACCGATTCAGCCGCCGCCCGTGTCGCGGCTATTGCGACCAAGCAGGGCAAACCCGCGATTCTTCGCCTTTCCGTCGATGGTGGGGGCTGTTCCGGATTCCAGTACAAATTCGGGTTTGCCGATGCGGTGAACGCCGATGATGCCGTTGCCGAGAATCGCGGCGTGAAGTTGGTCGTCGATTCGATCAGCCTCGATCTCGTGCGCGGCTCTGCCGTGGATTATGTCGAGGATCTCGGCGGCGCGGCATTCAAGGTGACCAATCCCAACGCTGCCTCGGGTTGCGGTTGCGGCGCCAGCTTCTCGGTCTGATCGAAGTCACTTCGTGAAAATCGTCAGCTACAACGTCAACGGCATCAAGGCGCGCCTGCCGCGCCTGCTGGAGTATCTCGCCGAGCAGGCCCCTGACGTCGTGTGCCTGCAGGAATTGAAGTCGAGCGACGATACCTTCCCCGAGGCCGATATCCGCGCGGCTGGCTATGGCGCGGTATGGCATGGGCAGAAGGGCTTCAACGGCGTGGCTGTGCTCGCCAGGGGCATTGATCCCGTCGAGCGGCACCGCGGCCTGGCCGGCGACCCTGACGACGAGCATAGCCGCTATCTTGAAGCAGAGGTCGATGGCGTGGTGATCGCGTCGATCTACCTTCCGAACGGCAATCCGCAGCCCGGCCCCAAGTTCGATTATAAGCTCAAGTGGATCGAGCGGCTGTCCGATCGGGCCAGGGCACTGCTCGCCGAAGAGCGGCCGGTGGTGCTGGCGGGCGACTACAATGTCATCCCCAATGATGATGACACCTTCTCCGTCCGCGCGATGGCTGATGACGCGCTGATGCAGCCCGAGAGCAGGGCTGGCTATCGCGCCCTGGTCGCGCAGGGCTGGACCGACGCGCTGCGTACGCGACACCCCAAGGGCGGCGTGTGGACCTTCTGGGACTATCAGGCCGGGGCGTGGCAGCGCGATGCCGGATTCCGGATCGATCACTTGCTGCTCAGCCCGGTAGCGGCCGATCGCCTCGCCGATGCCGGGGTGGACAAAGAGTATCGCGGGCGGGAAAAGGCAAGCGACCACGCCCCGACCTGGGTGCGCCTGCGCTAGAAAGCCGCAAACGGGGGAATAGTGATGCGCTTCGTGTTGGCTGCCGTCCCGCTATTGTTGGCGGCGACGCCGGCGCTGGCTGAAGAGCGCGACTATTGTCCGGCGCGGCCCGGACTCGGGACGCCGGCCTGCACCATCTCGCCCGGGCGGGTGTCAGTCGAAACGGGCCTCGTCGACTGGACGCGCGACGAGGATTCGAGTTCGCGCAACGATACGATCCTGATCGGCGACACGCTGGTACGGATCGGGGTCGGCGAGGCGATCGAGGCGCAGATCGGCTGGACCCCCTTTGGCCGTGTGCGCACTCGCGACAAGGCCGCCGGCACGATCGATCAGGCAAGTGCGGTCGGCGACGTGACGCTGGGTTTCAAGGCGAATCTCCTGCATCCGGACGGAAGCGGTTCTTCCGTCGCGATCCAGCCTTTCGTGTCGCTTCCGGTGGGGCGGAGCCCGGTCGGGGCGGGTGAATGGGGCGCGGGCGTGCTGGTGCCGTTCAGCTTTTCGCTCAATCAGATGTTGAGCCTGCAGTTCACGCCGGAGGCCGATGCGGCGGTCGATCAGGACGGTAAAGGGCGGCATTTCGCGGCGAGCGGCACCGTCGGACTGGGCGTGGCGATCAGCAAGGCGATCAGCGGAACAGTCGAGTTCCAGGTGCTGCGAGACGAGGATCCGTCAGGCAAGACCACCCAGGTGCTGGCCTCGCTGTCGCTCGGATGGATGGTATCCGATGATTTGCAGCTCGATGCGGGCGCCGTTGCCGGACTCGACCATGCCGCGCCGGACGCGGAATTCTATTTCGGCGTGTCGCGGCGGTTCTGACGGTCGCTTCGTGTCAAAGCCGAGCCGCAGGCAGGCGTAAAACACCGGACATTGGCGAAAATTGCCCGAAATCGGTCAGTAAATCGCGCCGGTGTCTTTGGCAGATTCCAGCAAGCTACTGAAATCAAACCATTCTACTGTTTGGCATGCATAATGCACTAACACAGCTGCGGAGCAACCGGTGTTGATCCGTTAGAAGTGGAGAGTTGCTATGTCCAAACCCGTTATGATTGCCGGTGCCGCAGCGCTGCTGGCATGCGTCGCCTCGCCTGTCATTGCGTCCGAGCCCAATCGCGGCGAGGCAGGCGCTGCGGTCGCCAAGGCCGATCCGGCCAAGCCGGCTGCCAGGATCCGCTATTGCGTGATCGATACGCCGCTGGGATCCCATATCAGGAAGAAGGTCTGCCGCACGCGCGATGAGTGGCTGAAGCGCGGCGTCGATCCGACCGAGGAATGATCATCCTCCCGCGGCGCCTACGGGCGCCGCGGACGCGGGTCACAGGGCCTTCTGGTAGATTTCGTAGGTCTTGTTGACCCGGCTTTGAATCGTCTCGGCGATGGCATTCATGCCCTGATTGTCATCGAGCACCCAGCCGATCTCGCCGCGGGTCGAACCGTAGCGGCTGACGGCGGCACGGCGGATATATTCGATCATCATGAAGGCGAGCTGGCTCGCCATGCGCGAGGCCTGCAGTTCCTTGACCACGCCCATCAGCGGTACGCGCATGGTGCGGGCCTTGGGGCGTCTGAGCCAGAGCAGGATCTTGGCCCAGCCGAAGGGCAGGAGGTTGCCCTTGAGCGGCATGAGCACCTCGTTGAGGTCGGGAAGGGTGATCATGAACGCGACCGGACGGCCATCGAGTTCGGCGATGCGGATCAGGTCGTTGAACACGATCGGCTTGAGCTTCACCCCGACATCGGCGATTTCGGGCGGGGTGAGGGGGACGAAGCCCCAATTGTCCGACCATGCGTCGTTGAGGATCGCGAGGATGATGGCGGCTTCCTCGTCGAACTTCGACTTGTCGACCTCGCGGATACGGATGCGCGGATTCTTCTCGCCTGACTGGATGATCCGCTTCACGATGGGCGGGAATTCCTGCGTGATGTCGAGATCATAGGTGTAGAGCGTCTTGGCGTGGTTGTAGCCCGCTGCCTCGATCCAGGAGCGATATTCGGGCTTGGCATGCCCCATCATGATCGTCGGCGGATGGTCATAGCCCTGGATGAGCAGGCCGGGCTCCTCCCAGATCGACATGCTGATCGGCCCGAGCACGCGCGTCATGCCCTTGTTGCGAAGCCACCCCTCGGCCGCATTGATCAGCGCCTTGGCCGTGGTCGCGTCCTCCGCATCGAACAGGCCGAACTGGCCGCAGCCCGGGCCGAAGCCCTGTGCCGCGGGCATGGTCAGCGCGAGCGTATCGATATGTGCCGAGATGCGCCCCACGACCTTGCCGCCGCGCTCGGCGAGAAAGAGCTGGGCTTCGGCATGGCTGAACCAGCCGTTCTTCTCCGGCGTGATCAGCCCCAGCGCTTCGCCCTTCAGCGGCGGGACCCAGTTGGGATCGTCCTTGTAGAGCCGGAAGGGCAGGTCGATGAATTTCTTGCGATCGGCCTTGCTGCTGATCGGGCGGATGGAAAGCGGGGACATGTTGGCCAAGACGACGAGCCTCTCTGGACGAATGGCTGCAAGTCCCGCCTGTACGGCGTCGTGTCAAGCGGCTGTGCGATCCGGGCCGGCCGCAATCGGGTGGCGCCGGCCCCTGTTGCTGCCACCATCTAGCCACTATCTTTGTGCAATGCCGCACCCCATGGATACATCGATCATGCTCGACCGGCGCGACCCTGCTGCGCGGCCCGCCACGACGCCCGGCGCGGCGCCCAGTCGCATCCCGGACGACAAGGCCATGCTCCGCGCTGCCGCCGATTTGTCGCGCGATCTCAACACGCCGCGCCCGGCGATCTACTGGGCCGACATGCTCGCCTCGGCCGCGATCGGCTATGCGGCGCTTGCTGTCGCGATCACGGCCGGTTCGATCGGCTGGACGCTGGCGGCGTCGATCGTGTCCATCCTTGCGCTCTATCGCGCGGGCGGGTTCATCCACGAACTCACCCATATCAAGCATTCGGCCGTGCCGTTCTTCCGGCTCGGCTGGAACGCCGTCATCGGCGTGCCGCTGATGGTGCCGTCCTTCATGTATGAGGGCGTGCACAGCCTGCACCACGCGCGTACCCGCTATGGCACGGCCGAGGATCCCGAATATCTGCCGCTCGCGCTGATGAAGCCCTGGACGCTGCCGCTGTTCGTGGTCGCATCGCTGCTGGCGCCGATCGCCCTGCTGGTGCGCTTCGCCGTGCTCACGCCGCTGTCGCTGCTGTCGCCGAAATTGCGCCGGATCGTCGTCGAGCGCTATTCCGGCCTGCAGATCAACCCGGCGTTCCGCCGCCGCCCGCCCGAGGGCGCGTTCCGGACCCAGTGGTACTGGCAGGAAGGGGCCACGAGCGCCTGGGCGATCGCGCTGCTGAGCATGGTCGCCACCGGCGTGGTCCCGCTGCGTGCCTTCGTGATCTTCCTCGTCGTGGCCGCGGGCGTTGCCGTTCTCAACCAGGTCCGCACGCTGGTCGCGCATCTGTGGGAGAATGAGGGCGATGCGATCTCGGTGACCGCGCAGTATCTCGACAGCGTCAACGTGCCGCCCCCTGGGCTGCTGCCCGCGTTGTGGGCGCCGGTCGGCCTGCGCTACCACGCGCTGCATCACCTGCTGCCAAGCGTGCCCTATCACGCGCTGGGCGAGGCGCATCGTCGCCTGTCGGCCGCGCTGGGTGCCCAGTCACCCTATCACCGGGCGAATTATCCCGATCTACGCGGCCTTGTCGCGCGGCTGGTGCGCAGCACGATGGGCGCCGGCCGGGCCTGATCCCGGCGCGTCCTTCCTCAGTCGCGACGCGTTCGGCTTGTTGGGCCGCGTACGGGGTTATTCCTCCGTGCGCACCAGCACCGCCTCGCCGATCATGAAGAACAGCAGGAACGGCGCCCAGGCGGCGAGGAACGGCGGATAGGCACCGAGATTGCCCATCGCCAGCGCGAAATTGTCAGCGACGAAATAGGTGAAGCCCAGCGCCATGCCGAGCACGGCGCGGATGAAGAGCTTGCCCGATCGCGCCAGGCCAAAGGCGGCAACCGCCCCGAGCAGCGGCATCAGCACGGAAGAGAGCGGCGCGGACAGCTTGTGCCACATCGATCCCTCCAGCGCCTTGGTCGGGCGGCCCGCATCGGCAAGGTCGGCGATCGCCGAACGCAGCGCGCCGAAGGACAGGCCGTCCGGATCCACGGTTGCCAGCGTGAACTGGTCGGGCCGCACGCCCTTGCCGACCAGCGTCGCGCCCAGCGGGCTGATCTTGCCCGACTTGACGTCGAAGCGCGTCGCCGGGCCGATCCGCCAGGCGTCGCCTTCGCGCTGCCCGCGCGCCGCGTGCACGATCCCGACCAGGTTGCCGCCCGTGCGATCGTAGAGCGTGATGTCGGCAAGCTTCGCCGCGTTGCCGCGGCCCTTGATCTGGCCGACCTCGATCAGGTCGTCGCCGTCGCGGACCCAGACGTTGGTGCGGTCGCCGCGATCGATCGGGATCGAGGCATAGTCGACGTCCTTCCAGTGGCTGAGCGTCGACGTCGCGCGGGCGACGACCCGGTCGTTGAACGCGAAGGACAGGACGGCGACGCCCATGCTCGCCAGGATCAGCGGCGCGAGCACCTGGTGCGCCGAGAGGCCCGAGGCCTTCAGCGCGACGATCTCGCTGTTCTGGTTCATCGTCGTCAGGGTGAGGATGGTGCCCAGCAGCACTGAAAAGGGCAGGAAGCGGGCGATGAGCTCGGGGGTGCGCAGGCTGATATAGTGGAGGATCTCCGCCTGGCCGTTGCCCGGATGGGCGAGGATGTTGCCCGATTCGCTGAGGAGATCAAGCGCCTGCAGGACGATCACCAGCGCGGCGAGCATCGCGAAGGTCCGCACGAGGAACATCCGCCCCATGTAGAGCGAGACCGTCCGCGACGGGAAAAGCTGCAGCGAGATCATGCCGCGGCCTCCTCTTCCTTCTCACGCCGGCCGGGCAGCCAGCGCCCGATCGCCTTGGCCGCCTTGGAGAACACCCGTTCGAGCGCGCCGATGGGCTGGCCGCCGGGCACGAAGGCGATGGTGTAGTACATCCAGATCACCAGGCCCGCAAAGGCGAGGAACGGCACCCACAGGGCGAAGAAGGGATCGATCCGGCCGAGGCCGCCGACCGCTTCGCCATATTCGTTCACCTTGTGATAGGCGACGATCATCACGATCGAAACGAACACGCCGAGCGCCGAGGTCGATCGCTTGGGAGGGACGCCCAGCGCCAGCGCGAGCATCGGCAACAGGAACATCGACGCAACCTCGGCAAGACGGAAATGAAAGGCAGCGCGGCTGGTGTCGCGCAGTTCCTCGGGTGCGTTGCTGTTGCCGCCGATCCTGGCGAGCTCGGGCAGGGTGAGTTCGAGGTTGCGGCCGCCGCGCTGGCGGAAATTCTCGTATTTGGGCAGGCTGATCGGCAGGTCGTGCAGGCTGAAGGTCAGCACGCGCGGGGTCGCGACGCCGGGTTCGTTGCGCACCAGCGTGCCCTTGGTCAGGCGGAAGATGATTTCGTCGGGATTGTCCGTCGCGAAGAACTGCCCTTTGTCGGCGGTCACCGCATAGTCGCCGCCCTTCTTGTCGACCATGTGGACGAAGATGCCCGAAAGCTTGCGGCCCTGTTCGCGGCTCTGCTCGATCCGGATCGTCATCTTGTCGCCGAAATGCGTGAACTCGCCCACCTTGATCGATGCGCCGAGCGCGCCGGTGCGCAGCTCGAAGCGCAGCTTCTCATAGGCATAGCGCGCATCGGGCTGGACGAAGCCGACAATCGCCAGGTTCACTGCGGCCAGGCCGATGGCGAACATATAGGGCACCCGCAACAGCCGCGTGTAGCTCATGCCGACGGCGCGCATCACGTCCAGCTCCGAGGTGGTCGCGAGCTTGCGGAAGGCGAGCAGCACGCCGAGCATCAGGCCGATCGGGATGCCGAGGCCGAGATATTCGGGAAGAAGATTGGCGAGCATCTTCCACACGACATTGACCGGGCCGCCCTCCGTCGCGACGAAATCGAACAGTTTCAGCATGCGATCGAGCACCAGCAGCATCGCCGAGATGATGAGGGTCGAAAACAGCGGCACTGCGATCAGCCGGGCCATGTAGCGGTCGATTGATTTCATGGGGCTAGCGGCGACGGCCTTTGCGGGAGGGCAGGGTGCGAGTGCCCGGTCGGGCGGCTATATCGAGGGTCAGGGGCAACGTCAGCTACGAAATCACTCGGCAGCGATGCTGTCGGGCGGGGCACGCCGCGGCGCGGCCATCGCTTCGGCGATGGCGCGTTCGAGCGCTGAGATGGTGAAGGGCTTGCGCAGCACGAAATGGCCGCCGAATTCAGCCTCGCCGCCGGCCTCGCCGGCATAGCCGGTGACGAACAGAACGGCGATGTGACCGTGTCCGGGCGCAAGCGCGGCGATCATCTCCGGGCCGGTCTGCTGCGGCATCAGCACGTCCGAAACGATCAGGTCCACGCCGTCCGCGCCGTCGAGCAGCCCGGGGGCGGCGAGCGGATCATCGCAGGCGATCGGGCGGTGCCCGAGTTCCTTCAGTGCGCCCATCGTCGCCGCCAGCACGCGGGGATCGTCCTCCACCACGAGGATGTCGAGCGCTGCAGACTGGACCGGTGCGTTGCGCGCTTCCTGCGGGGCCGCATCTTGCGCCGCACCGATATGCCGCGGGAGATAGAGCGTTACCGTCGTGCCCTTTCCGGGTGCGGAATCGATGCTGATCTCGCCATCGGCCTGGCGGACAAAGGCGAAGATCTGGCTGAGGCCGAGCCCGGTGCCCTTGCCGACCGGCTTGGTGGTGAAGAAGGGCTCGAAAACATGCTCGAGAACCTCCGGGGTCATGCCGCAGCCGGTGTCGGTGACGGCGATCGTGACATAGTCGCCCTGCGGACAGGCGCCGATCGCGCCCGCCGCGAGCGATGTGCCGGCCGTGCGGATCGTCAACTGGCCCCGCCCATCCATCGCATCGCGCGCGTTGACCGCGAGATTGAGGATGACATTCTCCAGCTGGTAGCGATCGGCGCGGATGCGCCAGCCGGGCCCGACATCCTCGGATACGACGATGATCGCGTCGCCGAGCGTCCGATCGAGCAGGTCGGACATGCCGGCGACCAGCGGGCCGGGTTCGACCGGCTCGAGCTTCAGCGCCTCCTCGCGCGAGAAGGCGAGCAGGCGCCGGGTGAGCGCGGCCGCGCGATTGGCGCCCTCGGTCGCGTTGTCGATATGACGCGTCGCCTGGACCGCGTCGGTGACATTGCGCCGCGCCAGTTCCAGTCCACCGAGAACGACGGCGAGCATATTGTTGAAATCATGGGCGATGCCGCCCGTCAGCTGGCCGATCGCTTCCATCTTCTGGACCTGGCGGAGGCGCGCCTCCTTGTCGAGCAGTTCGGCGGTTGCACGCGCCACCGCGACTTCCAGATCCTCGGCGCGCTGCCGCTCGGCCTCTGCCTCGGCATTCGCCACGGCACGCTCGCCAAGGGCGCGCACCGTCATCCAGCCGAGAATGATCGCGCCGATCACGATCAGCACGCCAAAGGCGCCAAGCACGCGGGCGACGCTGTTCGACTGCGCGACCGAGTGCATTGCCTCGCCCGTGCGGCTGTCGAGCACCACGCGCTCGCCTGCGATGATCCGGTCGAGCAGGGCGTTGATCTCGCCCAGCGAGGCCGAATCGCGCGCCTGATAGTAGCGCGCCAGCGCCTGATCGTTCTTGTGGTAATTGGTGCTGAGCGCGATCAGCGCCAGCTCCTTGCCGCGCGTCTGATAAGCGGCGCGCAACGCCGCAGTCAGCTTCTGCTGGTCCGGATTGTCGCCGGTCACCTCGTCGAGCTTGTTGATCTGCTGGCCGGCATTGCGCCATTCGTCGTAGAAGCGCCGGCCGAGCAACTTGTCGCCACTGATAACGTAACGGCCGAGCGAGGCCTCGGAACCCGAGATCGTCCCGGAAAGCGTCCGGGCGAGGATCATCACCTCATAGCTGTGCGACTGGAGCCGGACGGCATTGTCGCGCTGGCGGTTCGCGCCGTCGAGCGTCAGCACCAGCGCGACCAGCACCAGCACGCCGAGCACCGCCATCACGACCAGCATGGTCGTATGCCAGGCACCGCCCTGCTCGCCGTCGCGCGCGACCTCGCCTTGGTTCCCGCTCATAAGCGGCATTTCTAGTCGCAAGCGCGACTCGTGGGAAGGCGTAGCGTCGCGGCTCAGCCGATCGCGCCGGTTGCCCGACCCGCCGCCCTGAACATCTCGATGATCGTCTCGACCTGTTCGGCCGAATGCTCGGCGCAAAGCGAACAGCGCAGCAGATAGGTGCCGGCCGGGGTCGCGGGAGGGCGCGCCATGTTCACATA
>Ga0255338_1003551_pt1 | contig 18390 bp, 15 predicted proteins | sample MeOH1_35cm_T4_19_FD_203715 | JGI IMG/M metagenome (GOLD analysis project Ga0255338, IMG submission 203715) | Sandy soil microbial communities from University of British Columbia, Vancouver, Canada - MeOH1_35cm_T4_195 | ecosystem: Engineered > Artificial ecosystem > Sand microcosm > Unclassified ...
CCATTCCTGTACCTGCAGGCCCGCAGGCACGCGCGCATAGGTATACGCGCCGCCCACGATGAGGATCAAACCGTGTACGCCGACGAGCACGTACAAGAGCGGCGTGAGCGGAAATGCGGAGCGGGTGCAGATCATCAGCGGCGCCGCGAGCAGCACGGGCAGCACTTCCATGAGCCATGTCAGACGGTCGTACGGATGCCAGCCCGACCACACGAGCGCGAGGCCCCATACCGCCAGCACGGGACGCAATGCCGCAGGCGCAGCAGGCCCCGAGCGCGCTGTGGGCATGCTCGGCTCAGCGCCGGGTGCGGATGCTTTTGAGCTCCTCGGCATAAACCGCCTCGAGGTCGCTGTCCTTGCTCGTGAGGAGCCGGGACAATGACTGGCAGAGCACCTGGAGCTCGTCCCGCGCCTGCTCCAGCAGCGCCTGCTTCGCTTCCTGCCGCTGCTGCAGCATCGCACCTTCGTACTTGCCGATGTTGCGGACGTACTCTTTGTCGTCCTTCGACGCGCCGCGTATCATGCCCGCCAGCCGGTCGTCGAGCTCGGCAATCAGCCTCGCGTGACGCGTGCGCCACGCCGTATAGCTCTTGTCGGTCGCCGCGCGCGTGGCGGGCACTCCCTCGTCGCACGCTTCCTTGCGGGCGAGCAGTCCCTGATACGTTCCGTACACCTGTGCGAGCTGCTGGCCGTAGCTGGGCGAGCCTTGCGCAGCGGCCCGGGTGCTGCTGCAAACCGACGCCGCGACGAAGGCTATCGGCAGGATAAGGCGGAAGAAGAGAGTAAGCGATGTCATGACGTCTGCGTTGCCGGCCGGGATAGGCTCACTGTTATCATCATACAACGCCTCTCGCCTATCCGTTTCCATGAACGCTACGTCGACCCCTCTGCATCCGGCACCTCGCGTGCGCCATCTCGGCCTCGTCGATTACGAGCCGACGCTCGCGCGCATGCAGGAATTCACCGCACAGCGCACCGCGGACACGCCGGACGAAATCTGGCTGCTCGAGCATCCGCCCGTGTATACGCTCGGCATCGCCGGCAAAACGGAGCATCTGCCGCGCATCGATAACCATATCCCCGTCGTGCGCATCGATCGCGGCGGGCAGATCACCTATCACGGTCCGGGCCAGCTCGTCGCCTATCTGCTGCTCGACATGCGACGACTGGGCCTCACGGTGCGGCCACTCGTTAGGCGCATGGAACAGAGCGTGATAGACTTGCTGCACGAGTACGGCATAGACGCGCGCGGCGATGTGTCCGCTCCCGGCGTCTACGTCGGGGCAGCGAAGATCGCCGCACTCGGATTACGCATCAGGCACGGCTGCTGTTATCACGGCCTTGCCCTCAACATCGACATGGACTTGTCTCCCTTCCACGCCATCAATCCCTGCGGTTACGCGGGGCTCGAAGTGACGCACATGCGCGCGCTCGGCGTCGCGGACACGCTCGAGCAGGTGAGCACCGGACTGGCCGCGCATCTGCTGCGGCAACTGTCGTGAGCGTACCCGCCGACAAGCAGAAGGGCGCAGCGAAGACGGCGCGCATACCGATCAAGGTGGTGCCCGCCGAGCGGCTGCAGAAGCCCGACTGGATACGCGTGCGGCTCTCCGACGGTCCGCACTTCCAGGAAGTGAAGCGCATCCTGCGCGAACAGAAGCTGCACACGGTATGCGAGGAAGCGACGTGCCCCAACATCGGCGAGTGCTTCGGCAAAGGCACGGCCACGTTCATGATCCTCGGCGACTTGTGCACGCGCCGCTGTCCGTTCTGTGACGTCGCGCACGGACGGCCGCTGCCGCCCGACCCCGACGAGCCGGCGCATCTCGCCGACACCATCGCGGCGCTGAAGCTCCGCTACGTGGTGATCACGAGCGTCGATCGCGACGACTTGCGCGACGGCGGCGCGGGACACTTCAAGGAATGCATACGCGCGGTGCGCGAACGCTCGCCTGCAACGCGCATCGAGGTGCTCGTTCCCGATTTCCGCGGCCGCCTCGACATCGCGCTCGACATTCTCGCGGCGTGTCCGCCGGACGTGATGAATCACAATCTCGAGACGGTGCCGCGGCTCTACAAGCAGGCGCGGCCGGGCGCGGACTACGCGCACTCGCTGAAGCTTCTCAGGGATTTCAAGGCGCGCTTTCCCGATGTGCTCACGAAGTCGGGGCTGATGGTGGGCCTGGGCGAAACGGACGAAGAGATCGTGGCAGTGATGCGCGATCTGCGTGCGCACGACGTCGACATGCTGACGATAGGCCAGTATCTGCAGCCGTCGGGGCACCATCTGCCCGTGCTGCGCTACGTCGAGCCGAAGATCTTCGATTTTTACGCGCAGACCGCGCACGAGCTGGGCTTTGCGCACGCAGCGTGCGGACCGCTCGTGCGCTCGAGCTATCATGCCGACCAGCAGGCGCACGGCGCGGGCGTCGCGTCTTGACCTCCCGCCAGGTAGTGGACTGCCCACACGCGGCACCAATCTCCTCTCGCCCTCTGGGAGAGAGAAGGAATATCAAGCCGCTTCGTTGAGCTTGCGCTCGAGCAGTGCACGCAGCTTGTCGAAGTCCGGCTCGCCCTGCAGCCGCTCCAGTATCTTTCCCCGCTTGTCGATGACGAGTGTCGTCGGCGTGAGCTGCACGTCGCCGAACGCGCGCGCGAGCTCGCCCATCGGATCGAGCGCCACCTTGAACGGCAGCCGCTGCTGCGCCGCGTAGCGGATGACGTAGTTGGGCGGATCGTACTGCATCGCCACCGCGATCATCTCGAGCCCGCGCGACCGATAGCGGTCGTAGGTCTCCACGAGCGCCGGCATGTCCTTGCGGCACACTGCGCAATCGGTCGCCCAGAACGTCACCAGCACCACCTTGCCGCGCAGGCTCTGCGTGGTCATCTTCTCGCCTTGCAGCGAGACGAACGTCACCTGCGGCGCGGTGCAGGTCGAGACGCGCACGCCGATGTACGCGGCGAGAGCCAGCACGCCGCAGGCGAACACAGCGAGTCCCCGCTTGAGCGCGCGCGCGGGCATCAATGCGCCTCGTCCCAGTTTTTCCCGCACCCCACCTCCACCAGCAGCGGCACCGACAACGCGCCCACCCCGCTCATGAGGCCGGGCAGCGCATCGCGGATCGATGCGAGCTCCGCATCCGGCACCTCGAGCACGAGCTCGTCGTGCACCTGCATGATGAGGCGCGTCTGAAGGCGGTTCGCCCCGAGCCATTCGTCCACTTTGATCATCGCCATCTTGATGAGGTCCGCAGCCGTGCCCTGCATGGGCGCATTGATCGCCGCGCGCTCCGCCCCTTGCCGCCGCGCCGGGCTGCTGCTGCGGATTTCCGGCAGCCATAGCTTACGCCCGTACACGGTCTCCACGTAACCCTGCGCACGGGCCATCTCGCGTGTGCGCTGCATGTATTGGGCAACGCCGGGGTAGCGCGCGAAATAGCGGTCCATGTACTGCTGCGCCGCCGAGCGCTCGATGTCGAGCTGGCGCGCGAGCCCGAACGCCGACATGCCGTAGATCAGGCCGAAGTTGATGGCCTTTGCATAACGGCGCTGCTCCGGGCTCACTGCGGCAAGCTCCAGCCCGAAGACTTCGGCGGCCGTGGCGCGATGGATGTCTTCGCCCGCCTCGAAAGCGCGCAGCAGGCTCGCGTCCTGCGAGATGTGCGCCATGATGCGCAGCTCGACCTGCGAGTAGTCCGCGGAGACGATGTGGCAGCCAGGCCCGGCGATGAAGGCCTCGCGTATGCGCCGGCCCTCCGCGGTGCGGATCGGGATGTTCTGGAGATTGGGATCGCTGCTCGAGAGCCGCCCTGTCACCGCCACCGCCTGGCCGTAACACGTATGCACGCGCCCGGTTTCGCGGTTGATCATCTCTCCCAGCTTGTCCGTGTACGTGGATTTCAGTTTCGCGAGGCCGCGGTACTCGAGGATCAGCTTGGGCAGCGGATGATCGAGCGCGAGCTGCGCGAGCACGTCTTCGTCCGTCGAGGGCGTGCCCGACGGCGTCTTCTTCAGCACCGGCAGCTGCTGCTTGTCGAACAGGATGTCCTGGATCTGCTTGGGCGAATTGAGGTTGAACGGCTGCCCGGCCTGCTCGTGCGCCTTCGCTTCGATTTCGATCATCTTGCCGCCGAACTCGCGCGACAGCTCCGCCAGCAGGTCGAGGTCGAGCAGCACGCCGTTGCGCTCCATGCGCTGGAGCACGTGCATCACCGGCATCTCGATCTCGCGGTACACCCGGCAGGACTGCTCGTCGGCGTCGATCTGCGGAAACAGCGCCTCGTGCAGACGCAGCGTCACGTCCGCGTCTTCCGCCGCATATTCGGTGGCACGCTCGACCGCAACCTGCTCGAAGCCGATGCGGTTCGCGCCTTTGCCCGTCACTTCGTCGTAGGTGATGGTGCGGAGATTCAAGTGCCGCTCGGCGAGATTGTCCATGTCGTGCGACTTGTGGCTCTCGAGCACGTACGACTGCAGCAGCGTGTCGTGCTGTACGCCGGCGAGCTTGATGCCGTGGTTCGCCAGGACATGCATGTCGTACTTGATGTTCTGGCCGACTTTCGCGTGCTGCGGATCCTCCAGCCAGGGCTTCAGGCGCGCGAGCACTTTGTCGAGGGCGAGCTGCTCGGGTGCGCCGGCATAGGTATGCGCGACGGGCACATAGGCTGCGCAGGCGGATTCGACGGAAAACGACAGGCCCACCAGCCGCGCCTTGAAGGGATCGATACTCGTCGTCTCGGTATCGAACGCGGTCAGCTCTGCGCCTTCCAGCTTCAGCACCCATGCGTTGAGCTGCTCCTCGGTGAGCACGCATTCGTAATCGCACTCCGTGGTGCGCGCGAGCGGCGCGCCCTGCGCTTCGGCGGGGGCGGCGGCAGGCTCGGGATTACCCCGCTCCTCGAGCTCGCGCCGCCAGCTCTTGAACTCGAAGCGGTCGAACAGCATGGCGAGCTTCGCCTTGTCCCCGGCGCGCGCGGCAAGCTCATGCGCCGTCACCGCGAGCGGCACGTCGCACTTGATCGTGAGCAGCTCGCGCGCGCGCGGCAGCCAGTCGAGCGCGCGGCGCAGGTTCTCGCCGACCACGCCCCCGATGTCGCCGGCATGGGCGATCACCTGATCCAGCGACTCGTACTGAGCAAGCCACTTGGCGGCGGTCTTCGGTCCGACCTTGTCCACGCCGGGAACGTTGTCGATGCTGTCGCCGATCAACGCAAGGTAATCGACGATGCGCTCGGGCGGCACGCCGAATTTCCTGTGCACGCCCTCGACGTCGAGCGTCTCGTTCGACATGGTGTTGACGAGCGTCACCACGGGGCTCACGAGCTGCGCCATGTCCTTGTCGCCGGTGGAGATCACCACCCGCATCCCCGCCTGCGCGGCCTGGCGCGCGAGCGTGCCGATGACGTCGTCCGCTTCGACGCCGTCCACGGTGAGGAGCGGCCAGCCCATCGCCTCGATCGCCTCGCAGAGCGGCGCGAGCTGCTGCGAGAGATCGTCGGGCATCGGCGGACGGTTCGCCTTGTACTCGGCGTACAGGTCGTCGCGGAAGGTCCTGCCCTTCGCGTCGAAGACGCAGGCGCTATAATCGGCGCGCACGTCCTTGTGCAGCCGGCGCAGCATGTTGAGCACGCCGTAGATCGCGCCGGTCGGCTCGCCCTGCCTGTTGCGCAGATCCGGCAACGCATGGAACGCCCGATAGAGGTACGACGAGCCGTCGACGAGCAGCAGCGTTTTCATGACGGGGAGGCGGGAGATGGGCGCGGGCAGGCGTGCAGAACACGCCGTGAGCCGCGACGACGAAACACCTCACACCTCACTCTTTACTCCTCAACGAAGGATACTATCGTGGACTTGAGAGAAAAATTTCCGCTTCCGCTGTCGCCCGAGCTGGCCGAGAAAACGTGGTCGGCGCGCGAGTCGTGGCGGGTGATCCGCATTATGGCAGAATTCGCGCAAGCGACCGAGACGCTCAACGCGATCCGGCCCGCCGTCAGCATCTTCGGCAGCGCGCGCACGGCGCCCGATCATCCGCTCTACGCGCTCGCCGAGCACATCGCACGGCTCCTGTCCGACGCGGGCTTCAGCGTCATCTCGGGCGGCGGCCCCGGCGTGATGGAAGCGGCGAACAAGGGCGCGTTCGTCGGCCGCTCACCCAGCGTCGGCCTCAACATCAAGCTGCCGCAGGAGCAGTCGGCCAATCTCTACCAGGACGTGAGCCACACGTTTCATCACTTCTTCGCGCGCAAGGTGATGTTCGTGAAGTTCGCCATGGCGTACGTGGTGCTGCCCGGCGGCTTCGGCACGCTGGACGAGGTGACCGAAGCGTTGACGCTCGTGCAGACCGGCAAGACCCGCAAGATGCCCATCATCCTCGTTCACGAGCCGTTCTGGCGCGGCATGCTCGACTGGTTCCGCGGCACGCTCGTCACCGAGGGCATGATCTCGCCCGAAGACATGGATCTCGTCCAGGTGATCGACGAGCCGCAGGGCGTGGTGAACGCCATATTCGATTTCTACGAGAAGCGCGGCTTCGAGCCTTCCGCGCTCGAGCGCGAAATCCTGCTCAACCTGTAGAGCGGGCACGGCGCTCGCTTTCAAAAGCAGTGGGAGTAGCCGATAATAGCGGCCACAAGGAATACCCCACTCATGCGCCGATTCGCCGCCACACTCCTACTTTGCATCGCCCTGCCGGTGGCGGCGCAAGACAAACCGCCGTCCAACCTGCAGCCGATACCGGAGCCGCCGCCGCCACCGCCGGGCATGGAGCTCGACCCCGCGCTGGAGCCGCAGGTGACGATACAGCGGCGCGGCACGGAGACCGTCGAGGAGTTTCGCGTCGGCGGGCGTCTCTACATGATGAAAGTAACGCCTGCGGGCGGACGGCCCTATTACCTCATCGACGATCGCGGCGACGGCACCTTCATGCGCCAGGACAATTTCGATACGGGCACCCGGCCGCCGATGTGGGTGATACACCAGTTTTGATGCACCGCTAAATCGCGCAACATAGACCCGCGCCTCGGCCGGTGCGCGAGATTCGGGAACCGGCGCCGGCGCCTACACCGCATGTCCGTATATACGACCGTCACCGCCGGAGAGCTCGCCGGCTGGCTGGAACAGTACGCAGTCGGCACGCTCGCCGATCTGCAAGGCATCGCCGCCGGCATCGAGAACACCAACTATTTCGTCACGACGACGCGCGGCCGCTACGTGCTGACGCTGTTCGAGAAGCTGACGGCGCGCGAGCTGCCGTACTACCTCGGCCTGATGGCGCATCTCGCGGACAACGGCATACCGTGCCCGCATCCGATCGCCAACCGGGCGGGCGCGTACCTGGGAGAGCTCAAGGGCAAGCCGGCGAGCCTCGTGACGCTCCTCAAAGGCAAGGACGTCGAGCGGCCGGACGCCGGGCATTGTGCGCAAGTCGGCCTGCTCCTCGCGCACATTCACGATGCCGGGCTGTCGTATGCCGGGCACATGGACAACCCGCGCGGGACGCGCTGGTGGACCGCGGTAATGCCCGACGTGCTGCCGTTTCTCGGCGCCGACGAAGCGCGGCTCCTGCGCGACGAAGTGGCGTATCTGGCCCGCGCATGGCCCGCAGCGCTGCCGCGCGGCGCGATCCACGCCGATCTGTTCCGCGACAACGTGCTGTTCGATCAGGGTCGGCTCACGGGCGTGATCGACTTCTATTTCGCCTGCACCGGCGAGCTCATGTACGACGTCGCGATTACGGTGAACGACTGGTGTCACGCCGGTGGCGGCGCGCTCGATCCTGCTCGCACGCAGGCCTTGCTCGAAGCGTATGCCGAGGTGCGCCCGTACTCGGCCGCAGAGCGCGCGGCATGGCCGGTGATGCTGCGCGCAGCAGCGCTGCGCTTCTGGGTCTCGCGGCTGTACGACTTGCATCTGCCGCGGCCGGGTGAGCTCACGCATGCCAAGGATCCCGCACATTTCCGCCACATCCTGGAGCACCATATCGAGCATGCCTGTGAATTGCCGCACTGATCGAGTTAAGTCACAATGACCGGCCCGTTTGCAAACGGGGAGACGGGGAGAGGTATGCGCATACGCGCGGTCGAAGCAAGCCGGGGCTGGCAGTGGATCGTCGAGGGTTTCCGGCTGTTCCGCAAAGCGCCGTTCATGTGGATCACGCTGACGCTCGTGCTCGCGCTGATCTGGATGATGCTCTTCGCCATCAAGCTCGTCGGCCCGCTGCTCTTCAACCTGCTCTCGCCGGTGTTCTTCGCCGGCTTCATGATCGGCTGCCGCGATCTCGAGCAGGGCCGCGAGCTCGAGCTCGCGCACGTCTTTGCGGCTTTCCGCGGCCATGCGGCGCCTCTCGTCACGGTCGGCGGCGTCTATCTCGTCGGCATGATCCTGATCTTCGGGCTGATCTTCCTCACGGCCGGCGGGAGCATGCTGCCCGCTGCGTTATCGGGCAAGCATGCGGACATGGCCACGATGATGGCGGTCATGCGCAGCCTCGCGCTCGCCTTGATGGTCGCCTTCGCCGTCTACGTGCCGCTGCTCATGATGGTGTGGTTCGCGCCGCTGCTGATCACTTTCCACGGAGTGGCGGCGGTGCCGGCCATGAAGCTCTCGTTCCGCGCCTGCTGGCGGAACTTCCTGCCATTCACGGTCTACGGGCTGGTCGTCATGGTGCTGTGGTTTCTCGCATCCATCCCGCTGCTGCTCGGCCTGCTGGTCGTGCTGCCCATGGTGTTGTGCTCGATCTATGCGAGCTACAAGGACTTGTTCGAGGTGAACGAACCCGTGCGCGACCTGGGGCCGGCGCCGTTCTAGGCCGGCGCCAGATTCGCGTACTCGAGCATCAGCCACTTCGCGCCGGCGCCGCGGAAGTTCACCTGCACGCGCGCTTCGGCACCCCGTCCTTCGGCACCCACGATCACCCCGGCTCCGAACTTCGGATGCGTGACGCTCTGGCCTATGCGCCAGGGCGAGGATGACGCCATCGCGAACGCCGGTGCGGCGGGAGCCGCCGCAGTGTGCGGCGCGAATGCCGCGTAACCCGCATAGCTCGTCGTCCGGGCGGGCCGCAGCCGGTTCATGCGCCGCATGAGGTTTTCCGGTATCTCCTGGAAGAAGCGCGACCCGATGTTGAACCGCGTCTGCCCGTGCAGCATGCGGCTTTGCGCGAACGTGAGATACAGCCGCCGCCGCGCCCGCGTCAGCGCGACATACATGAGGCGGCGCTCTTCCTCCATGCCGTCGGCTTCGGTCATGCTGTTTTCGTGCGGGAACAGCCCCTCTTCCAGCCCGCTGATGAACACGCTGTGGAATTCCAGGCCCTTGGCCGCGTGCACCGTCATCAGCTGCAGCGCCTCGGCGCCCGCTTGCGCCTGATGCTCGCCGGCCTCCAGCGCCGCATGCGCGAGAAAGGCGATGAGCTCGTCGGGCTCGTCCGCCGGCTGGCCTTCCACCGGCAGCTGCATGTCGCGCTCGGCGACGAACGCCGCCGCGGCGTTCACCAATTCACCCAGGTTCTCGAGTCGGTCCGCGCCTTCCTTCTCGTTCCTGTAATGCTGCTGCAGGCCGCTCGACTCGATCACGTGCTCGATCACTTCCGGCAGCGGCAGACCGCGCGTGGCCTCGCGCATGGCTTCGATCAGCCGCACGAACGTCGCGATGCTGCTCCCCGCCTTGCCGGACAGCGTGTTCGCGCACGCCGCGGCCCATAGACTGATGCCTCGGCTGCGCGCCGCTTCCTGCACCTGCTCCAGGCTGCGCGCGCCGATGCCGCGCGTCGGGAAATTCACGACGCGCAGAAACGCACCGTCGTCTTCCTCGCTCGCCGTGAGCCGCAGATACGCGAGGGCATGCTTCACCTCCTGGCGCTCGAAGAAGCGCAGGCCCCCGTAGACGCGATACGGCAGCCCCGCGGTGAAGAGCGCATGCTCCAGCACCCGCGACTGGGCGTTGGAGCGGTACAGCACCGCGACGTCGGAGAGCGCAACACCTTCCGCGCGCAGCGACTTCACTTCGTCGACGATGAAGCCCGCTTCCTCGATGTCGGTGGCCGCCTCGTACACGCGCAGCTGCTCGCCCTTGCCTTCGGACGTCCACAGATTCTTGCCCAGGCGCTTGCGGTTGTGCTCGATCAGGGCGTTGGCGGCATCGAGGATGTGGCCGTGCGAGCGGTAGTTCTGCTCCAGCTTGATCACTTTCTCGATGTGGAAGTCGCGCTGCAGGTCATGCATGTTGGCGCTCGACGCGCCGCGGAACGCATAGATGGACTGATCGTCGTCGCCGACGGCGAAGAGCGACGTGCCCGGCGCGGAGAGCGCCTGCAGCCAGCGGTACTGCAGGCGGTTGGTGTCCTGGAACTCGTCGACGAGGATGTGATGGAAGCGCGCGCGGTAATGCTCGCGCAGCGGATCGTTGCGGATCAGGAGCTCGTACGAGCGCAGCAGGAGCTCGGCGAAATCCACCACCCCCTCGCGCTGGCATTGCGCGTCGTAGGCCGCGTAGAACTCGACCATGCGCTCCGAGAAGTCGTCGTAGGGCTCGACCTTCGAGGCGCGCCTGCCTTCCTCCTTCTGCTGCGCGATGAACCACTGCGCCTGGCGCGGCGGGTAGCGCTCCTCGTCGAGATTCATGGACTTCATCAGGCGCTTGATGAGCGCGAGCTGGTCCTGTGTGTCGAGGATCTGGAAGAGCTGCGGCAGATTCGCTTCGCGGTGGTGCAGGCGCAGCAGGCGGTTGCACAGCCCGTGGAACGTGCCGACCCACATGCCGCGGGTGTTGATGGGCAGCATCGCGGCTATCCGCGTCAACATCTCCTTCGCCGCCTTGTTGGTGAACGTCACCGCGAGCAGACCGTGCGGGCTCACCTGGCCGGTCTGGATGAGCCAGGCGATGCGCGTGGTCAGCACGCGCGTCTTGCCGCTGCCGGCACCGGCGAGGATCAATGCCGACTGTTGCGGCAGCGTGACGGCTTCGAGCTGTTGTTCGTTCAGGCCTGCGAGAAAACTGGGCGTCATCGGGAAAGCGCGGCTCGCGGCGGGCGCGTCCCGCCTGGTGTGGATCGATCGGATGAAATTATACGCGAGGCGTGCGCCCGGACGATCGAAAAAGGCCACGCGCCGCGTGCATGCGCTCAGCGCGTGGCCCGTGCCGTGGAGTAACCGAGCGCCCGCAGCTTCTGCACGATCGCCCTCGCGTCGCGCTCGCCGGAGACCTGCGTGAGATCCACGCGGTACACGGGCATCGCGCCCTCTTCCTCCACGACGTTGAGCTGCGCCGGATAACCCGCCTCGCGCAGCCGCGCGTGCTGCTGCCGCGCGTAAGTCTCGTCTATCGTCGCCAAGACCTCGACGCGGGATCGCCCGCCGCGCCGGGCGCCGCCGGCGCCTGCCAGAATCTCCGTCTCCGCCGCGAGCGCCTTCAACGCATCTTTGGAAATGCGCGTCACCGGCGGCCCGGAAGCGGCATGCGAGGCGACATACGCCGCACGCGGTTGAGCAAGCACCGTTACACCGCCGGGTCCGCTCACCGCGATGCGACCCTCGATCAGGACGAGGAGATCCTGCGCCGCGTCGGATTTGCCCCACACGTCGGTGCCGCGTATGCCGGCGACCAGTGTGTTTACCCGGAACTCGAGATCCCGCTCCACATGCGCCTTCTGCACGAGTGCGGTGGCGTAACGGAACGCGCCGCGCACGACGCTCAACGCCCCGGCCCAGTAAGCGCTTTCGTCGGCGCGTTGCGTGGCGGCGAGCCGCTCGATCGCGAACACGGCGTTTTCGCCGAGCTTCACGGTGCTGCCTTCCGCCATCCGCAGGACCACGCGTGCACTCGATCCCGTCACGAGCCGGTCGCCCTGCACGACGGCGGCGCCGATTTCGAGCGGCTCGCGTGTGCCGTCCTCGTGCGCAATCCAGGCGGGGCTTACGACACCGTCGACTTCGAGCAGCGCGGCATGAGCGGCGAGCGCCGGCCAACAGCAGAACAACGCAAGGAGCAAGCGGCGTGGCGACATGGCTGTTCGAGGGGTGTATTTCGGCTCGACACGGCGCTGCGGCGCCGCGGTCGTGCGGTTATAATCGCGCTTTTCCCGCGCGGCATTCCTCTCCCATGCAGCAGAAATACAACCCCACGGTCATCGAACGCGACGCCCAGCGTAATTGGGACGAGCAGGATGCGTTCCGCGCAACGGAGAAAAGCGACCGTCCCAAGTACTACTGCCTGTCGATGTTTCCTTATCCGTCGGGCAAGCTGCACATGGGGCACGTGCGCAACTATACCATCGGCGACGTCCTCACCCGCTATCACCGGATGAAGGGCTACAACGTGATGCAGCCCATGGGGTGGGACGCGTTCGGCCTGCCCGCCGAGAACGCGGCAATGGCGAACGGCGTGCCGCCCGCGCGCTGGACGTACGACAACATCGCGTACATGAAAAAGCAGCTGAAGTCGCTGGGCTTCGCCATCGACTGGGGCCGCGAGCTCGCTACCTGCAAGCCCGAATACTACCGCTGGAACCAGTGGCTGTTCCTGCGCATGCTCGAGAAAGGGCTCGTCTATCAGAAGACCGGCACGGTGAACTGGGATCCGGTGGACCAGACCGTCCTCGCGAACGAGCAGGTGATCGACGGCCGCGGCTGGCGCACCGGCGCGCTCGTGGAAAAGCGCGAGATCCCGATGTACTACATGGCGATCACGCGCTACGCCGACGAGTTGCTCGCCGCCCTCGACACGCTGCCCGGCTGGCCCGAGCGTGTGAAGACGATGCAGGCGAACTGGATCGGCAAGAGCTACGGGGTGCGCTTCGCCTTCCCGTACACGCTCGACGGCAAGGACGAGAAGCTGTGGGTCTTCACCACCCGCGCCGACACCATCATGGGTGTGACCTTCGTCGCGGTGGCCGCGGAGCATCCGCTCGCCGCACGCGCGGCCCGCGACAATCCGGCGCTGGCGGCCTTCGTCGACGAGTGCAAGCGCGGCTCGGTCATGGAAGCGGACATCGCGACCATGGAAAAGAAAGGCATGCCGACGGGCATTTTCGTCACGCATCCGCTGTCGCGCGAGAAAGTCGAAGTGTGGGTCGGCAACTACGTGCTGATGGGCTACGGCGAAGGCGCGGTGATGGCCGTGCCGGCGCACGACGAGCGCGACTTCCATTTCGCGAAGCAATACGGCCTGCCCATCAAGCAAGTGATCGACGTCCCCGGCAAGGCCTTCAGCACCGATGCGTGGCAGGACTGGTACGCGGACAAGGAGCGCGGTCTGTGCGTGCACTCCGGCAAGTACGACGGTCTCGGCTACGATGCCGCCGTCGATGCAATCGCCGCCGATCTGGAAGTGCTGGGTCTGGGCGAGAAACAGGTGCTGTACCGGCTGCGCGACTGGGGCATCTCGCGCCAGCGTTACTGGGGCTGCCCGATACCGATCATCCATTGCGCGCAGTGCGGGGACGTGCCGGTCCCGGACGATCAGCTGCCCGTAGTGCTGCCCGAGGACTGCGTGCCCGACGGCACGGGCAATCCGCTCAACAAGCGTCCCGATTTCGTGAACTGCACCTGTCCCAAGTGCGGGCAACCGGCGAGGCGCGAGACGGACACGATGGATACGTTCGTCGATTCGTCATGGTATTACCTGCGTTTCGCATGCGCCGATCAGAACCGCGCCATGGTCGACGAGCGTGTGAGCTACTGGCTGCCCGTCGATCAGTACATCGGCGGTATCGAGCATGCCATCCTGCATCTGCTTTATTCGCGCTTCTGGACCAAGGTGATGCGCGATCTCGGTCTCGTCACGCTCGACGAGCCGTTCAAGAACCTGCTCACGCAAGGCATGGTGCTGAACGAGATCTTCTTTCGCAAGACCGAGACCGGGCGCATCGCCTACTACAATCCCGCGGACGTCGAGCTCGCATTCGACGACAAGGGCAACCGCACGGGCGCGACGCTGCGCACCGACGGCGAGCCCGTCGAATCAGGCGGCATAGGCACGATGTCCAAGTCCAAGAACAACGGCGTCGATCCGCAAGCCCTGATCGAAGACTACGGCGCGGACATCGCGCGCTTTTTCATGATGTTCACGGCGCCGCCGGAGCAGACGCTGGAATGGTCCGACAGCGGCGTCGAAGGCGCGGCGCGCTTTCTGCGGCGCGTGTGGACCTACGCCTACGAGAACCAGGCGCCGCTGAAGGAGCTCGGCAATGCGCCGAAGGGCGACCTGCCGGCGCCGCTCGCCGCCGTGCGCCGTGAAATCCATGCAGTGCTGAAGCAGGCGAATTACGACATGACCCGCCATCAGTTCAACACCGTGGCCTCGGCGGCGATGAAGATGTTGAACGCGCTCGAGTCGGGTCAGAAGCTCGACGCGGCCGCGGATCTGCGCGGCCCGGTCCTGCGCGAAGGCTACTCGATCCTGCTGCGCCTGCTCTCGCCCATCACGCCGCACATCGCGCATCATCTCTGGCGCGAGCTTGGCCTGGGCGAGGACATCCTGACGGCGCCATGGCCCGAGCACGACCCGGCTGCGCTGATCGAGGACGAGATCGAGCTCGTGGTGCAGGTCAACGGCAAGAAGCGTGCGGACGTGCGCGTGCCGCGCGATGCCGACCGGCAGGCGATCGAGAAGCTCGTGCTCGCGCATCCCCAGACTCAGAGGTTCATCGAAGGGCTGGCGGTGAAGAAGGTGGTCGTCGTGCCCGGGCGGCTGGTGAACGTGGTAGTGTAAGTGCCGTGACTCGTGACTCGTGACTCGTGATTCGTGACTGGTGACTCGTGAACGGTGAGCGGAAATACCCCGGCGTTGACCTCGCCGGAGTCCTGCTGCTGGCAGCGCTGCTGCTGTCCGGCTGCGGCTTTCATCTGCGCGGTGCGGCGGACCTGCCCTTCAAGTCGCTGTACGTGCAGGCGCCGCCGACGTCGCTGTTCGGCACGCAGTTGAAGCGCGTCATCGGATCGAGCAGCAAGACCGACGTCGTCGCGGAGCCGAAGGCCGCGGAAGCGATATTGCAGCTGCTCGACGAGCGCCGCGAGAAGGAAATCCTGTCGCTGTCCGGCGCCGGCCGCGTGCGCGAGTTCCAGCTCCGCTATCGCGTGCGCTACCGGGTCGTCGACCAGAAACAGCGCGAGCTCGTGCCGACGAGCGAGATCGTGCTGCGGCGCGATTTCTCCTTCAACGATGAGGAAGCGCTGTCCAAGGAATCCGAGGAAGCGCTGCTCTTCCGCGACATGCAGACCGACGCCGTGCAGCAGCTGCTGCGCCGCCTGCAGGCCACGAAGCTCGCCACATCCTGAATCGCGGCACCCGCCTCCGGCGCTTCTTGTAGAATCGCCCGGTTCCATTCACGCCGCCTTCGCCTCATGCGCATCGATACCGAGCAGCTCCAACAGCACCTCGCGCGCGATCTCAAAGCGCTCTACATCGTCTACGGCGACGAGACGCTGCTCGCGCTCGAGGCCGCGGATCGCATACGCGCAAAAGCGCGCGCGAGCGGCTATGCGGAGCGCGAGCTTCTCACAGTAGACAGCGGCTTCAAATGGCCGCAGCTCGCGGCCGCGGCAAGCTCGCAGTCGCTGTTCTCTTCGCGCAAGCTGCTCGAGCTGCGCGTGCCTACGGGCAAGCCGGGCGTCGAAGGCGCTGCCGCGCTGCAGGAATATTGCGCCGCTCTGCCGCCGGACGTCGTCACGCTGATTTATCTTCCCGGCCTCGACTGGCGCGCGCAGAAAGCCGCCTGGTTCGAGACGCTGGAGCACGCCGGCGTCGCCGTGGAGGCGCGCACGGTCGCGCGCAAGGCGCTGCCGGAGTGGCTGGCCGGGCGCCTGCGCCTGCAGAGCCAGGACGCCGACGAGGAGACGCTTGCGTTCATCGCGGACCGCATCGAAGGCAATCTCATGGCCGCCTACCAGGAAGTGCAGAAGCTCGCGCTGCTGTGTCCGGCAGGACGCGTGAGCGCCGAGCAGGTGCGTGAAGCCGTTCTCGACGTCGCACGCTACGACGTCTCGAATCTGGAACTCGCGATGCTGGAAGGCGACGCCTTGCGCCTCGTGCGCATGATGGACGGCCTGCGCGGCGAAGGCGCTGCGGCGCCGCTCGTGCTGTGGACGCTCGCTGAAGAAATCCGCGCGATCGGCAAGGTGCTCGCCGGCATCGCGGCGGGCAAGCCGTTCAATCTTCTGTGGCGCGAGGCGCGCGTATGGGGCAGCGCGCATCAGCAGGCGATGCAGCGGCAGGCCGGGCGCTTCTCATTGCCGCAGGTACACGCGGCGTTACGCCATGCCGCGACCATAGACCGCATGGTCAAGGGACTCGCCAAGGGCGACGTGTGGGACGAGCTCCTGCAGCTCGCGCTGCGCTTCGCGCGGGGCGCCCGGGCCATGCCCGAGGGAAAACAGGCTACAATGAATGCCGGACACGCCGCGCGAGCAGCGCAAGGCGGAAACGCGCTGTTCTAGCGGCTTTTCCCGGCGAAAGCTCGCCGTCCGCGCGTTCCGACGGAGCGTGAGCGGCCAGGAATCACGGTATGGACATCCAGACGTACATGCACGGCGTCGGCAGGCAGGCCCGCGCTGCCTCGCGCGTGATCGCGCAAGCCGATACCGGCACGAAGAACCGCGCGCTCGAGGTCATGGCCGATACCCTCGTGCGCAACGCGCAAACGCTGATCGCGGCCAATGCACGCGACGTGTCAGCAGCCCGCGAGCGCGGGCTCGACGCCGCTGCGGTCGATCGCCTCACCCTCACTCTCAAGACCGTGCAATCGATGGCGGACGGCTTGCGTCAGATCGCGAAGCTGCCTGATCCCATAGGCGAGATCACCGGCCTCAAGTACCGCCCCTCCGGCATCCAGGTCGGGCAGATGCGCGTGCCGCTCGGCGTCGTCGGCATCATTTACGAGTCCCGCCCCAACGTCACCGCCGACGCCGCGGGGCTGTGTCTCAAATCGGGCAACGCGGCAATACTGCGCGGCGGCTCGGAGGCGATCCATTCGAACCAGGCGATCGCGGCATGCGTGCACGAGGGCTTGCGCGCCGTCGGCCTGCCGGAAGCGGTGGTGCAAGTGGTGGAAACCACCGATCGCTCCGCGGTGGGCGAGCTCATCACGATGCAGGACTACGTCGACGTCATCGTGCCGCGCGGCGGCAAAAGCCTGATCGAGCGGCTCATGCGGGAATCGCGCATCCCGATGATCAAGCATCTCGACGGCGTGTGCCACGTCTACATCGACGACCGCGCGGACTACGACAAGGCGATCCGCATCGCCGACAACGCGAAAACCCAGCGCCTCGGCACGTGCAATACCATGGAGACGCTGCTCGTCGCCCGCGGCATCGCGGAGCGCATACTGCCGCCGCTTGCGACCATCTATCGCGACAAGGGCATAGAGCTGCGCGGCGACGAGGTCGCACGCGCCGTCGTGCCCGACATGAAGGCCGCGACGGAAGAGGACTGGTACACGGAATATCTCGCCGCCATCCTCGCCGTGCGCGTCGTCGAAGGCCTGGACGAAGCCATCGCCCACATCACCACCTACGGCTCGCAGCACACCGATGCGATCGTCACGGAAGACTACACGCGAGCGCGCCGTTTCCTGCGCGAGGTCGATTCGAGCTCCGTGATGGTGAACGCCTCCACGCGCTTCGCCGACGGTTACGAATACGGGCTCGGCGCGGAAATCGGCATCTCGACCGACAAGCTGCATGCACGCGGCCCCGTCGGCCTCGAAGGACTCACGTCGCTCAAGTACGTCGTGCTCGGAGACGGACAGGTCAGGGAGTGAGCGCGAGGCGCACGCAACGTCCCGTCTGGTCCGCACGGCGCGGCCGGCCCACCCTCAATTCGAAAAATCACGGAGCGCTATGAGCCGCACTATCGAAGTCCAGGTTCCCGACATCGGGAATTTCACGAACGTGCCCGTCATCGACGTGCTGGTGAAACCCGGCGATACGGTGAGCATGGAAGAGCCGCTGGTCACGCTCGAATCCGACAAGGCCACCATCGACATCCCGGCGCCCACCGCCGGCGTGGTGAAAGAGTTGCGAGTGAAGAGCGGCGACAAGGTTTCGCAAGGCTCTCTGCTCCTGATGCTCGAGGCCCCGGAAGCCGAAGCCCAGCCTGCGGCTCCGCCGGCGCAACCGCAGCCCGCGCCTGCGGCCGCACCGGTCCAGTCCAAGGCGGCATCCACTACGGCACCCGCGCGCACGGCGGCCTCGCAGGCGGACATGCATGCGGACGTCGTCGTCCTCGGCGCAGGTCCCGGCGGCTATACCGCAGCCTTCCGCGCTGCCGATCTCGGCAGGCAAGTCGTCCTGGTGGAGCGCTATCCGTCGCTCGGCGGCGTATGCCTCAACGTCGGCTGCATCCCGTCGAAAGCCCTGCTGCATATCGCGAAAGTCGTCACCGAAGCGCAGG
>Ga0255338_1003552_pt1 | contig 18365 bp, 18 predicted proteins | sample MeOH1_35cm_T4_19_FD_203715 | JGI IMG/M metagenome (GOLD analysis project Ga0255338, IMG submission 203715) | Sandy soil microbial communities from University of British Columbia, Vancouver, Canada - MeOH1_35cm_T4_195 | ecosystem: Engineered > Artificial ecosystem > Sand microcosm > Unclassified ...
TCGACCACGGCGAGCGTGAGCAAGAAGGCGCGCATCGACGACGGCAGCGCCGAGCCGACGACGGCGAGCACGGCCAGCGCGAACGCGATGTCGGTGGCCGACGGGATCGCCCAGCCGCCGAGGTTGTCGGTGGCCGGGTCGTGCAGCAGGTTCACCACGACGTAGACCCCGGCGGGGACGGCCACGCCGGCGACCGCGGCGAAGACGGGGACGGCTGCATCGGCCGGCCGGCGCAGGGACCCGACCAGGAACTCGCGCTTGAGCTCGAGCCCGGCGAGGTAGAAGAAGATCGCCAGCGCGCCGTCGGCCGCCCAGTGCTCGACGTCCAGCGGTCCGAGGTCGAGGGTCCGGACGGACTGGTAGGAATCGCCGGCGACGTTGGCCCAGACGACGGCGATCGCGGCGGCGGCCAGGGCGATCCCGCCGCCGACGGTCTCCGAGCGCAGCAGCTGGCCGAGGAACGTGGACTCGCCGGGCTCCGGCGTCGGGAAGAAGCGGGGACGCCGGCGGGCGACGGTCATGGTGGCTCCTGGGGTCAGGGGTGGCTCGTACGCTCGCCGACCAGACTTCCCGGCACACCGTGAGGCCACGACCCTACCGGGCGCGCGACCCCGCCCGGGAGGTGTGGGACAATCGGACACGTTGGAGGGGAGTATTCCTTCGCGACGGCATCGTCATCACGGACGCCCGCAGTAGCAGGTGCCCCGGGGCCGTCGGTCCGCCGGTTCGCCGGCCGGGCGGGAGAGACCTCCGGACCTTGACCGATCTCGCTTGCGTCCGGAGGAACACCCATGCACGTATCGCCCCTCGTCTGGTGGCTCACCATCGGCATCACGACCGTGTTGCTGCTCGTCGACGTCGTCGTCATCGGACGCCGCCCCCACGAGCCCAGCCGTCGCGAGGTGACCACGGCCCTGGCCTTCTTCATCGGCCTGGCGGTCGCCTTCGGGATCGGCATCTTCGTCGTCTCCGGGAGCCGCTACGGCACGGAGTTCTTCGCCGGCTGGCTCACGGAGTACTCCCTGTCGGTCGACAACCTGTTCATCTTCCTCATCATCATGAGCAAGTTCGGCGTACCCCGGGCCTACCAGCAGACCGCGCTGCTGATCGGCATCGTGATCGCGCTCGTGATGCGCGGCATCTTCATCGCGCTGGGTGCCGCGGCGATCGACAACTTCAGCTGGGTCTTCTACCTCTTCGGCCTGTTCCTCGTGTACACCGCCGTGAAGCTCGCCCGCGAGGGAGCCGAGGACGAGGACGAGTACGAGGAGAGCGCGCTCGTGAAGTGGGTCGAGCGGCACCTGCCGGCGACGTCGACCTGGCACGGCACCAAGCTGCTGGTCCGCACCGACGGCTGGCGTCGGATCATCACGCCGATGTTCATCGTGGTGCTCGCCCTCGGGACCACCGACCTGCTGTTCGCGCTCGACTCGATCCCCGCGATCTACGGGCTGACCGACGAGCCCTACCTGGTGATGACGGCGAACATCTTCGCCCTGATGGGCCTGCGCCAGCTCTACTTCCTGATCGGTGGCCTGCTCGAGCGGCTGGTGTACCTCTCCTACGGGCTGGCCGTGCTCCTCGGCTTCATCGGCGTCAAGCTGATCCTGCACGCCCTGCACGAGAACGAGCTCGCCTTCATCAACGGCGGCCACCCGGTCCACTGGGCCCCGGACATCCCGATCTGGCTCTCGCTCCTGGTGATCGTCGGCACCCTGGCCGTGACCACGGTGGTGAGCCTGCTCGCGTCGCGCCGGATGGACGCCCGCGCACGCGACGAGGTGACCGGGCCGCGCGGCCACTGACTCGTCGCCCGGCGTCGTGTGATCCGAGACTCGGGAGTTTCCGGCCAAATCGCCCTAACCGGGAGCCCCGTGCGTCGTTGACGTGACCATGGAGTGGATCCAACGGAACCCGAAGAAGGCTGCCGGCCTGTCCGCGCTCGCGGTGCTCTGCGTCGTCATCCTCGTGTGGGGGATGACCAGCGGAGGGGCGAGCCAGCCTTCGGCCGAGCCGACCCTCGGGGTCCCGGGCACGCTGTCCACCCCGACCGCGACCCCGAGCCGGTCGCTGACGGTGCTGCCGACGCCGTCCGGTACGCCGACGTCGGTCGGTGCCGCGATCAAGGGCTTCCCCTCGGCTGGCATGGGCAGCATCGGCCCGGGCCTGCTCGGCTCCGGCGGCGCCAACGGGCTGCCGCCCCACCGCGTCGTGATCGAGGCCGGCTCCGACGGCCCGCTGCTCGGGGTCGGCTGGCGGATCCCCACCGCGAACGGCCCCCGCAAGGGCAAGGACCTCAGCTACAAGAACTGGTTCCGGCACTCGACCACGGCCTACGGGAAGCCCGACTACGCCCAGCTCTACACCCGCGTCGGCCCGGACTCCTCGGTCGTCTGGTGCACCGTCACCGTCGACGGCAAGGTCACCGAGCGCGAGGAGGCGCACGGTCCCTGGGGCGGCGTCTTCTGCCAGGGGTAACCAGCGCCGCCATCCGCCGCACCTGAACAGACGCGACGACGCCCCGGGACCCGTTCGCGGGCCCGGGGCGTCGTCACGTCTGCGGGTCAGTCCTCCGAGGAGGCGGACATCCCCTGGCCGATCAGGTCCATCACGGTGGAGTCGGCCAGCGTGGTGACGTCGCCGATGTCGCGCTTCTCCGCGACGTCGCGCAGCAGCCGGCGCATGATCTTGCCCGAGCGGGTCTTCGGCAGCTCGGCGACGACCATGATCTGGCGCGGCTTGGCGATCGCGCCGATCTCGTGGGCGACGTGGTTGCGCAGCTCCTGGACGATGTCGGCGCCGCCGTCGCCCGCGGACTCGCGGAGGATCACGAACGCGCAGACGGCCTGGCCGGTCATCTCGTCGGTCGCGCCCACCACGGCCGCCTCGGCCACCTTCGGGTGCGAGACCAGGGCGGACTCGATCTCGGTGGTCGAGAGCCGGTGGCCGGAGACGTTCATGACGTCGTCGACCCGGCCGAGCACCCAGATGTCGCCGTCCTCGTCCAACTTCGCGCCGTCGCCGGCGAAGTACATGCCCTTGAACCGCGACCAGTAGGTGTCCTTGAACCGCTGGTCGTCACCCCACAGGGTCCGCAGCATCGCCGGCCACGGCTCCTTGAGCACCAGGTAGCCGCCGGACCCGTCGGGCACCGAGGCGCCCTCGTCGTTGACCACGTCGGCGACCACGCCCGGGATCGGGGTCATCGCCGAGCCCGGCTTCGCGCTGGTCACGCCCGGCAGCGGGGAGATCATGATCATCCCGGTCTCGGTCTGCCACCAGGTGTCCACCACCGGCGCCCGGCTGCCGCCGATGGTCTCGCGGTACCAGACGTACGCCTCCGGGTTGATCGGCTCGCCGACCGAGCCGAGCAGCCGCAGCGAGGACATGTCGTACTTCGCCGGGATGTCGTCGCCCCACTTCATGAACGTCCGGATCGCCGTGGGGGCGGTGTAGAAGATGGTCACGCCGTACTTCTCGATGATCTCCCACCAGCGGCCCTTGTGCGGGCTGTCCGGGGTGCCTTCGTACATCACCGACGTGGCCTGGTTGGCCAGCGGGCCGTAGACCATGTAGGAGTGGCCGGTGACCCAGCCGATGTCGGCCGTGCACCAGTACACGTCCGTCTCCGGCTTGAGGTCGAAGACGCCCCAGTGGGTGTACGCCGCGCCGACGAGGTAGCCGCCGGTGGTGTGCAGGATGCCCTTCGGCTTGCCGGTCGTGCCGGAGGTGTACATGACGTAGAGCGGGTGCTCGGCGTCGAAGAACTCGCAGGCGTGCTCGGTCGAGGCCGTGTCGACCACGTCGTGCCACCACACGTCCCGGCCGGCGTCCCAGGCGACGTCCTGGCCGGTACGCCGCACGACCAGCACCTTGCTGACCGTGTGGCCGGCCTTCTCGGCGATGTCGCACGCCTCGTCGACGGCGGGCTTCAGCGCGGACGGGGCACCGCGGCGGTAGCCGCCGTCGGAGGTGACCACGACGCGGGCGTCGCAGTCCTCGATCCGGCTGGCCAGCGCCTCGGCGGAGAAGCCGCCGAACACCACGGTGTGGGGGGCGCCCAGGCGGGCGCACGCGAGCATCGTCACGACGGTCTCGGGGATCATCGGCATGTAGATCGCCACCCGGTCGCCGGCGCGCACGCCGAGGTCGGTCAGCGCGTTCGCGGCCTGGCAGACCTCGTCCTTGAGCTCGGCGTAGGTGATGTCGCGGGCGTCGTCCTCGGGCTCGCCGACCCAGTGGAACGCCACCTTGTCACCGGCACCGGCTTCGACGTGCCGGTCGACGCAGTTGTACGCCGCGTTCAGCTTGCCGCCGACGAACCACTTCGCGAACGGCGGGTCGTCCCAGTCCAGGACCCGCTCCCAGCGGGTGTCCCAGTCGAGCCGGTCGGCCTGCTTCTCCCAGAACCCGATCCGGTCCGCGGCCGCGTCGGCGTACGCCGCCTCGGTGAGATTGGCCCGGGCCGCGAAGTCGGCGGGCGGGTCGAACCGACGCTCCTCCCGGGACAGGTTGGACAGCGTCGGACTCTGGGTCTCGGCTTGGTCGCTCACAGTGCACTCCTCGAACGGTGGTGAGTCATCGGATCAGGGCCGTCCCCCTGTTCGGGCCAGCCTAGGCGTGCATCCTCCCGGCGACGAGGCCGCCGGGAGGATGCAACAGGGATGATGGTTGCGACCGGGTTGCATCCGGCCGCGCGGTGGGTCAGTGCAGGATCGCCCCCTCGGCACCGGCGCCGGTGAACGCGCGGACCTCGAGCTCGGTGTAGCGGTCCTCGGCCTCGGGCTCCTTGGAGGTGATCGTGCCGAGCCACCCGAGGATGAAGCCCGCGGGGATCGAGATGATGCCCGGGTTGCTCAGCGGGAACCAGTGCCAGTCGTGGTTGGTGACCAGGGCGGTCTCCGAGCCGGAGACGACCGGCGAGAAGAACACCAGCACCAGGCAGGTGGTCAGGCCGCCGTAGATCGCCCACACCGCGCCGCGGGTGTTGAACCTCTTCCAGAAGAGGTTGTAGAGCAGCGACGGCAGGTTCGCCGAGGCTGCGACCGCGAAGGCGAGTGCGACCAGGAACGCGATGTTCAGCTTCTGCGCAGGGATCGCCAGCGCGATCGCGATGCCACCGATCACGAACGCCGCGACCCGGGCCACCTTGACCTCGTCCTTCTCCGAGGCCTTGCCGCGCTTGAACACGGTCGCGTACAGGTCGTGCGCGACCGAGGACGCCGAGGTGAGGGTCAGGCCGGCCACCACCGCCAGGATCGTCGCGAACGCCACCGCGGAGATCAGGGCGAGCAGGATCGCGCCTCCGTTGGAGCCGGCGCCGCCGCCGACCTCCTCGGCGAGCAGGGGCGAGGCGAGGTTGCCGCCGCTGGCGGCGACCTTGCTGTCGGCCCCCGTGTCGAGCAGCGCCGCGGCACCGAAGCCGAGGACCAGCGTCATCAGGTAGAAGCTGCCGATCAGCCCGATCGCCCACAGCACCGACTTCCGGGCGGCCTTGGCCGACGGCACGGTGTAGAAGCGGATCAGGATGTGCGGCAGGCCGGCGGTGCCGAGCACGAGGGCCAGGCCGAGCGACAGGAAGTCGATCTTGCTGGTCGTGCTGACGCCGTACTTCAGGCCCGGCTGGAGGAACGCCTCACCCTTGCCGGTGTTCGTCGACGCCGTGTGGAGCATGTCGGAGATGTTGAAGTTGAACTTCGCCAGCACCAGCACGGTGATCAGCACGGTGCCGCTCATCAGGAGCACGGCCTTGACGATCTGCACCCAGGTGGTGCCCTTCATGCCGCCGACGGTGACGTAGAAGATCATCAGGATCCCGACGCCGACGATGGTCAGCGCCTTGAGGGAGTCGGACTGCACGTCGAGCAGGAGGGTCACCAGCGCGCCGGCACCGACCATCTGGGCCAGCAGGTAGAAGATCGAGACGACCACGGTCGACGTCGCCGCCGCCGTGCGAACGGGCCGCTGCCGCATCCGGAACGCGAGCTGGTCGGCCATCGTGTAGCGCCCGGAGTTCCGGAGCAGCTCGGCGACCAGCAGCAGCGCGACCAGCCAGGCGACCAGGAAGCCGATCGAGTACAGGAAGCCGTCGTACCCGTTCAGGGCGATCAGGCCGGAGATGCCGAGGAACGACGCGGCCGACATGTAGTCGCCGGACACCGCCATGCCGTTCTGGAACCCGCTGAAGTTGCGGCCCCCGGCGTAGTAGTCGGTGGTGCCGCTCTGGCCGCTGCGGCTGGCCCAGAACGTGATCGCGATGGTGACCACCACGACCGCGATGAACAGGACCGCGGTCAGCGTCTGAGAACTCATCGGGTCTTCTCCTCGTTGTAGCGGACGTCGAGCCCGTGGGCGAGGTCGTCGACGTGGTTGTTCATGTGCCGGGCGTAGAGCCAGGCGATCAGGAACGTGGAGACGAACTGGAGCAGCCCGAAGATCAGCGCCACGTTGACGTGGCCGAAGACCTTGGTGCTCATGAAGCCGTGCGCCCAGTTCGACATGAGCACGTAGAGCAGGTACCAGCCGAGGAAGATGGCCGTTGCGGGGATCGTGAAGACCCCGGTGCGCCGGCGTACCTCCTTGAACTCCTCGGTCTGGACGAGCTCGTCGTAGATCGGATCGTGCCGTGCGGCCTGGTCGTGGCCCCGGTGCTCCGGCGCCGGTGCGGGTGAGCGAGTGGACATGGTCAGCAACCTCCGTGTGTGGGCAGCCATGCGTGTGATGGCGGTCACGCTAAGGAGCCCTGTTCCCCGGGAGACAGTCCTGCAAGCGGCTGCTGCGGCCGGTGGTCACCGGCAATCGGTGAACGGTCGGTCGGGCGCGACGAGCGGTCGGCGCCCGGGCCACGACCGGGCTAGGACCGGTCCAGCTGGACCGCTTCCGGTGTGTGCAGCCGCACCATGAAGCGGCCGACGTGGGCCGGCAGCCGGTCCCGGGTCAGCCGCGAGACCCCGACCATGGTGAGCACGCTGGCCGGCACCGCCCAGGCGGCCGGCTGGGCGACCAGGGCGGCGAACCAGCCGCCGTCGCGGTCGACGACCAGGCGGTCGACCACGGCGAAGCCGGTGAGGCCGCCGCCGACGACCAGCCCGCAGAACGCGCCGGCGGCGGTGAGCCCGCGCCACCAGATGCCGAGCACGAGCAGGGGGCAGAAGGTGGCCGCGGCCATCGCGAACGCCAGCCCCACGACGGTCGCGACCGACACGTCGCGGGCCACCAGTGCCATCGCCAGCGGCACCGAGACCGCGACGGCTGCCGAGACCCGGAAGGCGGTGACGCCCTCCATGCGGCGGCTCATCACGTCCTGCGAGATGACCCCGGCGACCGCGACGGTCAGGCCCGAGGAGGTGGCCAGGAACGCGGCGAACGCGCCCGCCGTGAGGAGCGCGGTGAACAGGTCACCTCCCACGCCGCCGACCATCCGCTGCGGCAGCTCGAGCACGACGCTGTCGGTGGCGCCGCGGGCGACCAGGTCTGGCGCGTAGAGGCGACCGAGGGCGCCGTACACCGGGGGCAGGACGTAGAAGAGCCCGAGCAGCACCAGCACGACCAGCGTGGTCTGCCGGGCGGCGCGGCCGTCGGGGTTGGTGTAGTAGCGGACCACCACGTGCGGCAGCCCCATCGTGCCCAGGAACGTCGCGACCATCAGCGAGTACGTCGTGTAGAGCGGGTGGTCGCCGGCGACGTCGAGCGGGTTCGCCCAGCTGAAGCCCGACGCGCCGTCGACGACCAGCGACGAGGCCGCCGGCGACGCGGCGCCGTCGTGCAGCCACACGACCAGCAGGAAGACCAGGGGGAGCAGCAGCGCGGTCAGCTTGAGCCAGTACTGGAAGGCCTGCACGAACGTGATCGAGCGCATGCCACCGGCCAGCACGTTTGCGAGTACGACGCCCGCCACGACCGCGGCCCCGGCCCACGGCGCCATCCCGGTGGCCGAGCGGAGCGCCACGCCGGCGCCGCGGAACTGGGGCATCAGGTACAGCCAGCCGATCGCGACCACGAGCACCGACGACAGGGTGCGCACGACCCGGGAGTCGAGCCGGGCCTCGGCGAAGTCGGGCAGCGTGTAGGCCCCGCTGCGGCGCAGCGGGGCGGCGACGAGGACGAGCAGGACGAGGTAGCCGGCCGTCCAGCCGACCGGGTACCAGAGCATCTCGCCGCCGTAGGCGAGCACCAGCCCGGCGACGCCGAGGAACGACGCCCCGGAGAGGTACTCCCCGCTGATCGCCCAGGCGTTCAGCCCCGGGCGCACCGACCGTGAGGCGACGAAGAAGTCCGAGGTGGTCCGGCTGAACCGCAGGCCCCAGGTCCCGATCGCCAGCGTCGCGACCGTCACGACCACCACCGCGCCGATGCCGTAGGCGATGTTCACCGCGGTCGCCTCATGGCCCGGTCACCAGCGCTCCACCACCTGGGTGAACTCCCGCTCGTTGCGCTCCGCGGCGCGGACGTAGCGCCAGGCGAGCACCACCAGCACCGGGTAGCAGGCGAAGGCGAGCAGCACCCACGACACCGGCATCCCGAGGACGTGGTGCGCGGTGAGTGCCGGGACCAGCCAGAAGACCACCGGCAGCGCGCCGACGGTGAGGACCAGCGTCACGACGGTGCCGACCGCGAGCCGCAGCTGGGAGCGCAGCAGCGCGGCGAGGTAGATCTCGCCGAGCTCGCTCTGTGCGTCGATCTCGGAGGCCACGGTGCGCCGCGGGCGGCTGCCGCGGCGCTCGGTGTGCGGGCTGGTGACGCGCACGCGGGCCGGCCGGGCCGGCGGCCGGGCGTCGCTCATGGCTCGCCTCGGCGGACGTCACGGACCAGCAGGTCGCGCAGCTGCCGGGTGTGTCGCCGGCTCACGGCCAGCTCCACGCGATCTCCCGGCCCCCCGACCACGACGCTGCAGCGCCCGGCATCGACGCGCAGCTCCTCGACGTACGGGAGTGCGACCAGCAGTGAGCGGTGGATCCGGACGAAGCCGGAGCCGGCCCACTGCTGTTCGAGCTGGGTCAGCGGGATCCGGACGAGGTGGCTGCCGGAGCCGGTGTGCAGCCGGGCGTAGTCGCCCTCGGCCTCGACGTACCGGATCTCCGAGACCGGCACGAACCGGGTGACCCCGCCCCGCTCGACGGGCACCTGGTCGACGCTGACGTCGGAGCGGGCGGCGCCGAGGACCCGCCGGACCGCCTCGGCGATGCGCTCCTCGCGCACCGGCTTGAGCACGTAGTCGACGGCGTCGAGCTCGAACGCCTCGACGGCGTGCTTCTCGTGGGCGGTCACGAACACGACCGCGGGAGGGTTCTTGAAGCGGGCCAGCACCGACGCGAGCTCGATGCCGTCCAGCCCGGGCATCTGGATGTCGAGGAACACCGCGTCGATCTCGCGCTCCTTGAGCATCCGCAGCGCCTCGGTGGGCGAGTCGGTGGCGTGCACCTCGGCGATCCGGGGGTCCTGCCGCAGCAGCCAGCTGAGCTCGTCGAGCGCCGGCGCCTCGTCGTCGAGGACCAGCACCCGCAGCCCGCCGACCGGGACCGGCGTGGTGGTCACGGGTGCACCCCCGGGGCGTACTTGGGGATGCGCACGGTCACCTTGGTGCCGGCTCCCGGTGCGGTCTCCACGACGAGACCGTACTCGTCGCCGAACGTGTTGCGGAGCCGCTCGTCCACGTTGGCCAGCCCGACGGAGTCCGAGCCGGCATCGCCGGCCAGGATGCGGCGGATCCGCTCGGGGTCCTCGCCCTCGCCGTCGTCCTCGACGCTGATCTCGCACTCGCGGTCGACGTCGCGCGCCTCGATGACGATCCGGCCGCCGGCCTCGCGACGCTCGAGGCCGTGGCGCACGGCGTTCTCGACCAGCGGCTGCAGGCACAGGAACGGGATCCGTACGCCGAGCACCTCGGGCGCGATCTTCAGGGTCACCGTGAGCCGGTCGCCGAACCGGGCCTGCTCGAGCAGCAGGTAGCGCTCGATCGAGCGGAGCTCCTCGGCCAGGGTGGTGAACTCGCCGTGCTGGCGGAAGGAGTAGCGGGTGAAGTCCGCGAACTCCAGCAGCAGCTCGCGGGCCCGGTCCGGGTCGGTGCGCACGAAGGAGGCGATCGCGCCGAGGGAGTTGTAGATGAAGTGCGGGCTGATCTGCGCCCGCAGGGCGCGCACCTCGGCCTGCACGAGACGGTGCCGGGACTCGTCGAGCTCGGCGAGCTCGAGCTGGCCGGAGACCCAGCTGGCCACCTCCTCGGTGGCGCGCAGCAGGCTGGCCGACCGCTCCTCCGCGAGCGCGACGAGGGCACCGGCGACCCGGTCCTCGATCACCAGCGGGGTGGCGATCGCGTGCCGCACCGGGCAGCCCGGCTGGTCGCAGGCCAGCTGGGCGGGGCCGGCCACCGCGGTGCCGGCCTCCCGGATCGCCCGGCGGGCCAGCTCGTGGGCCTGGTCGGCGTGGTGGTCGGCGAGGCCGTCGTACCCGAGCAGCCGCTCGGTGTCGGCGATCGCGACCGCCGGGGTGCCCAGGAGGGCCCGCAGGTGGCGCAGGCTGCGCTCGACGGAGGCCGCGTTGAGACCCTCGCGCAGCGCGGGCGAGGCCAGCGACGCGGTGTGCAGGGTGCGGAAGGTCGCCCGGTCCGCCTCGCTGCCGAGGTGCCGCGACGCCCGCCACGGGCCGCGACCGGACCCCGGGACCCGCCATCGCCATGGTGCCATCGGGACCCGCTACCGGAAGTCGAAGAGAAGGGTGCCGGGATCCTCGGGCGGCGCGGCCTGGTGGGGGATCCGGCCGAGCGCCTGGGTGGCGTCGGGGTCGAGGGCGAGGTCGGTCCAGTCGACGCGGCCTGGGGTCGGCGGCGCGACCGGCTCCTGCCGCTGGACCACGGTGCGGTAGCAGCGGGTGACGTAGGGCAGCTGCATGCCGTCGGGCCCGCGCCCGTAGTCGTCGTACAGGGCGCCGACCCGGGCGAGCAGCTCCTCGCGCTCCGGCTCGTCGAGCAGCGCGACGTACGAACGCGACCGGACCAGGTCGAACAGGTCGTCGCGGCGCAGGCTCTGCCAGAACCGGAACTCCTGCTGCTCGAGCCAGCCGAAGTGCGCGGACTCGCCTGCGGGTGCGGCCAGGTCGGCGGCGTTCTCCGGGCTGCCGATGATGGCGCCCAGCTTGCGGACCCACGGGATGCCCTCGTCGCGGGTGTTCCACACCAGGGCGAGCACGCCGCCGGGCTTGAGCACCCGCGCGATCTCGGGGAGCGCCGCCGGGTGGTCGAACCAGTGGAACGACTGTGCGCACACGACCACGTCGACCGAGCGCGACGCCACCGGGATGCGCTCCGCGGTGGCGACCGCCGCGCGTGCCCCGGGCACCCGGGTGCGGAGGTGGGCCAGCATCTCCGGCAGCGGGTCGGTGGCGATCACCTCGTGGCCGGCGGCGACGAGCAGCTCGGTCAGCTTGCCGGTGCCGGCCCCGAGCTCGACGACGGTGGACCCCTCGGCCCCGACGAGCCACGCCGCCGCGTCCGGGGGGTACGACGGACGCGCCCGGTCGTAGGACCCGGCCACCGCGGAGAAGGAGAGGGCGTGGTTGCGCATCTCGTCGCTCATCGCACGTCTGACGACGCTCGCGACGGCCGACGGCTCACCAACACGCCCCCAAGATAACCTTGCGCGGTGCCTGACCCCGCGCCCGACCCGCTGACCTGGCTGACCGAGCTCGAGGGGGTGCCCTCGGCCTTCGCCGCGGCCCGCGACGGCATCGATGCCCTGCTCCGTGACCGCGGCCTGCGGCGGACCCGCCCCGAGCAGACCACCGAGTCCCTGCTGCGCGGCGCGCACGCGTCGGCCGTGCTGGAGGGCTCGGCGTCCTCGCTCGAGGACGTCCGTGCCGGGGAGGGCGACGAGGTCGCCCGGGCGGCGGTGCGCGTGAGCACCGGCGTGCTGGCCCTGGTCCCGGTCATCGGGAATTCCCCGCTGCAGGCCTTCGCCCGGCTGCACGCGCTGGCCGGCAAGGGCGAGGTGCAGGACGACGCCCTCGGGCGCCCGGTGTCCTCCGACCGGGCCGAGCGGCTGAACGCGCTGGCGACGACGCTGCACGACACGACGGTCCCGGCCCTGATCGTGGGGGCGCTGGTCCATGCCGAGATCGCGACGGTCGCGCCGTTCGCCTCCCACAACGGCATCGTCGCGCGGGCCGCCGAGCGGCTGGTCATGGTCGCCCGGGGTGTCGACCCGGCCTCGGTCGTCGTACCGGAAGCGGGGCACCTGGCGCTGCGGCCGCAGTACGAGTCGAACCTGCGCGGCTACCGCGACGGCGGCCGGTCGGGGCTGCACTCCTGGCTGCTGTACGCCGCCGAGGCGGTCACCGCCGGGGTCGAGCAGTCGCCGCTGCGGGTGTCCTGACCCCGCAAAGATGAGCGGCACCGAAGAGATCCTCGATGCCGCTCGAACACATGGGCGCGGGTACCAAGCTGCACGGAATCCAACTGTTGCCCCGGGTGTGTCCCGGAATGCAAACGCCCTGTAGGAAGGGTAGATCGGAGCGTGGGTTCCGCTTCCATGTGCTGGTCTTGAGTTGTTCTGCTGACTCCTGTCTACGCCCGCCCCATCGGCACTTCAAGGACCTTCGAGGGTTGACTTTTGCAGGTCGTCTAGAACCCGATACGGCTCCGGCGTCCACGCCGCGTGTTGATCCACACCGCGGCCCCGACACCGGCCATTCCGGCGATCGCGAGGGCCGCGAGCGTGGGCTTGGTGGGCGGTAGCCGCACCCGGCTGCCGAGGGCGACGGGACGCTCGAAGACCAGGATCGGCCAGCCGCGCTCGCGGGCGATCTTGCGCAGGTCCTTGTCCGGGTTGACCGCGAAGGGGTGGCCGACGATCTCGAGCATGTGCACGTCGGTGATCGAGTCGCTGTAGGCGTAGCAGCCGGCGAGGTCGTAGCCGCGCTTGCGGGCGAGGTCGCTGATCGCCTTCGCCTTGTTCTCGGCATAGGCGTAGAAGCGGATCTTCCCGGTGTACCGGCCGTCGGCGACCTCCATCCTGGTCGCGACGACGTGGTCGGCGCCGAGCATCTCGCCGATCGGCTCGACCATCTCGGCGCCGCTGGTGGACACGATGATCACGTCGCGGCCCGCGGCGTGGTGCTCCTCGATGAGGTCGACCGCCTCGTCGTACACGAGCGGCTCGACGATGTTGTGCAGCGTGTCGGCGACGATGTCGCGCACGGTCTGGACGTCCCACCCCGAGACCAGCTGCGACATGAACTGCCGCATCTTCTCCATCTGGTCGTGGTCCGCGCCGCCGACCAGGTAGACGAACTGCGCGTAGGCGCTGCGGAGCACGGCACCCCGCGAGATCAGCCCGCTGGCCTGGAACTCCTTGCTGAACGCGAACGTGCTCGACCTGGCGATGATCGTCTTGTCCAGGTCGAAGAACGCCGCAGTGGGCCGAGCGACGGGGCTCATGGGCCGAAGTCTACGGACGACCGTGGCCGGTTGCCGTCCACAACCGCCCCGGGCGCCGGGGTTGTGCACAGGCCCGGCCGGAGCGGTGGCCGGCCGCGCCCCGGCGGCGGAGCCTGCTGCCATGAACGCACCCACGGCCGCGCCCCTCCTGGTCACCGACGACGAGCTGTTGCTGGCCGACCTGGTCCGCCTCGCGGCGGCGGCGGGCGTCGACCCCGAGATCGCCCGGGCGAGTGCGCCGGCGCTGCGCGCGTGGGCGTCGGCGCCGGTGGTGCTGGTCGGCCCGGACCGGGCCGGCGACCTGGCCCGCTGCCGGCCCCCGCGGCGCAGCGCGGTGCACGTCGTCGGGCGTGGCGCCCTGCCCGACGAGCTGTTCCGGGACGCGCTGGCGATCGGGGCCGAGTCGGTGACCGGGCTGCCGGTCTCGGAGTCGTGGCTGGTCGAGCTGCTCACCGACATCGGCGACGGCGGTGGCGCCGGTGGTGTCACCGTCGGTGTGGTCGGCGGCGCGGGCGGGGTCGGAGCGACGGTGTTCGCGGCGGCGCTGGCCCAGGTCTGCGCCGCCGACGGCAGCGCGCTCGTCGTCGACGCCGACCCGCTCGGCGCCGGCATCGATCGGGTCCTCGGGGTCGAGCACGTCGACGGCATCCGGTGGGACGCGCTGCTCCGGGCGACCGGCCGGCTCAGCGCGCGCTCGCTCCGCGAGGCGTTGCCCCGGCGCGACCGGTTGTCGGTGCTGTCCTGGCCGGCCGACCGGACGCCGAGCCTGCAGGCCTTCGCGATGCGCGAGGCGCTGTCGGCCGGGCGGCGCGGCTTCGCGACGGTCGTGGTCGACGTACCCCGCCACCCCGACCCGGTGCTCGACGAGGTTCTCGCGCGCTGCGACCAGGTGCTGCTCGTCTCCACCCTGACCGTGCCGGCGGTGGCGGCGGCGGCCCGGCTGGCCGCCCGGCTGCCGTCGGGCTCGCGCAGCGGGCTGGTGCTCCGTGGCGGCGCTGCGGGGATCGCGCCGCACGAGGTCGGCCGGCTGCTCGACCTGCCCGTGCTGGCGACCATGGCCGACCAGCGCGGGCTCGACGAAGCGATCAGCCTCGGGATCGGGCCGCTGCGCTCCGGGCGCGGGACCCTGGCGCGGGCGGCCCGCCAGGTCGCGGCGGCATTGCGGTCCCGTCCCCGCGTGGCGGCGTGACCGGCGATGGCGCCCCCGCTCGACGCCCGGCCTGCGCCGGACCCCTCGCAGGTGCCAGACGACCTGCTGATGACGGTGCGGGACCACCTCGCTCGCGGTGGCGCCGAGCTGACCCCTGAGCGGGTGGCGCGGGCGCTGCGTGAGGACGGCCGGCCCGTGGGCGACGCCACCGTCCTGGCCGTGCACGACGCGCTGCGTCGCGACGTCCACGGTGCCGGCCCGCTCGAGGCGTTGCTCGTGGTCCCCGGGGTGACCGATGTGCTCGTCAACGGTGCGGGCCAGGTGTGGCTCGACCGGGGTGACGGGCTCGAGCTGACCGACGTGGCGTTCCCCGACGACGAGGCGGTCCGGCGACTCGCGCAGCGGCTGGCGGCCGCCGGCGGCCGGCGGCTCGACGACGCCTCGCCGTACGTCGACCTGCGGCTGCCCGACGGGACCCGGTTCCACGCCGTGCTGGCGCCGATCGCCCGGCCGGGCACCGTGCTCTCCCTGCGGGTGCCGCGCCGGCGGGTCTTCGAGCTCGACGACCTGCGGGCCGGCGGCTCGGTGAGTGCCGAGGGGGCCCGGCTGCTGCGCCGGATCGTCGAGCGGCGGCTCGCCTTCCTGGTCAGTGGCGGCACCGGGACGGGGAAGACCACCTTGCTCAACGCGCTGCTCACGCTGTGCGACCCGGCCGAGCGGCTGGTGCTGGTCGAGGACTCCAGCGAGCTGCGGCCGGACCACCCACACGTCGTCGCCCTCGAGGCCCGGCCCGCGAACCTCGAGGGTGCCGGCGAGGTGACGGTGCGCACCCTGGTCCGCCAGGCGTTGCGGATGCGCCCGGACCGGCTGGTCGTCGGTGAGGTTCGCGGTGGTGAGGTCGTCGACCTGCTCGCGGCGATGAACACCGGCCACGAGGGCGGCTGCGGGACCCTCCACGCGAACTCGGCGACCGACGTGCCGAACCGCGTCGCGAGCCTGGCGATGGCGGCCGGTCTGCCGCGCGAGGCCGCGCTCAGCCAGCTCGCCTCAGCGGTCGATCTGGTCGTCCATCTCCACCGGCCGCGTGGGCGAGCCCGGCAGGTGCGCGAGATCGGCGTCCTGCACCGGGTCGGGGCTGAGGTGACGGCGCACCCGGCGGTCACCTTCGGCACGGACCTCGAGCCGCGGCCGGGGCCGGGCTTCGACCGGCTGGAGGAGCTGCTCGCCCGATGACCGAGGTCGTGACCGGCGCCGGCCTCGCCGCGGGTCTCGCCGCCGGTGCGGCGTCGCACCTGCTCGTCCGTGGCACCCGGCCGGTGCGGCCGCTTCGGGGCCAGGCGCTGGAGGCCGTCAGGCCCCGGGCGGGTCGGCTCCGCGGGCTCGCGCTGGGCGCGGCCGCGGTCGCGCCCGTCGTGCTGCTCCTCCACGGCACCCGGGTGGTCCTCGGGATCGTCGTGCTGCTGGTGGTCGCGGCCGCAGCGCGGGAGGTGCGTCGGCGCGCCCGCGCTGCCGACGCGACCCGGCGTGCGGACCTGGTGCTGGCCGCGTGCGAGGGTCTGGCCGCCGACCTGAGGGCGGGGCAGCCGCCGGTGGCAGCCCTGGAGGCCGCGGCCCAGGACTGGCCGGAGCTCGCTCCGGTCGCGGCGGCGGCGAGGCTCGGAGCCGACGTCCCGGCGACCTTGCGCCGGCTGGCTGCCCGCCCGGGCGCGGCGCAGCTGCGGGTCGTGGCGGCGTCGTGGCAGGTGGCGCACCGCTCCGGCGCCGGCCTGGCCGGGGCGCTGGCGATGGCGGCCCGGCACCTGCGTGACGAACGTGCCACGGCGAGGGTCGTCGCCACCGAGATGGCGGCCGCACAGGCCACCGCCCGGTTGCTGGCCGTGCTACCGGTCGCGGTCCTCCTCCTCGGCAACGGCCTCGGCGGCGACCCGGTCGGCTTCCTGCTCGACACCGTGCCCGGGCTGGTCTGCCTGTGCGCCGGCCTCGCCCTGGAGTACGCCGGGCTCTGCTGGCTCGCCAGGATCGCCGACCAGGTCACCGGGCGCCGACCATGAGTCACGACCTGGTCGGCCCGGCCGCCGCCGCCCTCGCCGCAGCGCTCCTGCTCGGACCGGTCGTCCGCCGGCCCCGGCCCGCAGTCTCCCGGGACGCCGACGAGAGAGCGCTGCTCCTCCGGCTCCGGCCGCCACTCGTGGCGCTCGCGTTCGCCGGCGGCTGGGTCTTCGTCGGCGGGCCGGTCGGCCTGGCCGCCGGGATCGCCGCGGCCGTGATCGGGTGGCGGGTGCTGGGCGGGGTCGAGAGCCCCGCCGAGCGACGACGCCGCGAGGAGCTCGAGCGCGACCTGCCGACGGCGGTGCACCTGCTCGGTGCGTGCCTCGCGGCCGGTGCTGCCACGACCGGTGCCCTCGAGCTGGTGGCCGGTGCCCTGCCGGGTGCGGTTGCCGACGAGCTCCAGGTCGTCCGGCACCGGCTCGCCCTGGGCGTCGACCCGGTGGCGGTCTGGCGCGCGGTGGCCCGGCACCCGCAGCTGCGTCCGCTCGGACGCTCCCTCGCCCGGGCCCACCAGTCCGGGGCGTCGGTGGCCGCGGCGGTCGAGGCTCTCGCCGCTGACCTGGTCGCGGAGTCGCGCGGCCGCACGGATGCGCTCGCCCGCAGCGTCGAGGTGCGGGCGGCCGCCCCGCTCGGCGCCTGCTTCCTGCCGGCCTTCGTGCTGCTGGGCGTCGTGCCGATGGTGGTCGGCGTCTTCTCCTCGATGCGCCTGTTCGGGTGACCGCGTGGCATCCACAACGGCGCGGGACCGCCGCTTCTCCACCGGCCGGGATCCGGCGCTCGCGGCCGCCCGACCAGCCGGGAAACCTCATCCCTGCAAGGGAAATCGCCACTCGCTGAGTGGCTCGAGATGTCAGGAGATGTGATGGGCAAGACCACGAACGAGAGGCGCGACGAGGCCGGTGCGACCACCGCCGAGTACGCCGTCTGCACGGGTGCCGGCGTCGGGTTCGCCGGGCTCCTCTTCAAGTTCCTCACCAGCGACGCCGGGCAGCACGTCATCAAGACGGTGTTCGACCACGTCGTGAAGCTGCTGCCGTTCTGAGCCCGGAGCAGGCCTGAGGGACCGGTCGGTGGGGAGCGGGAGGGGCACCTTCTCCCCACCGACCTGCCGGGTGACGAGAGGAGAGCTCATGAACCACCTGCGCAACGAGGCCGGTGCGGTCACGGCGGAAGCCGCGGTCGTGATCCCGGTGCTGATCCTGTTCAGCCTCGGGCTTGCCTGGCTCGTCGCCCTGGGCGGCACCCAGGTGCGCGCCCTCGACGCGGCACGGGAGACGGCCCGGGCCGTGGTCCGCGGGGAAGACGTCGCGGCCGGCGTGAGCCTGGGCCGGCGAGTGGCGCCGCCGGGCGCCCGCATCGCGGTGACCGACGAGGGCGAGACGGTCCTGGTGAGCGTCGAGGCCCCGGTACGAGGTCCGGGTGGGTTGTTCGGCTTCCTGCCGGCGTACCGCGTCCGGGCGACCGCCGTCGCGGCCCAGGAGCCGGGCTCATGACACCGTCGAGGCCACGGGACGAGCGCGGTGCCGCGGTCGTCGTCGCGATCGGCCTGTGCGGCCTGATCGTCGTCGTCGTCGCCGCGATCGCGGTCGGCGCGGTCGCGATCGTGCTGGCCCACCGCCGAGCACAGGTCGCGGCCGACCTCGCCTCGCTGGCCGGCGCCTCGGCGCTGCAGCACGGCGCCGACCCGTGCGTCGCGGTGACCCGGATCGCCGGGCGCCATGCCGCCCGGGTCACCGA
>Ga0255338_1003553_pt1 | contig 18360 bp, 19 predicted proteins | sample MeOH1_35cm_T4_19_FD_203715 | JGI IMG/M metagenome (GOLD analysis project Ga0255338, IMG submission 203715) | Sandy soil microbial communities from University of British Columbia, Vancouver, Canada - MeOH1_35cm_T4_195 | ecosystem: Engineered > Artificial ecosystem > Sand microcosm > Unclassified ...
CCACCGACAACTCCGACTGGGCCACCAACTGCCCTGAGTACAAGGTGACGGCGGTGCAGGTGATGCCGGTGGCGCAGCCATCGGAATGGCAGAAGGGCTACGCGCGCTTCAACGAAGAGCAGCAGCACCTGCTGCAGGCGGCGCTGGAGCCCGTGGGCAAATAGCAAGGAGCGACGCCATGCACATGTATGAGTTGCCTTACCCGCCGGTGGCCGGTGCCCGCGCCACCGCCGTGAGCGGCCTGCGCGGTGGTGCCGTCTTCGAGACCACCGACTGGGTGGCGGAGGAGGTGCCGGTGGCGCTGGTCTACAACGGCGTCTCGCACGCCGTGATGCTGGCCACGCCGTCTGACCTGGAGGACTTTGCCGTCGGCTTCTCCTGCAGCGAGGGCATCGTGGACAGCCCGGCGCAGATCTACGACATTGTGCAGAGCGAGACGGCGCAGGGCATCACACTGGCACTGGACGTGGCTTCTTCCTGCTTCGCGCGCCTGAAGGACCGGCGCCGCAGCCTGGCCGGGCGCACCGGCTGCGGCCTGTGCGGCACCGACAGCCTGGAGCAGGCAGTGCGCCAGCCGCTGCCGCTCACCACCCACCAGCAGTTTGACGCGGCGGCCGTGTCGCGGGCGCTGGCCCGTATGCGCGAACGCCAACTGCTGCTGGGTGTCACTGGCGCTTCGCACGCGGCGGCCTGGTGCACGGCGGCGGGTGAGATAACGCTGCTGCGCGAAGACGTGGGCCGCCATAACGCGCTCGACAAGCTGCTGGGCGCCGCGGCGCGCGCCCACCTGCCCGTGCGGGAAGGCTTCATTGCCGTCACCAGCCGCGCCAGCTACGAGATGGTGCAGAAAACGGCCAGCGCCGGCGTCAGCCTGCTGGCGGCGGTCTCCGGCGTGACCGGCCTGGCCATCGACACGGCGCAATGCTGCGGCGTCACGCTGCTGGGCTTTGCGCGCGGGCAGGACCTGTCGGTCTACAGCCGGCCCGACCGAATTCATCTTGAAGTCCGCAACCTCGAACACTGAACACATGAACAGCGAACACCTGATCCGCATGGCCAACCAGATTGGCACTTTCTTCGAATCCATGCCCGACCGCACCGAGGCGCTGGAAGGCATTGCCACCCACCTCAAGAAGTTCTGGGACCCGCGCATGCGGCATGAATTCTTGACGTTGCTGCAAGAGGACGGCGAGGGTGTTCATCCGCTGGTGCGCGAGGCGCTGGACAAACATCGCGCGCTGGTGGCCTGAGGGGACGGGGCCATCGCCCCGGTGCCTGCAAGGCTGACGTGGATTGCCTACACTGATGGGGCTTTGGAGCCGTGCGCTGTGATGTGCGCGGGAGCATCAACCTTCATCGACCTACACACCATGAAACTCTTCATCAAGCCCGGCGCCTGTTCCCTGTCTCCCCACATCGTGCTCGAAGAACTCGGCCTGACCTACACGACGGAGAAGGTCGACACCAAGACGAAGAAGACGGAATCGGGCGCCGATTACCTGGCCATCAACCCCAACGGCTATGTGCCCGCGCTGCAGCTGGACGACGGCACCGTGCTGACCGAAGGCCCGGCCATCGTGCAGTACCTGGCCGACCTCAAGCCCGAGAAGAGATTAGCCCCCGCCAACGGCACGCTGGCGCGCTACCAGTTGCAGAGCTGGCTGACCTTCGTCGGCATGGAACTGCACCGCAACTTCACCCCGCAGTTCAACCCTGCGGCTTCGCAAGACTGGAAGGACGCCGCGCGCGCCAACATTGAGCGCCGCCTGGCCTGGGTGAACGAGCAACTGGCCGGCCGCGACTACCTGATGGGCGCGGACTTCACCGTGGCCGATGCCTATCTGTCCACCGTGGTGGGCTGGGCCAAGGCGGTGAAGATGGACATCAGTGCTTTGACCAATCTCACCGCCTACCTGGCCCGCGTGGCCGCACGCCCGGCTGTGCAGGCGGCGCGCAAGGCCGAAGGGCTGGCGTAAAGAACGCTTGGAAAAAGGGGGCGGAAGGGTGGGGTACCTTAGCCCCGCTTGCCGCTGCCGAGCTTGCGGTAGACGGTGGCGCGGCTGATGCCTAAAGCGCGCGCAGCCTGCGCCACATTGCCGCGCGCTTCTTCCACTGCCTTGCGGATCAGGCCGGTTTCCACTTCGCGCAGCGGCAGCGCGGCCGTGCTGGCGGGTGTGCTCCAGCGCGGGGCCGACATGGGCGCCGCATGGCGGCCGGCCAGGCTGGCGCGCACATGCAGGCGCAGGCCGGACCACAGCGGCACTTCGATGGCGCCGTTGCCGTGGCGGGCGGCGTCGAACAGCATCTCGAACGGCAGGGCAAACAGGTCGCGGCTGTGCAGCGTGTCGCCGCTGGCCAGGCCGAGCTGGGGCAGCAGCTGGCGCGCCACGCGGTTGACGGCAGTCACCTGGCCGTCGGCGTCGAGCGCGAGCAGGCCGTCGGTGTCGTCGCCCAGCGGCAGGCCGGACCAGTTCAGGCGCAGCAGCAGCTGGTGCGGGCGCAGCAAGACCAGCGCGTTCTCGATGGCGCGGGCCGAATGCAGGGCCAGGTGGCTGAGCTCCGGGCGTTCGGCGGCTTCCACGCCCGTCAGGTCCAGCATGCCGATGCAGCGGCCGTCCGGCCCGAACAGCGGCGCACCGGCGCAGCTGTAGACCGAGGTGTCGTTGAAGAAGTGCTCGCCGCGGTGCAGCCAGACCGGCTGCAGCTCGTGCAGGGCGGCACCGATGGCCGTGGTGCCCACGCTTTTTTCCGACAGGTCCACGCCGACGCGGGTGACGACGGCGGCGCGGCGGTCGCTGCGGTCGATCGGGCCATCCACGTCCACCACCACGCCGGCGTGGTTGGTAAGGATGGCGAAGTAGCGCGTGTCGGCCAGGGTGCGGCCGAGTTGCTTGAGGATGGGGCGCGCCGCCTGCACCAGCGTGCGGTTGGCTTCCGACGCCTGGCGCATGGCCTGGGCCGAGACAGCCTCGAAGCTGACGCGATCGGTCGGCCGCCGGCCCTGGCTCAGGCAGCGCTGCCAGGACTGTGCGATCCACGGCTCGATCAGATTGCCCGCCAAGGGGGCCGCCTCATGCAGGGCCAGCTGTCGTGCCTGGGCAATGCGGGCCAGGCGCGAGGGCGCTGCGGAGGAGGTCGTCATGGGCATGGTGGCGGGGTGTCGATCATCGATCCGGTAGGGATTCCCGGGAATTTTGCCTCAATCAGCCCCTGCCGTGGTCAGAGTTTGGGGCCGTGTGACAGGCTGGACACCTGCGCGGCTGCATCCAGCGGAAACGCCAAGCCAAATCAAGCCCTGGCGCTTGATTAGATTGCGCGAGCAGCTATCAAAAGTGTAGCGGTCTTGATGCCGGCCACGGTCAGCAGCAGGGAGCCGAGCAGGTGCACTGAGGTGGTGCCGAGCGCCAGCGTGTAGCGCTGTTGCTGCAGCATGGCCACCACTTCGGCCGAGAAGCTGGAGAAGGTGGTCAGCGCACCGAGGAAACCGGTGACCAGCAGCAGTCGCCACACCGGATCGAGTTGCGGCAGTTGCTGGAACACCCCTACACAGAGGCCGACCAGGTAGCCGCCCACCAGGTTGGCCGCCAGCGTGCCCCAGGGCAGCAGGGAACCCGGCGTGCTCAGCCACAGGCCGAGCCGCCAGCGCAGGAGGGCGCCAGCGCAGGCGCCGAGACAGATGGCAAAGACGGAAAGCATGGCGGGAGTTTAGCGGCTTGCCGTGCAGACAAATAGATGGCCCGGTGCCCCGGACCCTTCAGCGCTCCACCCCCATCAGCCAGTTCGGCACGCTGGTCACGATGCTGGGGAACAGCGTGATCAGCACGATGGCCAGAATCATGCAGGCGAAGAAGGGCAGGGTGATGCGGGCGATGCGGTTGCTGTCCACCCCGGTCATGTTCTGCAGCACGAACAGGTTGAAGCCCACCGGCGGCGTGATCTCGGCGATCTCGATCAGCATGATGATGAAGATGCCGAACCACACCAGGTCGAAGCCGGCCTTCTGCACCATGGGCAGCACGACGGCGCTGGTGAGCACGATCATGGAGATGCCATCCAGCGCGGTGCCCAGCACCAGGTAGACGCCGACCAGCACAGCGATCAGGCCGTACGGTGACAGATTCAAGCCGTGCACGAACTCGGCCAGCTCGCGCGGGATGCCGGTGAAGGCCATGGTCTTGGTGAGGAAGGCGGCACCGGCCAGGATGAACATGATCATGCAGCTCACGCGCGTGGCGCCCACCAGGCCCTGCCAGAAGTTCTGCCAGGTCAGCGTGCGGCTGGCGGCGGCGATGGCCAGCGAGCCCAGCACGCCCCAGGCAGCGCACTCGGTGGCGGTGGCAATGCCGGCCACCAGCACCCAGACGATGAAGACGATCAACAGGCCGCAGGGAATCAGGCTGCCGGAGCGACGCAGCTTTTCCATGAAGCTGCTGGGCGCCTCGGCGGGCGGCACCTTGTCCGGGTGGCGCAGACTCCACCAGATGATGTAGCCGGAGAACAGGCCCATCAGCAGGAAGCCCGGCAGGAAGCCGGCGAGGAAGAGGCGGATGACGCTGGCGTCGGCCGCCACGGCGTAGACCACCATGGTGATGGAGGGCGGAATCAGGATGCCCAGGCCGCCGGCGGCCGCCAGCGAGCCCAGTGCCAGGTTCTTGTCGTAGCCGCGGCGCTCCAGCTCGGGCATGGCGACCTTGGCAATGGTGGCGCAGGTGGCGGCCGACGAGCCCGACACCGAGCCGAAGATGCCGCAGCCCAGCACGGTGGTGTGCATGAGGCGGCCCGGCACGCGCGACAGCCAGGGCGAGAGGCCGTCGAACATCTGCTCCGACAGCTTGGTGCGGTAGAGGATCTCGCCCATCCAGATGAACAGCGGCAGCGCGGCGAGCTCCCAACTGGCCGTGGTTTCCCAGAACGAGGAAAACAGGTTCATGCCGGGCTGGGTGCTGGTGAAGAAGGCCTGGCCGACCCAGCCGACGATGGCCAGCGTCATGGCGATCCAGACGCCGCCGGAAAGCATCAGCAGCATGAGCAGGAGCAGCAGGGCTCCGATTTCAAGCAGACCCATCACAACTCCTCTGAGAAATCACCGCGCGCATGGCGCTCTTCGACGCTGGCCACGTAGCTCGGTGTGGCGCCGCGCAGCACGCAGACGCATTCGTCCAGCACGGCGATCACCAGGATGGCCGAGCCGATCACGAAGCTCATCTGCGGAATCCAGATCGGGATGGCCACCATGTTGCCGGCGATGTCGTTGAAGTCCCAGCTCTGCCAGGTGAAGCGCGCGGCCCAGAAGCCGAGGTAGCTGATGGCCACACTGGCCACGGCGAGCGAGGCCAGTTCCAGCCAGCGGCGGGTGGCGGGCGAAACGGCCTCCAGCAGCAGCGTGACGCGCACGAAGTCGCCGTTGCGAAAGCTGTAGGCCATGCCGAGAAAGGCGGCGGCCGCGCACAGCCAGGCCACCACGTCATTGATCCACGACACGCGCCAGCCCAGGGGCCGGCCGACGGAGGCCGTGATCATCAACACCAGGATGGCCAGCACGCACAGGGCGGCCAGCGCGCCCCCCGTGGCGTACAGGCCATCCAGCGCGCGGCGCACCCTTCCAGATGGGCCTGCTTTGGGGCGTGCGACGGTCATCGCCGCAATCAGCGCTTGAAGGCGTCGATCAGGACCTTGCCGTCAGGACCGGCTTTTTCCAGCCACTCCTTGAGCATGGTGTCGCCGACCTTCTTCATGTCGGCCTTGAGGGCGGCCGAGGGCGCTAGCACCTGCATGCCGTTGGCCTTGAGCTTCTCCAGCGATTCGGTGTTGACGCGCTTGCTGGCCGCCAGGCCGCGCGCTTCGGCCTCGGCGGCGGCCTTGAGTACGGCGTCCTGGGTGGGCTTGTCCAGCGCATCAAAGGACTTCTTGTTCACCAGCACGCCGTTCTTGGGTAGCCAGGCTTGCATGTCGTAGTAGTACTTGAGGTGTTCGAACAGCTTGCTGTCCACACCGGTGGCGCCCGAGGTCATGGTGGAGTCCACCACGCCGGTGGCCAGTGCCTGCGACAGTTCGGCGGCCTGCACCGTGACGGGCTGGGCGCCCACCAGGTCGGCGATGCGCGCGGTGGCCGGGCTGTAGGCGCGCCACTTGGCGCCTTTGAGGTCGGCGGCGCTGTTGATCGGCTTTTTCGAGTAGATGCCCTGCGGCGGCCACGGCACGGCGTACAGCAGCACCATGCCCTGCTCGGCCAGCTTCTTCTCCAGCAGCGGGCGCTGCGCCTTGTAGAGCTTGACCGATTCGTCGTAGCTGTCGGCCAGGAAGGGCAGGCCATCGGCACCGTAGATCTGCCATTCGTTCTGGAAGTTGGCCAGCAGGATTTCGCCTGCCTGCGCCTGGCCGCCCTGCACGGCGCGCTTGATCTCGGGCGCCTTGAACAGCGAGGCGTTGGCGTGCACCGTGATCTTGAGCTTGCCGGCGGTGGCCTTGTCGACGTCATTGGCGAACTGGACCAGGTTTTCCGAATGGAAATTGGAAGCGGGGTAGGCCGCGGCCAGGTCCCATCTGGTCTGGGCCTGGGCCAGGCCGGCAGTCAGGGACAGGGCCAGCGTCAGGCCGGCGAGGGAGAGGTGACGTCGCTTCATGGGCACTCCAGGTAGGTTGATGAAGGGTGGCAGGACTGTAAATCGGAGGCGAAAAAATGTCATAGGTATATTCCCTAAATGCTGATAAATTGTCAACAAAAAGTCTTTTTGATTTCTATAATCCGTTCACCAAACCAGGGCGTTTCGCCCCACAGGAGTGCTGTTCATGGTGAAAAAGTCCACTGCGTCCAAGGCCGGGACGGGCAACCCGCCCATCGTCTCGTCGGCCCACCTGGTGTCGCCGCGCAGTGCCGAGATGAGCGAGTTCGAGTTCGGCCTCATCGTGTCGGGCAACGCCTTCCACCGCTGGATCGTGCACTGCATGTCGGCCGCCGGCCTGAAAGACCTGACGCCGCTGGACGTGCTGGTGCTGCACCACGTGACGCACCGTGCGCGCGACAAGCGCCTGGCCGACATCTGCTTCATCATGAACGTCGAAGATACCCACCTGATCAACTACTCGCTCAAGAAGCTGCAGGGCCTGGGCGTGGTGGTCTCCAGCAAGAACGGCAAGGAGGTCACCTATGCCGCCACCGACGAAGGGCGCAACTACGTGCAGCGCTACCGCGAGATCCGCGAGCGCTGCCTCATCAATGCCCTCAAGGCCGACGAGGGGCTGAACCGCGACATCGGCGAACTGGCCCGCCTGCTGCGGGTGCTCTCCGGCGTGTACGACCAGGCGGCGCGCTCCGCTGCGAGCTTGTGAAACACCCCCGTGGCGGCTGGTGCCGCCTCCCCCCTCAAGGGGGCGACACCAGCGGCCCGGCGGAGCCGGTTCCGCGGTGTCCCTGGCCTGGAGTCCATGCATTCGTTGCGCATCGTGCACTTTGAGGAGTTTCTTGTATGTCCGGATTGAATTCCCAACGCTGGCAGTTCTGGATCGACCGTGGCGGCACCTTTACCGACATCGTGGCCCAGCGGCCGGACGGCACGCTGGTGACGCACAAGCTGCTGTCGGAGAACCCGGAGCAGTACCGCGACGCGGCGGTGGCCGGGATCCGTCACCTGCTGGGGTTGCAACCTGGGGAGCCGATCACGCCGGCGCAGGTGGAGTGCGTGAAGATGGGCACTACCGTGGCCACCAACGCGCTGCTGGAGCGCAAGGGCGAGCCCACGCTGCTGGTGACCACGCGCGGCTTTCGCGATGCACTGCGCATTGCCTACCAGAACCGGCCGCGCCTGTTCGACCGCCACATCGTGCTGCCCGAGCTGCTGTACAGCGCCGTGGTGGAAGCGCATGAGCGTGTCGGCGCCCACGGCGAGCTGGTCGAGCCGCTCGATAAATTGCTATTGAAACAGGAGCTGCTGGCGCAATACCAAAGAGGGCTGCGCAGTGTTTCGATTGTTTTCCTGCACGGCTACCGCTACACGGCGCACGAGCAGGTGGCAGCGCGCATCGCGCGCGAGGTGGGCTTCACCCAGGTCAGCACCTCGCACGAGACCAGCCCGCTGATGAAGTTCGTCAGCCGCGGCGACACTACGGTGGTGGATGCCTACCTGTCGCCCATCCTGCGCCGTTACGTCGAGCAGGTGGCGGCCGAGATGCCGGGCGTGCGCCTGCTGTTCATGCAGTCCTCCGGCGGCCTGACCGACGCTCACGTCTTTGCCGGCAAGGACGCCATCCTCAGCGGCCCGGCCGGCGGCATCGTCGGCATGGCACGGACAGCGGAGCTGGCCTTCAACAGTTCTCCGGCGGAGCTGGCCGGCGTGCGCGTGATCGGCTTCGACATGGGCGGCACCTCCACCGATGTGTCGCACTACGCCGGCGAGTTCGAGCGCGAGTTCGAGACCCAGGTGGCCGGCGTGCGCATGCGCGCACCCATGATGAGCATCCATACCGTGGCGGCCGGCGGCGGCTCCATTCTGGCCTTTGACGGTGCGCGCTTTCGCGTCGGCCCCGAGAGCGCCGGTGCCAACCCCGGCCCGGCCTGCTACCGGCGCGGCGGCCCGTTGGCGGTGACCGATGCCAACGTGATGCTGGGCAAGATCCAGCCGCGCTACTTTCCCAAGGTGTTCGGCCCGCAGGGCAAGGAGTCGCTGGACGACGCGGTGGTGCGCGAGCGTTTTGCCACGCTGGCGGCGCAGACCGGCCGCAGCGCCGAAGAAGTGGCCGACGGGTTTGTGGCGATCGCCGTGCAGCAGATGGCCAACGCCATCAAGAAGATCTCGGTGGCGCGCGGCTACGATGTCACGCGCTACACCCTGCAGTGCTTCGGCGGCGCCGGCGGCCAGCACGCCTGCCTGGTGGCCGACGCGCTGGGCATGACACGGGTCTTCGTCCATCCGCTGGCCGGCGTGCTGTCGGCCTACGGCATGGGCCTGGCCGACCAGTCGGTGATGCGCGAGCAGGCGGTGGAGGCCCGGCTGACACCCGAGGCCCTGCCGCAGATCGGCCAGGCGCTCGATGCGCTGGCCCGCGCCGCACAGGACGAGTTGCAGCGCCAGCAGGCGGGGAGCGGCCGCATCGCGCTGCACCGGCGCGTGCATGTGCGCTACGAGGGCAGCGACTCGGCGCTGGTGGTGGCCTACCCGGCCGAGGCGGGCGCGGCGCCGGCCGTCATGGCGCAGGTCCAGTCCGCTTTCGAAGCCGCCTACCGCCAGCGTTTCGCCTTCCTCATGGCCGGCAAGGCGCTGGTGGTGGAGGCGGTGTCGGTGGAGGCGGTGCTGGCCGGTGCGGCACCGCAGGAGGTGCAGCAGCCGCTGCAGCCGGCGCGCGATTGGCGTCGCGGCGAGATCGCCTTCGAGCCGGTGCGCATGTACGCCGACGGCCAGTGGCGCGAGGCGGCGCTGGTGCGACGCGAGGACCTGCGCCCGGGCGACGTGGTGGCCGGGCCAGCCATCATCGCCGAGCGCAACGCCACCACCGTGGTGGAGCCGGACTGGGCCGCCAGCGTGACGGCTTTTGACCATCTGGTGCTTGACCGCACTGCGCAGCGTGCTATCAAATTTGCAGCAGGCACGCGGGTCGACCCGGTGCTGCTGGAGGTCTTCAACAACCTGTTCATGAACATCGCCGAGCAGATGGGCCTGCAGCTGCAGAACACCGCCTACTCGGTCAACATCAAGGAGCGGCTGGACTTCAGCTGCGCCCTGTTCGACACGGCGGGCAACCTGATCGCCAACGCGCCGCACATGCCGGTGCACCTGGGGAGCATGGGCGAGAGCATCAAGACTGTCATCCGCGAGAACGCCGGCCGCATGCAGCCGGGCGACGTCTACGTGCTCAACGACCCCTACCACGGCGGCACCCACCTGCCGGACGTGACGGTGATCACGCCGGTCTATCTCGACGGCTCGACGCAGCCGACCTTTTACGTGGGTTCCAGGGGCCACCATGCCGACATCGGCGGCACCACGCCGGGCTCCATGCCGCCGTTCTCCACCCGCATCGAGGAGGAGGGCGTGCAGATCAACAACGTCAAGCTGGTCGAGCGCGGTGTGCTGCGCGAGGCCGAGATCCTGGCCTTGCTGGGCAGCGGCGAGTACCCGTCGAGAAACCCGCAGCAGAACCTGGCCGACCTGAAGGCGCAGATCGCCGCCAACGAGAAGGGCGTGCAGGAGCTGCGCAAGATGGTGGCGCAGTTCGGGCTGGACGTGGTGCTGGCCTACATGCGTCACGTGCAGGACAACGCCGAGGAATCGGTGCGGCGCGTCATCACGCGGCTGAAGGATGGGCAGTTCACCCTGCCGCTGGACAACGGTGCGCAGATCAGCGTGGCGATTCGCGTCGATGCGGCCAGCCGCAGCGCCGAGATCGACTTCACCGGTACCTCGCCGCAGCAGACGAACAACTTCAACGCGCCTACGGCCGTGTGCATGGCGGCGGTGCTGTACGTGTTCCGCACGCTGGTAGACGACGACATTCCGCTCAATGCCGGTTGCCTGAAGCCACTCAAGGTCATCATCCCGCCGGGCTCCATGCTCAACCCGAATCCGCCGGCTTCGGTGGTGGCGGGCAATGTGGAGACTTCGAGCTGCATCACCAATGCGCTCTATGGGGCCCTGGGCGTGATGGCGGCCAGCCAGTGCACCATGAACAACTTCACCTTCGGCAATGCAAAGGTCCAGTACTACGAGACCATCTCGGGTGGTTCCGGTGCCGGCGAAGGGTTCGATGGCACGAGCGTGGTCCAGACCCACATGACCAATTCTCGCCTGACCGATCCCGAGATTCTGGAGTTCCGCTTCCCGGTGCGCCTGCTGGGCTACGAGATCCGCCGCGGCTCCGGTGGTGCCGGGCGCTGGCAGGGTGGCGACGGCGGCGTGCGCCGCGTGCAGTTCCTGGAGCCGATGACCGCCAGCATCCTCTCCAACGGTCGCAAGTTTGGCGCCTTCGGCATGGCTGGCGGCGCGCCGGGCCAGGTGGGCCTCAACCGCGTCGTGCGCGCCGACGGCCAGGTGGAGGAACTCGGCCACATCGGCCAGACCGCCATGCAGCCCGGCGACGTGTTCGAGATCTACACGCCAGGCGGGGGCGGCTTCGGCCCGGCGGGCTGAGTGCTTCCTGCGGGCCACTACACTCACCGGATTCCAACCGTTTCTGTTGCCCGCTCATGGAGCTCTTCATTCCCTTGCTGCTGATCATCGTCGGCGTGCAGTTCGTCAAAGTCCAGGATCAGCGCCAGCGCATTGCGCTGCTGGGCCGTTATCTGGGCCAGTTCCAGATCGAGAAACTGATGGAGAACTTGACCCAGGGCTACTTGCGTGCGCTCGACGAGGCTGACCCGGAACGCCGGGCGCAGATCTGGAGCATGCTGGGCACGGCGGAGACCGAGTTGAGTACGCAGTTCCAGCGCTTCGTCGCCGACTTCTCGAAAGTCTGGGGCGACAAGGCACGGGTCAGCACACTGCCGATCGCCATTCCCTATGCGACCAAGCTGTTTCCCAAGGCCAGTTTCGATTTGCGCCAGGCCCTGGCCATTCATGCACAGGGCATTGCGGCGGCGGCAGAGAACAGCCACAACTTGTCGTTGCGCGACAAGGCCTACACCATGTCAGCCGAGCTGTTCCTGATGCAGCACACCTGCCACTGGTTCTGCCGCTCCAAGACCGTGGCCTCGGCGCGCATGCTGGCGCGGCACAAGACGCCTTATGCGCAATTGCTTGCGTCGGTGTCGCCCGAAACGCGGCAGGCCTATGGTGCGCTGGTCGGCGGCTGAGCCTTTCGAATTGCGCCTGTCGGGGTGGCCGCTCGGTGCGGCACAATGAACCACATGGGCAGGGCTTTCGTCGACAACTACCGCTTTCTGGCACGCTACAACCGCTGGTTCAACCAGCGTCTGTATGCCGTATGCGCCGATCTGAGCGATGTGCAGCGCAAGCGCGACGGCGGTGCCTTCTTCGGCTCGATTCACGGCACGCTGAACCATCTGGTCTGGGCCGACCTGATGTGGCTCGGGCGCTTTGCGCGCCAAGGCGTGACGTTCGACGCGCTATCGCCGTCGCTGCTGGCCCTGCCCGAAGGCGCCAGCTACAGCACCACGATGGCGCAGGAGTTCGACGCCCTGCGCCAGCGGCGCGATGCCATCGATGCCGCGATCGAGGACTGGGTGGCGCAGATGCCGGACGATTTCCCGCTGCGCACCATGCGCTACAGCAACACCAAGGGCGTGCAGCGCGAGCACCCCCTGTGGCAGGCCATGACGCATTTCTTCAACCACCAGGCCCACCACCGCGGCCAGGTCACCACCTTGCTGTCACAGGCGGGGCTGGATGTGGGGGTGACGGACCTGATCGCCCTGGTGTGAGGTGAAAGCAGGTCCGGCCCTTGCCGGGATCGCTTTCAGGCCGTGCGGGCGGCCGCCGCAATGTCCAGCGAGCGCAGGCGAAGTGCCGGGTCGTAGACGTCCGACACCAGGATGAATTCATCGGCTTGCGTGGCCTGGGCCAACTGCTCGAAGCCGGCGCGCACCTTTTGCGGCCCGCCGATGACGGCCGCCGCCAGAAAGTCATCAATGGCCGCACGCGCCTGCGGCTCCAGTTGGGCCATGAACCCTTCCATCGGCGGCGGCAGGCGACCGCGTTTGCCGGTCAGGATGCCCAGCACGCGCTGGTAGGTGCTGCTGGCCAGGTACTCGGCTTCGGCGTCCGTGGGGGCAGCGATCACCGGCACACCGATCGCTACGTAAGGCTGTGCCAGGGTGGCGGAGGGCTGGAACTGGCTGCGGTACACCTCCAGGGCCTGCAACAGCAGGCGTGGCGCAAAGTGCGAGGCAAAGGCGTAGGGCAGGCCTCTTTCAGCCGCCAGCCGTGCAGAAAACAGGCTGGAGCCGAGCAGCCAGATCGGCACGTTGGTGCCTGCGCCCGGCATGGCAATCAAGCGCTGGCCGGCCTGCGCCGGCGCCAGCAACTGCTGCAGTTCGGCGACATCGCGCGGGAAGTCGTCTTCGGACTCCACGCGGTCGCGGCGCAGTGCGCGCATCGTCATCGGGTCGGTCCCGGGCGCGCGGCCCAGGCCCAGATCGATGCGGCCCGGGTACAGCTCGGCCAGGGTGCCAAATGCCTCGGCCACCACCAGCGGGGCGTGGTTGGGCAGCATGATGCCGCCGGAACCGACGCGGATGCTGTGCGTGCCGGCCGCAATGTGACCGACAAGCACTGCGGTGGCGGAACTCGCAATGCCGGGCATGTTGTGGTGTTCCGCCAGCCAGTAGCGCGTGAAACCGAGCGATTCGGCATGCTGGGCTGTGCGCAAGGCGATGCCCAGCGCATCCGCGACCGTGCCGCCTTCGCGCACGGCAACGAGGTCGAGCATGGACAGTGCAATTTCAGAAAGTGCTTTCATGCCTGCATTTTCAGCTGCTGCACTTAACCTTGCTGGGCTGGGGCCTGTTCACACGCATTTCTCAAGTGCGAACAGGTCCCAGGTGATGGGCGCCGGCGGGCATCCAGTTCTGGCTAGTTTCCCGCCTGCGGCGCCACGGCGGGTGCATATGCCGTGCCGTTGACCGTCAGTCCGGCCTCTGACAGCTTCACGGCGCTCTTGCGGCTGATGCCCTTGACCCGCTGCAACAGGTCGGACCAGTCCTTGAACGGGCCTTGCTGCCGTGCCTTGAGAATTTTCCCCGACAGGGACGGGCCGATGCCCTTGATGCCGTCGAGTTCGGCTTCGCTGGCCTGGTTGATGTCGACGGCGGCGAAGCAGGCGGCCGAGACGAGCAGGAACGCGAGCGCGAGAAGGATTTTGCGCATGGTGGATCTCCCTGAAAAAAGCAAAGACCGGCTGAACAGGCGTCCAGCCGGTCTTTTGCTAACGCGGGGCAGACGGGCGCGTTGACCCGGGGTTTCCCGGATCAGGCCTGGCTGGCCAGCCACTGCACGTACTTGGCCACGCCGGTCTGCACATCGGCAAAGGCGTGGTCGCAGCCGGCGGCGCGCAAGGCACCGAGGTCGGCCTGGGTGTAGCACTGGTACTTGCCGCGCAAGGCGTCGGGGAAGGGGATGTACTCGATCAGGCTCCGGGTTACGACATCGGCCAGTGACAACGACGCCTCGCCCTTGAGACCACGCAAGGTGTTGACGACGGCATGGGCCACGTCGTTGAAGGGCTGGGCGCGGCCGGAGCCGAGGTTGAAGACACCGGACTTGGCCGGGTGGTCGAAGAACCACAGGTTCACGGCCACCACGTCGTCGACGAAGACGAAGTCGCGCATCTGCTGGCCCTGCGCGTAGCCGCCGTACTCGCCGAACAGCTTGACCCGGCCTTCGGCCTGAAACTGGTTGAACTGGTGGTAGGCGACGCTGGCCATGCGGCCCTTGTGCTGCTCGTGCGGGCCATAGACGTTGAAGTAGCGAAAGCCCACCACCTGGTGCCGGGCCTTCTCAAACTTGGGTCCCAGTTCGCGCCGCAGGCGCTGGTCGAACAGCAGCTTGGAATAGCCATAGACATTGAGCGGGCGTTCGAAGGCCGGCTCTTCGCGGAAGGTGTCGGAGCCGCCGTAGGTGGCCGCGGAGGAGGCATAGAGCAGACGTGTACCCTGCTGCTGGCAGGCCTGGAACAACTCGCAGGACAACGTGTAGTTGTTGTCCATCATGTACTTGCCGTCCTGCTCCATGGTGTCGCTGCAGGCGCCTTCGTGGAACACGGCTTCCACCTTGCCGTAGCGGCCTTCGTCAAAGCTCAGGTAGAAGTCGTCCAGGTCGACGTAATCAGCGATTTGCAGGTCGGCCAGGTTGCGGAACTTGTCGCCCTGGCTCAGGTCGTCGACGGCGATGATGTCGTCGATGCCGCGGGCATTGAGTCCCTTGATGATGTTGCTGCCGATAAAACCGGCGGCGCCAGTAACAACAATACGAGTCATGGTTCGATCCTTCAGATTCAGGGTGCGGCAAACAGCTCGTCGTAGCTGACGGTGGCGGTGCCGAATTTGCCGACCACGATGCCACCGGCACGGTTGGCCAGCGGCATGGCGTCGCGCAGGCTCAAGCCGGCAGCCACCAGCACCGCCAGGGTGGCGATCACGGTGTCGCCGGCGCCGGTGACATCGAACACCTCGCGCGCCTGGGCGTTCACATGCAGCTCGCCCTGGGAATCAAACAGCGTCATGCCTTCCTCGCTGCGCGTCAGCAGCAGGGCCTGCAGGCCGAGCTGCTGGCGCAGGTGTTGCGTCTTGGTTCGCAGGTCGTCCTCGTCACGCCAGTCGCCCACCACATGCTGCAGTTCGGCGCGATTGGGGGTGATGACGGTAGCGCCGCTGTAGCGTGAGTAGTCCGAACCCTTGGGATCGACCAGCACCGGCTTGCCGGCCGCCTTGGCGGCCCCGATCATGTCGTGGATGTGGTTGAGGCCGCCCTTGCCGTAGTCGGAAAACAGCACGGCGTCGTGGTTCGCCAGCAGGGCGCGGAAGGTGGCGGTCTGCGAGGCCAGCACCTCGCTCTTGGGGGTGTTCTCGAAATCGAGGCGGATGAGCTGCTGCTGGCGGCCAATGATGCGCAGCTTGACCGTGGTCTTGAGCTGCGCGTCGCGTCCGAAGTGCGGCGTGATGCCAGTCTTGGCCACCAGCGCTTCCAGCTTGTGGCTGGCCTCGTCATCCCCCACCACGGTAAGCAGCGAGGCCTGCGCACCCAGCGCCACGACGTTGCTGGCCACGTTGGCGGCACCGCCGATGCGCTCTTCCTCGCGCGTGATGCGCACCACGGGTACCGGGGCTTCCGGACTGATGCGGTCCACCGCGCCATACCAGTAGCGGTCGATCATGGCGTCGCCAACCACCAGCACGCGGGCCTTGGCGAGTTGTTCTTTGGGTATGTTCATTTGCTTTTTTGCGTCAATGCTTGCGAGCCAAGGGTCCAAGCCGCGGGACGCCGCGGAGCGACACGCAGTGCGCGGAGCTTGGGGGTGTTCATAGTTCTTCCACGCGTCGAGCCGGGTAGCTGTCCCAGGTCTGGCAGCCCGGGCATTGCCAGAAGTGCTGTTTGGCCTCGAAGCCGCAGGCGGCACAGCGGTAGCGTGTCAGTGGCTTGACGGCATGGTCCAGCGCACGCTGGACCTGAGGGTGGAATTGCTCATGCTCGAGCTTCTCGCCGGCAATCCACTTGGCGGCAGCGACCAGCGAAGGCTCGCGTTCCAGGTGGCGTACATACCAGTCGCGTGTCGTGCCGCCATTGCCGCCCACGGTGGCTTCGAGGGCGACGATGGCTTCCAGCACATCGAGCGAGGGCATCAGTTCATAGTTTGCTTTGAATTGCTCCAATACCGGCAGCGTGCGGCCACAGGCGATGGCGGCTTGCGCCAGCGGCGCTGCCACCAAGGGGGTGGCGGCCGGGGCGGCCCGTAGCGTTGCCTCCAGCAAGGCGCACGCGGCGGCGTGGTCGCCCTGGCTGCTCAGCAGACGGGCCAGCTCAATGCGCGGCCGCGGGGCGGCCGGTGCCGTTTCCACGGCCTGCTCCAGCAAGCGGCGCGCCTGGCTCGCCTCGCCAGCCGCCAGATGGGCTGCGGCCTGCTCGCACAGGTAGTGTGCCAGGCGGCTGCTGAAGCTACCGCTCTCGGAGTTGTCGAGTTTGCGTGCAATGCCGGCCGCCTGGGGCCAGTCGCGCGAGCGTTCGTAGTTGGCCAGCAGTGCCAGCCGGGCTTGTGCCTCGAAAGGCGTGCCTTCGAGTTTGAGCAGCGCATCTTCCGCGCGGTCGAGCAGGCCGGCCTTGAGGAAGTCCAGCGCCAGGGCATGCTGGGCGCGCTGGCGGTCGGCCTCGGAGAGGTCGCCGCGCGAGAGCAGATGCTCGTGCACGCGCACGGCGCGCTCGTACTCGCCGCGGCGGCGGAACAGGTTGCCCAGGGCAAAGTGCAGTTCGGAGGTGTCGGGGTCGTGCTGCACCGCCTCGATGAAGGCATCGATGGCCTGGTCCTGCTGTTCGTTGAGCAGGAAGTTCAGGCCACGGAAATAGGCTTTCGGGGTTTGCCGGTTCTCGATGCGCAGCTGGCGCAAGTCCAGTCGCGAGGCCAGCCAGCCCAGACCGAAGGCCAGGGGCAGGCCCAGCAGAATCCAGCTCAGATCAAAGTCCATGGGGCGGTAGGGGAGGTTGGGGCGGTGTGCCGGGGATGCCGGCCGATGCAACGGTCATCTGCGCTCGGCTGGCGGCGCTGCGATGCTTCCACCAGCGCGGCACCATGGCCAGCACGCCGGCCACCAGGCCGGCAGCAAAGGCGGCCAGCACCACCAGCACCAGCGGTGCGCGCCATTCGGTGCCAAAGAAGAAATGCACCGTGGCGTCCTGCTGGTTGTTCAGGGCGAAGGCAAAAAGGGCGAAAAAAATGGCTGCCTTCAGTATCCACTTGAGCAGCCACATGAGGTGTTTCATCAATCTCCTCTGTGACGAGGGGATTCTAACGTTGCGCCAAGGCGGCGCTCGCTATTCAACGCGGGATATCGGCCTTGGCCTGGGCTTGCATCTCGCTGGTGCGCTGGTCCACCGCTTCGCGCAGGGCCTTGCCCGGCTTGAAATGGGGTACGCGTTTTTCGGGAATCGCCACGCTCTCGCCGCTGCGCGGGTTGCGTCCCATGCGGGGCGGGCGGCGGTTGATGGAGAAACTGCCAAAACCGCGGATCTCGATCCGGTGGCCGCGCACGAGGGCGTCGTTCATCGCATCGAGGATGGCCTTGACCGCAAATTCGGCGTCGCGGTGGGTGAGCTGGCTGAAACGGGCTGCCAGTTCTTCAACAAGGTCGGAGCGTGTCATGAATTAATCTGTCCTGACAAAAAAACGACCGGCGCGTGATGCAACCGGTCGTTTCTCGAGCGTCAAATCAACAATTAATTGTTGTTGTCCAGCTTGGCACGCAGCAGGGCGCCCAGGCTGGTCGTGCCGGCGTTCTCACGGGCCGACTGCTGGCTCAGGTTCTGCATGGCTTCGTTCTGGTCCGCCATGTCCTTGGCCTTGATCGACAGCTGGATGTTGCGGGTCTTGCGATCCACATTGACCACCACAGCGGTGACTTCGTCGCCTTCCTTGAGCACGTTGCGGGCGTCTTCCACGCGGTCGCGGCTGATTTCAGAAGCGCGCAGGTAACCGATGATGTCGTCGCCCAGATCGATCTCGGCGCCCTTGGCATCCACGGTCTTGACCTTGCCGGTCACGATCTGGCCCTTGTCGTTGACCGACACGAAGGTGGTGAACGGGTCGGAGTCGAGCTGCTTGATGCCCAGGGAGATGCGCTCGCGGTCCACGTCCACGGCCAGCACCAGGGCTTCGACTTCCTGGCCCTTCTTGTAGTTGCGCACGGCGGCTTCGCCGGGCTCGTTC
>Ga0255338_1003554_pt1 | contig 18358 bp, 27 predicted proteins | sample MeOH1_35cm_T4_19_FD_203715 | JGI IMG/M metagenome (GOLD analysis project Ga0255338, IMG submission 203715) | Sandy soil microbial communities from University of British Columbia, Vancouver, Canada - MeOH1_35cm_T4_195 | ecosystem: Engineered > Artificial ecosystem > Sand microcosm > Unclassified ...
GAGTACCCTGTGACGACATCCGGTGTGTGGCAAACGCCTGGGGCGGGGCGTCGGCGGAGTCGGCGATCTCTGCGGTACCGGGTATCTCGGCGGCGGAACCGGGCAGCCGCGCGGAGAAGCGGTCCATGCCGGCGGTGGTATAGACACTGGCGAGCATTCCGAGCGAGACACTCGCGCCGAGGCAGGCCGCCGCCAGGGCGATCCTCCTTCCGCTCGCATGTGTCGCCATGGTCGTTCTCCCGACTGGTAGCTGGAAACGAGCGGATCGCCGGGCCGTTCCGCCACGCGCGCTGCCGGGCGGTGAAACGAGCCTGTGGCACGGCACCCGGCGGAAACCGGGCGCAAACGAAATCGCCCCGCCAGCGGGGGGCACTGGCGGGGCGCTCTTATCGTGAAGCGGCGTGAGGGGGGGGCACATTGCCGCTTCGGAAGATAAAACGAGCTCCCGCGATATGGGTTCCATGCCCCATGATTTTTTTCTGCACTTGGCGAAGGCAAGGGCAGCAGCCGGGTCGTTGACAGATTCATAACTCTGTGATTATGGATAATCCATTACTCAAAGGTTATCGATTATGCAGCCAATTCTGTCCGAAGCCCTGTTCCGCACGCTCGGCGATCCGACACGCCGCGCGCTGTTCGAGCGCCTGGCGCGGGATGGCGAGCAGAGCGTGCACGCGCTCACCGAGCAGGCGGGCGTGTCGCAGCCGATGGTCTCGCGCCATCTCGGCGCGCTCAAGGCGGCCGGGCTCGTCACCGATCGCCGGCAGGGCCGCGAGACGCATTACCGCGCCCGGCCCGAGGGACTGGCGCCGCTGGTCGACTGGATGGCGCTCTATGGTGCCTTCTGGAACGAGCGTTTCGATGCGCTCGAAAACCTGCTCGGCCGGATGGACCAGTGAGACCGGCCGAGGCCGGCGCGCTGCGGCCATGATGCTTCCTCGACTCAGACCAGGAGATTGCCGATGAACGAGGCCATTCCCGCCACCCGATCGATCGTCGTCGAACGCGTGCTCGCCCAGCCGCCGGGCAAGGTGTGGCGCGCGCTGACGCAAGACTGGCTGATCGCCGACTGGTTGATGCAGAATGATTTCGTGCCGGAGCCGGGCCATCGCTTCACCTTCCGCACCGCGCCGATGCCGCACTGGAACGGCGTGGTCGAGGGCGAGGTGCTTGCGGTCGAACCGGAACGACTGCTGACCTATCGCTGGGACGTGCCCGGCGAGGGCGGGGGGCTGCGCACCGTCGTTACCTGGACGCTGACCGCGCAGGGGCCGGGCGTCCTGCTGCGCATGGAGCAGGCCGGCTTCGCCGCCGGGCAGGAAGCCAATTTCCGCGGGGCCGAGCTCGGCTGGCAGCGTTTCATCACCGCGCTGGAGCGCGTCCTGGAGGAGAAAGCATGAGCGAGACCAAATCGATCGTCGTTGAGCGGCTGATGCCGCACCCGCCGGGCAAGATCTGGCGCGCGCTGACGCAGGACTGGCTGATCGCCGAATGGCTGATGCAGAATGATTTCGCGCCCACGCCCGGCCATCGCTTCACTTTCCGCGCCACCCCGGTGCCGGGCTGGTCGGGCATCACCCATTGCGAGGTGGTCTCTGTCGAGGAGCAGCGCTTGCTTTCCTATTGCTGGGGCGACGGGACCGAATCGGCGAGCGGGCTGAAGACACTCGTCACCTGGACGCTGACACCGCAGGCGGGCGGCACGCTGGTGCGGATGGAGCAAAGCGGCTTTCGACCCGAGGACGAGGCGGGTTACAAGGGCATGGGCGGCGGCTGGCCGCGCATCCTTGCCCGACTGGAGGAGATCAGCGGGCGGGACTGAGCGGCGCAGGGCCGCGGGCGATCCTGCCGGCCGGGAAATTTCCGGCGGCGGGATATGCTGTCCAGCTGCTTTCCCGCACCGTTACGCTACTGCAACGGAAAAGCCGGCGCCAAAGGACAGGCGAGTGCGTCAAAGGATTGCCGTGATGTCGCGTACGTCATTCCCCGGTTTTTCGTTGCCGCAAGCACTGTACAATTCCAGACCTTGATACCCGAATTGACGTTCTTTTTGCATTAGGGATTGTTTGTACTGGAAATTTCCCACGCGGGCGGCATTGTTCATGTGCATTCGCCGGGGTTCTCATGACGCATAAGATCGATCAGGGCCGCGATCCCGCGCTGCGCCGCATGGCGCCGCGATTCAAGGTGTTCCAGCCGGCGGCGCTCGCCTGGGACGGCGCCAGCCACCGGGCGCACATCCTCGACGTCTCGGCGCGGGGCGCGCGGCTCCACTGCGCCCAGATGCCGCCGCTCGGCACGCTTCTGGCGCTGCGCTGCCGCGAGGTGACGGTGTGCGGCCGGATCGTCTGGAGCAAGGAAGATCGTTTCGGGGTGGAGTTCCAGATCCCGCTGCCCGACGGCGAGGTCCGCAGCATCATCGAGGGCGTAGCGGGATAGGCGCTGGTCAGCCGCGCGCCGCCCGGTGCGGCATCATGCGGATCAGCACGCGATCCTTCAGCACGACGTGATGATACAGCGCGGCCGCGGCGTGGCCCAGCGCGACTACGATGATCGCCCAGCCGTTCAACTCGTGCAACTCGCCGATCAACTCGTTCGTCGCCTTGGGAAAGGCAGCGAAGGGCGGCGGGAGCAACAGGCCGAAGAAGCTCATCGCTTCCCCGCCCGACCAGCGCAGCAGGAAGCCGAGCACTGCTTCCGCCACGAGCATCGCATAGAGCAGAAAGTGCACTGCCTTGGCCGCGAGGACCGACCAGCCCGATCCGATCGCCGGCACCTGGTGACCCGGGATCAGCCGCCACACGATTCGCCAGGCGATGATGATGGCGAGCAGGATGCCGAACGACATGTGCGCGACCACCATCAGGTGATGCTGCGGCCGCGGCACGAGTTCCCATAGCTGCGCCAGGGCGAATTGGATCACGACCAGCGCCGCGGTTGCCCAGTGCAGCATCGCCGCGGTCCGGTCATAATAGGTGCCGTCGTCGCCCGCCGCGATCCGCGCAGCCTTGTCGAGAGCGCTCTCGTCATGCTCGGTCATCGATTCGTCCCTTTCGTGCGTCCCGGTCTGCGCGCCTCCCGGACGCGAGAAGGACCTGGAGGATGCGCGCGCGCCTTGATCCGCGTCAAGCGCCGGACGCATCGTCGCCGGGCAGGAACGGCGCGGGTGATGGCGCGTTGTGCGGGGATAGATAGGATATCAGAGGAGGATCGGCATGGCAGAGGTCAACAGCGACGAGAAAGTCGTCGTCGCACGGAGCAGTTTCAACGTCGCCAACATCATCATCGCGATCGCGGTGCTGCTCGCAGTGCTCGGGCTGCTGAAATATATCGGCGCATCGCCCTTCTGAGGGCGCCGCCGGGTTATCCACAGGATTCGCGCTGCCCGTCCGGAACGTCATCGGGCGGGCGGGCGTTTCCCCGTCGCGAAAGCGAAAAGGGGAAGCGATGAACCATGTTCTTGCTGCCGCGCCTGCGGCCTTCAGGCTCCGTCCCGCATCCACCTGCCTGCGCAGCGCTGGATCCGATGCCGGCGAAACGCTGTGCACCAGGCCGCGGGGCCATCTCGGGCCTTGCCGATATCTGCCCGCCCATATGGTCGAGCTCGCCCGCTAGCCGGTCGAGCGATCGTCCGCCTGCGCCGGTTGCGGGTGGTGCGGCTCGAGGATCAGCGTGGATCCCTCGACCCGCCACGATTTGAGGCGGGAAAGGAAATTCATCCCCAGCACATCGGTGTCGCCGAACGCAGGGGAGACCACCACTGCCAGCCGCCGCGCGGTGATCGTGCCGAAGCGCAGCTCGTCGATCGTGCCGGTCTGCGCGCTCACGCTGCCATTGGCGGTACGCAGCACGATCGGGAAGGCCGGGTCGTCGACGGCGATGCCGGCTGCAGCCGCCGACTCGCTCGACAGCGCGGTCACGGTCGCGCCGCTGTCGACCAGCATCCGCCGCTCGATCCCGCCGATCCGGGCGCGCACCCAGAAATGGCCGTCCGGCGCCATGCGGATGCGGACTTCCTTGCCCGCCACCGTCTGGCGGTCGAGATGGAGCAGCCCGGCCGCCCGGTCGATATAGGGGCCGAGATAGGGATCGATGCGCCCGCGCTCGCCGACGAGAAACACCGCCAGCCCGCCGAGCGCCGCCCAGATCGCCAGCGTGGTGGCCAGCCGGACCAGCGGCACGCGCCGCGCGATCAGCGCTGCGACGATCAGGCCGGCCAGCAACAGATAGAGCGGCGCATGGGCGCCTGAAACCGGGTTCATCGCATCGTCTCTTGGTCCGCCCGTCCTGTGCAACAGCGGATATGTATGCAGGCTGACCGCCGGTGCCAGGGTCGCTCAGGCCGGCGGCTTCCGGCCCAGCCGCCGTTGGTTCTCGGTCGCGGTCGCATGGATCGGGGCGAGTGCCCGCCCACCGGCCGTTGCCGCCCGCACCGCCATGCGCGAGGCGCGCCGGCTGATCCGTTCGGCCCGGGCACGGACCGGCACCGCGCCGGTCAGCATGGCGGCAAGGTCGCTGCCCTGGGCCAGCATGTCATGGTGCAGTCCGATCCAGTCGTCGAGCAGCGCCGCGCCGGCCTGGCTGAAGGCGGCCATCTTCTCGGGCACCATGCGGTTGAGCTCCGCGCTGTCGGCGCCGAGCGGGTTGCGCATCGCGGCGTCGATCGTGCGGCTGCGATGCCCGATCACCGCGTGGGAGGCGACGGCCGTTTCGCCGAGCGCCAGGCTGTTCTCCCACATCGCGGCGGCGATGCGCCAGGCGTCGGTCCAGTACATCTCGTTTTCCCCCGTCGCGCGGGCAGGGCCGGCGACTCGAATGATGGCCGGTGCGCTATGCACCGAAGCCCCCAACGCGCGAAGGGCCTTGTCGGCGCCGAAGGGCAATCCGTGAATTTGCTGATTGCCCCGCCTTTCAGGACAACATAGATCAGGTGATCGCTTGCTAGCATGTGAGGCGCCAGCGACTGAGAGCCATCGTGCTCCCGCCTTCTGGTCGGAGTCGCTTATGCCTCGCTATTTCTTCGATATTGTCGATGGGCAGGATTTGCCCGACCCGGAGGGCTCAGTGCATTCTGATCTCGCCGCCGCGCGAATCGAGGCGATCCGCTATTCGGCTGAGGTGCTGAAGGAGATGCCGGAGCGCTTCTGGGAGTGCGAGCGCTGGGTCATGACGGTATCCGATGCGCGTCGGAGTCCGTTGTTCACCCTGAATTTTCACGCCGAAATGGCTCATCCCAAAATTGCCGGTTAGAATGCGCTGCTCGATGGTGGTACAAAAGGCGTATCGCGGCTTCGTGCCGCAGACGCCGGAGACCGGAAGGCGGGCTGGCGCCGACCTGCAGGCAGGAGGCGGTATCATCGCGATGGAAGAGTTGCGTCCAGGCATGGGGATCGCCCTGCGGCGCACGCGCGCCGCTGCCGGCGGGGCCGGGATCGGAATGGCGCCATGACCAGTCCGATCCGCAGCCTCGAGGATGCGAACATCCTTGCCCAGGCGATCGTCAACACCATTCCCGAGCCGTTCCTCGTGCTCGACCAGGGCTTTCGCGTGCTGTCGGCAAGCCGCTCCTTCTACGATGTCTTCAAGGTCGATGCCGCAAGCACCCAGGGCTGCCTGCTGTTCGCGCTCGGCAACGGCCAGTGGAACATTCCGCGGCTGCGCCACCTGCTCGAAACGATCATTCCTGATCGTGTCGCGATGGACAATTTCGAGGTGGACTATGATTTTCCGGTCATCGGCCACCGGATCATGCTGCTGAACGCGCGCAAGGTCCTCTACGACGACAGCCCCGACGTCACGATCCTGCTCGCCTTTCGCGACGTGACCGCGCGGCGCGGCGTCGAGCGCGACCTCGCGACCCTGCTCGGCCATACCGAGGAACTGCTGCGCCAGAAGCAGGTGCTGCTGCAGGAGATGCAGCACCGCGTCGCCAACAGCCTGCAGATCATCGCGAGCATCCTGCTGCTCAAGGCGCGCGCCGTCTCGTCGGAAGAAACCCGCTTCCACCTGAAGGATGCGCACCAGCGCGTCATGTCGGTCGCCGCCGTGCAGCAATATCTCAACGCGGTCGATGGGCTGGACCAGATCGAGGTGCACAACTACCTCGACAAATTATGCGCCGGTCTCGGCGCCTCGATGGTCGGCGAGAATAACCCGATCACCATCAGCGTGCAGGCGGACGAGAGCATGGTGCTGTCCTCCACCGCCGTCAGCCTCGGCCTGATGGTCACCGAACTGGTGATCAACGCGATCAAATACGCCTTTCCCGTCGATCGGTCCGGCGCTGCGATCCTCGTCACCTATGAAGTCGACGGCGCCGACTGGAAGCTCACCGTATCCGACAACGGCATCGGCAAGCCGCAGGCCGGCGCTTCGCCGGGCGAGCCGGGCCTCGGCACCAGCATCATCGACGCGCTGGCGCGTCAGCTCGGCGCCCGGGTCGAGCGCACGACGGACGCGGCCGGCATGAAGATCTCGATCACCCGCGCGACCTTCGCGTCGCACATGCCCCGCGCCGCCTGAGCGGCGCGCCTTTCGGGGGCGCCATCCGGAACTTGCGCCGCGGCAGCTCGTTTCGAAACCAGGACAAGCCGCCGGTTCGAACAGCCGGCGCTCATTTCTCGCAAAGGACGCCGCCATGCTCGGAACTATCGCCATCATCCTCGTCGTGCTCTGGCTGCTCGGTTTCTTCGCCTTTCATGTGGCGGGCGGGCTGATCCACCTGCTGCTGGTAATCGCGGTCGTGATGATCGTGCTGCAGTTCATCACCGGCCGCCGGACGGTCTAGCAGCGTCGAAGCGAACGGTGACGATGCGCCGATTCAGTCAGCGCTGAAGCGGCTCCAGCCCTAAATCCGCGTCCACCCGGGCCGGGACGGGCGATGTGGTCAGGCGGGGAGGTTCGTGGACAGCTTATAGTGGCGGGCGCGGCGAGCGCATCCCGTGCGTTCACGATCTGCCGCCAACCGTTCCTCGTCGAGGCGTCGGCCCAGAAGACGCGACGGCGCCGTCCGCCGGTCTTCGTCCGGGCTTTGCTCCCCTGCGCGGCAGCGCGATCCGCTGCTTCGATCACGCCACCGGATCGCTGTCGCCCGCATCCTGTCGACCGGTATCGGTCAGCTGCCTCGCCTCCGCCCAGCCAAGCAGGGCGTCCAGCGCCGGACATAAGGAACGCCCCCAGTCCGCCAGCCCATATTCCACTTTCGGCGGGACCTGGTGGTGGACGAGCCGGGTGACGATGCCGTCCCGCTCCAGCTGACGGAGTTGCTGGACCAGCATCTTTTGCGAAATGGCCGGGATCGCCTTTTCCAGATCGGAAAAGCGAAGCATTTGTCCGCCGAACAGGTGGAAGAGGATCACGAGCTTCCAGCGGCCCTCCAGCATCCGGATCGCGTCCTCCACGCCCAGCGCAGCAGAGAGCGGCGTGTGCTGCACCGGCTTACCTTGAGGTAAGTACCCAACTTTTTCGTGCGTTCTTGTCATAGGCGCCGGTTAACGCGATCTCCGCGGCTCCACAATGCGGAGACATTTGATGACTGACTGGCTTGATCTTGCGGGCCGTCGCGCCTTTGTGAGCGGCGGCACCAGGGGGATCGGCGCTGCCGTGGCGCAGGCGCTTGCTGACGCCGGCGCACGGGTCATGGTCGCCGGGCGTGGTGCGCCGGGCGAGGTGCCCGGCGGTGTCGCCTTCGTCCCGGCCGACCTCGCGACGGCCGAAGGGTGCGCGAGCGCCAGCGCGGCGATGCTGGCTCGGTTCGGCGGGATCGATATTCTCGTCAACGTCCTCGGCGGATCGTCTTCGCCCGGCGGCGGCCATGCCGCCCTCACCGACGAGCACTGGCAGCGCGAACTCGCGCTCAACCTGATGCCCGCCGTGCGGCTGGACCGCGCCCTGCTGCCCTCCATGCTCGCGCAGGGCGCCGGTGTCGTCGTTCACGTAACCTCGATCCAGCACGAGCTGCCGCTCCCCGAATCGACCACTGCCTATGCCGCTGCAAAGGCGGCGCTCGGCACCTACAGCAAGAGCCTGTCGAAGGAAGTGACGCCGAAGGGCGTGCGGGTCGTCCGGGTCTCGCCCGGCTGGGTCGAAACCGAGGCTGCGGCGGCCCTGGCCCATCGCCTCGCGGCGCAGGCGGGGACCGACTATGACGGCGGCAAGAAGATCGTCATGGACTCGCTCGGCGGCATCCCGCTCGGCCGCCCCGCCCGTCCGCAGGAGGTGGCCGACCTCATTGCCTTCCTCGTCTCGCCCCGGGCAAGCGCGATCACCGGCACTGAATATGTCATCGATGGCGGCACGGTGCCGACTGCCTGACCGCAACGGATCCGCACGGGTATGCCCGATTCCCGCCGGCAGGCACGCGATCATGCTGCGGCGCGGCATCCGTCGCGCGGCCGACGCGCTTCATCGAACCGGTCGGTTCCGCCCCTTGATACCGAAACCGCGCTATGATGGAGATCAGGGACCGGGGCGGGGGCCCGCGGCAAGATTGGAGTGAGCGGGAAGCGTCATGGTTGGTGCAATCGCCTTTGCCTATGGGATGGTGACCAGTTTCGTGCTGTCGGGCGCAGCGCATAACCGCAGGATGCAGCGGCCGAATCCGCCGCTGCTCCAGCATCTCGGCTATGTCTGCCTTGGCTCGTCGGCTGCCTTCTCGGCGCTGCTGTTCGCCTATGCGGGATATGGGCTGCTCGCTGACTGAGCGGCGACCGTTCGTCCGGCGCGGCTACAGCCCGAGCGAGAGCTGGTTCGCGTCGTCGGCCGGCACATCGCCGTCCAGCCCGTCCAGGATCGAGCGCGCGAGCGTCTCGGCTGCCCGCGCGCGCAGCCGCGGATCGCGCACGGCGATGCCAAGCCGCGCCCAGGCGGGGGCGCCCAGGATCACGGGGACGATGTCGGCGGGGGCGATGTCTGGGGCGAATCGGCTCATGGGTGCAGATTAGATCAAAACGGGAACATCGCAAAGCGGCAATGCGCCGCGCGGCCTCAGCCCGGCATCCCCAGCCACAGGATCGCGCTGAAGCCGCCACTCGCCAGCGCCACCGCGATGGCGGCGACGGGGCGCCTCATCGCCGCCGCGACCGTCGCGGCCAGGAGGAGCAGCGCCGGCACGAGGAAGGTCGCGGCGAGCGCGAGCCCGGAGCCTTCGCCGCCGCGCATCGTCCAGTCCTCGAACAGCAGGGCGCCGCCCACCGCGACCGCCACCAGCACCACCGCCGCGATGGCGATGGCGGCCCAGGCGGCGAAGGGGAGCAGCCGCATCCCGGCCCTCGTTACTTGCCGGCTTCCGCCAGCGCCTTCATGGTCTCGATCGCGCCCTGGAAGCGCGGGCCGATCCGCTCGAACTGCGCCTTGCGCACTGCATCGGACGGCATCAGCGCGGCGTCGTAGATCAGCGTATAGACGATCTTCGAGCGTGCGGCGTCGACCGGCTCGACCGCCAGCGTGCCGTTATAGGCGAAGCCGGCCATGCCGCCCGCCGTCTGGCCATAGCTATAGCTGTGGCCGGTCCGCGCGATCATCGGCTCGAGCGTGGTGTCATTGAGCCGTCGCACGCTGCCGACATCGCCGGTACCCGAGACGAGCTCGCATTTCAGCTTCAGCCACTCGCCGATCGCGCAATAATCGCCGACGCGCTGCCACACGGCGTCGGCCGGCCGCTCGACCAGGATCTCCTTGCGGATCACGACATAATCGGCCGCGCCAGCCGGCGTCGCGGCGGCGGTCAGGGCGAGGGCAGTGAGGGCGCGGGCGATCGTCATGCGGGGGCCTCTTCCTTCTGTACGATGCCGGGCCTAGCCGCGTTCGCGGCCCGCGCCAAAGTCATTATTGGCTTTTCTGGCCGACGCCCCCGACGGGCCGGCGCCCTCAGCGCAGCGGGACCAGCCCGGCGAAGAACGCGACACCCATCACCTGCGCCAGGTTGCGGACGTTGAGCTTGGTCATCATGTTCGCGCGGTAGATCTCCACGGTGCGCGCGCTGATCTGCAGCAGGTCGGCGATGCCCTTGTTGGCATGCCCGTCGATCAGGCCGGCCAGCACGGCGCGCTCGCGCGACGACAGGCGGCCGATCCGTGCCCGGGCCAGCCCGATCCGCGCTGCCGCCCAGCCGTCCGCGGCGAGCAGGGCGAAGCCCGCCTCGACCGCAGCGAGCAGCGTTTCCGATTCATACGGTTTTTCCAGCAGGTCGACCGCCCCGGCCCGCATCGCCTCGACCGCCAGGGCGGCGCTCCCGCCGGTGGTCAGGATCACCACGGTGAACTTGCCGGGGAAACGCGCCTTGATCACGGCCAGCACATCCATGTCGGCGAAATCCGGGGCGTGGAGATCGAGCAGCAACAGGCCGGGATCGAGCGTTGCTGCAACCTTGAGGAAGTCGTCGCCCCGACGGAAGTCGCGGATGACCTTCCCCGGCTCGGCTGAAAGCAGGGCATGCACCGAGCCGCGCGCGGCGTCGTGGCTGTCGACGATATAGATGAAACGGGCCATGTCCGATGTCCTTGGATACGCGAACGCAGATGGGAGGATTTCCCGGCGAAACCGCGAACGGCCGCGCCTGTGCGGATGCGCCATCCGCCGTGCTCTCGGAGTGTGTACGTTCATGAAAGCCGTACCAGGGCTGTCCCGGCAATGCAGGCAACCCATGGCGCCGCGGCCCGCAACGGGCATCGCGGTGGATCGACACCAGATCATTTTCCCGCACCATTCAGCGTCGGGCTAAGGCGTCCTTTAGAAGATGGTTACCAATTTCAAAATAACAACCGAAATGATTCAAATTCTACGATTAAATAGATCTTCTACCGTACATTTTACGGCCGTTATGGTCGTATGGTCCGAATCAAGCGAGTCGATGAGATGAATATACGGGAAACAAACTGAGTCTTGTTTTGGTATTAATACTTATGTTCGGGCGAAAGCACTTGATAATATGGATCGGAAACTAGCGAAGATTGTGGCGGATTGAGTGCCATGCGGCGCGGATCGGCCGGGTGCAGGCCAGTCGCCGCGTTCGTCCGCGCTAGGGCATCGCGCCCTCGCCGTGGTACAGGACGGCACGTCGCTTCCGCCCATGGTGCCGCGACGGCCGAAAGGCCGATCGCGCTCCCACTTGATCAAGGACGCATCATGCCTGCTTTCCACACGCTACGCCGCGCGCCGGCACTTTCCCCGACCAGACGGGGTGGCTGAGATGGCCGGGACGATTTCCGCCGCCGCGCGTCCCGCCGGCCCGCTCTCGCCCGAACTGCTGCGCCGGATGCACGGCTATTGGCGCGCGGCCAATTACCTGTCGGTCGGCCAGATCTATCTGCGCGCCAACCCGCTGCTCGAGCGGCCGCTGACGATCGCCGACGTCAAGCCGCGCCTGCTCGGCCATTGGGGAACCACGCCCGGGCTGAACCTGCTCTATGTCCATCTCAACCGGCTGATCGTCGAGTACGAGCTGAACATGATCGCGGTGATCGGCCCCGGCCATGGCGGCCCCGGTCTCGTCGCCAACACCTGGCTCGAGGGCAGCTATACCGAGCGCTATCCGGCGATCGAACGCAGCCGGGGCGGGATGGAGCGGCTGTTCCGGCAATTCTCCTGGCCGGGCGGCATCCCCAGCCATGTCGCGCCCGAGACGCCGGGATCGATCCATGAAGGCGGCGAACTGGGCTATTCGCTCGCCCATGCCTATGGCGCCGTGTTCGACAATCCGGATCTGATCGTCGCCTGCGTGGTCGGCGACGGCGAGGCCGAGACGGGGGCGCTGGCGACGAGCTGGCACAGCAACAAGTTCCTCAATCCCGCGCGCGACGGTGCGGTGCTGCCGATCCTCCATCTCAACGGTTTCAAGATCGCCAACCCGACGATCCTCGCGCGGATCGGCGGCGACGAACTGGCCGAGCTGATGCGCGGCTATGGGTATGAGCCGCATTTCGTCGAAGGCGACGATCCGGAGACCGTCCACCAGCTGCTCGCCGCGACGCTCGACACCGTGCTGGCCCGGATCCGCGAGATTCAGGCGGCGGCGCGATCGGGCGGCGCCACCGAGCGCCCGCGCTGGCCGATGATCGTGCTCCGGACCCCCAAGGGCTGGACCGGGCCGAAAGTCGTCGACGGCAAGCCGGTCGAGGGGACGTGGCGTGCGCACCAGGTGCCGATCGCCGATTTCGACGATCCGGAGCATCTGCGCCAGCTCGAGGAATGGATGCTGAGCTACCGCCCGGCCGAGCTGTTCGACGAATGCGGCAAGTTCGTCGACGACTATGCCTCCCTCGCGCCGACCGGGCATCGCCGGATGGGATCGAACCCGCATGCCAATGGCGGCGAACTGCTGGTGCCGCTCTCGCTCCCCGATTTCCGCGACCATGCCGTCGCGCTGCCTGGCCCCGGCCAGGTCAAGGCGGCAGCGACCGCGATGCTCGGCGGCTGGCTGCGCGACGTGATGGCCTACAACATGGACGCGGCGAACTTCCGCCTGTTCGGGCCTGACGAGACCGCGTCGAACCGGCTGCAGGCGGTCTATGACGTCACCGGCAAGGCGTGGATGGCGGAAACCGAGCCCGTCGACGAGAATCTGAGCCATGACGGCCGGGTAATGGAAGTGCTGAGCGAGCATCTCTGCCAGGGCTGGCTCGAGGGCTATCTGCTGACCGGCCGGCATGGGCTGTTCTCCTGCTACGAGGCATTCGTCCACATCGTCGATTCAATGCTCAACCAGCATGCCAAATGGCTCAAGGTGACGCGGACCATCCCGTGGCGAAAACCGATCGCCTCGCTCAACTATCTGCTGACCTCGCATGTCTGGCGGCAGGACCATAATGGCCTGTCGCACCAGGATCCGGGCTTCATCGACCATGTCGCCAACAAGAAGGCCGATGTGGTGCGGATCTACCTGCCGCCCGATGCCAACACCTTGTTGTCGGTGGCCAGCCACTGCCTGCGCAGCCGGCATTATGTGAACGTGATCGTCGCCGGCAAGAACCCCGAATGGCAATGGCTCGGGATCGACGAGGCGGTGCGCCACTGCACCGCGGGCGCGGGCATCTGGGAATGGGCGAGCGACGATGGCGAGCCCGATGTGGTGATGGCCTGCGCCGGCGACGTGCCGACGCTGGAGACGATGGCGGCGGTGATGCTGCTGCGGGAGTTCGTGCCCGACATCCGCATCCGGGTGGTCAATGTCGTCGACCTGATGGTCCTCCAGCCGCAGAGCGAGCATCCGCACGGGCTCGACGAGCGCGCCTTCGACGCGCTGTTCACCACCGACAAGCCGGTGATCTTCGCCTTCCACGGCTATCCGTCGCTGGTCCACAAGCTGACCTATCGGCGCACCAACCATGCCAATATCCATGTCCGCGGCTACAAGGAGGAAGGGACGACGACCACGCCGTTCGACATGGTCGTGCTCAACGATCTCGATCGCTACCGCCTCGCGCTCGACGCGATCGAACGGATCCCGCGGCTGCGCGATCGCGTGCCGGCCGAGGCCGATCGCTACTGGACGATGATGGAGCGCCACAAGCTCTACATCGCCGAACATGGCGACGATCTGCCCGAGATCCGCGACTGGCAATGGCAGCGGTGAGCGCTGCGGCGCGGCACATCCTGACGCTCAACGAGGGCTCGTCCTCGTTCAAGTTCGGGCTCTACGCCGCCGGGCCGGACGGGATCGCGGCGCTGGCCGCGGGCGAGGTCGATCAGGCCGGCGGGCATGCGGCGAGCTTTGACGGGATCGCGGCGGCGCTGGGCGGCGTGCGGCCCGACGCGATCGGCCACCGCATCGTCCATGGCGGCCCCGGCCTGTTCGAGGCGGTCCGGATCGATGCCGGGGTGATCGCGAAACTGGAGGCGGCGACTGCCTTCGCCCCGTTGCACGGCCCGGCCGCGCTGGCGCTGATCCGCGCGGCGGGGCTGCGCTTCCCGGGCGTGCCGCAGGTCGCCTGCTTCGATACCGGCTTCCATGCCGGCCTGCCCGATCTGGCGGCGGTGCTGCCGGTGCCCCGGGCGCTCCGGGCGGAGGGCATCCGCCGGTTCGGCTTTCACGGCCTGTCGTGCCAGTCGATCCTGCACCAGCTCGGCGCGGCGCTGCCCGAGCGGCTGATCATCGCCCATCTCGGCAGCGGGGCGAGCGTTACGGCGGTGCGCGCGGGCCGGTCGGTCGATACCAGCATGGGGCTCACCCCGTCGGGCGGGCTGGTGATGGCGACGCGTGCGGGCGATCTCGATCCCGGCCTGATGCTGTTCCTGCTGCGCGAGCATGGCCTCGATGCGGATACGCTCGAGCAGCTGGTCGATCGCCAGTCCGGCCTGCTCGGCATTTCCGGCCTCTCGCCTGACCTGCGCCGCCTGCGCGCGGCGGCGGCGACCGATCCGGACGCCGATCTCGCGATCCGGCTCTTCTGCCGCTCGGTCGCGCGCCATGTCGCGGCGATGATGGTGGCGCTGGGCGGGGCGGACATGATCGTCTTCACCGGCGGCATCGGCGAGCATGACGCCGCGGCGCGCGCTGCGATCTGCGCTGACCTGGCCTGGGCCGGCGTGCCGGACCGCGTCGCCGTGCGCGTGCTGGAATCGCGCGAGGGCGAGCAGATCGCGCGCGAGGTGGCGCGGCTGATCGCCGGGTGACGGGTTGTCGCGGTGGTCTGCCTCCTGGAATCGCTGCCGCCCACGGTGAACCGGCTCCTCATCACCGTTCGTTTCGAGCGAAGTCGAGAAACCTGCGCAGCGCCCGTCGCGCGGACCGCCCGGTTGCGCTTCACTACGAAGCCGCGCTCAATGCCCCGTCAGGGCGTGCCAAGCGCTGCCCAGCGCCTTGAAGATCAGCGCGACCGTGATGCCGACGAGTATCCAGGTGAAGATCACGCCGAGGCTGTCCGCCAGCCCGGTCAGCGTCCGGGTGTCGCGGCTGAGCGTGTCGAAGATATTGGGGTTCAGCACTGCGGTGCCGCCGCGGATCGTCGCGCTTTCGCCCGGCCGGCTGAGCGTGATCCATTCGCCTGCCTGGAACGCCGTCCAGGCGAGCCCGGCGCCGGCCAGCGCGACCGGGATCTGCAGGATCGCGCGCAGCCGCACCGCTGCCGGCCGCACCACGCCGACGGCGTCGACCGCGATCTGCGCCAGGGCATAGCAGAGGATCGGCGTGAACAGCGTCGCCCAGATCGCGGTCGGCGCGATCGTCAGCGGCTCGCGGTGCACCCCCAGGGTCACCAGCCCCGGCAGGTGCAGCGCCCCCACCCACCAGGCCACGAACACCATGCCCCAGATCACTGATCCGAGCGCGCCGGCGCCGGGCCACATCCGCCAGGGCGCGGGGCGATGCTGGCGCGGCGCGCGCGGGCCGGCGGGCTGGCCCGTGCGGTGCCGGGCGCCGTTCGGGACGGCGTTGGCCATCTCGGCCGCCCAGGCCGCCGGGTCGCCGAGCCGCAGCATGGCGAGGTCCTTCACGCGCCAGGTATCGAAATAGGCCGGCCGAAGCCCGAAATGCTCCATCGCCACCCCGGCGACCGTCACTGCGCCGATCAGCGTCAGCCCCGATCCGAACAGGCCGGAAAAGGACTGGCCGAACGCCTGGCCGGCATTGAACAGCCCGCCGAACAGCCCGGCGACCAGGTTGAGCGCGAACACCGCCACCAGGATCAGCAGGCCGACCTTCACCGCGAACAGCCAATAGGGGAACAGCTCCGGCCCGATCACCAGGTGCGGCCCGGCGCGGTAGCGTGCGCCGACGACCAGCGGGTGGCCCATCGCATGGACCAGTTCCTCACGCTCGTCATCGGTGAGCGGGCGGCCGAGCGCGTCCTCGCGCTCCTCGACCTGCGAGAGCAGCGTATCGCGCAGTTCGGCGACGATATCGTCGCGGGTGTCGCGCGGCAGCTGCGCCGCCACCGCATCCAGATAGGTTTCGATCAAATCCATCTCGGGGCCTTTCGCCGGATCTTGGGTCAAAGGATCTTGTCGAGCGAGGCGTTGATGCCGCGCCATTCGGTGGTGAGCGCGGCGAGCATCGCGACGCCCATCGGCGAGAGGCGGTAGAAGCGCTTCCTGCGCCTTTCCTCCTCGCGCCATTCGCTGTGCAGCAGCCCCTGCGTTTCGAGCCGGCGGAGCAGCGGATAGAGGGTGCTTTCCTCCATCTCGAGCCCATCCGCGGCGAGCGCCTGGCGCAGGGTATAGCCGTAGCGCTCCTCCCGCAGCCGGGCGAGCACCGCCAGCACCAGCGATCCGCGCCGCAGCTCGAGCCGCATGCTTTCGTAGAGTTCGGGGTCGACCTCCATGCCGGTCCTGTCTGCCATATAGTGTGTGTCACACAGTGTATGTCATATACTGTGTGACCGCGTCAAGCCGGTCCGGCCGGGCGACGGGCAATTGATTCGCAGGTGATTTTTTTGGGAACCAAAGCGCGCGACCTGCGTCTTGTGCGGAACGATATTGCCGAAAGGAAGTCGCGGCGATCAGGTGACGAAGATCGCCGGCGCGCTGGGAAGGGGGCCAAGGCCGTCGGGTGCTCAGTTCGCCATGTCACCGGATAATGGAACGCGGACCAGCGCGGTGCCCCAACGGCATCGGCCTCCGCCAACAAGGGTAGTGCTTATGAACCGGAAATATCTCGCCAGCGCCGTTGCCGTCGCATCGATCTTCGCTCTGTCCGCTTGCGGGCACGAGACGCCGGCCGCCGACAATGTCGCGGCTGCAGCTGACAACATGGCCGACCAGATGGATGCCAATGCGGCCGCCATCAAGGACATGGGTGACAACATGGCCGCCAACACCGAAGCGGTGATGGACAACAAGGCCGACGCGCTCGAGAACAAGGCCGATGCGGTCCGCGAAGCCGGTGAGAACAAGGCCGACGCGATCGACAAGAAGACCAAGTGATCCCTTCCGGGCGTGGCGCCGCTTTTCTGGCGCCCCGCCCGGCATGATCCGCACTTTGCCGCAGGCCCGAGGGTCGCGGCAGGCGAGCCGGTGTCGCGATGCATGTCCTGGTTTCCCAAGCGCCAGGATGTCGTCGCGGCACCTCTTCGTTCATGGGGTAAAGATCGTCGGACGGGCGATCAGACCTCCGCCTTGCGCACGGCCTCCTCGAAGTCCCGCAGCGTCGGCGTTCCCGGCCAGGCCGGCACCTCCGATGCGCCCAGTCGATCTGCTTCCATGCCGATACCCGGTGCCCGGGGCGGGCAAGTTTCGTCGTGCGTGACGCCCGTCACGCAGATCGGCGCCGCCGCCTGCGACATTGGCCTTCCAACTGGTTGGGAGGAAACCGATGTTCTGTGCCTTGCTCGTCACCGCCGCCACCGTCGCCCAGGAGCCGCCGGCCCCGGCGCCCGCCTCCGATGTGCCCGCCGCCTGCGCCCAGGCCTCGGGCGATATCGGTGGCATCGAGCAGCGCTACGCTGGCGAGACGAAGCAGCTCGAGCAGGATGGCGCGGCCATCGAGGACCGCGCCAAGGGCACCCACCATATCGCCGGCGAGATTCGCTTCAAGGAGCGTGCCTTCTCCTTCGACGTGCCCCAAGTGACGATGAAGCCGAAGACCATGTCGCTCGGCATTCCCAGCGTGACCATGCAGATCACGAAATTCAGCTTCGACAAGCCGGTCGTCCGCATGGAGAACCGCACCGTCGGCTGGGTGCCGGACGGAATGACCTGTCACTGGCTCAAATGCACCGTCAAGAAGAAGCTGCTGATCATCAAGGTGCCGGTGACGCGCATGGAACGGCAGGAGTTCAAGACCTCCGTCCCGCAGACCAGGATGATCCGGCGCGACTTCGTCACCAACATTCCCGAATTTGCGATGCGGCGGATCGGCTGGTCGATGAAGATTCCCGAATTCATCGTGAAGAGCCCGATCCCGGGCGAGGACGATTCAGTGAACGACGCGAGCGCCCGGCTCCAGGCGCGCGGCGAGGCGCTGGCGACGCGGATCAACGCGGACGTTGTGAACAGCACCAGCGCGCTGTTCAAATGCGTCGCCGACGATCTGGTGGAGAAGCGCAAGGATGCGGCGCTGCAGTTCGAGATCGGCATCAACCAGCTTTCCGCCACGATCGACACGCTGCAGGCCGCGGGCGCCGATCCGGCTGCCGCCGAGGGGGAGGACGGCAAGGTCAATTATGTCCAGCAGCGCATCGACCTGATGGCCGAGCGCGACAGGACGCTTGCGGGGATCGACGATGCGATCACGGCGCTCGGCGCCGAGCAGACCCAGAAAGTGGAGCAGACGCACAACAGCGTGTCCTGAACGGGCCGCGGCCTGCGTCGCCCTGCCCAAAACGCAAAAAGACCAGGCCGAAGGATGCTGTCCGATCCGGCCTGGTCCTACCCCCGGCTAAGGTGTGAGCCTGACGCGGTTGCTGGGGTGAGACGTTCCGCCGGC
>Ga0255338_1003555_pt1 | contig 18354 bp, 17 predicted proteins | sample MeOH1_35cm_T4_19_FD_203715 | JGI IMG/M metagenome (GOLD analysis project Ga0255338, IMG submission 203715) | Sandy soil microbial communities from University of British Columbia, Vancouver, Canada - MeOH1_35cm_T4_195 | ecosystem: Engineered > Artificial ecosystem > Sand microcosm > Unclassified ...
AGCGCGAGGGTTGCGAGCAGGAGGGGAGGAAGCCTCATGCGGCGGGCTGTTCCTTCAGCAGCCTCCAGGCTGCGGCCGCCAGGGCCAGCACGGCGATTCCGGCCACCCAGGGCATCCAGGGCCGGGCCCGCTCATCGGCGCCGCTGCGGTGGGGCAGGCCCTGCGGATCAGGCTCGCTGGGACCGAGCGTCAGAGGCGCGGCCGATGCGAGGGTGCGCAGGGAGGGCAGGGCGCCCAGGTTCCCGGGGGCCGGTTTTGCCTCACCACCCAGGTGCAGCGTGTAGACCTGCCCCGCCTCCACGGGAAGGAGCCAGGTCTGCCTCCGGACCAGTGCCCGCAGGCTTTGCGGCGTGGCGCCCTCGGGCAGGCTGATGGTGATCGACTTCGTGAGCCTGGGCGCGAAGGCGATGCGGGTAGAGCGGGTGCGGAGGGCCGGGAGGTTCCACACCAGGTCGCCGCAGGCCCAGGTCTGCTCCGTCTCCCGGCTTTCACCCAGGTGGATCTCCGGGGCGAGGGGGGCCGCAGGCGGCGCGAGCATCAGGTCCAGGCCCACCACGCGCTCCGTGTCCGGCAGGGTCAGCCGCCAGGTGCGGGGCCTGCCGGGCTCGGGCGTAAACGTTCCGACCAGGGCCAACTCCGCTTCCAGGGCCTCAGGTCGCGTTTCCGCGCGGACCGAGAGGCCGCGGATCCGCGGGGCCTCCCCTTGAGAAGCGAGCAGCGTCAGGCGGTAGCGCTGGCCGTCCCAGGGCAGGTCGAGCGTGCGGCGACTGCCCGAGGGCGCCAGGTCGTAGAGATGCAGGGGCGTGGCCGGATCATAGGCGATGAAGCCCCCGCCCTCGCCCTGGCGTTCGGCCTTCACCTGGGCCACCCAGGGAGCGCGCCCATCAAGGTCGCATTCGATCTTCAGTGTTTCCCGCTCACCCACCTGCCAGCCCTCGGGCAGCCTCAGGGAGAACTCCACCGTGGGGTGGCCCTCGGCATCCCGGCCTGTGAGCAGGTGCTCCAGGGGCAGGGCGCGCGCTTCCCACAGGCCCTCCCGGGCCTCCAGGAAAGGCACGCTGCGTCCGCCGGCATCACCGATCCAGGCGCCTTGCACGTGGCGCTGGGCTTCGGCGTCCAGGGGCAGGCGCGCCCATCCGCTGGAGGCTGCCGGCGGAATGGGCCGGCGGTGCAGGGCCGCAGTGTCCTCGCGGCCGCAGGCAAGGCAGAGGAGGGAAGCGAGCAGGAGGGCGGGTTTCATGCATTCCCCTCAGGATGATGCCGGTGGGCGAGGATGGCGGCGGCCATGCCGATGGCGCCCACGCCCAGGAAGGCCAGGGCGCGCAGCGGCGTATCGGCGCGGTCCAGATCCGACACGATGAGCTTGAAGCTGGCGATGCCCATCCAGGCGTAGCCGGCTGCGAGCAGGGCGCGGCGGGCAGCATCGCGCTGGCCCAGGCCGCGCATCCACTGCCAGGCGCCGGACAGGGCCCAGACCAGGGTCATGGCGATGGAGGCCGCGCGGGAGGGCCCCCAGCCCCAGCCCTGGGAGCCGGGCGTCTGCAGCCAATGCACCAGCCGGGCCGCCTCGAAGGCCAGGGTCACATTGGCGGTCAGCTCCAGAGCGAGGAAGGCGATCAGGCCGAGCGGGCCACCCCTTCGCGTGAGCAGGAACCAGGCCACGGAAGCCAGGGCTCCTTCCGCGAAGGCGGAGTTGAAGAAGGGCGTCCCCCCTCCGCCGTGGGAGAACAAGCCGTCCAGGCCATGGACCGCCCAGCGCAGCGTCGTAAGCAGGGCCATGCCGGTGGCCAGCCAGCGCAGGGCGGTGGCCTCCTGGGCGAACTCGCCGGCCTCGGCCTTCAGGGAGGCCCAGGCCAGGCCCAGGGCGAAGGCGCCCCACAGCGGGCCCACCCAGCGCCAGGCCAGGGCCACGGGCACGGCCAGGGCCAGGTGTCCCGCCGCCAGGGCCAGCAGGCCCCAGTCCGCCTGGCGGTTGCCCATGCGGAGCCGCAGGGGTTTCATCAGGGCGAGGTTCAGGGCGGCCGCGGCAAGCACGGGCAGGGCGAAGGTTTCAGGGGCGAGGCCGAGGCGCTTCCACAGCAGCCAGCCGTACGAGGTGGCCAGGATCGAAGCGATGAGCCAGAGCACCGTGGGCGTCCCGGGCTTCTCCTCCCGGCCCGGCAGCCAGGCCCAGCATCCGGCCAGGGTCAGGTGGAGGATCAGCAGGATGGCCAGCAGGGAGGCATCCGCCTTCAAGACCTCGGCGCAGGCGGGGAGGAGTAGCAGCCAGGTGCCGATGAGCGCCGTCCACCGTGCGCCATGCCAGGCACCGCCGATGCCCGCGAGGTAGGGCACGGCCAGGGCGGCGGCCATGAGCACGGCCAGGTAGAGGGTCAGGGCCACTTCGTGGTGGCCGCCCTGGCTGAAGACCAGGGGCGCCGCCAGGCCCGAGACCAGGGCCGCCGTCAGGGCGCCGCCGCTGCGGCCGCGAGCGGCCAGCCCGCCCGCCACCAGGGTGACCAGGGCCGCCGCCACCAGGCCGAGGGAGGCGGGGTAGAAGTGGTAGGCCATGGCCCCGGCCCGGAAGGTGAACTGGAGGGTGCCAAGGCCCGCCAGGAGCAGGGCCACACCCAGGCGCCGATTGTCTCCGAGGATCAGCTTCGCGGCCACCGCGGCGATGGCGCCGCCCGCCAGCAGGCCGAGGAGGAAGCGCAGCTCGGCGCCCAGCCAGCCCTGCTGGATCGCCCAACGGAAGAAGAAGATGGCGCCCACGAGGAAGATCGCGGCGCCAGCGCCGGCGATCCAGACCACCGGGGACAGTTCCTTCCGGGGGGTCGTGGCGGGAACAGGCCGTGGCCGCGGGGGCGGCGCCGTGGGCGCCTGCTGCCGCTGGAGGAGCCAGGCCACCTGGGCCTCCAGGCGCGCCACCCGGCCGGCGAGATCCTGCGGTCCGGCTTGATCCTGGGGAAGGTCGGCCATGGTGACTCCATACGGAAGCGTATGGAATCATGCGACGCCGCCCCAGGGCCTGTCAAGCGGCCTGGAGATGCTCCGGAAATCAGCCGATGACGCGGTTCCGGCCCTCGGCCTTGGCCTGGTAGAGGGCCTTGTCCGCCCTGGCCAGCATCCGTTCCATGGTGTCCTCCGGGCCTTCCCAGGTGGCCAGGCCGATGCTCAGGGTCACGCGGTAGGTCTGGGGGAGGCCCGGCAGGGGCTCCAGGGCGACGTGCTCCTGGAGCCGTTCCGCCAGCGCCCGCAGGCCCTCAAGGTCCGTCTGGGGTCCGTAGGTCAGGAACTCCTCGCCCCCGATGCGGCCCAGCTGATCCACCTTCCGCAGCCCGAAGGACATGCGCTGCGCCATGACGCTGAGCACCTGGTCGCCGGTGGCATGGCCGAAGCGATCGTTCACGGCCTTGAAGTGATCGAGGTCGATGAGCATCAGGGACAGGCTGTGACCGAAACGTCCGCTCTGGTCCACCTCGATCTTCAGCATGTCGAGGATGTGGCGCCGGTTCAACAGGCCCGTGAGGGGATCGCGGATGGCCTGGTGATACAGGCGGAGACGGGAGTCCTCCAAAGTGAGGAGGCGGCCCAGCTCCTCGTTGGCGATCTCGAACAGGCGCTCGTACTCCTCGACGGAACGGCGCTCGGCAAAAAACCCGAAGGCGCCCACCGCCGGGTAGCCGGACATGCGGGCGGGCAGCACCCGCAGCACGGGGTCCCGGAGTGCGCGGCGGCGCTCGTCGCCGTCGTCGACCGGATGCCAGTGGCACTCCGCGGGGACGCCCGCCTTGGCGAGCTGGAGGGCGGCGCCCTCAAGGGCCTTCCGGTCCTCTTCGCTGGCGGAGGCCCCGTGGACGCCGTGGCAGACGGTCCCCTCTTCGCCCATGTAGGCCACCAGGAGGGCACCGGGAAGCACGAGCTCCTGGAGGATCTCGATGAAGCCCCGGATCAGCCGCAGGGTGTCGTGTTCGACGGTGTAGAGCCGGGAGATGGAGTCACGCAGCGCGGTCTCGACCACCCGCTGCTCCAGGGCCTGGGCCAGGCGGCGCTGGATGGCGTCCACGCCGAAGTTCTCCTGGGCGAGCCGGGGCGTGCCGGGGAGGGGACGCAGCCGGTCCGTATGCTCCACGAGGGAGATGGCAGCCTCCACCACATGGTCCAGATCCCGTCCCTTCACCAGGAAGCGGTCCGCGCCGCAGGTCTTGGCCCAGAAGCGCGCCAGGCCCACGCCCTGGGCCGTCAGCAGGAGCACCGGCAGGTTGCGCGTGGCCCGGTCGTCCTTGAGGAGGCGGCAGAGCTGGTAGCCGTCCAGGAGGGGCATGACGCAGTCGCTGACCACCACATCCGGACATTCGGTGGCGAGGATGATGAGGGCCTCGGCGCCGTTCTTGGCTTCGAGGGTGGTGTGTCCATGGCGCTGGAAGAGGTGGTGCAGGAGGCTCAGTTGGATAGGATTGTCGTCCACCAGTAGGACCTGGAGGGTCTTGGAGGCCTTGGGGGCGGCAATCGTCATGGGGTCCAGTATCGGTTAAACGGGTTCCAGCTGCGAACTTCGGTCCGGGCCATCCCCGGGCCGGGCATGGGATGCTGGGGCAGGGAGGTTGCCCCATCATGGCCAGCGTCGGGTGGAAAGAACAGGGAAAGGTGAGTCTGTGGACGCTCCCCTGATTCTGGCCTTGGGGCGGGCTTGGCTCCGCGAGCGGGGGGACATCCCCCTGGAGTCCGTCTGGGCCTCGGGTCGGGCCCTGGGCCTGCGCTGGGCCGGACGGAAAGCCGCCGAGGGCTGGGTGCTGCTGCTCCAGCCGAGGCCTGAGCTCTGGCTGCTGGGGGCGGGCCACCCCGCCTGGGCGCGCCTCCAGGCCGAGGCCACCCAGGACAGCGGGAAGGTCTGGGGCCCCTACCTTTCAGGTGCCCGCCTGAAGGCCATCGAGGGGGATCCGCGGGAGCGCTGGCTGGGCCTTTTGTTCCAGCGGCGGGCCATCACGGGACGGCTGGAGACCGTACGCCTCGCTTTCCAGGCCATCCCCGGCCGGGCCGGCATCCGGGTGGACGGCCTGGATGTGCAGATCCCCCGCCTGGGCCTGGGCTCTCCCTTCCCCGCAGCGCCACCGGAGCCGCAGGAGGATCCGCCCCCCTTCCGGCGCTGGCGGGAGCGGTGGGGCCCCGACCTCGACCGCGCGCTGGCCGGGGAGATCCCCGAGGTGCTGGAAGGCCGGGATGGCCTGCTGGACCGCCACCGGGCCTGGTCCGAAGCCCGGGCGGAAGCGCTCATCCTTCAGCCCGCCAAGGCTGCGGCGGAACGGAAGCGCCAGACCGAGGCCGCCCGGATGGAACGCCTGGCCCTGGCCCTGGCCCGGGACCGGGCGAAGCACTTGGCGGTGCTGCCCCTGAAGCTCCAGGCCCAGCGTCTGGCGGCGGAACTCTACCGCCTGAAGGGCGCCACGCGGGAGGCGGTACTGCTGGACGGGACGCGAATCCAGCTGCCAGAGGGGGCCTCGGTGGAGACCGCCGTCCAGGCCTGGTTCGCCGCCGCCAAAAAGGCCGAGCGGGGCCTGTCGCGGGTGGCCGAACTGGAAGCGGAGCTCGCCCGTGAGCGGACCGCCTGGGCGAAGCGGATGGAGGCGGAAGCCGGGGGTCTTGCGCTGGAACCGCCCGCCGCGAGACAACCGAACGGGAAGGGCGCGGCGAAACGGTCGGACACGGCGAAAGGCAAGGGGACGAAGCGGATGGGCGGAGCGGAGGCGAAACGCAAGGACGGCAAGGGGGTGGCCTTCCGCAGCGTGATGGTGGAGGGTTTCGAGGTGCTCATCGGCAAGGGCGACGCCGAGAACGATCAGCTCACCTTCAAGGTGGCCGACAACACCGACTTCTGGCTGCATGTGGCCAGCGTGCCCGGCAGCCATGTGGTGATCCGCAATCCCGACAAGCTGAGCGAGCTGCCGCGGCAGGTACTGGAGCGCGCCGCCGAACTGGCCGCCTACCACAGCAAGGCCCGGGATGGCGGCAAGGTGGAGGTCCACCTCGCCCGCATCGCCGACATCAGCAAACCCCGCGGCTTCGCGCCGGGCAAGGTGATCCTCAAAAAGTGGACGGGCATCCGCGTCTACCCCAAGGCGTGACCTGAATCGAAGACGGGCCATCGGAGCGCGAGCGGTGTCTCGCGTATCGCCGCAGGCGATGCCGAGAGGAAGTGGACGGGCATCCGCGTCTATCCGAAGCCGTAGCCCGATTCGTGCGGGTTTCCGGACGCTGCCCCCAGCCCATTCCGGGATTCCGCACAGATGCAGCGATGAGGCATGAATGGGCTTGGCCATAAATACAGATAAATAGGTCATCTATAAAATTATGGATGAGGCTGGCGTGAGGGCACGGGCATTGCTCTGAGAGGGCGGGGGTCCTGTGCGACCTCCGTCTCGATCCCCCTCCGGAGTGCCGCCATGGATCCCCAGTCCCCGTCCTTCATCAAGAAATACGCCCTGTGGTTCGCCTTCGCGGCGCTGCTGGCGATTGTGTTGATGCCCACGCCCGAGGGGTTGCCGGTGGCGGGCAAGCGGATGCTGGGCATCCTGGTCTTCTCGGTCATCGTGTGGATGACGGAGACCGTTTCGTACCCCGTGAGCGCGGCGATCATCGTCACGCTCATGGCCTTCCTCCTGGGTTCGGCGCCCGGCGTGGCCGATCCCACGAAGATCCTCGGCACCAACGGCGGCCTGGGCATCGCCCTGGGCGGTTTCAGCAACACGGCCTGGGCCCTGGTGGCGGGCGCGCTGTTCCTGGCGGCGGCCATGACCAAGACCGGCCTGGACAAGCGCATCGCCCTCATCGTGCTCTCGAAGATCGGGGCCCGCACGAACCGGGTGCTCATCGGGGTGATCTTCGTGGGCTTCCTGCTCAGCTTCTTCGTGCCGAGCACCACGGCGCGCGTGTCCTGCCTGGTGCCCATCGTCATGGGCATCATCCTGGCGTTCGGCGTGGAGCGGCGCAGCCGCTTCGCCGGCATGATGATGATCGCCACGGCCCAGGCGGACAGCCTGTGGAACGTGGGCATCAAGACCGCCGCGGCCCAGAACATGGTGGCCGTGAGCTTCATCCAGAAGCAGCTGGGCGTGGACATCACCTGGATGAAGTGGTTCATCGCCGCGGCGCCCTTCTCCGTGATCATGTCCGTGGTCCTCTACTTCGTGCTGATGAAGATGATGCCGCCCGAAACCGAGGAGATCGTGGGCGGCAAGGAAGCCGTGGCCCGTTCGCTGGCGGAACTCGGCCCCATGCGCCCCGAAGAAAAGCGCCTGCTCGTGACTTCGCTCCTGCTGCTCTTCTTCTGGACCACGGAGAAGGTGCTGCATCCCTTCGATACCTCGACCACCACCATCGCCGCCATCAGCTACATGCTGCTGCCGCACCTCGGGGTCATGAGCTGGGAGGACGCGCAAAAGCGGATCCCCTGGGGCACCCTGGTGCTGTTCGGCGTGGGCATCAGCCTGGGCTCGGCCCTGCTCTCGACCAAGGCGGCCCCCTGGCTGGCGAAGCTCATCGTCGGCGCCTTCGGTCTCCAGACCGCCTCGGCCCTGATGATCCTGGCGGTGCTGTCCGTATTCCTGATCGTCATCCACCTGGGCTTCGCCAGCGCCACCGGCCTGGCCGCCGCCATGATCCCCATCATCATCTCGGTGCTGCAGAATGTGAAGACACCGGGCCTCAACGTGGTGGGGATGACGATGATCCTCCAGTACGTGGTGAGCTTCGGCATGATCCTGCCGGTGAACGCGCCGCAGAACATGATCGCCTATGGCACGGGCACCTTCGAGGTGAGGGACTTCGTGCGGACGGGCATCCCCCTCACCATCGCGGCCTATCTGGTCATCCTCCTGCTGGGTGCCACCTACTGGAAGTGGCTGGGGCTGGTCTGAGGACTGAAGTGGAGTTGCTGGTACGCTTCCGGAGACACGGATCGCCGCGATGACGCCAGCAACTCCAACCCTTTTCGCCCGGTGGCGCATGCCCGTCCTCCTGGTGGCGCTGGGCCTTGGCATCTGCGGGCTGGCGGGGTGGACCACCCGGCAGCTCGTCCTCGCCAGGCAGCTGGCCAACCTCGGCGGGGAAACCCAGCGCCACCTGGAGTTCTACCGGCTCAGCCTCGAATCCGTGCTGGCCAAGAACGAATCCCTGCCCCGGATCATCACACTCGAAAGACGGCTCCGCGATCTGCTGGCGCGCCCCACGGACACCGCGCGCCTGGCCACAGCCAATGGCTACCTGAAGGAGATCCGCCGGGAGGCGGGCATCTCCGAGACCTTCCTCCTGGATCAAGCGGGCCTCACCCTGGCTTCCAGCAATGCGGGTGAACCCGGTTCCTTCGTAGGGCTGAGCTACGCCTACCGCCCCTACTACACCCAGGCCATGGCGGGGGGGTTCGGGCGTTTCTACGGCATCGGCGCCACCACCTGGATCCCGGGCTACTTCCTGGCGGCGCCCATCGACACAGAGGCGGGCCGCATCGGGGCCGCCGTCGTGAAAGTGTCGCTGGATGACTTCGAGTCGGCCCTGCTGAAGAGCGGCGATGTGGTGCTTCTGGTGGACGCTTCCGGAGTGGTGTTCCTGACCTCCGTGCGGGGCTGGAAGTACCGGACCCTCCAGCCACTGGATCCGACAGCCCGGGCAGCTCTCCAGCAATCGCATCAGTACCACGACCTGGACCTCCGGCCTCTGGATACAGGCCTGCGCCTCGGGCCTGGCACCTCGTCCGTCCGCGTGGCCGTGACGCAGGGACGCCCGCAGGACTTCCTGGTGCAATCGAGCCCCATCGGGCACCTGGGCTGGCATCTGATGCTGCTGAAGGGTACCCGCCAGGAACGCCAGGCGGCCCTGCTGGCAGGCATCGCGGCGGCCTTCGCCATGGCGTTCCTGCTCTCCCTGGCCACCTATGGGCGGCTCAACCGCAAGCGGTTCCGGGAACGACAGGAGGCTGACGCGGCCTTGCGGCGCGTCCACGAGGACCTGGAGCGCCGCATCGCCGAGCGCACGGGCCACCTGGTGGAGACCAACGCCTCACTGGAGGACCGGGTGGAGGCCCTGAAGCGCACCGAGGCGATCCTGCGGGAGACCCGGGATGACGCCATCCAGGCGGGCAAACTGGCCGTGCTGGGCCAGATGTCCGCGGGCATCAGCCACGAGATCAACCAGCCCCTCACGGCCCTCCACACCTTCACGGACAACGCCGCGGCCCTGCTGGACCGGGGGCGCCTGCCAGAGGTGAGGGAGAACCTGGGCCTCATCCGCCAGATGGCCGACCGCATGGAGCACATCGTCCGGGAGATCAAGACCTTCGCCCGGCGCTCCTCCGCGGAACTCCGTGCCACGCCGGTGGAAGCGGCCATCCGTCAGACGCTGATACTGGTGGAGCCCCGGCGCCGGCACCTGGGCGTGGAGATCGAGGTCCTGCCCATGCCTCCGGGGCTGACGGTCCTGGTGGATCCGCTCCGCTTCGAACAGGTGCTCCTGAACCTGCTCCGCAACGCCCTGGATGCCACCGCGGACCGGCCGGTGCGGTGGATCATCCTCGATGTCGCGGAGGTATCCGAAGGGGTGCGGCTCCGGGTGCGGGACAGTGGCGCGGGCCTGCCCCCGGAGGTGCTGGCTCGGCTCTTCGATCCCTTCTTCACCACCAAGCCTGCGGGGCAGGGCCTGGGCCTGGGGCTCGCCATCTCGCGCATGATCATGGAGGAGCTGGGCGGACGCATCGAGGCGCGGAACGCCGGGGAAGGCGGGGCGGAATTCACCCTGCTGCTGCGGAGGGGCGATGGTTGAGAACGGGAAGGAAGAAGGCGGGCCCCTGACGGTCTACCTCATCGAGGATGACGAGGCGGTGCTGCGCGGCTGCGAACAGGCCATGCACCTGGCGGAGCTGGACGTCCAGACTTTCCGGGACGTGGAGAGCGCCCTGGCCGCCCTGGAGGAGGTCCGGCCCGCCGTGGTGGTGAGCGATGTGAGACTGCCGGGGAAGTCCGGACTGGATCTCCTGGAGGACCTGCACCGGCGCGACCCGGATATCCCCGTCATCCTGATCACCGGGCACGGCGATGTGACCATGGCGGTCGAAGCCATGCGGTCCGGCGCCTACGACTTCATCCAGAAACCGTTCCATTCGGAGCGACTGGTGGATGTCACGCGCCGTGCCCTGGAGAAGCAGGTCCTGGTGCGCGAGAACCGCCGCCTCCGCGAGCAGCTCGGCAGCCTCGGCGCCAAGCCACTCATCGGGCGGTCCGAGGCCATGCAGAAGGTGCGCCGGTCCATCGCGGCCCTGGCGCCCACGGACGTGGATGTGCTGGTGCTGGGGGAGACGGGGACGGGCAAGGAGGTGGTGGCCCGGGCCCTCCACGCGCAGAGCGGGCGCAAGGGACCCTTCGTCGCGCTGAACTGCGGAGCCCTGCCGGAAACCGTGTTCGAGAGCGAGATGTTCGGCCACGAGCCCGGAGCCTTCACCGGCGCCACCCGCCGCCGGATCGGCAAGGTGGAGTACGCCAATGGCGGCACGCTCTTCCTCGACGAGATCGAATCCATGCCCCTGTCCCTCCAGGTGAAGCTGCTCCGGGTGCTCCAGGAGCGGAGCGTCGAACGCCTGGGCAGCAACACTTCCATTCCGGTGGACGGCCGCATCCTCGCGGCCACCAAGACGGACCTGAAGCAGCTATCCGATCAGGGCGCCTTCCGGGCCGACCTCTACTTCCGATTGAACGTCGTTTCCATCGAGCTGCCGCCCCTCCGGCGGCGTCTCGGCGACATTCCGGCACTGATGGCCTATTTCCTCGCCCAGGCCGCCGCCCGCTTCAACCGCGAGGTGCCGGCCTGGGACGAGCTGGATCTGGTCCGATGGCAGCAGTACGACTGGCCGGGGAACGTCCGCGAACTGAAGAGCGCCGCCGAGAGGATCTGTCTGGGTGTGGGTGATGGGCTGGGGCCGGCCCGGACCGCCTCGGCCTCCCTTTCCGCCCGCTTGGAGATCTACGAGCGGGGGCTGATCCGCGAGGCCCTGCGAACCGCCAAGGGGCAGGTGGTGGTCGCGGCGGATCTGCTTCAGCTGCCCCGAAAGACGCTGTACGACAAACTCGCACGGCACGGCCTGGATCCGGACCACTTCCGCTGAGACCGGCTACTCCACCTTCACCGCGAAGGGCTTGAAGCCGGCCTTCTTCATCTTCTCGGCGGTCTTGTCGATGGTCGCGCGGTCGGCGGACTTGGCGAGGCGCACCTTCACCTGGCCCTTGTCTTTGAGGGTGGTAGTGGCGAAACCCGCGGCCTTGGCCTTGTCGGCCACGCGCTTCGCTTCCGCGGCGTCGGGGGTCGAAACCAACTGGAGGGTCCAGACGCTGCTCTCGGCTGGTTTCGCCTCGGGCTTGGGTTCCTCCCTGGGTGCCGCGGCGTCCACCCGCGGCGTGGCCACGAGCTTGTCCGGGCCGTCGCCCTCGAAGAACTTGAGCTGATCCAGCAGGGGCTCGGGCAGGTCCTTCAGTTCCTCCTCGACGCCTCGCTGGGTGGGGCGGCGCAGGGCCGCGCCCTGCTTGCCCACCTGGACGCCGAGGACGAACGCCAGGGTCACCAGGCCCACGCCCACACCCGCCACCCAGAGGATGGACTGGCTGCCGATGCTGATCTGGTCGCGCTGGATCATAGGCTTTCCAGCCTAACCCCTTCGAGAAGGGCGGCGAACTGGGCCCCGGAACTGGCGGGGGCGGTGGCCAGAGTCCAGTCCGAGGGCTCCAGCAGGGCCGCGGCCAGCAGCTGGCCGCCGGAGCCGCCGAACTCGCCCCAGAGGGCTTTCGGGAAATGGGGTGCGGGCCAATCCGGGTGGGCTGCGGCCAGGCGGGCCTCCTGGGTGTCCATGTGAGCCAGGCCATTGCCACCACCGATCCAGCGGGTGGGGCAGCGCCCGTCGAGGGCCAGCGCCGTCGCGAGGGCCAGGGCCTGGGTCCGTCCGTCCGTCCCGGTGTCCCGCGCGGAGCGGTCGGCCAGGGTGTGCAGGGTCGCCCGTGGCCGGGCGCCGCGCGCTGCGGCGTGGCTCGCTGTCTCCAGCAGGAAGGCCTGGGCGCCCTCCCCGGGCAGGAAGCCCTGGCCGGACCCCACGTCCGGGTCTCCGTGGCGAGCCAGCAGGCGGGCCCCTCCGCAGACATCCATCAGCAGGGGGAAGAGGCCGTCCGTGCCGATGACGAGGGCGGCGTCCACGAGGCCGGCGCGCAGCCAGCGGGCCGCCTGATCCAGGGCCGTGAAGGTGGCGTTCTCCCGGTCCACGAAGGTGGCGCTGGGGCCCTTGAGGCCGAAGGCCAGGGCCAGGTGGCCGCTGGCGGCATTGGCCACGGTGTTGGGGAAGAGCAGGGGGGAGGCGCCTTCGGGCCCCCGCTGGAGGTAGGGCCGCATGAAGGCCTCGCTGGCCTCGCTGCCGCCGCTCATGGTGCCCACCGCCACGGCGATGCGCTCACCTCCATCCCATGCGTCCGCCTTTGGATCGAGCCCCGCGTCCCGGAAGGCCTGGTGGGCCGCCACCCAGGCGAACCGGGAGGCCCGGTCCAGGCGGCGCAGCTGCATGGGCGGGATGATGCCCGCGGGGTTGAACGATGTGCAGACCGCGCCCCGGCCCTGGCCCAGGGTCTCCGGCAGCGCCGCGAAGCAGGGCGTGCGGGAGGCGAGGCTGGCCCGGGCGGCCTCGACGCCATCCCCACAGGGCAGCACCAGGCCGAGGCCCGTGATGGCGAGGTCGAGGCTCATGCCCCCTCCCACCGTCGGAGCGCCAAGGACACGTTGTTGCCGCCGAAAGCGAACGCATTCACCAGCGCGACGCGGACAGCGCGTTCCTTCGCCACGAGCGGCGTGCAGTCCAGGTCGCAGACCGGGTCGAGGTCCTCCAGACGCAGGGTGGGACTGACCACCTGGTCGCGCAGGGCCAGCAGGGCGGCGGCGGCGCCGAGAGCCCCGGCGGCCCCCAGGGTGTGGCCGAACTGGCTCTTGGTGCTGGTGACGGACACCGCCTCGGCCGCCCCACCCAGGGCCCGGCGGATGGCCAGGCATTCCGCGCCGTCGTTGGCGGGAGTGGCGGTGCCGTGGGCGGAGACCAGGTCCACCTGCGCCGGTTCCATCCGCCCCGTGCGCAGGGCCATGGCCATGGCCCGGGCGGCGCCCTCGCCCTCGGGGTGGGGGGCCGTGGGGTGGTGGGCGTCCATGCTGGCGCCGTAGCCCAGCACCTCGCCGTAGATCGTGGCGCCCCGGGCGAGGGCGAGATCCAGGGGCTCGAGGAGGAACTGCACGGCGCCTTCACCCAGGTTGAGGCCCGCCCGATCCCGGCTGAAGGGGCGGCACTTGTGCGGGTCCACCGCCTTCAAGCTGGAGAATCCGGCATAGGTGGTGCGGCAGAGGCCCTCGGCCCCCCCGGCCACAGCCACGTCCAGCTCACCGGCGGCCAGGCGCTCCCAGGCCAAGCCCAGGGCCAGCAGGCTGGAAGAGCAGGCATTCATGATGGTGCCCCGGGGACCCTCGGCGCCCACGCGGCGGGCCAGGGCATCGGTGGCGGTGCAGGGGCCCTGGTAGGCGGGTTCCGCGGCGTGGCCCCGCCGCCCGGCCAGGCGGTCGTTCAGGTAGGCCTCTGCCACGGGCAGGCCGCTGGTGCCGGCGCCTTGGAAGATCCCGATTCGGGCTGGATCGCCGCCGGGCCGGAAGCCGTCCAGGGCCTCCTCCAGGGCCAGGAGGGCCATGCGCTCGCAGAGGGTCTGGTGCCGCAGGGGTTGCAGGGGCACCTGCCCGGCGATCTGGGCGGGCTCCGCCGGCAGGTCCAGCCGGGTGAGCGGCCCCAGGCCGTCGCGTCCCGCGAGCATGGCGGACCAGGTGCCCTCGCGGTCGAGGGCCAGCGAGCTCACGATGCCCAGGCCGGTCACGACGACGCGGTTCATAGGCGCTTCACCAGCAGGGTGGCGGTGCAGAGCTCGCGCCCTTCGCAGCCCACGGTGCCCTTCAGTTTCATCAGCCCCGCGAAGGCGCCTTCGGCGGCCACCTCCAGCCGCAGCCGGTCGCCGGGGAAGGCCGGGGCGCGGAACCGGGCGTCCCGCACACCGGCCAGGAAGATGGCGGCGCCATGCAGGGTCTCGGCCTCCAGGAAGCCGCCCGCCTGGGCCAGCATCTCCAGTAGCAGCACGCCGGGCACCAGGGGGCGGCCCTCGAAGTGGCCCTGGAGGTAGGGCTCGCTGTTGGTGACGAGCTTCTCCGCCACCACGCGCACACCCGGTTCCCGCTCCAGCACCCGGTCCACCAGGAGGAAGGGGTAGCGGTGCGGCAGGTGGGCCGGGATGTCCGTCATGGGTGCTTCAGACCTTGGCGTGCTCGGCGATGAAGTCGGTGAGGGCCTGGACGGACTTGAAGGCCTTCAGCCCGGCGGCCTCGTCCTCGATCTTCACCCCGAACACCTGTTCGATGCCCAGCACCAGTTCCAGGGCGTCGATGGAATCGAGGCCCAGCCCATCCCCGAAGAGGGGGGCCTGATCCTCGATCTGGTCCGGGGTCATGCCCTCGAGCTTGAGGCGCTCGATGATCATCTCTTTGACGCGCAGCTTCAGGTCGCTCATGACAATCCCGGCAGAAGGGTGGGGAGATTGATTCTATCGCTAATCGGAGGCCCCGGTAGGGTTGTGATATTGGCACGGTTTCGGGATCCGCAAAGGGCGCTAAGCTGGATCCTCGCGGAAACCTCCGCCCGAGAGCGCCATGGCCCATCCCGCATCGCCTTTCCTGCCGATCCTGATCCTGCTGCTGGTCGCCGCCGTGACGGCCATCGCCATCCTCGTGCTGTCGGGCAAGGTGCTGCCCCTGCTGAAGCCCAACAACCCCCAGGAAGCCAAGCTCCGGCCCTACGAATGCGGTGTGCCGCCCCTGCAGGAAGGCGCCCGGCACAAGTATTCCGTGAAGTTCTACCTCACGGCCATGCTCTTCATCCTGTTCGACGTGGAAGCCGCGTTCCTGCTGCCCTGGGCGGTGAACTTCAAGCATGCCCTCTGGACCTTCGCCGCCATGCTGAGCTTCATGGCCACCCTGCTGGTGGGCTTCATCTACGCCTGGGGCAAGGGCGCCTTCGAGTGGGAGCGCTGACATGGCCGAAATGAACATCAACGACGCGGTGGTGACCACCCGTCTGGACGCGGTGGTCAACTGGGGCCGCAAGAACAGCCTCTGGCCGCTGCCCTTCGGCACCGCCTGCTGCGCCATCGAGTTCATGAGCATGATGGCGTCCAAGTACGACATGAGCCGCTTCGGCGCCGAGGCCATGCGCTTCAGCCCCCGCCAGAGCGACATGATGCTGGTGCTGGGCACCGTCACCAACAAGATGGCCCCCATCCTGCGCACCATCTACGCCCAGATGGCCGAGCCCAAGTGGGTGATCTCCGTGGGCGTCTGCGCTTCCTCGGGGGGCATGTACCGCACCTACGCCACCCTGCAGGGCGTGGACCGGGTGATCCCCGTGGACGTCTACGTCCCCGGCTGCCCGCCCCGGCCCGAGAGCATGATCTACGGCGTGATGAAGCTGCAGGAGAAGATCGAGAAGGAATCGCTCTCCATGCGCAAGGAGCACATCGCGCGCTTCTACGAAAGCCTGGCCCGGCAGGAGGCCCTCCAGGCCGAAAAGGGGCTCACGGGCCAGCAGACCATCCGCAACATGCTGATGGATGCCGCGGAACGCGGCGCAGGCACGATCTTTTAGGACGGTGCGACCATGATCATCGAGCACATCGACGCACAGCTGCCGGGCGCCGTCACCGACCGCCACGCCTTCCGGGGCGACCAGACCATCGTGGTGGCCAAGGAGAACCTCCTGGCCCTGGTGGACCTGCTCTACCGCGAGGGATTCCAGCTCCTGGTGGACATCACGGCGGTGGACTGGCCGGAGCGGCCGAATGCCGAAGGCGGCGCCGCCGCTGGGAGATTCGACGTGGTCTACCACTGGCTCAACCTCGCCAGCCAGGAGCGCCTGCGGGTGAAGGTGCCCGTGGCCGACGGCGGGACCGTGCCCTCCCTGACGGGTCACTTCAAGACCGCCGACTGGTTCGAGCGCGAGGTCTTCGACCTCTTCGGCATCCGGTTCGACGGCCATCCGAACATGAAGCGTCTGCTCACCTGGGACGACTTCCCGGGGCACGCCCTGCGCAAGGACTTCCCGCTCGATGGCGGGGACCCCTTCTGCATGGAAGGCTGCACGGCCCCCTACAACAACGGCGAACGGGCGCAGGGTTGAGGAGATGACCATGGAATCCATCGCCCTTTCCCGCCAGCAGCTCGATGGCGATCACATGATCGTCAACCTGGGGCCCTCCCACCCCACCACCCACGGCACCCTGCGCATCATCCTCGAACTCGAGGGCGAGACCATCCTCAAGGCCACACCGGAGATGGGCTACCTCCACCGCGGCGTGGAGAAGCTGGGCGAGAACCTCAGCTACCAGCAGTTCATCCCCCTCACGGACCGCCTGAACTACTGCAGCTCCATCATGAACAACGTGGGCTACACCTGCGCCGTGGAGAAGCTGCTGGGCATCGAGATTCCCAAGCGGGCGCAGCAGATCCGCGTGCTGGTCTCCGAGCTGGCCCGCATCGCGGACCACATCGTGTGCGTGGGCGTGAACGCCGTGGACATCGGCGCCTTCACCGCCTTCCTCTACCTCTTCCGGCAGCGCGAGACGGTCTACGACCTCTTCGAGATGGCCGCGGGCCAGCGCCTGCACACCAGCTTCACCCGCATCGGCGGCCTCTTCCGCGACATTCCCGAGGGCTTCGTGCCCCTCTGCGAGCGCTTCCTGGTGGAGTGCGAGGCTTCCGTGGACGAGTGCGAGCGCCTGCTCACCCACAACCCCATCTGGCATGACCGCACCAAGGGCATTGGCGCCATCAGCCCCGAGGACGCCGTGAACTGGGGCTACACCGGCCCCTGCCTCCGCGCCGCAGGCGTGCCGCAGGATCTGCGCAAGGCCCAGCCCTACCTGGGCTACGAGACCTACGACTTCGACATCCCCGTGGGCACCACCGGCGACGTGTTCGACCGCTATCTGGTCCGCATGGAGGAGATGCGCCAGAGCCTGCGCATCATCCGCCAAGTGCTGGACCGCCTCGAACCCGGTCCCGTCAACGTGGACGATCCCAAGATCGCCCTCCCCTCCAAGGAGAAGGTCTACACTCGGATGGAAAGCCTCATCCACCACTTCAAGCTCATCATGCACGGCATGGAGATGCCCGTAGGCGAGATTTACAGCGCCACCGAGGCCGCCAACGGTGAGCTGGGCTTCTACATCGTGAGCGACGGCGGCAAGAACCCCTACCGCATCCGGGTCCGTCCCCCCTGCCTCCCCATCTTCAGCAGCTTCCACGACCAGGTGAAAGGCTGCCTGATCGCCGACGCCGTCGCGGTGCTTGGCGCCATGAATATCATTGCGGGTGAGCTGGATCGCTAAGGCGCCAAGCACCGCAGCGGGCGAAGCCCGGTGCCGGGCTGGGGGCGATGAGGACGAGCGCAGCGAGTCCCACGGTGCCGTAGGCACCGCCCGAAGGGCGAGGCGCGAAGCGCCGAGTGAGAATTATTGCGGGTGAGTTGGATCGCTAAAGGGTCATCACCACCAGGCTGACTACTTCCCCAGGGCCTCCAGCTGGGTCCGGTAGTCGTCCCGCAGGCGCTCCAGCATGGCCAGGAGCTGGGTGCGCTCGTCCACGCTGAGGCAGCGGTCCACCTGCTGGCTGAGAGTCTGGTGGCGGTCGTGCATCCGCGCCTCGAGGGCCAGGCCCTTGGCCGTGATCTGCACCCGGCTGCCCCGGCGATCCGCGGGGTTCTCGCAGCGCTTGACCAGGCCCCGGGCCTCCAGGCGGTTCACGAGGCGGGGCACATCGGCGAACCGGTAGATCATCCGGCAGCGGATGTCTTTCACCAGGTAGCCGTCCTTGCCGCCGCCCTTGAGGATGCGCAGCACGTTGAACTGCTGGTCGGAGAGGTCCTCCGGCTCATAGAGGGCCTGGTCGAAGAGGCGGGCCACATACTCCCGGGTCAGGAGGAGCGCCAGGGCCACTTCATGGCCTGGTTCGAGGGGCTTGGTGATCTGGAGTTCTTCGTGGATATGCATGGCCGGGCTCCCGCGGATCCAGATTGACAGATTTTCAAAAAAAGGTGTTGCAACGCCTTAAAAACCTTCTAGACTTGATTGCATGGTGAAACACCTATTCCCTGGAGGTTCCATGCGCCACCCCTTCCGTGTTCTGCTCGCGTCCCTCGCCCTGGCGGCCGTGCCCGCCCTGGCCGGCGAGGATGCCTACAAGATCGACCCCGTCCACAGCGAAGTGAGCTTCAAGGTCAGCCACCTG